>JADMIO010809280.1_pt1 | contig 79286 bp, 63 predicted proteins | sample 8958161 | NCBI WGS metagenome assembly JADMIO01 (sample SAMN16585339, study PRJNA669376) | soil metagenome | isolation source: Crop rotation soil | place: USA: Cullars Rotation, Alabama | collected 2011 | reverse complement strand
CTTTCCCCGCAGCGCCTGCGGCCGGTGCGGCGCCGGCGGCGGCGTCGCCTTCCGCGACCTCCGCCTTCTCAGCTTTCACTTCCGCCTGCTTGCGATGCGCGACCTTCGGCAGGCCGTACACGCTCTTGCTCTCGTTCCACTTCTCTTCCTCCGCCAGCTTTTCCAGCCGCTCGGTGCGCGTCAGCACGTTGCGGTGGCGGATCAGCGCGTTGGCGCCCTTCAAGCTTCGATCTAACGACATGTCGCACCTCGGGTCTGGTGATTGCTGAGTGTTGATTGACAAAAAGTCCCGCCGTGGCGGGCCGGGAATCATAGCCGCGACCCGCGGATTTCACAACTTCACGCCCAATCGGTAAGGTGCGGTCATGCGCGTGGCGTTTATCTGGGCAATTGTCGTTGGTTTCACCACTTCGCTCTGTGCGCAGACGACTGCGCCCGCGACGAAGGCGGTGGCCGATCAATCCACCCCCAAGGCGGCGCTGAAGACCTTCGCCGGCGCCCTGGATGCCGGCGATCGCGCGCAGGTGTTGTCACTGCTCCAGGCGGACAGCGATCAGGACAAGAAGATCGCCGCCGCGACGGCTGACCTGGCGGAGGCGACGGCGCTGCTTCGCGACGCCGCCATCAAAACCTTCGGCGCGGAAAAATCACGCGCGCTCGGCGTCGATGCAACCGGCAACGGCGAGGCGATCAAGCGCATTGATGGCGCATCCGAATCGATCCAGGGCGATCGCGCGACGCTCCGTCCCGCCGACGGCGAAGGGCCGCCGCTCGCGATGGTCAAGCGCGATGGAAAGTGGCGCGTCCCGGTGACGGAGCTGTCGAAGGATGTCGAAGCCGCCGACGTCGAAAAGAACCTGATCGACATGACCCGCCAGGTGCGGCTGATGCGCGAGCTGACCGCCGAGGTCGCCGATCACAAGTACACGACAGCGACCGAAGCCCGCCAGGTCCTGGACAAGCGCATCCTCGCGCCGTCGCTTGCTCCAATCACGACCACCGCCCCGGCCACCACCGCCGCCGCGAAGAAGCCGTGAGATTTTTCCCTCCCACGGTACGCCGGGGGAGGGAAGGGTGGGGGTTTCATCGCCGCAGATCACCGCAGGAAACCCCCACCCCAACCCTCCCCCGGCGTACCGGGGGAGGGAGAAGAAGAGATGTGCCGTCGCGGCAACACCGGCAGTCTCCGCGCGTAGTTCGGCGCGGAGGATCACATCATGCGGTCACGGATGCGCGGATTTTCTTTGATTGAGCTCCTGGTCGTTGTCGGCATCATCGCAATCCTGATCGGCATCATGCTCCCAGCGCTGATGCGGGCGCGGCATCAGTCAATCATCGTGCAATGCTCGAGCAATCTGCGGCAGATTTCCAACGCCTTCAACGCCTACCTCATCGAGTCGCGTAACACCTGCTTCTGGCGCGGCGCGGACATCAACATCGACGGCATGGACTGGTACGTCTACGGCGGGCGCGAAGGCGGAAACACGAACCTGCAGGCGAATCTCTTCAACCGGCTTGTGCCTCGCCCGCTGAACAAATACGTCTCGCGCAGCATGGAGCTGTTCCATTGCCCCGCCGATCGCGAGATGCTGCCGTGGACAGGCGGCTACACGAACTTCGAGTACGTCGGGAACAGCTACAACTTCAATGCAAATGGCTATCCGAAAGCGCCGCCCGCGCCGCCGGCGCGCGCCGGACTCGCGGGGATCAAGATCACGCAAGTCCGAAGCTCCGCGCAGACCGTCATCTTCTTTGACGGCGGACTATGCAACGACTTCGCCTGGCATGGTCACGACAAGGGAAACTTCTGCATGGTGGATGGTCACGTCGAGTTCATCAAGCTGCCGACCGACAGGCCGGATGAGTATTACAAATGGCATCAGGTGGTGAATTGAGGCGTGGCTTCCGCGTCATCGCCGCGCCGGCGGGTCCTTTTTCTTAATGCGGTAGTGACCTTTCTCGCACGCGATGACGAAGCGCTCGACGCACGCCTTGAGGTCTTCCCATTTCTGGCGGATTTCGTCGGCTTCGTCGGGATCGACGCCGGGGTCGTCATCGACGGCTTCGGTGATGGCGTCGAGCAGCTCCGAGAAATCGCGCACCATCGAGCGCGTCTCGCCGAAGATCGTTTCATCGAGCGTGCGGCGAAGCTCGGGGACCGGATTGGAGACGAAGAACCCGCCGGCCTCGTTGCACAGCCAGCGGATCAGGCGGATGTCCTTGGTGAGCAGGAACATTTCGCGGACGCGGTCGAGCGGGTTTTTCGCGCCGCTCTGATCGGGGTCTTCATTGTCCGCCGGCTGCTCGCACCACTTGTAGACCAGCGCGGGCGAGACCTTGAGCGCCCCCGCGACCGCCTTCACGCCCGGCTCCTCCACCGCCTGCCGAATCACGTCGTATGATCTCATGGCGGAATTGTAACGATGGCGCAAAGCAAGCACGAGATCCAGGCGTTGCTGGCGGAGGCGAATACGCACCCGCGGCATCGCTTCGGACAGAATTTCATGATCGATCAGAACCTCGTGCGCATCGTCGCGGACGCGGGGGACATCGCGGCGGGAGATCTGGTCATCGAAGTGGGACCGGGAACGGGGACGCTGACGGAGGAATTGCTGTCGCGCGGCGCGGAGGTGATCGCGGTGGAGATCGACCGCGATCTGGCGCGACTGTTGAGGGAGCGTTTTGCTGATCAAGCGCGCTTCAAGCTAATCGAAGGGGATGCGCTCTCGTCAAAGCACGCGCTGAACGAGGAATTAGCCGCGACGCTACGCGTCGCGCGTCCCCGCAAGCTCGTCGCGAATCTCCCCTACAACATCGCATCTCCGCTCGTCATCGAGCTGCTCATCGCGGGCGTGGACCTGCTCGCGTTCACGGTTCAGAAGGAAGTCGCGGATCGTCTGCGCGCTCCCGCTGGATCGGACGCATACGGACCCCTCTCCGTCACGGCGCAACTCCTCTCTCGCGTCGAATTGCTGCGCACTCTCCCGCCCCAGGCGTTCTGGCCGGCGCCAAAGATTGAGTCGGCGCTGGTGCGGATGACGCGGAACGATCACCTCGGCGCGGAGGCCGCAGAAGTGGGGCGATTCGTGCATCAGGTCTTCTCGTTCCGCCGCAAGACGCTGCGCCGAGCGCTGGCGCAGGCGGGATACCAAGCGCCCGAGTCGCTTGGATTTGATCTGCAGCTCCGACCCGAAGAATTCCCGCCGACGCAGTTGCTTGAGCTCTTCCGCGCAGTCAAGCGGTGACGCCGTATCGCTGCCGAAACCAGTTGGTGATGAACTGCGCCCGTGCATCCCACATGTGCGGCTTAGCCCATTGGTATGACTGCTCGATGAGTTGCTCCGCCTTCTCCGGCTTGGCCAGCAGCAGGCGAATTGAATTGATCGCTTCGGGAATATCGCGGAAAAGGACGATGCCGCGCGCTCCCAAGTCATCAAAGTCCGCGCACGGATCGCTCAACAGCGCGCATCGCATCGCCGCCGTTTCGAAGACCCGCTGCCCCACGTCTCCGCGGGCGCTGAGACACAAGCTGATCCGCGCATTGTGGTAGATGTCGCGGAAATCTTCGTACACCGCGCCCGCGCCTGCGATGATGCTGACGCCGGTCTGCTTGAGGGCCTCGAGAAGCTGCGCCCGCTGTGGGTAGATATAGCCAATCAAGGCGATGTCGTGCGTCCGCTGCTTCCATGGAATCGGGCTGGGAGTGAAGAAGACCGGATCATACGCGCACGGCAGCCAGGTCACGTCATCGCCTTCCGCCGGCATCGCGGGACCGCGGCGGTGCGCCAGGAAGTAATGCGTGATGCCGTCCTGGCGGAAGTTGTAGACGTGATTGTCGACGCCGTACACGACGTGCGGCACATCGCGATAGCGTTCGTGGTGGTAGCGCGAGCAGTCCATCAGGATGACCAGATCGGGTCTCCAGTCCGGCCACCAGGCTTGCGCATCGCCGTCGCCGCTCCAGGCGCGCTGCGGCGGCAATCGCATGCCCCAGATATTTGATCCGGTGCTCGGGCCAAGCGTGCGCACATCGACGCCGATCCGGCGGAACGCGTCGCGCATGTACCGCCCGGAGCCGACCGCGTGATGCACCGTCATGATGGCGACGCGCATGCCGCGAGTATACGCGGGATCACGCCGGCGGCGGCGTTGCCAGCGGCTTGGCGGGTGTCATTGCGGATGCAAGCAAAATGCCGGCGACGAGAAGTGTCGCAGTGTCTGTCGTGTAGACGATCATTGATCGTCCATGCAGCGTGCGGAACTCGGGACTTGAAGTTTGCCCGATTTGGCGAAGCTGCTCGACGCGCGGCGTGATGATGGCGGCGGAGATCACCGCGCCGATCGACGCGACCGCGAACGCGAAGAACAATCCGGTCAGCAGGGCCCGCGGCTCGCGCAAACGCCATGCCGTCGCTGCGATCAACGCAATCGCCGCCAGGATGATTTGATACCGTTCGAACGCCAGAAACATCCGCGGCGCTGCGACGATCGCGATCGAGCGATCGGCCGAAAACAGGTGCGAAACCAGCAAAAACATCGCCATCAAACCGCCGAGCCACATCGCCCACGCGAGCATCACCACCAGCAATAGTCCATAACGCATCGCCGCAGTCTAACATCGATGCGAAATTGTTGTCCGGTCGCGCGACGGGCAAACAATGGGAGGTAGAAGTTCGAGGTTGCCGATGTCGGATGAGATGAAACTGCTTCGCGAGTATGCGACCAGTGGATCGCAGCAGGCGTTCGCGGAGATCGCGCGGCGGTACGTCGATGCGGTCTACGCATCGGCGCGGCGGCAGGTGCGCGACGAGCATCTGGCCGAGGATGTCACGCAGGCGGTTTTCATCGTGCTCGCGCAGAAGGCCAGGTCGGTCGATCCAAATCATTCGCTGCTCGGGTGGCTGCTGAAAACGACGCGTTACTGCGCGGCCAATGCTCGCCGCGCACGCGAGCATCGCGAAATCTACGAACGCAAGGCGGGCGAGATGGCGAATCAATCTGATGCACAACGCCGTGACCAAGCGGATTGGCAGGAGCTTTCGCCGCTGCTCGATGAGGGGTTGAACAAGCTCCGCGCGAAGGATCGCGATGCGGTGCTGATGAAATTCTTCGAGAAGAAGACGCTGCGCCAGGTCGGCGAGGCGATGGGAATTTCCGAGGAGGCGGCGGGGAAGCGCGTCAACCGGGCCATTGATAAGTTGCGAGCGTTCTTCGCGCGGCGCGGAGCAGTTGTTTCAGCGACGGCGCTTGTGGCGGCGCTGACAACCGAATCCGCTCATGCAGCACCCGCGGCGCTCGCGGGAGCGATCACGACATCAGGCGCAACGGCGGCATCTTCCTCGGCGAGCGCGATGGCGAAGGGAGCGATGATTCTCATGGCAACAGAAAAGACAAAGGCGGCGATGCTGGTCGCGGCGGTGCTGGCGCTCGGAGTCGGGGGCGGTGCGGTGATCATTCGCAATGCGACGGCCGCACCGAAACAGCGCACCGTCAACATCGCGACGCGGCCGGCAACGCTTCCGAGCGGCGCGGGCGTCACGTTCTCGGACGGAACGACGGTGCAGGTCGTCGGCATCGGCGAAGTTCCCGCGGCGCCGGCCGGGAGTTGGCTGGGTGAACTGATGGGGGCGCCCGCGCCTCCGCCCGGTGTGGTGGCGAATTGGTGGGGCGCTGATGGGCTGCCCGTCCCCGCACCGGCGTCGCTGCGGCAACTCGGCCAAGTCTCCGCCGGCGATCCCCTCGGCCGCCGACAGATCCGATTCATCTTCGCGGTGCGTGGCCCCGCCGCCGCGGGCGGAAATGTCTCCGTGCGCATCGACGGCGTCACGTCCAACGCGATGTCATCGCGAAATACCAATGGCGAAACCTTGATGAACTACGCGGGCTCGGTCTCGGCGGACATCGACAACGCGGCAGTTCGTCTGGGTTTGTCGAAAGGCGCATGGCAGGAAGACGCCAGCATGACCCTCTCCGCCGCCGCTCCGACAACGCGCTCCACCGGCGCCCCTGTTTTCGGCGCGATCAACGAGGAGGAGGGAAAGTCGCTGGTGGACGTGTATCAGAATCGCGCCCCGCGCGGCGACCGCGATCGCCGATTCATCGTCATTCGCACGGACGGCAAGACCGTCTGGCCGACCGAATCGCGCGGGTATCCGACCGGTGTGTCGGTGATCTCTTTCCCCTGTCGCAAAAGCGCGATCGCAAAGATCGTCTGCCAATCGCGCGACTATGAATGGGCGACGATGAACGTCGCACTCAAGCCGGCGAAGGTGCCGACGACGCGCGTTGCCGCGGGAAAGTGATCTTTAGGGGAACAGGCCCTTCAACCGGCACGCTTCCGCGACGCGCGAAATCGCAATCGTGTACGCCGCCGTGCGGTAGTCGCAGTCGGATTCGTCCGCCTTGGCGTTGACCTCGTCGAAGGCTTTCTCCATCACGCGTTGAAGCTCGTCCTGCACGCGCTTGTGGTCCCAGAAGTAATTGTCCAGGCCCTGCACCCACTCGAAATAGCTGACGGTGACGCCGCCGGCGTTGGCGAGAATGTCGGGCAGAATCGTGACACCGTTCTCGCGGAGGATCTGATCCGCGCCCGGCGTGGTTGGCCCGTTAGCACCTTCGACGATCGTGTGTGCCTTGATGTGCGGGGCGATTTCTTCGGTGATGGTGTTTTCCATCGCGGCGGGGACGAGCACTTCGCAGTCGCACGCAAGCAGCTCGTCGTTGGTGATCCAATCGGCGTCGGCAAAGTTTTCCAGCGTGCCGTTCTCCTTGTAGTAGCGCCCGGCGGCGTCGATATCGATGCCGCTTTCATCGAAGATCCCACCGTTCTTCTCGCTGATGGCGACGACGATGCAGCCGCGCTCGTGCAGCAGGCGGGCGGTGTGATAGCCGACGTTTCCAAAACCCTGCACGGCGACGCGCACGCCGGTCAATTGCTTGTGCTGCGTCGCGAGGAATTTTCGGAGGATGTTCATGACGCCGCGCCCGGTGGCGTCTTCGCGACCTACCGATCCGCCCAGCGTGACCGGTTTCCCGGTGACGATGCCGAGCTCCTGATGTCCGACCATCATCGAGTAGGTGTCGAGGAACCACGCCATCACCTGCGCGTCGGTGCCGAGATCAGGGGCGGGGATGTCCTGGTTCGGGCCAATGATCGGGAGAATCTCGGAGGTGTATCGGCGGGTGAGTCGCTCCTTCTCAGTGTGCGAAAGTTTCTTCGGATCGCAGACGATGCCGCCCTTGGCACCCCCGTAGGGAAGATCGACCAGCGCATTCTTCCAGGTCTGGAGCATCGCCAGCGCCATGCACTCATCCTGCGTGACGGAAACATCGAATCGAATCCCTCCCTTGAACGGCCCGCGCGCGCCGTTGTGTTGCGCGCGATAGCCGGTGAAGACCTGGATCGAGCCGTCATCCCGGCGGATGGGGCAGGAGACGGTGAGCACGCGCTTGGGTGTCGTGAGCACCGACCGCCAGGTCTGATCGAGGCCCATCGATTGGAAGACGCGATCGAAGTAGAGATGCGCGTTCTGCCAGAAGGCGGAATGGCGCGAGGTGGTCGGCGCCAGGCGGTCGGTCTGCGCGAGGGTCATGCTGATTCTATCGGCGCTTTCGCCGCGCAAGCATTGCGCCGGCGAGGGCAAATAACGCGATCGACCCCGGCTCCGGGACGACGAGGGGCGAGCCGCCGAATTCCTGCAGCGTGAAGGCGATCCCGCCGCCGTTGTCGATGCCGTACATCGGGTCGGACAGGTCGGTCATGAGGATGCCGTCGACGCTGTAGGCGAGGATGCGATCCGCGCCGGAGACGAAGATGTTGCCGTCGAACGGATTGATCGCCAGGCTGCGCACGTCGAAGATTCCGTCGAGCTCCTGCTCGAAGAGGATGGAGCCTTCGGCGTCGAATTGAATCAGCTCCGAGGGTTCACCCTGGGTGGTGGAATTGGCGGCGACCCAGAGGGTGCCCATGCTGTCCCAGGCGAGGTCGATCGGCGCGACGCCGGGCGTGGCGAAGGAGAAAAGATGCCCGCCGTTCGGATCGAGCTGGGTGATCGTGCTCGTCCCGGTTTCCGCGACCCACATATCGTTGTCGACGTCGATGAAAAGCCCATGCGGATCGGCGAGGCCCGGCGCGATGGGGCCGCCGATCGTCTGCCCGGTGAACGGATCGAGTTGGACGATCTTGTCGGAGTTGATCGGGTTGGGATCATCGAGCGCGACATAGAGATTGCCGGCGGAATTGAACGCGAGATCGCGCGGGCCGACCAGCGGCGACGCTGTCGGCATGCTCCGCTCGCTTCCGTCATCGTTGAAGACGCGAAGCTTCTGCTGCGCCATGTCGCCCGTGAAGACGAACGGGTCGGTCGGCAGACCGGTGTTGAGGATTGGCGACGCCATGGCGATCGCGGTCGGCGATGAGCCGTAGCTGTGGAAGACGGTTGGAAGATCGGTCCCGCCGAACGTGTGGGTCTCGGGCGTGAACTCCGCCAGGTCCGCCGACCCGCGGCCGGTAATCATGGTTGAATCGACGCGCCAGGTCATCGCGTACTTTTGCGCGGCGTCGTACCCGCCACCGTTGCCGGGGTCTTTCACGCGGAAGACGAGCTTTTCCTTGTCAGCGCCGGCGGTGTAGGAGATGTGCTCGACGTTGCCGCGCGGGCTGATCGATTCGCGCTCGGGCATTGCGCCGCCGTTCTTGAAAAGCTGCAAGTCGATATTTCGCACCGGCGCGCCGAGTGGCTTACCCACCGGGGCCGGGCCAATTGGCGTGAACGTGTCGTTGCTCAAGTCGTTATCGTTTGGTGTGACGGCAGTGCGCGTGAGAGTGCGATCCCACGCGACGGTTCCGATCACCACTGCCCCTTTGCGAATGGTATTGTCAGCCGGCAGGGCGTAATCGTAATTAGCGGCGGCAGCGGCGGTGGTGCCAAGATGAAAGCCGTTGGCTTTTACATTGCCGGTCGGCTGCTCGCCGTTGACGAAAACCTCCTGCGTCGCCTTCAGCTTCATCTCGCCCGCGCCGAGGCGATAATCGAGCGGATTCTGCGGGCTCGTCGCCGTCCAACCCTTGGTTTTGAACGCGCCGGTCATCAATGCGGACTTGAGCGTGAGGTGATGATTGGCGTTGGGGAGCATCGCCGCCTTGGCGGCGGGTTTGAAGAGGACCTTCTCGTTCGCCTCGCGGATCAGCGCAATCCCGGCCGTGACTGACGGGGCGGCGAAGCTGGTCCCGCTGGCGGTGTTGTACGCGTTGACGCCGGTGTTGGCGATCATCTTGATATCCTCGCCCGGCGCGACGATGTCCGGCTTGTCACGTTCATCATCGGTGGTGCTGGTCCGGCTGAACGGGGCCCAATCACCAAACGAAGGGGAGCTGGCGAGCGGAGTCGGCTGACGCTTGGTCGCGCCGACGGTGATGGAGTTGTAGGTGTCGCCCGGCGTGCGCATCTTCTTCAACCCGCCGAGAGCGGTGGGATCAACGTTCCCGCTGATGTTCACCAGCACCAGGTTTTGATCCGCCACCAGCCAGTCGAGGGCGCGCACGTCCAGGCCGGTGCCATCGGTTGGCTTGGCGGTCTCCCCGCCGTCGTAGATGCTGATGTTGATGATCGGCAACTTCAGGGCCAAGTGATCGGTGGGATTGGTCGCATAGTTCGTGAAGTCGGAGACGGCGCGAATGATGTCCGCGGCTTCGCCTTCGACGCGCGCGTTCACCAGCTTGGCGTCGGGGATCAGCCCGTGACCGTTAATGGTGCCGGCGTTGGAGATCATCACGCTGGCGACGTTGGTCGCGTGCAGGCCGTGCGGCGTGTTGGCCGGAAGGATCGCGCCGGTCGCGCCCTGGAAGTAATCACGGTTGGTGATGTTCGGCTTGATCCAGCCGTTATGGTCTTTGTAGACGACGCCGGCGAAGTCGCCGCCTTTGACCTCGACTTGGCCGACGGTCAAACCATTGCCTCGGATGTTGTTGGCCCAGAAATAATCGCCGTCGACATCTTTGCGCCCGTTGGGCTGGCCGGCGCGAGCGGCCGGTGGCAGGGCGGCGCAAAGGCAGAGTGCGAGCGTGAAGGATCCCGGCGCGGCGAAAATGTGACGCATCCCAATCTCCCGTCCAAGCGATCAGATGTGGCGGAAACAGCCCGTGCGCGGAATCTACCACGCGAGAATCGGATGTGCCAAATAAATGCGAGTTTCGTGACGTGCCTTACCGCGACTGCCGGCGGATCGTCATGTCGAAATTCTTCACCATCGACTTGTACATCGTCCAGACGATCAGCGCGTAACCGCCGGTGGCGATCCAGGAGAAGATCAGGACGATGATCCGGCCGGTCTGCGGCTCGCCGCCGGTTTGGAAGAGCCGCCCGCCGTAGGATGCGGGGTCGATCAGGATCGTCAGGATGGTGAAGGGGCTGAATGAGCCGACGACCAAGCTCGCTTCGCCCGCGCGGAAGCCCTGAAGCGCGCTGTACCCGCACCACGCCAGCCCGCCGCATACGCCCATCACGATCCCCACGCTGAACATCACCGCCCGCACGGTCGTGCGGCATTTGAGGGAAAGCATCATTCCAAGGATGCTCGCGAACGCCGCCGTGATGATCAGCAGGCCCGGCAGGATCAGCACCGATTCGGGGAAGACGATCCACTGGAACGACGGATCGGGCGACGCCACGTAGCGCATCATGTCGTGCGCGATGAAAATCATCGCGCTCAGCACCGGCACGGCCACCAGCGGCAGCACGTAGCTCACCAGCCCGCGCAGCTTGCCCCAGATGTAATAGCGCGACGTGATCGGCGTGGTCAGCAGCATGTCGAGCGAGCCATCTTCCTTCTCGCGCGTGACGGTGCTGGCGGCGGCGTTGGTGACGATCAGCAAGATCACCGCGAACTCGACGATGACGGCGCCGAGCAGGAAGCTGCGCGTCTGCGCCGCGCCGAGGCGGCGGGGGATTTCCGTCAGGTCGATGCTCATCAACGCGCCGCTCTTGGGGTCAATTCCCTTCGCGACCACCTGGTATCGCCCATTCAGCGCATCGATCGTCGCCTCCTGCTTGTTGATCGTGACCGAGACGTTCGGCAGCACGGGAATGGTCTTGGCCTCCTTCGCGTTCGCGATGGAGAGCATGCGGTTCATCGGGTTGTAGCTGCTCGGCAGGATGTATTCGCCGCTCAAGGTTTCGCGCGAGAACATGAGGACGAGCACAACCGCGCCCGCGAGTCCGGCGGCGATGAAGCCGTAACGCACCAGTGATGCGCGCGAGGCGGAGGCCTTGGTCCTGGCTTCGCGCCAGGCGATCGGATTTGCCCAGACGTAGCGCGGCTTTCGCGTCGTGTCGCCCTTGCTGATGCGAAGCTGTTGGAGGACCCAGGTCTTGATGCTCGTCGTCGACTGCGCCATCCGTCGCAGGAACACGACCGACGGGAGCACCATCACCAGGCTGAGGAAAAACATCGCCCAGACATAGAACGTGTCAGGGCTGGAGAGATACCACCCGGTCAGTCCACTGCGCAGGTCGCCGCTGAGCTGCGCGATGTCCGGCGGCGTGTACCCCTGCTCGTGGAAGAGTGTGCGCAGCGCGAGGAACGGATGAATGCCGGTCAACCAGCTCGTGCCGGAGCGCACCGTCGTCTGCGGATCGAGGCGGACGTCGAAGTGGAAGAAATCGAGCCGGTCGAGCAGAAAGCCGCCGACGAGATAGATCACGATGAACAGGTAGAAGCTGAAGATGGTGCGGCGCGTGCCAACCTTGAACGTCGCGATCGCCATCGCGAGGGACCCGGTAATGAACGTCGTCGCGGCGGCGATGAGGAACGACATGACGATGCTCCGGATCGCCACGCCGCCGAATATCTGCGTGATGGAAAAGATCGGGATCCCGCTGACGAGCAGCGCGACGACGAAGAACAAGCGCGACAGCAGCGATCCAAGGACGATCTGCCCATTGGTGAGTGGCGTCGCAAGCAGGATGTCGTACGTCTGGCTGTCCTTCTCCTGCGTGATCGATCCGGCCGTGAAGACCGGCGCCAGCAGCGCGACGAGCCCGAGCTGGAGATAGCTCATCTGCTGGAAAATGCGCGCCGAGACTTTCGCCAGTTCGCTCAGGCTTCCGCCACCGACCGTCGCGCCGGCGCCGATGAGCGCGAAGATGACGACGAGGATGAGGAGCGCGAGGTAGCCGCAGCGGACGAAGAGATCACGACGCCGTTTTCCGGCCGCTTCGACCACGCGCAGCAGGATCGGGTTCGCCGGAACCAGTCGCCAGAGGTAATTGCCTACGCCGAGCATATTTCAATGACGAATGACCAAACCAGAATGACGAATCAATGACGAATGACGAAACCCGAAACTAGCCTTTGGGCGAAGCGCGCCGGCGGATAGCGCCGAAGATCAAATCCAGTTCCTGTGCTTCGCGCCACAATGGCTTCGCAGGGTCTCTCAACGCTGACTCAGCGGCAACGACCCTCCTCCAGATCAAACTCCAGCTTATCAGGCGGTTCTTTCGTCATTCGGGCTTCGTCATTGATTCGTCATTCTGGTTTGGTCATTCGTCATTCACTGAACCATGCCCTTTGTGAGCCGCATAAACGCCGTCTCGAGATTCACTTCTTCTTCCTTCAACAGCGTCAACTTAAATCCGCCCTGGATCAATCGCTGCGGAATAAACGTGTAATCCTGCACGCCGTCCTTGAGCGACACCTCCAGATGTCCATTATTCGCGGCGACGTTGACGATGTTGGGGTCCTGGCTGAGCATCGCGGCGGCCAGCTCCTGGTTATGGGCCACGCCGACGTGAAGCACCATGCCGGTGCGGGCGCGCTTGACGATGTCCGTCCATGGGCCTGAGTAGAGAAGCTCGCCGCGCTCAATGATGCCGACGGTGTTACACAGGTCCTGAAGCTCCGGCAGGATGTGGGAGCTGATCAGAATCGTCTTGCCCATTCGGCGGAGCTCTTTGAGCAGCTCGCGCATTTCGATGCGCGCCCGCGGGTCGAGATTCCCGGCCGGCTCGTCGAGCAGCAGGACTTTGGGATCGTGCACGAGGACGCGCGCGATCGAGAGGCGTTGTTTCATCCCGCGCGACAGACCATCGACAGGGGCGTCGCGCTTGTAGCCGAGGTCTGTCAGCTCCAGCACGTCGTTGACGACCTTCGTCCGTGTGCTGCCGTGAATGTTGTAAGCGGCCGCAAAGAATTCCATGTACTCCTGGACGACCATGTCCTCATACGCGCCAAAGTAGTCCGGCACGTACCCGATCAGAGGCCGAATCTGGCGGGATTGATAGCCGACGACGAGATCGCAGATTCGCGCCTCGCCCCAGGTTGGCTGGAGGAGCGTCGCCAGGATCTTGATCGTCGTGGTTTTGCCGGCGCCGTTCGGGCCGATGAAGCCGAAGCAGTCGCCTTCGTTGATCTCAAGATTCAGGTTCGACAGGGCGACGAGAGTGCCGTAACGCTTGGTCAGGTTGACGGTCTTGATGACAGCGGCCATGCAGCGTTCTCCGGCGTTCCGATTCTAGTTCCTTCCCCCGCTCCCGGTACTGCGGGGGAGGGTCGGGGCGGGGGCTTGGGCCAGACGTAGATGACCCCCACCCTTTCCCTCCCCCGGCGTACCGGGGGAGGGGATAGGAGGAAGAGTATCAATAGCAGTCGGCTGGGGGGGCGAAGGTTGCGTTGCGGGCTGTGTCGTCGGCGCGGCGGCGATGCGCTCCAACGGCAAGGCGAACTGATAGAACAGCGTCCCTTTGCCTTCGACTTTCTGCCCTTCGACCATGAGCGGGAAGGGAAGTGGTGGTTGGCCGTCGGCTTCGGCGAGGACGACGATGCGACCGGCCGCGACCGCCCATGACATGTCCATGTTCCGCGCCCCGCGCCGCAGGACCTCGACCCGATCGGCTGCTTTGTTCTGATCGTTGCGCATCGGCGGTAGCCGGCCGAAGAGGCTCATCATCGGGAACGTCTTCTTGATCTCGTCATTGAGGTCGTCGACGTTCGAATTGCCAAAGCCGTTGTTCCGCAGCGACGCGTACCAGTATCGCGACCAGAGCCCCGGCTTGTCGCTGCCTGGCTTGCCGATCTCACCCTTAAGGCGAATCTTCTGTTCGGGCATTCCCGTCATGTTCGTGGCTTCGCGTGCTATCGTGATGAACTTCACAGCGTTCGAATTGAAATCGCTTAGATCGATCGTCTGCGACTTCTCCCAGGTCGGCAGGTAAAGGACGTAGTCGTTCTCGACGTATGGACTGGGATCGTAGTAGGCGATGTAGACATTGCGGAGCTTTTGCTCGGTGCCGTTGGTGAACAAGCCCTCGATCCGCCAACCGGCTTCGGTCTCGCGCAACTTCGCCGACCCCCCGATCGCGCCGCCCCCAACGCCGACGCGCCGCGTCATGAATTGCTTGAGCGTGCTGCGATACGGGACCGTGATCGCGACGCCGCTGTCGTCGGTTGCATCGTGAATCGGGATGAGATACGGAATCTGTGCCGGGAACTCGACATCGCCGCGCGGCTGCGCGGGATGCTGCGGGTAGGCGTTGACGTAGCTGACGTTTTTCGGGGCTACTTCGGGAAGCGAGATCTCCTGGGCGCCGTCGCGCGGAATGTACAAGCCGAAGCGGCTGATGGCGATATTGGGCTCGTTGGGCGCGCCGCGGATGACCGTGACATGATGCAATTCGGGCGCGCCGCGAACGACCAGCTTCACCACCAGCACGGTAATCGCCGTTGCTACCACCGCCGAGAACGCGAACATGAACCAACTGAACTGCGGACGCGACTTGGTGACGAGATACAGATACACGCCCGGCCCGGCGACGATCCAGTAGCCAATGAAGAAGACCACTGCGATGGAGACCAGCGCCCGGCTCTTGCTGGACAGTTCCATTCCCGCGAGCAGCGAATGCCCGATGTCCGCCGCTGCACCGGGGCTGTAGGGGTGTTTCTGCGCATCAGTTGTCTGGCTGTCCACGATGATCAGATCGCTCTTGAAATCGAGCACCTTGTCCCACACGTAAGGCCAGCCGGATTTGGCTTTGTTTGTGATCGATGGATCGGACAGATCGTGCGCCACCCAGGTAACGCAGCCAAGGCCGTGACCGATGCGAGCGAGGTAGGGAGATGAATCCGTTCCGTCGGCGTTCCAGTTGAGCGGAAGAACGGTGACTGCGCCCGGCTTGGGCGTGGCGCGGGCGAACATGTACTGCGCCTTGGGCAGCAGCGCCCAATCATCCCGCCGGCGCTTGCGGCCAGGGTTAAATGGATCTTCGATCTGCTCTTCGAGCGTCGGCTGCTGCTGCGTAACGGCGGCGAGTTTTTCCGTGGCGATGGTTTTGAGCGGCTCGAGATCCGTGCGCGGGGCGACCTCTTTCACGACGACCGGCAAGATGTCCGCCATCGGCGCGGTCGCGTCACGCTGGGCGGGCTGACAGATCACCAGATGCCCCCCCGCGCGAACCCACGAATCGATCGCACGATGCCGCTTCTCATCGCTCGGCTTGGCCGGATCGGGAACCGGCGCGGCAAGCCAGACGATCGCGTCGACCATCTCGTACCCGCGAATGTCCTCCGGCAGATCGAATGAGCGCACGGTGACGAAGACGACGTCTTCGAGGGTGCCGATCGATTGCTGATAATCGCGCCAGATCGGCTGGGCCGCGCCGTCGGTCACGGCGAGCACAAGCTTGGTCCCGCGCGGCGCCGTGAACGGCCCGGCCTGCGCATTCTCGACGTTCAAAATCGTTTGCGTGACGGGAAGCTGCATGATCTGCTTCCCTTTTTCATCGCAGAGAAAGACTTTGAGCTGCTGCTGAAGGTCGCGCAGCGTTCCGCCGCGCGTCGTGTCCGGCAGCCCGCCGTCGCTGGGCTGGGGGATGAAGTACATCCAGAAGCGCTGGTCCGAGCCTTTGCCTTCATCCGCGCCGGTGAGAGTGATGTCCTGCTTGAAGATTTCGTGATCGCGGTCGAGGTCTTCCTGCACGACGCGGATCTGGTACGTGCCGGATTTTTCCACCGACACGTTGATCAGCATCGGGACGTACGTGTTGGGGCGGTAGAGCGAGCCGAAGCCGATGCTCTCGACCTCGTTGCGGGCCAGTACCGGAAGGGCGGCGAGCAGCAACAGTGAACAGAAAATCCCCGCCGGAAGACGACGCATCGGTTTAGAAATGTACGTCGGTGCGAAGCGCGGGACAAGCGCGAGGTTTGCCCTTACTTATGGCCGGCGGGGGGCTTATCGCCCAGGTATTTTTTTCTAATCGCGTCGGCGAGGTCGACATCGTTGATATTCGCCAGCGTGCACAGCCAGGCGAAGACGTCGGCGAATTCTTCCTCGAGGTTGGATTTGTCGTCGTTGCGCGCAAGGGCCCGGGCGAGTTCGCCGATTTCTTCGGAGAAATGCAGCCATGTCCCGGGCGTTCCGCGGGCGCGGTCGTGCTTCTCGTAGCGGTCGGCGATATGCTTTTGGAACTCCTGAATCGTCATCGAATCGATTATACGATTGCAGCATGAAACTGCTCTGCGCGCTCACGATGGTCGCGTTGTCGCTCTCCTGCGATCGGGAGCCCAGCGGCTCCGCCGCGGGTCCGCAGTCCGTCACGATCTACTCAAGCATCGACGATCCTTACCTCCGCCCCCTTCTCCAGCGTTTCGAGAAAGACACCGGCATCACTGTCCGCATTGTCACCGACACCGAAGCGACAAAAAGCGCCGCCCTCGTCCAGCGCCTCATCGCCGAGAAAGACCGCCCGCAGGCGGATGTGTATTGGGGCAACGAAATCTTCCACACGATAAACCTCGCCGAGCAGGGATTGTTTGAGCCATACAAACCGGCGATCGAAACACCGCCGCCGAGCGGCGCGGGCGATTTGTTTTGCCTGATCGGCGAGCGGGCGCGCGTGATCGCGATCTCCACCCGGCCGGAGCATGCTCAAGTCGTCGCCACAATCCATCAGCTCGACGATCTGACCGATCCCGCGCTCAAAGGGAAACTCGGCATCTGCCATCCCGCCTTCGGCACCGCCAGCGGCCACGTCGCGGCGATGTATGTCGCGTGGGGCGAGGAGCGTTTCATCCAATACATGAAGAAGCTCAAGGCCAATGACATCAAACTGCTCGGCGGGAACAGCGCCGTGGCCGAGCAGGTTGCCGCGGGCACCCTTGCCGCGGGGTTGACTGACACCGACGACGTCAACAACGCCAAAGCGGAAGGGCAGAAAATCGACGGCATCGTCCCGGATGCGACGTTGCTCATCCCCAGTACTGTCGCGCTTCTGCGAAATTGCCCGAACCCTCAGCCGGCGAAGAAGCTGATCGATTTCCTGTGCGATCCGAAGATCGAGAGGGAGCTGATTGAAAAGCGTTACTTTGCCTACTCCGCTCGCGATGTGGGGGCCATCAAATCGCTCGATGTCGACTACGTGAAAGCGGCGCACGAGATGAAGAGGGCGGTTGAGACGGCGCTGAACATTCTCCAGGAACGTCACTGATCCTGCGCCGGTTTTTCCTGCGGCGGATTTTCTTCCTTCATCTTCTGCAACTGCTTCCACTCCTCCAGCACCTTGATCACGCGCTTCTCGCGCGACAGCCCCGTCTCGTTCTGCGTCTTCTCATACAACTGCGCGAGCAGCTCATGCGCCGCGTCGTCGTAGGGATCGATATAGACCGCTTGCCGCGCGTACTTCACAGCCTTCTCCGGCTGCTGCGCGTCACGGTAGATTCGAGCGATCGCCTTGGCGTAGCGATTGTCCTTCAACTCCACCGCATCGAGCGCTTCGAGATGCTTCGCCGCATCGTCGGTGCGCTTCAGCTTGAGATAAATCGACGCCAGCCGCATGTGCGGCAACTGATCCATCGGGCGGAGCTTGTTGATCTCTTCCCACACCGGCTGAGCGGCCTTGTAATCGTTCGCTTCCAGCAGCTTCTCACCTTTCTCTTTCAGCCCGTCGACTTTCTTGCTCGTCTCCTTGTCATAGCCCCACGTCGCGATCTGCTTCTCGCACCACGCGAAGAACTCCTTGCTGAATTCATCCGGCCCGCGGTGCAGGACTTCGTTGAAGACCGTCTCTTCGCTCTTGCCGGCGCGGAAGCCCTCGAGCATTTTCAGAATCGACTCGCGCCCGTACGTCTGATCGATGTACGTGCAGATCCAGTACGACTGCGCATAGGCGAGCTGGCGATCGCTCGGCTTCTTCGGACGCACGAAGCCCCAGGTGAGATTCCGCATCGTGAAAAGCTTCTTCTTGTTCACCGCGTCATACAGCATCGGAACCCACGGCCACTGGAGCGGCGATTTCTCCTGAACCACCGCAAGACCCTCGGTCATCCAGTGCGCGATGCGATTGTCCGTCGCCGCAAGCGTGACTGTGTGGGTGAACTCATGCCGCAGCACCTGCGCCCAGTTGAAAGTCCCCATCGTGAACTTCCCCTTGCGCGGCGATACCAGCGCGATCACGCGGCCGGTGCTCGCGCCTACCGTGCCGATCCAAGGCGAACCGGTCGTGCGCACGCTGAACGCGTCGTGCGTCGGGAAAACTTCGATGAACGTCTTCACCTTCGGCTCAGTCTTGAACTCGCCGCACACGTCTTTGTAGATGCTCTCGAGGTATTCGCCGAAATATTCCGGAATGAGCGGATCGGCCTGCGCGTCGTAGTAGACGACGAAATGATCGCTCTCGGCCTTGGCGAATTTACCGAGGTCGTCTAGCAGGCGGAGGTAATTCGTCGTCGCGAGGTTGTAGGGATCGAGATTGTGGGCCGCATCGAGCGTGAGGCGCGCATCGTCCTCGTCGCCGCTCTGCGTGTAGAGCAAACCGAGGCCGTTGCGCGGAGACGTCCAGGTCGGCGCGCGATCGATGGCGATTTTGAAATGCTGAGCGGCCCGCGGATATTGCCGCATCGAAGCGAGCTGGTCGGCGACTTCGTAGTACGCGCTCGCATTGTCCGGATCGATCGCCTCGACCTGCTTGAGCACCTCCGCCGCCTTCTTGTCTTCGAGCTGAAGCGCGTATGCCCCGGCGAGGAGCCCGAGCGCTTCGAGATTCTTGGGCTGCTTCTTCAGCACGCGCTCGATCGGCGCGGACGCATCGAACGGGCGGCGCTGCTGGAGAAGATTGCGCGCTTCGAGCAGGTCGGCGATGGGTGAATAACGGTCGATCGACCGGATCTGCGAGATCAGCGTGTCCGCCCCGTCGAAGTTGAAGCTGTCGAGCGCGATCTGGCCAAGCAGGCGGAGTGCTTCGATGTCGTTGGGATTCTTATCCAGCGCCGCTTCGAGCTCCTCCGACGCCTGCTTTTTATCGTCATGCGAGAGGTAATAAGCGGCGGCAGCGACATGAGCCGGGCCGTAGCCGCGATCGATTACATCGTACGCCTTGACGAACATCCCCAGCAGCGTGTTATGCAGCGCGGGATTGTTCTGATACCCGCCGGTGAGCGAGGCCCAGCGATCGATGGCGCGGGCGATGGTGGTGACGCTGGCCGCGTCGTCGAACGCCCCTTCGCCGGTCTTTCCCTGCCATTTGTCGAGCAGACGCTGCTCGTCGGTGAACCACGCGTACGCTGCCTTGGCGGCTTCGAGATCGCCGACCAATTCCAGCGCGGCGCCCAGCTCATATCGCCCCGCGATGGAATCGGGATGTGCTTTGAGATGCTCGCGGAGTTGCGCGATCGCTTCATCGGTTTTGCCAATCGTCTCGAGCACATGTGCGCGGAGCACCTGTGCCCGCGGATCATCCTTCACGCTCGCCAGCGTTTCGATCGCCTGCTCATTCCGACCGAGATTCGCCAGCGCCGCCGCCTTGACGATCGCCGCTTCCTTCGGATCGGCGTCCTTCGCCCGAGCGAGCGTGACCAGCGCCATGCGGTATCGCCCGGCCTGCGCCTGTGCTCGCGCTTTGTCGAGATCGTTGAAGTAGCTCGGATATTCGAGCTTGGGCAGGTCTTCGGGAACAAGTTGCTCGATCCATCTGCCAGGCGCAGTCTCTTTCTTGAAATCGATCGCGTTTGTTTTTCCGCAAAGAACGCCAAGGACGCAGAGAACGCCAAGGAAAGAGGAGAGAGGATTAATTCTACTTTTGAACAACTTCATTCTTTACTTCCTTTGCGTCCTTGGCGTTCTTTGCGTCCTTGGCGGGACATGCGGATTATAATCCCGCAGCCAGCGCATGGACGACCTGTCGAAATACATCGGCAACACCGAAGAATTCCCGATTCTGAAGGAATGGGACTTTTTCAACCACGCCGGTGTCTCGCCGATGCCGCGCGCGGCGGCCGATGCGCTGCGAAAACACGCCGCGGAGTCGGAGAAATCCGCCTACGTCTTCACAAGCTGGTACCAGGACATCGAGAAGCTGCGCATCCTCGCCGCGGGCATCATCAATGCGCATCGCGATGAGATCGCGTTCGTCAAGAACACCAGCGAAGGGATCAGCATCGTCGCCAATGGGCTGGATTGGCAGTGGGGCGATCGCATCGTCACGACCGGCGTCGAGTACCCGGCCAACATTTATCCGTGGATGGAGTTGGAGCGGACGCGCGGGGTGAAGCTGGTGATGGTGCCGGAAGAAACCGCACCCGATGGCACCCGGCATGTGTCGGTCGACAAAATCCTCCACGCCGCCGCCGACCCGCGGACTCGCATGGTCTCGCTCTCGCACGTCGAATTCGCCAGCGGTCAGCGCCATGACCTGGCAACGATCGGCGCCTTCTGCCGCGAGCACAAAAAACTCTTCAACGTCGACGCCATTCAGACGATCGGCGTGCTCCCGGTCGACGTGCAGGCGATGAACATTGACTACCTCAGCGCCGACGGTCACAAGTGGATGCTCGGCCCGGAAGGCGCCGGCATCTTCTACTGCCGCCGCGAGTTGATCGATCACACCCGGCCGCTCATGCTCGGTTGGATGAACGTGATTAACGCCGATCAGTACGGGACGTATCATTACATCCTCAAGAGCGACGCGGGGCGGTTCGAGTGCGGGACGTACAACGTCCCCGGACTCCTCGCGCTCAAAGGCGCGCTCGAACTCCTGTTTACGCGCGCCGGCCTCGACGCCATCACTCCGCGGGTCAAGCTTCTCACCGACCGTCTGACCGAGCGACTCCGCGGCAAGGGATATCACGTCATCAGCCCGCGCATGGACGATCAGTGGTCCGGCATCGTGAGCTTCGCGTCGCCGACGCACGACCACGAAGCGATCGTCCGAACGCTGCGCAAGGATCAGCGCACTGAAATCGCCTTCCGTGAAGGGCGGTTGCGCGCCTCGCCCCATTTCTACAACACCGAGCGGCAGATCGACCGCCTGGTCGAGCGATTGCCGGGGCACTGACGCCCGTTATGATCAACGTGCTGTCCTGGCGGCGCCAAACGCAGGCGCAGGGCGATGTTTCGTCGTCCGGGTCCCAACGGACCGTCTGAAAGCGATGAGCAGGAACCGCGTTCCTGGCAGGGCAGTGGCGGGCGATATGCTCGGTTTCCTTCGGAAACTCTTCGGCGGCGGCGGGGGCGCACAATCTCCGCCGCCGCCGGGGACGCTCGCTGTCGATGAACTGTGCCGACGACTCGGGATGACCGAGCAGCAGCTTCGCGCGACTCCGATCGCGTATCGCACGTTCGAGATCCGCAAAGCGCGCGGCGGGATGCGCACCATTAAATCGCCGGTCGAACCGTTGAAGAAAGTCCAGCGCATGATCCTCTGCCGGCTGCTCCGACGGCTGCGGGCACACCCATGCGCGACGGGCTTTGAAGCGGGCCATTCGATCGTCACCAACGCGCTGCCGCACGTCGGGCACGAACTCGTCATCAAGCTCGACATCCGTGATTTCTTCGCTTCGACCAGCGCCACACGAGTCGAAACCTACTTCCGCCGGATCGGCTGGAACGCCGACGCCGCGGCGATTCTCACGCAGCTCTGCACGCACGAAGGCGCGCTCCCGCAGGGCGCGCCGACCAGCCCGCGGTTGAGCAATCTCCTCAACTTTCCGCTCGATCAGCGGCTCGCAGCAGTTGCGCAGAAGCTTGATCTGGTTTACTCGCGCTACGCGGACGACATGACTTTCTCCGGCGATTGCGACGAGCGGCGGAAGAACGACGTCATCCGCCTCGTCAAGCAGATCGCCAGCGAGTACGGCTACACGCTGCATACGGACAAGAAGCTGCGCATCGCGCGGCGGGGCGATCGACAGATGGTCACCGGGCTGGTTGTGAACGATAAGGTCAGCCTGCCGCGGAGCACACGCCGCCGGTTGCGCGCGATCGAGCATCATATTCGCATCGGAAAACCGGCGACGCTGACGCCTCAGCAGCTTGCCGGCTGGCGCGCGTTATCGGCGATGATCACGAGCCAGTCAGCGCCGCCTGCGCGATGAGGAAATCCCCCGACGGATCGGCGGAAAAGAAGAGCGGGCTTTGGGGGTTGAGGTATTCGCTCAGCCGATCCCCATCGATCTCGATTTCAACAGTCTGGACGTAGTGCGCCGGCACGCTGACGGCCGCCGAAGCGTCCGGCTCCTCGATTCTCTTGGGGGAGCGCACCAGCCAGACACGATCCGCCAGCGTCAGCTCGTTGAAGAAGCTGCTCGCCAGCGTCGGCCCGGGCTCGACAAGGACGTGCGTGACGCCGAAATGCGCCAGCGGCGTGAGGATTTGCTCGAGGTTCAGCCCGTCGAATCGCCGCTCGACGAGGAACGGCTGCACGCCCGCCTGCTCCAGCTCGCGCAGCTTGGCGCGTTCGGCTTCGGCGAGGCGACGGTCGTAGTTGACGATGACGCGGTGTTGCCGCGCTGTCCGCACCAGGCGTGATTGCAACGGAATACGCAGCCGCGAATCGAGGATGACGCGAAGAATTGGGCGGGCATTGGGAACGTCGCGCGCGATCAGCATCGGATCGTCCGTCAGAACGGTCTCGATCCCCACCATGATCGTATCGCACCGCGCCCGCAGCTCATGCAGCACGCGCGTCGAGCGCGGATTGCTGATCTGCACGCGCTTGCCGCCCGCGCCCGCGACTTTGCCGTCGGCGCTCTGGGCCCACTTCAGCGTGATATAGGGTCGATCGTAAACCGTCCGCGCGATAAACGGCGCGAGCAGTTGCTTGGCCGCGTCTTCGAGGATGTTGACCTCGACTTCAATCCCGGCTGCCTGGAGCATCTCCAGCCCGCGGCCGTTCACCTGCGGATTTGGATCGACGCATCCTACGACGACGCGCGCGAGCTTCGCCGCGATCAACGCCGGCACGCAGGGCGGCGTCTTCTTGTCGGTATGACAGCATGGTTCGAGCGTGACGTATGCGGTCGCGCCCTGCGGCGATTCCTGGCATGCCGCCAGCGCCGTCGGCTCCGCGTGCGGGCCCCCAAATTGCCCGTGAAACCCTTCGCCAATCACCCGCCCGTCTTTGACGATGACGGCGGCGACCATCGGATTGGGCTCGACGCTCCCTCGCCCGCGCATCGCCAGGCGAATCGCTCGGGACATCATCTCGCGGTCAAACTCTGGTGATTGTTGATTGGTGATTGACATCCCTTCGTCATCTTTCTTGTCAATCACCAATCAACAATCACCAGATCACGATGTGGCCGGTTCTACGGCATTCACTACGTGCTTACGCTGCCGCTCCGAGATGAAGCTGTACAGAATCATCGCCGCCACGCCGGCACACAGCAGGGAATCGGCCACGTTGAAGATCCACGGGAAGACTTCCATCGCCTGCCCGCGCATCGGCTGCCAGCTCATCGGCAATCTCTCGACGACCCATGTTGGCCAATGGACCCCCGGCAGGCCGTGGAGCATGTCGCGCACGTAGCCGAGCGTCACGCGGTCGTACATATTCCCGATCACGCCGGCCAGCAGCATGCCGAGCACGATCTGATACAGCCGCGCCGCGCCGCTGGTCGCGAAGAGATAGATCAAGAACGCGATGGCGGCGACCGAGACGATCAGGAAGACCATCTGCTGACCCTGTCCGAATCCGAAAACCGCGCCGCGGTTTTCGGTGTACTCGAATTGCAGCAGGTAGGGAATGAAACGGACAGGCGGCGCGCCCCTAAGATGTTCCACCGCCGCTGACTTCGTCCAGAGGTCGATCAACAGTCCAGCCATCGCCGTCCCCGCGAAGCACGCAAGGGCGACAGGGGAAGCGAGCGTGTCACGCCACGTGATCTTCATCTCGACGAATGAGGCTTCACCGGCGGCGGTTCAGCGGATGAACCCCTTCTCCATCGCCCGCGCGTGCTCGATCGAATAGCGCGCCCAGGGCTGCGCTTCCAGGCGGACCTTTGAGATCGGCTTGCCGGTGCCCTCGCAAATCCCGTAGCTGCCATCCTGGATTTTCGCCAGAGCCGTGTTGAGATCGCGGAGCAGATTGCGGTCTTTCTCGACCAATCCGAGGGTAAATTCCTGCTCGTAGTTGTCGGTCCCCATGTCGGCCATGTGAAGCGGGAGGTTGGAGAGGTTTGAACCGCTGGCGCCGCGGAGGGCCTCGCGTTCCATCTGTCCCATGTCGCCGACAATTTCGCGGCGCTTGGCCAGGAGCAGATCGCGGAAGTGCTCCAGCTCTTTGGATGAGAGACCGGCCTGATTTTTACGGGGCTTGCCGTTTGTCGGAACCGGCGCCATCGGCGGGGCGGGGTTCTGGATGACGGCGTCGCGCCGGGCGGTTTCGCGCGGCGGACGCTGGATGCCGGTCGTCATGCTGCCGACCGCTTGCGTCCTGGCGGGTTGGCTCCTCGCAGGCGCGGGCGTCGGCTTCGCACGCGCGCCGCTCTTCGCTCCTCCCGATTTCGACGCGACCGGCGACGCCGATTTCTTCGCGGGCTTGGCCGCCTTCTTCGCCGGCGTCTTTTTCGCTGCTTGCTTGGCCACTGCGGACCTCTGGCAAAACTCTGGCGTTGCGGAAATCCCGGCCCCGCGGGCCGAGAACCGCAAGATTAAAGCGAGTTTTCGCGCGATGTCAATGTGCGCTAGTGACCACTATCCGCCCCCGCTGCCGATCATGTCCGCCTGCGGCTGCGTCATCCGCCGCGGGTCGAGCGCCTTGTTCAGCTCGGCCTCGGGCATGAGGTTTTTCTCCCGCGCCAGCTGGCGAACCGTCTTGCCGGTCTTGAAACTTTCCTTCGCGATGTCGGCGGCTTTGTCGTACCCGATCAACGGCGCGAGCGTCGTGCACATCGCCAGGCTCTGTTCGACGAGCTGCTCGCATCGCTCCTTGTTCGCTTCGATCCCCGCGGCCGTGCGATCGGCGAAAACCGTCGCCGCGCGCGACAGCAGCTCGATCGATTGAAGGATGTTGTACGCCATCACCGGCATCATCACGTTCAGCTCGAACGTGCTCCCCAACCCGGAACCCGCAAACGTGATCGTCGCATCGTTTCCGATGACCTGCGCCGCCACCTGAAGCACCATCTCGCTCATCACCGGATTGACCTTGCCCGGCATGATCGAGCTGCCCGGCTGCGTCGCGGGGATCGAGATTTCTCCGATCCCACATCGCGGCCCCGACGCGAGGAAGCGGATGTCGTTGGCGATTTTCGTGAGCGAGATCGCGATCGTTTTCAACTGCCCCGATGCTTCGACAATTCCATCCTTCGCGGCCTGCGCTTCGAAGTGATTTTTCGCTTCGACCAAATCGATTCCCGTCTTCTGCGCGATGATGGCGATCGCCTTCCTGGCGAAATCGGGGTGCGAATTGATGCCGGTGCCGACCGCTGTGCCGCCGAGAGGAAGCTCGCGCAAGGCGCGGATCGCTTTGTGCGTTCGTGTGATCGCAAGCTCAGCCTGCGCCGCGTAACCGGAGATTTCCTGTCCCAGTCGAATCGGTGTCGCATCCTGGAGGTGGGTCCGTCCGATCTTGACGATGCCATCGAGCTCCGCCGCTTTGCGCGTGAGGGTCGTTTCGAGCTTTGTCAGCGCTGGGATGAGTGATTCATTCATCGCGACAGCGGCGCTAATGTGCATCGCGGTTGGGATGACGTCGTTGGAGCTTTGCTCTTGGTTGACGTGATCGTTCGGGTGGATCGGTTCTTTTCCGCCGCGCTTTCCCGTCGCGATTTCATTGGCGCGGGATGCGATCACCTCGTTGGCGTTCATGTTGGTCGAGGTGCCTGAGCCGGTCTGGAAGATGTCGACGACGAACTCATGGTCGAGTTTTCCATCAATGACCTCTTGCGCAGCCTGCTGAAGCAGGCCGCGCCGTTTTTCGTCTAGGACGCCGAGGTCGTGATTCACGTCGGCGCACGCGAACTTGATCAAACCCATCGCCGCGATGAACCGCCGCGAGAAGCGCAGATCGGAGATCGGAAAATTCTCGACCGCCCGCGCGGTCGACGCGCCGTAATACGCGTCGGCGGGCACTTTCATCTCCCCCATGGAATCACGCTCGGTGCGGAAATTGTCGCTCATCATGCCTCCAGTCGATCGTATTGTGGAGATATCCGGCGGTGGCGGAAGGGGGCGGCGCACCGGTAAGCTTCGTCTCCCATGACTCTGATCCGACTGCTCGCCGTTGTGATCTCGTCCAGCGCTTGGCTTGCGGCTGAAACGACGACACAACCCTCGGACCCCACCGCCCGCGTGACGACCCGCCCGGCGACTTCGCCGGCGGATCAGGACAAGGGTAAGGACGATCATCTCTCCATCACGCAGCACGCCGTCACGATCAACGGACGCACGCTGAATTACACCGCGACGGCAGGAACCCTCGCGCAGAAGGACGAATCCGGAAAACCCAAATCCGACATGTTCTTCGTCGCGTACACTCTCGACGCCGACCCCCATTTAGCCGCTCCGCTTGCGGAGCGGGTCGAACAACCCACAACCCGTCCCATCACCTTCGTCTTCAACGGTGGACCCGGCGCCGCCTCCGTCTGGCTCCATCTCGGCACCGCCGGCCCCAAGCGCATCAACATCGACGACAACAACATCCCCTCCGCGCCCCCATTCAACCTCGTCGACAACGAATCCACCTGGCTCGACGCCACCGATCTGGTCTTCATCGACCCCGTCGGCACCGGATATTCCCGCCCAGCGAAAGACGAGAAGGGCGAGCAGTTCTACGGCGTCAAGGAAGACATCGAATCCGTCGGCTCCTTCATCCGCCTCTACGTCACGCGCTATCACCGCTGGCCCAGCCCCAAGTTCCTCGCGGGCGAAAGCTACGGCACCACGCGGGCCGCTGGACTCAGCGAGCATCTGCTCGAGAAGCAGGGCATCAGCCTCAATGGCATCGTCCTCATCTCGTCAGTGCTCGATTTCCAGACGATCGTGAACGCCGGTGGAAACGAGCTGCCGTATGCGCTATTCCTCCCGAGCTACACCGCGACCGCGTGGTATCACAAGAAGCTCCCCGCCGATCTACAGAACGATCTCGAAGCGACGCTGCGCGAGGTGGAGCAATTCGCCCTCGGCGATTACGCCGCCGCTCTGATGCGAGGCGATTCGATTTCCGATCAGGGCCGAGCGGCGCTCGCGGAAAAGCTTGCGCGCTACACCGGTCTTCCCGCCGACTGGATCACAAAAGCGAATCTCCGCATCGACCCCGGCCGATTCCGCAAGCAGCTCCTCGCCGATCAGCACAAGCTCCTCGGCCGATTCGACGCCCGCGTCGGCGGCTTCATCTCCGACCCCCTCGCCGCCGATCCGGAGTACGATCCGAGCCTTTCGCTCTTCTTCCCCCTCTACGCCGCCGGGTTGAACAACTACGTCCGCACTGAGCTTAATTTCGAAAGCGACCTGCCGTATGAGGTGCTGACCGAGCGCGTGCATCCCTGGAACTTCGGGAAAGGCGGGTTCGGCTATCTTTACGTCGCCGATACCCTGCGCGACACGATCCTCAAAAATCCGCAGCTGAAAATCCTCTTCGCCTCCGGCCAGATGGATCTGGCGACGCCGTATCTCGCGTCGACCTACACGATCTCCCATTTCCATCTCCCCCCGGAGCTGCGTAAGCAGATCACCCACGCCTACTTCCCCGCCGGCCACATGATGTACCACGACGCGGGCTCGCGGAAGAAACTGCATGAGGACCTGGCGGCGTTCATCAGCGCTGCGATGAAGCGTTGATCGCCCGCCGCCACGCGATCGGCGCATACGCGAACGCGACGCCGACGGCCAAACCGATGAGATGCGCGGCGTTGGCGATGTCGCCTAGAAATCCCGTCATGCACGCCAGCAGCCAGCCCATCATGATCCAGACGGTTTCCTGGCTCATGCCCAGGCCGAGGTTCGGCTCGTAACGTTGCTTGATCCAGATGTAGCCGAAGAGGGCGTAGTTGACGCCGCTCATTCCGCCAAACCATGGCCCGGACCACCAGTATTCGCCGAGGTTCCCGATAACTGCGCCGAGGAGCACGAGCGCGAGCATCGTCCATATCCCGCGTTGCGATTCGATCATCGACCCCAAATCGCGCAGCCAGAACATGTTGAACAGCAGGTGGAGAATGCCGAAGTGGAGAAAGATCGGCGTGATCAGCCGCCAGAGTTGGCCGCGCGCGAGCTGACCGAGACCGGGATCGGGGATCATGTCGCGGATCGTCAGCTCCGACGGGTCTTTGTCCGCGAGCTGTTTGTAGTGCTCTTCGAATTTCTGATCCTGGTCCGCGCTGGAGAACGACGCGATGCGCAGCGCATCGACCCATGGATGCGTCGGATCCGCCATGCGTGTGCCGATGCTCACGACGACGCTGGCGAGGACGAGCAGCAACGTAATGGGCGTCGCCCAGGTCTTGGGTTCGCCCCAGCTCGTGCGGACATCGACGAAGCGGGCGCGTTTTTTCTTCTTCGCCGTGGCCTGTTCATCACGAATTCTCTCCGCCGCCGTCGACGCGTGGCCGTACTTCGCGTGAGTGCGATTGACCAGGAAGTGATCGAGCTCCGACTTCGCTCGCTCGATGTCGTCATCGCGCTCAACCCAGACCGTCCATCCATTGCCGGCGGCGGATTCTTCCACCATGTTCTCGATCTTCTGAGTCACGAGGTAATCGCAGAAACGCTCCGCGTCGTCCGCTTCGGGGATGGAACCGATCATCCGCATGAGCCGTTACTCCTCCTATTCCTTGCGCGATTCTAACGGTGCGCCGCGTTCGCAGCCCGGCCGCCGGGCAAATCCGGCACTACTCCGCCATTCTTTATTCATGTTGCAACCAACCTTCCCGTGCTACAATCTGTCCGGCTTTTGTGTCCAACACGAAAGGGGGCCTTGCTATGCGGTGCTTTGCGATCCTGGTGGCTGGAATCCTGTGCGCCCAGGTTGCCGTCGGCGACGTGCTGGTGATGAAGGACGGCACGCGCGTCGAAGGCGACGTCAAAAAAGGGAGCAAAGGTTACGTCGTCCGCAGCGGGAATGATTACCAGGTCGTCCCGTTCGACGTCGTGCAATCGCTCGAGCTGTACGACATCGGCCCGGTGCCGCCGGACATCGCCAAGCAGAAGCTCGAATCGCTCCGCCGCTCGGCGGAGTATCTCGACGACATCAATCGCATCATGGATCGCTTCCAGCGTTTCATCGATGCCAACCCCAACACCCCCGCGACCGAGGAAGCCAAGCAGGACCTGACCGTCTGGCAGAGCCGGCACGATCAGGGGCTGGTGAAGATCGGCAGCAAATGGGTCACCCCGGAGGAGCGGGAGAAGATTCGCCAAAGCTCGATCCAGATCGCCAGCATCGCGCGGCAGCTTCTCAAGCAGTCGCGTCTCGCGGAGGCGGATTCGGTCATCCAGCAGGCGCTGGCGGAAGATCCGCAGAACGCGTCGGCCCTGTACCTCAAGGGATTGCTCCAGTATCGCAAGGGCGAACTGCCGGCGGCGCGAAAGACGTTCGAGCACGTCAACGCGCTCGTTCCCTCGCATGGGCCGACCCAGAACAACATCGCCGTCATCTTCTCCGAGCAGCACCAGGCGCTCCAGGCATTGACGATGTACGACCAGGCGATGGGATCGACGCCCAAGGATCAGGCGATCCTGAACAACGTCGCCGAGGCGCTCAACAGCCTCGCCGACGAGCAGCGCGGCGTGCAGGTAGCCCAGCGCGTGGCCAAGCGATTCACCGAGCAGGACATCGATCTCCAGAAAGAGCTTCAGCCGCAGGGACTGCATCGCTGGGGCGCGCAGTGGGTCACGACCGATCAGCTCAAGGACCTCCGCGCCGCCGAGCGCGAAATGCAGGATCAGCTCAATCGCCTCTCCGCCGAGTTCGACGGCGTCAAGGTGCGGATCAACAACATCGATCGCGAGATCGAGGACAACGAGCGCGCCATGCGCCGACTCGAAGCGAGCGCGTATATCCGCGACTTCAACGGCAACATCTACCAGGCCACGCTTCCGCCGACCTACTACCAGTTGCAGGACGACAGCCGCAAGTTGCAAGGCCAGCGCACGGAGCAGTTCGCGCAGCTCGACCAGCTGCGCGTCCGCGCCAAGCAGGTGAACCAGAACCTGCCGGTGCCGAAGTACACCGGCATCCAGCGCATGATCGACGTCGAAGGGACGCCGATCGCGCTGCCCGAACCCGCAGCACCATCCACCACCCGCCCCGCGGCGTAAACGCCGCTCGACAGCGCACCGCGTCGCAGCGTTGGCTTGTATATCTGCCTCTCATTCTTTTCGTTCTAATGCTCGCTGTCGCATCCGCGGGGATGCGAGCGTAGCGAGCAGGCCCGCGGATGCGACGGCCGGCCCAAAGCCGAAGTTGGCTGGGAAAGAAAAGCCCGTAACAAAGCCTGGCTCAAGCCGGTCTCGCGTCGCAAAGTCCGAACAGCCGTCAGAGCCTCTGGACGCATCGCGTCCAAGCTCGCATCCGCAAGAAAGGACTCTTCGCGTGGCTGACTCAACTCTTTCATTCGTTGGCATCGACGTCTCCATGGCAACGCTGGACCTGGCCTGGTGCGACGACCCGGCCGAGGGACGATCCTTCACGAACGATGCCGCTGGCATCGCACAGATCGTTCAACTGCTGCGTGAGATGACACCACAACTGATCGTGGTGGAATCGACCGGCAAGATCGAGCAGCCGCTGCTGTTGGCGTTGCTCGACGCCGATCTGCCGGTGGCGCGCGTCGATCCCAAACGCGTGCGGCTTTTCGCCTACGGGATCGGGCAGCTGGCCAAGACCGATCCGATCGACGCGCGGGTGCTGCGCAAGTTCGCCGCGCTGGCGGCGCCGCGTCTGACCGAGAAAAAGTCGCAAAACCGGGCGGAGTTGGCGGAACTGCTGGTCTGTCGCCGTCAGCTCATCGACACGCGCACGGCTCATCAGAACCAGCTGACGCGCACCGTCAGCTCCTTCGCGCGCAAGAGCCTGGAGTCGGTGCTGCGTCATCTGCAGTCGCGACTGCAGCGGCTCGATCGCCAGATCGCGCGGATCATCGATGACGATGACGAAATGCGCGGGCTGGAAAAGCTGCTGCGTTCCTTCAAAGGCGTCGGCCCGGTCCTGGCCGCGACCCTGATCAGCCAACTCCCGGAGATCGGACGTCTCGGACACGCGCAACTGACGGCGCTGGTGGGCCTGGCGCCGTACAACCGCGACTCCGGAACGCAGTGTGGCAGACGCTCGATCCGCGGCGGACGCGCTGCGGTGCGGCAGATGCTTTACGTCTGCACGGTGGCCGCCATCCGCCACAACCCGACGTTGAAGCAGACGTACGCGCGTCTGCGTGAGGCCGGGAAGGTTGCCAAGGTTGCATTGATCGCCTGTGCCAGAAAGTTCCTGCGGATCCTGAATGCAATGGTTCGCGATCATCTCACTTGGTCCCCAACACCCGTCGGAGCTTGAAAATGAAAACAGCCGCTTTGTTTTGCCAACGACAATCTCAATTCCTGCGCAAACAGCAATTCACGCTCGGGCCGTGGGTTACCGAGCGCCCCGCGCGCGTTGGCTTTGTTCCGCCGGATTCCGCTGACGACTACGCGATGCGCAGCCCGGAGGCTGAAACCGCTCGCGCAATGCTGGTGCGCGGACGGCTCGGTCGCAACTGCTCCACTGTGTTTTTGTCGCTCGATCATGCGCGCAATCCCAACCAACTCATACGCTCGAAATCGCGTTTTGTTGGCGTGGAAATGCATTTTTTCGCCCGGTCGCTCAAGTTCCGGCCGGGCCGGACGTTGGGAGTGTTGCTGTAAATCAACCGTTTTAGATTTGACGCTTGCGGAAAATATTCATGGGCGTATATTTCAGCGGGCATCCCAACGGGGCGACATGGGCGGTTTCGGGAAATTCAGGCTGGTTGTCGTCATCGCATGCGCAGCGTGGCTTGCGCCACTTGCGGGCGCAGCGCCGTTTATCAACCTGAATTTTGAGCAGGCGACGGTCCCGCCAGGGACGCAGTTCGTGACGAGCGCGGCGCTGGCCTTCCCCGGTTGGACTCCTCAAATCAACAACGTCCCGCTGGCGACTGTTTACTACAACGACGCCGGCATCGGCGAGCCAGCCGTGGCGCTGTACGACGAACCGGCAGAAGGCTTGGGCATCCCGCTGTTACAGGGGAACTTCTATGCGGTGGTGGTCGGAAGCATCGGCGGCGGCTTCCGCGGTTCCTTGAGTCAGGTCGGCGATGTACCGGCTGAGAGCCGATCGATCAGGTTGCTCGCTGAATCCTTTCGGGGTCCACCACGTGTCTACTTTAATGACGTCAGCATTCCAATGGTTCGTCTCGCCGGGGACGAGTTGATCGGATACCCCGCAGAGTTCGGGGGTGATATCACCGCATTCGCCGGTACCGCTATGGTTGAACTGCGCCTGGAGAATACGGTACCGCCGCACGGCTATATCGCCGGGTTCGATGCAGTGGCGTTTTCTCCCATCGCAATACCCGAGCCGAACCTCGTCCTTGTGATCTCAATAGCTGCTTTCGGGTTTAGTTCCATGCGATTCAGACGAATTCAAAAGTAGCGCAGACGCGTCAAGCTTCGGGCAACAGTGAAGGAGCACAACGTAAACGGAAAGAAAGCGCTACGGAGCTTGTTGCGGGCATCAAAGGCAACTGCGGCAACCGTCGAGGGACTGGAGACGCAAGAAACCAGGGACAGTCACCTATTTAAGAAACCAGGGACAGTCACCTATTTTGACACGAAACGGTCCGCATCATATCTTCTTCTGTCATGCCGCGCGTCGCTCGGGTTGTCGTTGCGGGGGTGCCGCATCATGTTACGCAGCGCGGGAATAATCGCCAGGATGTCTTCTTTGTTGACGATGATCGCAGGATGTACCTGCGCATTCTCGCTCAACAGTGCGCAATTCACCGGGTCGCGGTGATCGCCTATTGCCTGATGACCAATCACGTGCATCTCGTGATCATCCCGGCGGCGACACAAGCGTTGAGTCGCGCGGTCGGGCGGACGAATTGGCTGTACACTCTGTATATCAACCGACTGCACAAGCGCAGCGGCCACCTCTGGCAAAACCGCTTTAATTCCTGCCCGCTGGATGAGGAGGGCGCCCTGCTGGCGTCTCGCTACGTCGATCAGAATCCAGTGCGGGCGCGCATCTGCCGATCGGCAAAAAAGTATTCCTGGTCGAGCGCAGCGGCGCATTGTGGTGGGCGCGATACGCTGGCATTGCTGGACCTGCGGCGCTGGCGCGATCTGTGCGGACGAAAGGATTGGCGCGCCGTGCTCGCCGAGCGGCAAACGGATTTTGATGTTGCTCGGCTCCGCCGCGCGACGCACACCGGTCGGCCATTGGCAGGCGATTCGTGGCTCAGCAAACTGGAGAAGCGTCTCGGCCGCCGCCTGCGGGCGCAGCCGGTAGGCAGGCCGAAAGGAAAGAAGAAGACTGGAAACAGGTGACTGTCCCTAGTTTTGTCCTAGTTTTGTCGGAAACAGGTGACTTTCCCTAGTTTGTAGTTTGGGTGGTCGAAAACAGGTGACTGTCCCTGGTTTTTTGGTTTTGGTTTAGTTCCCCTGGTTCCCTTTTAATGCTCCCCCTTTTAATTGCTCCTTTTAAGCTGACTGGCCTGGCCCCTTTTGCGCCCTCACCGGGGTAGCTGGACGGCGCCGGGGTGAGGGGTTACGGCGCCTTGGCCGCAGCGGGAAGAATCCAGCAAGTGCAGTCACAAGGATCAATCCCGCCGGCTCAGGCACCTGCGTGAGGGCTATTCCTTCGACGCCGCTGGCCAGGTGATATCGGAAGGCCAGATGATCCCCGACGAAGGAGGAGCGGGTCGTCTGCAGCCCCAGGCCAACGGTCAGCTCGTTGCCCATGCCGGTCACGATCGTCGAGCCAAAGAGCGGATCGCCGGTTCCGATCACGCGCGTCCACTGCGAACCAAGAGCCAGTTCCTCGTCCTGGGGCAGCGCGCCGGTCTTGTTGTACGGATGGAACACCACGAACCCGTCGTCATTGATGGGCGGTGCCGCCTGATCGTAAAAATATTGGTAGAGGTGGCCATCGATCGTGGCTGGAACGGTGGCGATCGTGTTCGTTGTCGTCCCATCGCCGGTGAGAATCGATGACGTCGTGGTGATTGCGACGACGTTGTGATTGTTCATCGCCGCGAAACCCTGGAAGGTGCCGGACTGCGTCGTCAGAACATGGGTCACCTTCGTGCCGTCGCTGACGTCGACGCCAGCGCTGTTGCCCGAGCAAACCAGACCGTTGTTATTGATGACCGGCAGCGCGCCGCTCAGGAGGTAATTACGAACGGTCGTGCCATCGCCGACATACACCTTGCCGCCGGCGAGGAACGCGACCTGGCCTAAATCATTGATCGATGGCGAGGCCACCGTCGGCGTGATGCCGCTGGAACTGTCGGCGATGGTGGTGATCGAACCATTGCTGAAGCGGTACACGCCGCTCGTCCCGTCGGGCAGCCTGGCCGTGAACGCGACGTCACCCGTGCCATTGACGGCGGGGATGGTGCCGAAACTCGCGTAGCCTTGAGTCGTATCCGCGATGGTGCTGATCTGGCCGTTCCTGGCTGCGTAAATTCCAGACACGCCCGACTTCAGCGTTCCCTGAAAGACGACGGTGGCATCTGCGCCGACGGAACAGTTCGTAACCGCTGCGAAGGGGGAGGCGCTGCCGGTATCGACGACGTTCTGGAAGATCAGTGATGCGCGCAGCGCATTCGCCGGCAGGAGCAGCATCAAAAGCCCGGGAACAAGCCGTCGCATTGTCGCCCTCTTCCAGCCGATGTGCCGGTGCGGCATGGTACGAAGTTTTGGTGGCGGCAACGAAGCAAAAAAAGGGGGTAATAAAAGAGACGCGAGCTTTCGGACGGTTCCCGATGGCGCCTGCACTCCCGAACCCGCTTTGTGTCTTGGTGACTTCGTGGTGAAATGTGTTTCACCACGGCGCACCAACACCTTAGCCCGTACAACGGGAGCGACGGTAAGGGAATTTCACCAGCCAGACGTGACGACGCGGCGTCAGGCGTAGGCCTCGGCGTAGCTTTGCTCCGTGTCGGAGACGTCGATCTCGATGGCCTCGAGAATGCACTTGTCGTCCATTCCCAAACGGGCCTCGTCTCGATGGGTCTCCACCATCAGTTGCAAAGCGTCGCGGAGGTTCCGGCGGCACTCGTCCAGGGTCTTGCCCTGGGTGAGCGTCCCGGGGATTTCCTCAACCCAACCCACAAACCATCCGTTCGATTCCGGCCTGATGATGGTGTGGTAGCGCTGCTTCATGAGGGCATGTTGGCAAAGTGGGACGGATGGGTCAAGAAAAAGCGTGTGATTCAGCACACGAAGATTTACCGGAAGATGAGTCCGCTGAATCGTTTGTATTGGTTCTGTCAACGGCTAAAATTGGGGAGAAGGAAATCGCTCTCCATCGGGCTGTCACGTCGCGGGTCTTTAGTCGATGTAGAGCATAAGAGGAACGTTCATGAGTCTGACGACCGAACCGGCGGCTCCTGGGTCTTCCAACGGCAACGGCAAAAAAACGGTGACGACCGTCGCGGCGGTCACCGTGCGCTTCGCCGGCGACTCGGGCGACGGGATGCAGCTCGCCGGGACGCAGTTCACCGACACCTCGGCCCTCGTGGGCAACGATATCAGCACGCTGCCGGACTTTCCGGCGGAGATTCGCGCCCCGGCCGGGACGCTCGCGGGCGTCTCGGGGTTTCAGATTCACTTCTCCAGCAACGACATCTTCACGCCGGGCGATGACGTCAATGCGCTCGTCGCGATGAACCCGGCGGCGCTACGGACGAACATCCGCTCCGTGCGCGGCGAAGGGATCGTCATCGTCAATGAGGATGCTTTCACGGCCAAGGACATCGCCAAGGCGGGCTATGCGAGCAATCCGCTGGAGGATGGATCGCTCCAGCACTATCGCGTGATCAAAGTCCCGATCAACAAGCTGACGGCGGCGGCGGCGAAGGATACCGGGCTGGGGGCCAAGGACATCGATCGCTGCAAGAACATGTTCGCGCTCGGGCTGGTCTACTGGCTCTACGGCAGGCCGGTCGAACCGACCGTTGCATACATCAAGAGCAAGTTCGGGAAGAAGCCGCCGGTCGAACAGGCGAATACGCTCGCGCTCAAGGCGGGTTATGCGTTCGGAGAAACGACGGAGCTGTTCAACGAGCAATACCACGTCCCCAAGGCGCGCCTGGAGCCGGGCAAGTATCGCAAGATCACCGGGAACGAAGCGGTGGCGATCGGGATGGTCGCGGCGGGGAGGCTGGCGGAGAAGGAAATCATCTACTGCTCCTATCCGATCACGCCGGCGTCCGACATCCTGCACAACCTGTCGACGTTCAAGAATTACGGCGTCGTGACGTTCCAGGCGGAGGATGAAATCGCCGCCATCGGAGCGGCGATCGGCGCTTCGTTCGGCGGGGCGCTGGGCGTGACGGGAACCTCCGGCCCGGGCATCGCACTGAAAGCTGAAGCGATCGGCCTCGCCGTCATGACGGAGCTGCCGGTGGTCATCGTCGATGTGCAGCGCGGCGGGCCGAGCACCGGGCTGCCGACCAAGACTGAGCAATCCGATCTGCTTCAGGTTCTTAACGGTCGTAACGGCGAATCGCCGGTCCCCATCATCGCCGCCTGCTCGCCGGCGGATTGCTTCAATGCGACGATCGAAGCGTTCACGATCGCGGTCAAGTACATGACGCCGGTGATCATGTTGAGCGACGGGTACATCGCCAACGGGTCTGAGCCGTGGATGGTTCCGCAGTTCACCCATCTGGCGAAGATGCAGATCGAGCACCCGACGCAGAAGAACGACGACGCCGGGTTCATGCCGTACAAGCGCAACGCCGACGGCGCGCGGCCGTGGGCGATTCCCGGTACGCCGGGGCTGGAGCATCGCCTGGGTGGACTCGAGAAGCAGGACGTGACCGGCAACGTGAACTATGAGCCGGCGAACCACGAGAAGATGGTTCGCCTGCGTGCGGCGAAGGTCGCGAATCTGAAGCCGGCAGGTGTTGATCTGATCTGGACCGGGCCGCAGAACGGGGATCTGCTCATCGTCGGGTGGGGCAGCACGTACGGCGCGATCAAAGCGGCGACTTTGGAAATGCGGGCGGCGGGGATCAATGTCTCAGCCCTGCACGTTCGTTATCTCAACCCGCTGCCGGCCAAGCTCGGCGAAGCGTTAAAAGGGTTCAAGCACGTGATGGTGCCGGAGATGAACCTCGGACAGCTTCGGTTGCTGCTGCGATCGAAGTATCTCGTGGATGCGAAGGGCTTGAACAAAGTGCGCGGGCAGCCGTTCACGATCGGCGAAATTGTGGCGGGTGCGAAGACGCTGCTCGAAGGCAACATGCCCGCCGTCGTGCAGGAGATTCCGATGGCGGAGACGGTTGATGCCGGCATCGGCGGCGGAGGCTAAACGTAGCATGGGCGTCCCGCCCGTGTCTTTGTTGTTTGCGAATGAAAAGAACCATGGCCGAGACGGCCATGCTACGAAGGAAAACGAAATGAGTGTTGCACCAACTTCCCCTCTTCCCGTTCTTAAACCGGCTGATTACGCGACGGACCAGGACGTCCGCTGGTGCCCGGGATGCGGCGATTACTCGATCCTGATGCAGACCAAAAAGGTCCTCGCCAAGCTCGGCGTCGATCGCAGCAAGACGGTCTTCATCTCCGGCATCGGCTGCTCCAGCCGGTTTCCGTACTACCTCAACACGTACGGCTTTCACTCGATTCACGGCCGTGCTCCGACGTTCGCAACGGGGCTCAAACTGGCGCGTCCAGAGCTGAATCTCTGGATCGCCACCGGCGACGGGGATGCGCTCTCGATCGGGGGAAATCATTTCCTCCACGTCATCCGCCGAAACCTCGACGTGAAGATCCTGCTGTTCAACAACCGCATTTACGGCCTCACCAAGGGGCAGTATTCGCCGACGAGCGAGCATGGAAAGAAGACCAAATCGACGCCGATGGGCGCGCCGGATTATCCGATCCGCCCGCTGTCGATCGCGATCGCGGCCGGTGCGACGTTCGCGGCGCGGTCGATCGACGTCGATGTGAAACATCTGGAATACGTTCTGGAACGTGCGGCCAAGCACGTCGGCACCGCGGTCGTGGAGATCTATCAGAACTGCAACATCTTCAACGACGGCGCCTTCGATTACGCCACCGACAAGACGACAAAGTCGGACACGACGATCTATCTCGAGCAGGGCAAGCCTCTGGTATTCGGCAAGAATGCCGACAAGGGCATCCGCCTGCGCGAGATGAATCCGGAAATCGTCGATCTGGCATCGACGGCGAAGGACGACCTCCTCGTTCACAACGAGCAGGCCCAGCCCGCGGTGCCGTTCCTTCTCAGCCGCATGCGCCAGCCCGATCTGCCAGAGCCGATGGGCATCCTGCGCAGCGTGGAGAAGGAGCGATACGTGAGCGTGGTTCGCGCGCAGAACGAAGACGCCGTCGCGAAGCAGGGCATCGGGGACATTCAGCAATTGCTGGATGGGCCGGAGACGTGGACGGTGGCGTGAGATTGCCGATTTGCGATTTGCAATTTGCGATTGAGAAGCGTCTGCAGCGCTTGCTTTTCAATCGCAAATCGCAAATCTAAAATCGCAAATCAAATGCCCGCCGTCGCGAATGACGGCCGGGGCCGATGCAAGGGTCGGCCGTGAACCGGGTCAGGTCCGAAAGGAAGCAGCCCTAAACGGTCCCGATTCTGTGCCGTCGCCACTCCGGTCGTCATTCGCGGCGGCGGGATTTTTTATGCGCATTTGCGGTAACATCAATCGCGATGCGCGTCTTCGTCGTTGCCAACTCCAGCAAATCGCACGTCGCTCAGGCGCTGGCCCAGTGGCTGCCGTGGATGAAGGATCGCGCGCAGATCGTCGGCACCGATGAGGATTGCAAAGTGCCGCTCGACCAGGTCGAGGCGGATGTGATTCTCGCTCTCGGTGGTGATGGAACGCTTCTCGCCGCCGCCCGGCGGTTGAACGGAAAGCCGACGCCGCTCATGGGCGTGAACTTCGGCCGGCTCGGGTTTCTGGCCAGCTTTCCGCCGGATCAATTCAACGCCAGCTTCGAGCAGCTCATAGCCAGTAAGCTTCCGATCTCGTCGCGGCTGGCGCTGGAAGCATCAGTGATGAGCGAATCAGGGGAATCGCGTTCGCGGACGACCGCCTTGAATGACGCCGTCATCACCGCCGGCCCGCCGTTTCACATGATCAAGCTGGAGATCCGCGCCGGCGCCGAATCGGACGGCGGGGTGAGCCTGTACGGGGACGGCGTCATCGTGGCCACGCCGAGCGGCTCGACCGCCTACAACATCTCGGCGGGTGGGCCGATCGTCGATCCCGGGGTGGAGGCGTTCTGCATCACGCCGATCTGTCCTCACAGCCTTTCCTTCCGCCCGGTCGTGGTTTCGTCGCGAAACTCTGTCGTGGTAGTCGCGTCCAAAGTGAACCCCGGGACGACATTGTTCTGCGACGGGCAGGAAACCGCCCGTCTGTCGGCGGGGGATAAAGTCGTCATCCGCCGCAGCCCCAACGATGTCCGCCTGATTGAGAACCCGGCGGCGATGCAATGGCGGAACCTGGCGGAGAAGCTCCAGTGGGCCGCCACCCCGCGCTATCGTGAATAACGGGCGTGAATAGCGGTTCCGATGCGGCGAAATCCCGGATTTGTGTTTTTGAGACAACGTTTTGTATAACTTGCCTCCGTCCCAAAATTCGGGGGAGCGACGACACCATGGTTCAGGAACTCAAAGACCTTCTCAACGAAGTTTCAAAGCTCGCGCCTGAGCAGAAAACCGCCTATCAGACCTGGCTGATCATCAGCCTGATTCGCGACCTGGCGTATTACGTTGTCGCCGGCATCGTCGCGTGGGCGCTGGGTCGGCGGCTGATTCACGCCATCCTCGCCGCCTACAGGGAGAGCAAGCGTGCTGCTTGAGTGGGTGCTGATCCTGGAAGGTCTTGCGCTGGCGATCCTGGCGATCATGGGCCTGATCGGCATGTTCATCCGCAAGGGCGAAGGGAACGAGCCCGACCCGATCGTGGTGTTTTGCTCGGTTTTCTGGAAGGAATTCCTCTGGCCGCCGACGGTGATGGCGATCGACGGCGGCGGGCGGCAGACGTCTGGCCGATCGCGCGGTTCCTCGTCACGCCCCGTCGCGGATGATGCGAGCGACGACGAATCCTTCTACGGCCGAAAAGGAAGCGACGCCAAGACCGACCTTGCCGTCCTCGTCGTACCGCATGCTCCGAACGACAGCGTGCTCGGTCGCGACGGCGAGGGCATCCGTTTGCAGGTGACCGGCGAACCGGGAGACAGCAAATCGAACAAGACGCTCATCGAGCTGGTCGCGACGGCGATCGGCGTCCAGCCGTACCAGGTAACGCTCACCAAGGGGCATTACCACCCGCGCAAGACGGTTCAGGTGCAGGGGCTGTCCGAGGACGAGCTGCGGATGCGGATTTCCGGGATGAATGAAGCGGAGTAGCGACGCCGGGCGCGGCAAACTCGTCGCAGGTTTCCCGCTTTGTCGCGCGCCAGCGCGAATCGCGCCCAGATGGACTGCATTTCCCTGCTTCGCTTATTGGACGTGCTAAACTCCTCTTCACCAGAAGAGGAGTACAACATGTTGCGTCATGTCGCCGTCGCGCTAGGTCTGCTTGTGTCGTCGTCCGCGTTTGCACAGGTGATTTACCTGCCCGTGCAGTCGCAATACCACACGCCGAGCGGTGAGACTTATTACTACGGCGGAGCCGACCTGCGCGTGCACGCGATGGCGCGGCATCACGGGTGCCCGTCATACGGCTACGCGAACAACCTGCACCGCTTCGACGGCGGGAACAGCTTCGGCCAGCCTTCGCCGATGTACAACCGCGACGCGGTCTACAGCGACTGCGCGGCGTTCGGACAGGATGTGTCGCGCCTGGGCTACAGCGCGATCGACGCGCAGAACGAAGCAAACGCCAACGCCGCCCGCTATTTCCGCAAGGCCGATTTGCTGAACAACGCGATCGTGCTCCCGGACGGCTCGCGCATCGTTCCCCCGACGCCGCCGATGTTTGTTCCGATGCAGTCGAACTATGTCGCCACGTCGCCGATGCTGATGAATCCCGCGCGGCGCGGGCAGGTGATCATCATCCCGAAGAAGCTGCTGAATCGCCCGCTGAAGGAGTTCACTGAACCGAAGCCGCCGCAGAAGGTTGCCGTCAGCGAATAGCTCTGCACATTCGAAACACGCCGCTTCGGCGCATATGATCGTCCGCGGATCCTTCCGAAAGGAGTCGCGGATGCGGTGGATCGTTTTGACGCTCGCTTTGCTCTGCTGCATCGCCCGGGCGCAGCAGGCATCTCCGCCGACGACTCGGCCCGCGCCGACGCAGCAGCAGATCTCCGCCGAAGAGACGCTGCGACAGATGCTTCAGCCCGCGACGCAATCGGCTCAGCCGCTCAAGCCATTGCCGGATGAGCCGATTCCATCAGACACGACCGGCGGCGGGGGCAACGCGCCGGCGTCGACTCAGCCTTCGCAACCGCTCATGCGCGAGGGGTCGCTCGTTCTCGATCGCGTCGGGCGATTGACGCGCTCGAGCGACGGGCGGTGGTGGGAATTCACGCTCGACTCCGATGGCCGGGCGATGACCGAGCCTCCCATGGTGCTTCTGCCCAATCGCAAGCTCAGCCAACTCGAAGACCTGATGCTGAACAGCTATCGCGACCTGCGTCTTCGCGTGAGCGGCGAGGTGACGGAATACCGCGGGCGGAATTATCTGCTGCTGAATCGCTGGACCCAGGTCGCGGATGTGGCGCAGCCGCTGCAATGAAGTCGATCATGCCGGATCCATCGCACCAACATCCCTCCGCGTGGCGATGCATACGTCGTGCGCTGGCGCTGCGCTGCCCGGAGTGCGGCATCTCGCCGATCTTTCGGCCGATGCGCGAGGTGCGCGGGTTGTATGACTGGTTCACGACGCTCGATGGCTGCCCGCGCTGCGGCTACGCGTACGAGCGCGAACAGGGCTATTTCCTGTTGTCGATCTGGGGCTTGAACTATGGCCTGATCGCCGGCCTCGGGTTGATCGTTGGGCTGATCATCCAGATCAAGGTGAATCCGGGTTTGTGGAGCCCGTGGTGGCTGCTGCTGGCGCCGATGCCGGTGCTGAGTTTTCTCTTCGCGCGGCACGCGAAGGCGTTGTTCCTGGCAATGGATCATTACTTCGATCCGCAGGTTGTCCCGCCGCCGCATGAGCTGAAACAAACCGAGCACTTGCAATGATCTTCGCGTCGCCGATCTGGCTGGCGCTGCTCTTCCCGTGGACGATCCTGACATTGTGGCTATTGCGCATGCGCCCGGCGAAGCGGCAGGAGGTGCCGTTCGTCGAGCTTTGGCGTGGATCAGCGGCGGGGCAGGCGAAAGCGAGCGAGCTGTTTCATCCGCCGCCGCTCGCACTGCTCGCGATCCTGCTGGCGGTGCTGCTGGCGATCCTGGCGACGGCGGCGCCATCGCTGAAGCTGCAGGCGGCGGGGGATGAGCGAGCTGTGACGGTGGTGGTCGATTGCGGGATCACGATGTCCTCGCCGGCGCGGCGCGATGAGGTTGTCACGCAGGCGAACGACGCGCTGCGGCGGCTGGGGGCGGCGAAGGTCAATCTCGTCAATGTGCCGGGGGAAAGAGCGACCGTTTCCGTTTCGAACTGGAAGGAATCGATCGCGCGGGCAGTTGCGCTCGACATGGACGGGGCGGTGCAGGGGGCGGTTGTGAAAGCGCTCGGTGAGTCGGGCATCGCGGTGCTGGTGCTGACGGATCGCCCGATCGCGAACAGCGATTCCCGCGTGATTCAGATCGCGCCGGGTAAAGCGCTCGACAACCTCGGCATCGTGCGCTTCGCGATCCGCGACGGCCGCAAGCGGCAGGCGATGGTGACGATCCGCAACGACTCCGCCAGCGGCCGCGCGGTGTTGAAGATCGAAACGGGCAAGATGTCAATCACGCGCGAGATCGGCCTGCCTACGCGGGGGACGGAGCAGAATTTTTTCTTCGATCTCGATGATGTCGGCGCCAGTGCGACGGCGTCGATCGACGTGAGAGATGATCTCGAAGTCGACAACGCCGAGCATCTCGCCCGCCAGCATCCGCCGCCAAGGCTTGAGATTCGGGGGACGGTTCCACAGGACGTGCAACGGGTCGTGGAGGCGTATGGACGGGCGCGACCGGCGGGGGAGGGTGGAATGACGATCGCGATTACGTCGTCAGCGGAGGCGTTGTCGCCGGATGACGCGGGGGTGATTGTCGGTTCGTCAGTCAGCGGAGCAGAAGACGTCCGCACTCACCCGCTGGGCGCGAACATCGACTGGTCGCGTCTTGCGGACCATCCCACCGTCGCGGTGAAAGAGACTGCGCCGGCGCGGATCTGGATCACGCCGCCAACCGCGGAGTTCGCGCGGACGCCGGAGTTCGTCGTGATGTGGACGAACATTCTCGATCATCTTCGCGAAGGCGCAAGCGAATCGTTTGTATCTACACGGGTGATCGATCGCGCACCGGTGTTCGCTCCGATTCGCACCGATGTGCGTTCGCGTGTCGCGGCGATCACGCGGAACGATCCGCAGGGACTTAACCTCTTGCCCTTTCTCGCGATAGCGGCGGCGGCGTGCGCCCTCGTCGCCGCCGTCACATGGCCGGCCAAACGCTTGACACGCTTTTTTGCCGCCCTTACTGTCTGAACTTCGATTTTCCTCAGGAATCCAAGCATGGCCGAAACTATCCCGCCCGTCTCCGTCACGGAGCAGAAGGGCATACGCGTCGTTGAGTTCACCAACAGCAAGATCCTCGATGAGGCCAACATCGCCGCCATCCAGGAGACGCTCAGCGCGCTCATCGACGAGAACGAAAACCCGCGTCTGCTGCTCGATTTCGCGACGGTGGATCATCTCTCGTCGGCGGCGCTGGGGATGCTGATCAACGTGAACAACCGCGTGAAGCAGAAGAACGGGCAGTTGCGGCTGGCGAACATCAAGCCGCAGATCTTTGAGGTCTTCGTCATCACGAAGCTGAACAAGCTGTTCAAGATCCTGCCGACCCGCACCGAGGCGTTGGCGAATTTCACGGCTCACTAGCGGCGGAGTCGTCCCGATGGCAGCCGCCAATCGCCACAAAGCGCAGCCAGGTAACGGTAAGCTTCCGCTTGAATTCACCATTCCCTCGGTGCTCGCCGCCACGCGCGACGTGCAGAAGCGCATCATGGACGAAGTCGAGCGGCACAAGTACGACGAGCAGAGCGTCTTCGCCATCCGCCTCGCGCTGGAAGAGGGGCTGATGAACGCCGTCAAGCACGGCAACAAGCTCGACTCATCGAAGACCGTTCACGTCGAGGCCAACGTCACGCCCAAGGCGATCGAGATCATCATCGAAGACCAGGGCAAAGGCTTCGAGCGCAAGACGGTGCCCGATCCATGTGCCTCGGAAAACCTCCTCAAATGCTCCGGCCGCGGGCTGCTGCTGATGGAGACGTACATGGACAAGGTGGAGTACTCGCTTGGGGGGAGACGCGTGCGGATGGTGAAGAAGAAGGCCTGAGGAAAGGCACGCAGGCACGGAGGCACGAAGGCACGAAGGGAAAGACGAGTCGGCTTGTATCTTCCCTTCGTGCCTTCGTGCCTGTGTGCCTTCGTGCCTGATTTCAAATGATTCCCGTCCGTACTGACAGCCGGCTGCGCTCCACGCCCTGGACGAACTACGTCATCATCGCGGTCAACGTCGTGATTTTTCTGTTGCAGCAGCGGATGCCGTGGCTGACGCATAAGTTCGCGCTCAATCCGCGCAATCCGTCGCTGCTGAATTTCTTCACCTATTCGCTGCTCCACCAGAACGCGCCGCACATCGCGTCTAATCTGCTGTTCCTCTTCATCTTCGGCAGCAACGTGAACGACAAGATGGGTCACCTTGGGTACGTCGCGTTTTATCTCGCGGGCGGGATTTTTTCCGGCCTGTGCTACGCGATGTTCGACACCGGATCAGTGATCGGCGCCAGCGGCGCGGTGTCAGCGGTGACAGGCGCGTACATGTGCCTCTTTCCGCGGGCGAACGTGACGCTCGTGTTTTTCTTCTTCTACGTCGGCGTGTTCGAAATCCCGAGCCTGTGGTTCATCGGGTTTTTCTTCGTCCAGGACCTGCTGATGAATTTCTCCGGCGCGCCGACGGGCGTCGCGCATGCGGCACATCTGGGTGGGTCGGTCTTTGGATTTGCGATCTGCTTCATCCTGCTCTGGCTGCATTTGCTCCCGCGGGACCATTTTGATGTCGTGTCGCTGGTGCGGCATTGGAACCGGAGGCGGGAGTTCCGCGATCTGACTGCGGGCGGATATGACCCGTTCGGCAAAGCCGCGCGCGTGCCGGCGGAGATGCGCCTGGCCGCGCCGACTTCGCCGGAGCAGGAAAAGATTCAGGACCTCAAAGCGCAGATCTCCGATGCGATCGCATCACACGATCACGCCAAGGCGGCGGAGCTGTATCTCCAGATCAAGCAGATCGATCCCGCGCAGGTGATCGCGCGGCAGGCGCAGCTCGAAGTCGCCAATCAGCTCGCCAGCCAGCAGCGCTATCCCGAAGCCGCCGAGGCGTATGAGCTGTTCCTTCAGCATTACAAGAACTTCGAGCAGGTGGAGCAGGTCGAGCTGATGCTCGGGTTGATTTACGCGCGTTATCTCGACCGGTACGCGTCTGCGAAGGAATACCTCCTCCGCGCGATGGCGCGATTGCGCGGTGACAAGGAGCTTTCCCTCGCGCGTTCAGAGCTCAAACGCATCGAACCCCTCATCTCTCCGTAGTAGCCCCGGTCGCCAGACCGGGGTCTTCGTCAATCCGGCACACTTCTTGCATCCGCGGAGCAATACGGAGCATTCTCATGCAATCCAACGCGATCTTCCCACTGCTTAAACAGGCCGGTTCCGAATGGAGCGAGGACAAGGCGTCGCGGCTGGCGGGGGCGCTGGCGTACTACACCGCCATGTCCATCGCGCCCCTCCTCGTCCTGGCTGTCACCATCCTTGGATGGATGAACCTCGACGGGAGGTCCGTAGTCGAGAGCCAGCTTGGACACCTGATGGGAAGCGTCGGCAAAGACGCCGCCGCCACCATGATCGACGCCGCTAAGAAATCCAACGGCACCTTCGCCACCATCGTCAGCCTGATTCTGCTCCTCTTCGGTGCATCGGGCGTCTTCGGCGAGCTCCAGGATTCGATGAACACGATCTGGGAAGTGAAGCCGCGTCCGGACATGGGCTGGATCGACACGATCAAGAAGCGTTTCTTCTCGATGACGATGGTGTTCGGGGTCATCTTCATCCTGCTGGTGTCGATGGTGATCAGCACCGCCTTGAGCGCGATGGTGGCGCGCTTCGCCGGCGAAGGAAAAGTCGTCGGATTGATTCTCGACGTCGTGCTGTCGCTCATCGTCTACTGCGGTGTGTTCATGCTGCTGTTCAAGTATCTGCCGGACGTGAAGATTCGCTTCGACGATGTCTGGCTCGGCGCGATCGTGACGGCGGTGCTGTTTACGATCGGCAAATACCTGCTGACGCTCTACATCGCCAAGGGATCGACCGCATCGGCGTATGGCGCGGCGGGGTCGCTGGCGGCGCTGCTGATCTGGGTTTACTACTCGGCGCAAATCCTGTTCTTCGGCGCGGAGTTCACGCAGGTCTATGCGAAGAAGTACGGCAAGCGGATCGTGCTCGATCCCGATGCCGTGCCGGTCACCGACGAAGAACGCGCGCAACACGGCATGCCCCGCAAGGATGATCTAAAGGAATCGGCATCGGCGCTGGCGCGCGGCGCAGGACAGCGCGGGGGGCTGGCGGCAACGGTCGCGCCGCCACGCGTCGTCACCATCACTCAACCCGGCCCGGAGGCGGCGAAGGCGTACGCCGTCGCGGGTCTCGGCATCGCCGCTGGTCTGGTCGCCGGCGCCGTCGGCGCGCTCGCCGGCCGCAAGTACACCGCAACAGGGTTGGAGCAAATCCACCTGAACGAGCGCCTCGGCCTGATCGAAGAGAAGCTCGGCCGCGGCAAGCGCATGGCGATCCGCGCGAAGGAGATTCAGCTTCACGAACGCCTCGATCGAATGGAAATGCACATGCGCCACGCCGCCGACGCGGTGAGGAGACGCACCAAGGCGTACGCGAAGCCGAAGTGGATCGATCGGATTTCCCGATACGTCACTTCCTGAAGAACGTTTTCCCCTTCGCGGTCTTCTTGCTCAAGCGGTCGTGGACGTAGAGACCTTCGAGGAGCAGCTCTCCGACTGATGCGAGGGTTGCATTGTCTCCACCATCTAATTCCAACTGCTTCGCTAAGCCGCTAGCGGCTTGGTGAAGGGGTTTGACCGCTTTCAGGTTTGCGACGAATTCGTCGGCGCTCAGGTCGTCGCCTGCGGGGAAGGTGATGTTTCCGAGAAACTGCTCGACGACGCGCTCGTAGTCATCGAGCTTCGCGTGCCGGGCGAAGACAACCTTCACCGCTTCCCCGACGAGCGAGCGAATCAGCTTGTCTTCCGCCCCCTCCTCCTCCGCGAGGGTCATCTCGATTTTTCCGCGGCTGGAGGCGATGAGGTAGTTGAGATCGCAGATGCGCGGGACGACGCGCGATTCGCCGGTGACGATGCCGCGGCGCTCGGCGTTGGAGACGACGGTTTCGAGGTTTGCGATGCTCGTTCGGACGGAGACGCCGGATGCCTGCGACACATGCGGCGACGAGCGCGCCAGGCGAACCATCTCCTCGACGATCTCGCTCATGAAGCGCGGGACATCGACGCGCACGCCGCTGGCGGAAACGCCGTCGTGACGCTCCAGCCATGCGTTCTGCTGCGCGATCTCGATCCCTTCGGTCACAGTCTCGGGGTAATGGGTGCGAATGACCGAACCGATTCGGTCCTTCAGCGGCGTCACGATTCGGCCGCGGTTGGTGTAGTCCTCGGGGTTGGCGCTGAAGACCAGGCAGACGTCGAGATCGAGCTTGATCGGGTAGCCGCGGATCTGAACGTCGCGCTCCTCGAGCACGTTGAACAGCCCGACCTGGATGCGCGGCGCGAGGTCGGGAAGCTCGTTGATGGCGAAGATGCCGCGGTTGGAGCGCGGGATCAGGCCGAAGTGCATCGTCGATTCATCGCTGAGATATCGCCCCTCGGCGTGCTTCACCAGATCGATCTCGCCGATCAGGTCCGCGATGGTGACATCCGGCGTCGCGAGCTTCTCGTGATAACGATCGTTGCGATGCACCCACTCGATCTTCGCATCGTCTCCCTGCTCGGCGACAATGCGCTTGCCGGTCTTGGTCATCGGCTGAATCGGATCGTCATTGATCTCGACATCCGCGAGCACGGGCATCCATTCATCGAGCAGCTCGGGAAGCAGTCGCAGGATGCGCGTTTTCGCCTGTCCGCGCAAGCCGAGGAAGAGGAGATCGTGCTTTGAGAGGATGCCGTTGATGATCTGCGGGATGACCGTTTCGCGATATCCGATGATGCCGGGGAAGAGCTCTTCGCCGGCCTTGAGCTTGCGGATGACGTTTCTGCGGAGCTCGTCCTTGACGGAGGAGGGGCGGTAGCCGGTTGATTTCAGTTGTCCAAGAGTTGCTGGAGACGGATGAGTCATTGCGGGAGATGGTAGGAGCCGGGGATTGGGGAAATCTATTGGAGATCGGGCTGCGCTAGCGGAGCGCGCAGCACAAAGCCCGGCCCTCTGGGCCGGGACCCACCCCAAAGGGGTGGGCTTTGGGCGGCGCGATTCGCGTGGGATGTCAGGCGTTATGTCTCGTCTTCGGGGGGAACCTGCACGCGTTTGGCGCTTTCCGCCCAGACATCGACGTAGGGCGTCTGCGTCACCGGCGGGCGCTCGCGCGGGAAGAAGAACCTTCCGAAGCGCATCGTCAGCACCAGTCCCGCGAACAGGATGAGCAGCACGACCATCAACAGCAGCCGATACCACGCAACCAGGCGGCGTTTTTCGTCCTCGGAAATGCCCGGCTGTGACGCCGCCTCCATACCGGGAACAAGGGCGAAGTAGATCACCCCGATCAGCAGAACAGTGAACGCGCAGAGGAAGACGAGGGCGGACCAGTGAATCTTCCCGGGACGTTTCACAACAACCCATGATACGAGCTGTCCACCGCGCGGTCGCGGAAATCAGGACGGCCAACCGTCGCGCGCGTTGATCGGATGCTTCTCCTCGATCTTGTGCAGGGCGGCTTTGTCGGTGTCGTCGATCGCCTTGGGGACGACGATCTTGATGACGCAGAACTGATCGCCTTTCTCCTCGCCGCGGAAGATGCCACGGCCCTTGATGCGGAGCTTGCTGTGGCTGGCGGTGCCGGGTGGAATCGTGACCGTGACGCGCCCTTCGAGCGTCGGGACATCGACTTTGGTGCCGAGCAGCGCTTCGTACAGGCTGATGGGGACGTCGATGAGGATGTCGAGTCCGTCGCGGCGGAAGTAGGGGTGCTCCTGCACGCGCGTGACGATGAACAGATCGCCCGCTTCGCCGCCGTGCGAGCCCTGCCCTTTGCCCTTGATGCGGACGCGGCTGCCGTCCTTCACGCCCCCGGGGATCTTGATGTCGATCGTTTCGAGCTTGCCGTCGCGATTGATCTGAAGCGGCAGCGTGGTGCCGCGCGCGGCCTGTTCGAAGGTGAGGGTGACGGGATGTTCGACATCTGCGCCGCGCTGAGGTTGCGGGCGAGGTTGAGCGCGTCCGCCGCGCACCTGGCCCGCCGCTCCCGCTCCCCCGCGCGCGCCGAAGAGCTGCTCGAAGATGTCGCCGAAGTCGCTCATTCCTTCGAAGTCTTCGACGCTGACGCCTGGCGCCGCGCGCCAGGAATATCCGGCGCCGCCGGGTCCTCCTCCGCGTCCCCCGCGACCCTGCTGAGCCCGGCGGAACTGTTCCCACACATCGGCGTTTCCCGCGCCCGCCGCGCCGCCAGCGCCCACGCCGGCGTGACCGAACTGATCGTAATTCCGCCGCTTCCCCGGCTCGGAGAGAACGTCGTATGCCTCCTGCGCTTCCTTGAACTTCTCCTCCGCCTCCTTGTTGTTCTTGTTGACGTCCGGATGGAACTTGCGGACGAGCTTGCGATGAGCCTTCTTGATGTCGTCGGCGGATGCGTTCCGCGGAACGCCGAGAATTTCGTAGTAGTCGCGCTTGGCCATTGCGATACCATTGTATCCGAGGACCCAGATCATGTCCGCTGACGCGTGTCCACTGCCGATCCGTTCGCCCGGCGAAGAAGCGTCCGCCGTCGATCGAATGCTCAAGGCCAAGCGCATCGCGATCGTCGGCATGAGCGACGATCCAGCTCGCCCGAGTCACGGCATCGGCGGATACCTCAAGTCGCACGGCTACGAGATCGTCCCCGTCAACCCGACACACGAGTCGGTGATGGGACTCAAGTGCTATGCGCGGCTCGCGGATGTTCCGGGCAAGATCGATCTCGTCAACGTCTTCCGTCGCTCGCAATTCTGCGCCGACGTCGCGCGCGAGGCGGCGGAAGTCGGCGCGAAGGGGTTGTGGCTCCAGGCCGGCATTCGCAACGAAGAAGCCCGCCGCATCGCGCGCGACGCCAGGATCGACTACATCGAAGACCGCTGCATCATGGTCGAGCACATGCACCGCCGACGGTGAACCCCCACCCCAACCTCCCCCGGAGTACCGGGGGAGGGAGAGGACGCATGACCCTCTTCTCCCTCCACCGGTACACCGGGGGAGGGTCGGGGTGGGGGTTTATCTTGACTGTCGCGAAATTCGCGCTCGCGCGAAGTGCATCTCAGCGTTACATCCTTGTGAATGAAAACCGACAACGGGCGAAGCGTTTCTGTCTGGATGGCGACGGCGGAAACGCCGCAGGGGCCGCGGCTGGCGGAAGATGTTTTTTGCGATGTCTGCATCGTCGGCTCCGGAATCGCCGGCCTCACCACCGGCTATCTGCTCTCGCGCGAAGGAAAGAAAGTCGTCCTGCTCGATGACGGTCCTACCGCCGGCGGAGAGACCGCCCGCACCACCGCGCACCTGGTCTACTACAACGACGACGGCATGTCGGTCATCGAGAAAGTCCACGGCACCGAAGGTCTGCGCCTCGCCACCGAAAGCCACCGCGCCGCCGTCGACAAGATCGAAGCGATCGCGCGCGAGGAGAAGATCGATTGCGACTTCTATCGCGTCGATGGCTATCTCTTCATCACGCCCGGCGGACAGGGAATGGATTTCCTGCGCGCCGAGCTGGAGTCCGCGCATCGCGTCGGGCTGAAAGAGGCGCAGTTCGTCGATCGCGCGCCGCTTCCAGGGTTCGACACCGGCCAGTGCCTGCGCTATCCGAATCTCGCGCAGTTCCATCCGCTCAAATACTTCGCCGGGCTGGCGATGGCGATCCGCCGCAAGGGCGGATGGATTCACAACAACACGCACGCGACGAAGATCACCGGCGGCAAAAAGGCCGTTGTCGAAACGGCACAGGGCCGCAAGGTCACGTGCGATGCGGTCGTCGTCGCGACCAACACGCCGGTCAACGATCGCGTCGCCATTCACACCAAGCAGCATCCGTATCGCACGTACGTGCTCGGCTTCAAAGTCCGCAAGGGCGCGATCCCGCGCGCGCTCTACTGGGACACGATGGACCCGTATCACTACGTCCGCCTGCAGGAGCTCGACGATCAGTACGAGGTCCTCATCAGCGGCGGCGAGGATCACAAGACCGGGCAGGCGAACGATCCGGCGCGGCGATTCGCGGAGATCGAAAAATGGACTCGCCCGCGCTTCCCGCAAGCCGGCGAGATCGTGTTCAACTGGTCCGGCCAAGTCATGGAGCCGGTCGATCATCTCGCCTACATCGGACGAAATCCGATGGATGACCCGAACGTCTTCATCGCCACCGGCGACTCGGGCATGGGCATGACGCACGGCACCATCGCCGGCCTGCTGCTGACGGATCTGATCATGGGGCGATCGAATCCGTGGGAGAAACTGTACGACCCATCGCGTCCGCCGACCAAAGGCTTGACGACGTACGTCCAGGAGAACGTGAACGTCGCCAAGGAGTACGGCCAATGGCTCACGCCGGGCGAGGTGAAGGACGTGAGCGAGATCGCGCCCGACACCGGCGCGATCCTCCGCCGCGGGGCGACCAAGGTCGCCGTCTACCGCGACGCCGGCGGAGCGTTCCACGAGTACTCCGCCGTCTGCCCGCACCTGGGGTGCATCGTGAATTGGAACGGCGCCGAGCGCACATGGGACTGCCCATGTCACGGCTCACGATTCAACGCCCAAGGCGAAGTCGTGAACGGCCCGGCGAACTCGAACTTGCCACCTGCGGGCTGACGCAAACCCTTTGCAACACAAGAGATGCAGGTGGGTGCGGGCGCGGTGGCTTTGATTCGTACATTTCCTGCGCGCATTTGCGGCTCGCTCCAAAATGCTGCTATTCGGTTGTCAAAGATCACGGTTCCAGCGCTGAACATAGCAACGAAAAATGGCCTTGTCGGCCAAAAAGCGGGGCTCTCTGCGGCCGGCAGGATTTAGTGGCATTTGTTGACGGGTGAGAACCCGCGGGTGAGATTGTTTGTATACAATGCAGGCCTCGTCCCCCCGGAGAGAGAGCTTCATGAGGGCAGCAAAAAGACGCAGTCCGCGCGCCGGCGCGATGCTGGCCATCGCCGCCGCCGTTGGTCTCGGCGCCTCCACGCACTCCGCCAACGCAGTCGTTCAGAACGTCACGGTCAACAACACGGTGATCGGCGTCACGCCGCGCTACCTCGGGTTCAACATGGGCCACTATATGCCCAACTCGAACACGACCGGGTGGCTCCAGTACAGCGGGACGAACGGCTATCGGGTGTGGGTCTCCGCGAACGATTACGAAGGCGGGCCGCCGACCGGCGATGATTCAGGGACGTACGGCGACGGGATCACGACGCAGGCGCAGTTCGACGCCCAGCGCACCGCCGTCCGCGCCAATCCGGAGACGACTCCGTTCATCAACTGGACGGCGTTCAACAACAATTTCCAGAACCTCACGCAGTCCGGGCGCAATCACGTCAAGCTGAACTACATCCTCGGCGAGCTGCAAAAGACCGGCGTGGAGCCGATCTTCAACATGACCCGCAGCGAGAGCTACTCCTACAGCGGGTGGGGCGGGAAATGGGAGCAGTGGCAATTCGCCTACGTGATGGCCTACCACGCCGCCAAGAACTACGACGTGCAGCGCTTCCAGTGGTACAACGAGCCGAACCAGAGCGGCTCGAGCATCACGCCCGCCGATTACACCGACCGGCTGAAGGTGACGAGCGACGCGGTGAAGGCTGCGGTGGCGGATGTGAACCGGATCTACGGCAAATCGCTGATCGTCAACATGTCCGCGCCGACCGCGATCAACGGCGCCACCGCCTCCACCATCGACACATGGGGAAAGCCGTTCCTCGAGACCAATCACACCGACTTCGAAGGGAATACGCAGTCGGCTTACGTCGTCGACACGTTCGACGTGCACCGTTACAACGCGACCGGCAGCCAATTTGATGCCGACGTCGCCACCGTCACATCGAAGACGACCCAGTACAACGGCGCGGCGCTGCCGACGACGTTCACCGAGTTCAATCGCTACAACACGAGCACATTTTCCGGCAGCAGCAACAACCTCGACACGCCGCTGGTTTATGCCGAGTACGCGACCGACTACATCGGCGCGATGCAGCAAAACGCGAAGGGGATGTACGCCTTCAAGTTCAACCAGACGGTGTGGGACGATCCCGGTTTTTCCGAGCCGATGAAGACCGGGCATTATTTCGTGCAGGATTACGGGAACAACGACATCAGCGGCGCGACGCAGGGGGCAGAAGTCGCGCGCTTGATCACCAAGGGCTTCAAGAACGAGCGCAACCGCCTCGGGGCGAGCGTCGGCGGAACGAGCCAGTACGACTGGGCCGCGTCGATCGACCAGGGGCGGAAGAATTACCACTACCTCTCGGTCAATCGAAATACGAGCACGACGTACGACGCGGCGATCAACCTCTCCGCGTGGGATGTGCAGCCGGGGCAGATCATTTCCATCCAGGAAGTCTCGCCCAACCAGCACGGCAGCGTCCCGCAGTTCATCACCGTGCCGGCGAACAAGACGATCAACATCTCTCAGCCGGCGACGAGCGTCTGGCTGATGACGATTCCATCGGGCGCGCCGCAGGCGCAGGTGGTGTTGAATCCGACGGCGGATGCGCAGGTGTCGCATCTGAATCCGTCAACGAACATGGGCGGTGCGGCGACGGCGATGGTTGATCGCAACTCATCGACCGTCGCGGACGATGCGGCTTATTTGCGATTCAACCTTGGTTCGACGGCGCGCGCCAACGTTGGCCGGGCGTTTCTGCAACTCACCGGCCAGAACATCGCCAACTCAACCTCGACCACGCTGCACGCCTACGCCGTCCTGGAGGATCCCAACCCGGTCAACAAATGGAGTGAGCTGGGGATCAACTGGAACAACGCGCCCGGCCTGGCCGGGGCTGCGGACGCGCGACTGACCGGGGTCGGAACGACCGCGTTTCCCGCGGGGCAATTGACCTGGAACAACACGCTCAACGAGTGGGGCATCGACGTGACGGAGCTCGTGCGGAAATACCCCGACAGCTTCGGCGATTTGTCGTTCGCGATTCTGCGCGAAGAGCGCTTCCTCGGCGATTCGGATTCCAGCCAGATCCAGCTCAAGACGCGCGAGGCGGCCAGCGGCCAGCCCAAGCTTACGCTGATGCTCTATCCGAACGCGACCTATTTCTGGAACAGCAACTTCAACGGGAATTTTTCCAACCCGTCGAACTGGGACGCGGGAGTGCCGGGCGGCGTGGGGGCGGCGATGGTGATGGGGGATTTTCCGACCTCGCCGCGCACCGTCACGATGAACGCGGCCGCCACCGTCGGGTCGATCGAGTTCGACAACTACAACAAGTACACACTGACCGGCACGTCGGTGGTGACGCTGAACGCGGGGGCGGCGTCGACGTCGGCAATCAATGTCTACAAAGGCTCGCATACGCTCGCGACGCCGATCAATCTCGTCAGCGGAACGATCCTCACCACCGATGCCGGCACCGCGCTTTCGATCGACAGCGCCATCAGCGGCGCGGCGCCGCTCACCAAGAACGGCGCGGGCGCGCTGACGATCACGGCGGCAAGCCCGAGCTTCAGCGGCGGGATCACGATCAACGCCGGGAGCGTCAAGCTCACCGCCGTCGACAGCAACTTCATCAGCGGCGTGGGCACCGGGCCGGTCGTCGTCAACGCGGCGACGCTCGAGCTGAGCGGCATCACACTCGGAACCAACGCCAAGCCGGGGCCGGACCTGACGCTCAACAACGGCGCGACGCTGGCGACGTCGGGCGCCTCCAGCTTCTCCAAAAGCACGTCGCCGATGATCGGGAACAGCGGCAGCGTCAATATCACGACGCTCAACGCGGGCGACACGTTCACGATCCAGAGCGCGTTCCGAAATGTTACCGCCGGCGCTTCAACGGCGACGGTGAACGTCAGCGGCAACGGTCGCGTGATTCTCCAGGGGGGCGTGGTTTCGCCGACCAGCAGCTATTCCGGAAGCTGGGCCCTCGGAAGCGGCATCCTCCAGCTCGGCCCGAGCAATGGCGCGTCGAACGAAGCGCTCAATGCGCTGGGGTACAAGAACGCCGATCCGAAGCAGGCGAACGCAATCACGATCACCGGGGGAACGCTGGTCGGAGCGGTCAACGTTCCGCAGAACGGCGGGACGACGCCGTCATTCTTTCGCGCGGGCGTCACGCTATCGGGCGGGGCGATCGCTTCGTCCGGCTTGAACGCGAGCTTCGGCGGGGATTTCACGGTCTCCTCCGGCTCGATCTCCCGCGTCTTCACGTACGATCCGATTTCGCCCGCGAACGCGCGCGATGTGACGCTGGCGGGTGGGGCGGCGACGTCGCTCGCCAACGCGGCGACGACCAACTGGATCGGCACGCTCGAAGTGAATTCCGGGCCGCTGCTGACCGGAGGGGCGTTCAACATCAATCGCACCGGCGGAACGGTCAACGTCACGCCGGGAGCGCAGATCGTCATCCAACCCGGCGCGACGGTGAACCTCGGCGGGGCGGGGGATGGCCTCAGCGACGGCGTCGACTTCGTGAATGTCCTCAACAACTCGCCGACCAGCTTCAACGTCACGACCGGCACGAAGAACGTCGGCAACATCGACGGCTTCGGCAAGACCAGCGTCTCGCAGAACGCGACGATGATCGCGTCGCATATCCGACAGGACACGCTCGTCGCCAACGGCGTTGCGAAGGTGCGCGACAACGGCGGGAATGCTGGGACCAGCGTCGTCGGCGCGATCACTATCGGCGCGAACGGAAAGATCGACCTGCGCGACAACGATCTGATCGTCACCGCGAGCACGCTCGGCTCGTGGAATGGTTCAGCTTATACCGGCGTCACGGGACTCGTCGCCAAGGGCCGCAACGGCGGGACGCAGAACGGCAACGGCGGCATCGTCACCTCCATGTCCAACGCCATCGATCCGCGCGTCCTGACGAACCTCGCCGTCGTCAGCGCACAGCAGGCGGGCGTGGTGAACTCAACCTGGTCCGGACAACCGATCGGCGCGAGCGATATCCTGGTCATGTACACCTACGGCGGCGATGCGAACGTCGACGGGATTCTCGACGGCGACGACTACTTCCAGATCGACAGCCACATCAACGCCCCCGGGCCGGTCGGATATTCCAACGGCGATTTCAACTACGACGGCAGCATCGATGGCGACGACTACTTCATCATCGACAGCAACATCAACGTCGGCGGCACGCCGATGGGCGGCTTCGCCGCCGCCGCGACAACGCCGGTGCCGGAGCCGGCAGGAAGTGTGATCGCCGCGCTGGGAATAGCGGTTTCATCTCGACGGCGACGCCGTTAATTCATTCAGGCAGCGGCTTGCCCTTTGTCTCCGGCGCAAGCCAGATCAGCACCATCCCGGCGATGTAGATCAGCGAGACGATCGCGCCCATCTTCGCGTAGCCGCCGGGGGAGAGGGTGCCCAGGACGATCCCGCCGACGCCCGCGAAGATGCGGCCGAAGTTGAAGGAGATGCCCTGTCCGGTGGCGCGGACGCGCGTGGGGAAAAGCTCGGGGAGATAAAGCGGCAGCCAGCCGTAGAGCGCCGCAGTCACCGCACCGACGAGAAACGACATCGCCAGAAAGGTGTTGTCGTAATCGGTGAAGCGCAGGAAGAGAATCTCGCAGCACGTCACCGATCCGAGGCAGAGCAGGAAGTACGCGATCCGCCGATTCAGCCACGCCGCCACCAGCGGAGCGATCATGCAGCCGAGGATCGCGCCCAGGCCGAGCGCCATGACGGTGTTCCCCTGCGCCGACGGCGTCCTGGATGGCATTCCGCCGACCCATGAGGGGATCTTCTGCACCGCCCCCCAAGTGCCCAGAAGCGCGATGGACGCGAACGTGATCGCGAGGAGCGTCGTGATGGTCAATCGCCGATCCGATGCGATCTCCGTCAGCGGCCGCGACGCCGCCACCGTCTGCGACTGCTTCCATTTGTGCGACTCGGGCACGAACAGGCGGATGATGAACGTGAGCAGCGCAGGTGCGGCGCCGACGATGGCGAAGATGCGCCAGTTGTTCTGATTGACCTGGATCATCGAGCCGATCAGTCCGACGAGAACGAAGCCGACGTTCGCCGCCGCTCCGATCAATCCCGCCATGAGCGGGCGATACTTTGCATCCCAGACTTCCATGACGAGCGCGACGCCCAGCGCCCATTCCCCGCCCATGCCGATAGCCGCGAGGAAGCGCAGGCCCGCGATCTGCGCCGGCGAGTTGACGAAGTAGAGCAGCCCTGTGAATCCCGAATAGACGAGGATTGCAAACGCCATCGCCTTCACCCGTCCGATGCGATCGCCCATCCATCCGAAGACGAGTCCTCCAGCCGCCGCGCCGAAGAGAAAGCAGGCGTCGATGATCTGGTGCCAGGATTTGATGAGCGTTTCGGTCGCCTCGGCCCCGAGCATGTCGCGATTGAGCGCCGATCGCGCGATCTGCGGGAAGATGCCCATCTCCAGCCCGTCGAACATCCAACCGAGGAAGGCGGCGGTGAGAACGAGCCACTTGCCGGACCCGCCCGCGCGATCGACGGCCGGGACGAGAAGGTCGGCCGGAGCCGGTTGATCAGTCATCGACACGAAAGTATCGCAAGCGGGCGGTGACACAAAGGAATCGCCGCCGAAACATTCAGGGCGACGATATCGCGGCGACGCCACCGGCGCAATGGCCGTCCCCGCGCGGCCCCCTGCCGCAGGCGCGTTCAAAGCGCCCAGATTTCCTTAACATGCTTCGCGTTTTGCGTGATTCGCTTTATGGATTCACGCCTTATGCTTGGGCGCGGTCAAGTCATGAAAGTACAGTTCCTTCGTCCGTCGATTACCGCGCAAGACATCCGCGCCGTCGTGCGCGTGCTGCGATCCGGGTGGCTGCTCTTGCGCGATGAGACGATCGCGTTCGAAAAAAGATTTGCGCAATACTTCGGCGCGGCCGACGCAGTCCTCACGCACAGTTGCACCAGCTCGATCCAGATCGCGCTGGCGATGGCGGGCGTGGGAGCGGGCGACGAAGTGATCACCACGCCATTGTCTTACGTCGCCACCGCCAATCCGATTGTGCACCTGGGGGCGACGCCGGTGTTTGTGGATGTCGATCCGCGCACCGGTCTGATCGAGCCGGGCGCGATCGAGCGCGCGATTACGCGCAAGACGCGGGCAATCGTCCCGGTGCATCTTTATGGGCAGATGGCGGACATGAAGATGATCTCGAAGATCGCGCGGCGGCGAGGGATTAGGGTGATCGAAGACGCTGCCCACGCGATCGAATCGCGGCGCGACGGCGTTCAACCAGGTCAGCTCAGTTTTGCTGCCTGCTTCAGTTTTCACACGAGCAAGAACATCACCGCTGGGCAGGCCGGCGCGATCATCTTCAGCGCCCCTGAGCTCGCCGAGCAGGCAAAACTTCTGCGTCGCGACGGCGTGCAAAACGTCGGAGTCAAACGCCGGATGGTTGCCCTGGGCTACAAAGCCATCGCCACGGAGTTCACGGCGGCGCTATTGAGCAGCCAGTTGAAGCGCATCGACGCCCAGTGGAAAAAGCGCAAGCAGCTTTACGAGCGTTATGCGGCAGCGCTGCGTGAGCTGGGGGTCGCATTCAATCAAGTCCTCCCGCGCTCGCGCCACGCGTATCACATGATCGTGATGTGGGTCGAGCCGAAGCGAAGAGACGAAATCATCGCCCGCCTCGCGGCGGCGGGCGTGGACACGTCCATCCATTACGAGGCCATCCCGCTGGAGCCATTCTATCGCCAGCGGTTTGGCTACAAAGCCGGCGGCTTCCCGGTCGCGGAGCGATTGGGCGCGTCAACGATCACTCTGCCGATGCACCCCTTGATGACGGCGCGCGAGCAGGGGTACGTGATCGAGCAATTGCGAACGATCCTGCCGGGGCAGAGTTTTACGCACACCGCCGGCTCAAACGGCCGTATGCCCGCCGCGAAGAAAATGCGCCGCGCGCGTCCCCGCGTAGGCGCTGAGGACTAACCATTTCCCGCCTGGCGGCGAAAACCGGAGAGGCGGCGCCTCGGCAAGAACTGCCGGTCGGTCGGTGGTTTCAGAAGATGATGTGTGACTCGTCCCACCCGTCCAAAATATTTATTTCACTTCGCCACTATTCTTGAACTCGCCGCCGGCCGCGGACATAGTACCGCCTTATCGGCCGGCGGTTGTGGAATGGCTGGCCGATAACAGGTCGCTCAAGTCGTAAACCGAGCGGACAGTGTTGACAATTGATCGTCGGCCGACGGACTGGCCGATGAGAACCGAAACGTAGCGATGACGCCGACGTGTTGTTCGGGCATCGCGACTTTCGGCCCCAAGGGGCCCAAGGACGGGCGCAATGGACAGCCTCATCATCCAGGGCGGGACTCGCCTTAAAGGCAAAATCGAAATCTCCGGGAGCAAGAACTCATCCCTCCCCATCGTCGCCGCTGCGCTGATGACAACCGAGAAGCTCACGCTGCACGGCGTGCCGCGCTTGAGCGACATCGACTCGATGCTCAAGCTGATCGGGGAACTGGGATGCCACGTTTATCGTCATGAGCCGAAGAACCGCAGCGTCGGCGACGGACCCGATCTGAACGGCCCGCTCGATCTGACGGTTGATAACGAGAAGAACTGCGAAGCCCGCTACGACATCGTCAAGACGATGCGCGCCAGCATCTGCGTGCTGGGCCCGCTGCTGGCAAAAAGAGGGAAGGCGATCGTCGCGCTGCCGGGCGGATGCGCGATCGGCGATCGGCCGGTCGATCTGCACACGCGCGGGCTGATGAAGCTCGGCGCGGAGTTCCGTTACGAGAACGGCAACATCATCGGCGAGGTGCCGAATGGTCGGCTGAAAGGGTGCCGGATGTATCTCGGGGGCGCGCAGGGGCCGACCGTGCTCGGGACGATCAATGTCATGTGCGCCGCCGCGCTCGCTGAGGGCGAGACGGTCCTCGTCGGTGCAGCTTGTGAGCCGGAAGTCTGGGACTGCGGCGAACTGCTCAACAAGATGGGCGCGAAGATCAAGGGCCACGGAAGTCCGGAGATTCGCATCGAAGGCGTCGACGCGCTGCGCGGGGCCGAGCATCGCGTCATCCCGGACCGCATCGAGTGCGGCACGTTCATGATCGCCGCCGCCATCACCAACGGCGAGCTCGAATTGAAACACTGCAACCTCGATCATCTCATCGCGGTCGTCGATCGCCTCGAGGAGGTCGGGGTCAAGTTCGAGCGTCAGAACGGCACGATCTTCGTCAACGCCTCACGCCGCATCAATCCGATCGAGATGACGACGCAGCCGTATCCCGGCTTCCCGACGGACATCCAGGCGCAGCTGATGGCGCTGCTGAGCATCGGCGACGGGATGAGCGTGATCACCGAACGCATCTTCCCCGACCGCTTCCTTCACGTCGGCGAGCTCAATCGGATGGGCGCGCGCATCCGCAAGGAGGGGCCGACCGCGATCGTCCACGGCGTGAAGGAGTTGCAGGGCGCCAGCGTGATGGCGAGCGATCTCCGCGCTTCCGCGGCACTCGTGCTCGCCGCGATGGCGGCGCGCGGGACGACGCGGATCGACCGCGTTTATCACATCGATCGCGGGTACGAAAAGATCGAGCAGAAGCTCAACGCCGTCGGCGCGAACATTCAGCGCATCAAGGGGGAGCGAGCGGTGGCGTAAGCCGAGTAACGAACTTTCGCTTCCCCCTTTGGACAGGGCCGCCGGTTCTCGCGAACCGGCGGCTCTTTTTGTCTCATGCACTAGGTGGCTGATCACGATGAGTCGGTGGCACGCGTGGATGCAGCGGCGCGTCATTACCACCCTCTCCGCAATCGTGATCTTTTCTTGTCCGGATGGTGCGTTGTCGGCGATTATGCAGGGATATGAAATCGACTCTTCCCATCGTCCTCGCCGCGCTGTCGCTTGTCTGCGGCGGCGCAAACGCCGCGATTCCGGCGCCGCCCGCGGCGCGACCGTCCACTGGGCCGGCGGTAAAGGATATTTCGCCGCTACTCGCGCCGATCGTTCAAAAGCGCGATGTTCCCGGGATGGCGGCGGCTGTCATCCAGAGTGGGGAGACGGTCGCGATCGGCGTCGCGGGAGTGCGCACGCGCGGGAAGAATGACAAGATCGCCGCCGCCGATCGCTTCCATCTCGGCTCCGACACCAAGGCGATCACCGCGATGCTCTGCGGCATCCTCGTCGATGAGGGAAAACTGAAGTGGACGCAGACGCTCGGCGACACATTTCCCGAGCTGAAGAAGACGATGAATCCGCAGTACCAGGCGGTCACGCTGGAGCAACTGCTCACCCATCGCGGCGGCGCGCCGGGCGCGCTGGAGACCGATGAGCTGTGGGCCAAACTCTGGCAGCACAAAGGGACTCCTGCCAGCGCGCGGCGGCTGCTTCTCCAGGGTGTCACAGCGAAAGCGCCCGAAGCGCCGCCGGGCACGAAGTTCATCTACTCCAACGCCGGTACCTCCATGGCCGGCCACATGGCGGAGAAGGTCACCAACAAAGCGTGGGAAGACCTCGTGCGCGAAAAGATCTACCGCCCGCTGGGGATGACAACAGCCGGCTTCGGCCCGCCCGGGACGCGCGCGAAGAACGACCAGCCGCGCGGGCACAAGAGTGACGGCACGCCGGTCGATCCCGGCCTCGGCGCCGACAATCCCGTCGCCATCGCCCCCGCCAACGCGGTCCATTGCTCGATCGCCGACTGGGCGAAATTCATCGCCGCCAATCTCCCATCAGGTAAGCGCAAGCTGGTCAAGCCGGATACGCTGCAGAAGCTTCACACGCCCGTCCCGAGTGGTTCTCCGGGCGAGCCGGCTTACGCGATGGGGTGGATCGTGGTCGACGACCAACCGTGGGCGGGCGGCCCCGCCCTCAATCACGCGGGCAGCAACACGATGTGGTACGCCGTCGCCTGGCTCGCCCCGGCGAAGGACTTCGCCGTCGTCATCACGTGCAATCAGGCTAACGCTGAAGCCTGCAACGATGCCGCCCTCGCGCTCATCGCGGATCACTTCAAGGCGGCGGGGCAGTAAGTGATGCAGTTTGAAGCACCAATTCTCGAGGGTTAGAATAATCGAGTGACCGCCGGCCGAACCATGCAGCTCGTCTCCATCGGCGACTACCTCGAAGGGGAGATGGTGTCGAAGGTCAAGCACGAGTACCTCGGCGGGACGATCTATGCGATGGCGGGGGCGCGCAATGTTCACAACGAGATTGCCGGAACGTTTTATGGGTTGCTCTTTACGCAACTCCGCGGCAAACCGTGTCGCCCGTTCAACTCCGATACCAAAGTCCGCATTCGCCTGCCGTCGCACACGCGCTTTTATTACCCCGACGGGATGGTCGTCTGTCAGGGCAATCCCCCTGATGACACGTTCCAGGATCAGCCCGTGGTGATTGCCGAGGTCATCTCCGATGACACCCGGCGGATTGACGAAGGCGAGAAGAAGGACGCCTACCTGACGATCGCCTCGCTGTCAGCGTATCTCGTGATCGAGGCGGACCGCCCGCGCATTGTCGTCCACCGCCGCGGGGACAGCGGCTTCGTCGCCGAGGTGTACGAAGGTGTCGACGCGATCGTTCCGCTCGCCGCCATCAACTGCTCGATCCCCCTCGCGGAGCTGTATGAGCGCGTGAACTTCGCCGAAGCGCGAGCATAGAAGATCGCGATGGGGATGACACACTACCGTCCGTCGGCTTGCCGGTCACGGCAAGGGATTTAATGCCGAGTTTTGCCCGATCGTTGAAATAAGCGCGCTAATCAATTCCCCGGCGACGAAGCGTTCGCCGCCTCGTCGGCTTTCTTCTTCGCCTCGGCCTGCTCTTTGCCGCGCTGCGAATAGGCTTTGTGCAGCTTCGACCACTCCAGCGTGCCGACGTACTGTTCGACCTTGACCTTGTGGCGTTTGTAAATCGAGACGATCTCCTTGTCGGCGTCGGTAAGCATCGCGGCTTCGCGGGCGAGGAGCATGCGGTTCTTGATCACTTCTTTATCCTTCTCCGCCAGGTCCGGGACGATCTCGAGATACGCGGTGTACGTCCGCATCATCCCGGGGCTGCGGCTCCAGCTCTCCTTCACGGCGTCGACCTGCTCGGGCGTCAGCTCCGCGGAGAGTTTTTTGATGTAGTCGTCGTATGCCGGCTTGAGAGATGAGTAGACGCCTTCGATCTGCGTGGCGATGACCTCGCCCGGGAATTCATCTTTCGGGACGGCGGAGCGCGCCTTGTTCCAGTCGCTCCAGAGCTTGGCCAGCTCGGGGTCGTGCTCCTTGTGCCAGCTCAGCATGGCGGCGAGCCATTCATCCGCGATCGCTTTGATCTTCGCGGCCTTGTCGGCATCGTCGAGCTTGAGCGAATCGACGATGCGGGAGGACTTCTGATCGATCTTCTTCTTCATCGCTTCGTCGAGCGCGGGCGAATTCTCAGCCGCGCGAAGCGGCGATGGCAGGATGGCGAAAAGCGTCACGATGACGATGGTCGGGAGCTGGCGATGCATTGTGTTCCTCCGCGCGGGTGAGAGAGGTGTTCGCCCGCGAATGATACACGAAAGAGACCTTGCGCGAACGAAAAGCTAAGCTGTCAGCGGACGCTTGTTGCATGCGCCAGCCCAGACGCTTCATCCTCCGCATCGCGTGTGTCGCGTCCATCGCGCTTTGCGCCTTTTTCCTTCTGCCGGTGTTTGGCATTGTGCTGCCGGTCGGCGGAGGGTGGGGCGACGGCGCGACGGGGCGCGCTTACTCGGTCGAAGTGAAGGGGGCGATCGTCATGCGGACGGCGTCGGGGATCAAGCCGCCACCGCCGGGGAGTTACGCGTACGTGGCGCACACGCTGGGACTATCGGAGGGCGCGGGCTTTTCTTATCACCGGTGGAACATGACCGCCGGGCGCGGGCCGCAGGCGCCGGTGCTCGGTACGTTCGCGGAGGTGACGATCGCGCCCATTTGGCCGTTGCTGCTTTCGCTCATGCTGGTGTCCGCTTGCGTGATGCTTCTTATTAAGGAGCGCCGCCGGCTGGCGCGCGACCTTCATCATTGCGTTCATTGCGGCTACGACCTGCGCGCGACGCCGGATCGCTGTCCTGAATGCGGAGCGACGCCTTCATTGGATGCGCAGCATGCAAGCGTGACGAAAGGCTCTGGTGGCGTGACGTCAGCGTAGCAAGGCGTTAAGGGCTGCATGACGTATATTCATCAGGAGGTGATGGCCCTCGGGCAAATCAAGATTGTCGGCTTGCTGGTGGTGATGGCGGCGGCTTGTGGGTGCGAACGGCGGACACCGACGACTCAGCCGACGACTTCGCCCGCAACCTCGACCACATCAGCTTCGATCACATCGTTCACAACCGAATCCATCTCCTTCAGCCAGGGACATCGCGCGGTGATTCTCACGGGCACGTTGAGCGAGGGAACAGTTCGCAGGCGGCAGCGCGTGGTGGTGCACACGCCCAGGGGGCCGGTCGAGGCGCGGATCGAGCGGATCGAATCGACGGATGGTCGATACGCGGATCTCGCTCAGGCGGGAAAAGGGGCGAAGATCAGCCTGTTTTTCCCGCAACTGGCCGCGGATGAAGTCGAGGAGGGGACGCGCGTCACGGCTGATGAGCCGAGATGAATTTTAAGGGTTCAATCCGTCGCAGACCGATAACGGAGAGATGCGACACCGCATCTCAGCGAAGGGGTTGCTCGCCTGGCCGCGGCGGCGCGCCAGCGCCCTGCTTTGGACGATCTGCATCATGCTGGTGATGCTGGCGCTGGCGTCGTTTGCGGTGGACTATGCGGTCGCCACGCTGACCAAGACGGAGTTTTTCCGTGCGATGGACGCTGCGAGCATGGCGGCGGCGGCGGGGATGCAGGTCAGCCCGGCGCAAGCGCGGACCAACGCGAAGAACCTGGCGGCGCAGAACAAGATCAACGGGACGGGATTGGTCCTGCAGGACAGCGACATTTCGATGGGATCGTGGAATGCGCAGACCAGGACCTTCACGCCCTACACTGCCGCCAACGAGCCCACCGCCACCGCCGTGCGCGTCATCGGGGTATTGAGCAAGGCCCGGGGGAACGCGGTGCCGCTGCCGTTCGCGTCGCTGTTCGGCGTCAGCGCCGTGCAAATGACCAAGACGAGCATCGCAGGGTATGGCGCGGGGACGGATGTCGTGATCGTCCAGGACATCAGCAGCTCGTTCTCGACGGTGCTCACCTCGAGCAAGCAGGGGGATCAGGCGTTGCTCGATTCGCTCAATGCCGCCGGCGGCAACTCGTACTATGGGTTGGTCGCCTGCACGGGGTGGGGGCAGACATTGCAGAAGCTCAAGAAGATCAACGGCAACTACACGCCGTTGTCCAACTCGATCGGGTCATTGAAGCAATGCGGGAACTCCGGGATGCCTGTGTGCAGCGGCAGCGATTTCGCCGCGGGGATCACGCAGGCGACCAGTGAATTCAACGACAGCGCGTATCCCAACAAGAACAACGCCGGCGTCCCCAAGGCGATCGTGCTGGTGTGCGACGGCGCCCCCAGCAGCAGCAGCAGCGGGTCGCATCCGACGTCGAGCAACGCGCAGCTGCTGACGCTGGCGCAGACGGCGGCTAACACCGCATGGGCCCAAAAGATCAACGTCTACGTCGTCTTTTACAACCCCAGCAACGATACGACCGGGCTGACCAACCTCCAGACGCTTCCGCGCGGCAAGGGCGTCCTGGTGCAGGCGACAACGCCGGCGTCGCTGGTCACCGCGCTCTCCTCGATCACCAAGTACCTGCCGATGCAGATTCTCAAGTAATCGCCGGTTTGATCTCTTTAAACCGCCACTTGCGCTTTGGATGTGGTAGATTCGCCCTCGCCATTTCTTGCGAGGGAGAACTATGCAAATGTTGAGGGCGAAGCGTCGCGTCAGGATTCTAGCCGCGGCGGCGGCGATGTCCGTTTCGATCAACGCGCATGGCGTGCTGACGTGGGACACCAACGGCGCGACCGCGGGCACCGGCGGGAGCGGGACGTGGAACACCACGACGGCCACCAACTGGTTCAATGGGAGCACGTTCCAGGCATGGAATAACGCATCGCCACAGCTTGGGATTTTTGGGGGGACGGCGGGGACGGCGAGCTTGAATGCTTCCATCACCGCGACGGCGGGTCTTCAGTTCGATACGGCGGGATATCTCGTCAGCGGGAATACCGTCACGCTTGGTGGAACCGTCACGGCTAATGCGGATGCGACGATCGGATCGGCGATCACCGGGAGCGGATACACCAAGGCGGGGGCGGGCGTGCTGACGGTCAACGGAACCGGCTCCACCACCGGCGATATCAACATCAACGCGGGGACGCTCAAGGTCACGATCGCATCGGGTCTGGGGAACACGCTCGGGCAGACGAACGTCGCCTCCGGCGCGACGCTGGAACTATCGAGCGTCAACATCGCGTCGGAGCAGATGAACCTCAACGGAACCGGCGTTGGGGGAACGGCCGGCGCGCTGCATCCCACCGGGAGTGTAATGACCTGGAGCGGGGCGATTCAGCTTCAGACGAATTCGACGATCCGATCGGATGCCGTCTTTCGCCACGACGGCGCGCTGAGCGGCACGGGGAATTTGACCATCTCCGGCACGTCCGCGCTCACGCCGAACAACGACAACAGCGCGTGGCTGGGGAACATCACGCTCGATGGGGGATGGGTGAACGTCCCCAATTCCGGTTCGCTCGGCGGGGGGACGACGCTGGCGTTCACCGCCAACGGCGGGCAGGTGCAGACGGCGCTGAGCTTCAACCTGAGCAAAGCGATCACGCTGGGTGGAAGTGATTGCATCTTCAACGCGAACTCGCTCGTCAACACGACGCTCTCGGGCGTGATCTCCGGAGCGGGGACGCTGCGCAAGATCGGCAACGGAACCTTCACGATCACCAACAACAACACGCCGGCCAACATCGCGGCGGTGTTCGGGACGCTTGCACAGACCAGCGGGACGACGGCGGCGACGTCGCTCTCCGTCGGGCCGTCGGGGAACGGGACATTCGCGCTCAGCGGGACCGGGATCCTCAACACGACCTTCGATCGCGTCGGGGATAACGGCGTCGGCAATCTCAACGTCTCCGGCGGAACGCACACCGTCACCGGCGCGGCCAGCCCGATGCAGGTCGGCACGCTCGCATCGTCCACCGGCACGATCAACCTGACCGGCGGGGCGCTCAATGTCGCTCATGATTCCCTCGCATCCGACGCCGAAGTCATCGCGCTCAACGGCCATGGGAGCTTCTTCCAGAGCGGCGGGACGCACAGCGTCACCGGCGCGCACGGCAACGTCATCGTCGGTTATGCCAACGGGTCGGTTGGCCAGTTGCAGGTCGGCAACGGCACCTTCACCTGCGATGCGCTCGACATCGCACGCGATTCTGGCGCGCAGGGGACAGTGTCGCTGCTGACCGGCGGGATCGTCCAACTCGCGGATTCGCCGCTCCAGGTCGCGCTCAACTCCGGCGCAACCGGGACGGTCAGCCTCAACGGCGGCTCGCAGATTTCCGCGCCCGGGTTCTACGTCGGCGGAACCAACTCGGCCGCGGGAGGGAGCGGGAACTTCAATGTTCAGGGTGGCACCGCGACCACGACCGGGACGACCCGCGTCTGGGACACCGCAGGCTCGGGCATCCTTCTCCAGAGCGGAACCCTCAGCACCGGGAACCTCACCACCTCCGGCAATCCGGCGCGGTTCAACTGGACCGGCGGGACCCTCGCGATCACGAGCGTGCTCGGATTCGACATCGGTGGGACCAGCCCGCTCGGCACCTCGGTCACCATCGGCACCGGCAAGACGCTCAACGTCACCAGGAACACCGCGATCGCGTCCGGCGCGAGCCTCGCCGTCACCGGCGCCGGCTCTTTCTCCACCGGCTCGCTCAGCGGCGCGGGCGCGCTCTCGAGCACCTCCCCCATCATTTCAATCGGCAGCGACAACGCCTCGCCCACCTTCACCGGCACCATCACCGGCAACGGCACGCTCAGCAAGAGCGGAAGCGGGAAGCAGACCGTCCGCAACATCGGAATTTTCTCGTTGGCGATCCACGGCGGAACGATCGCAGTCGCGCCCAGCGGCGGCGTCGCCGCGAGCACCAGCGTCGTCAACGTGCTGGCCATCGACGGCACCGGCAAGCTCGATCTGACCGACAACAAGATCATCATCAAGAACGCCGCCGCCGCGAGCTCGTGGAATGGAACCGCGTATGTCGGCGTCGAGGGACTCGTGCAGAGCGGATACAACGGCGGCGCGCAGAACGGCGTCGGGATCATCACGTCGCAGAGCAGCGCGATCAGTCCGCAGGTCCTCACCGCGATCGTCACCATGTCCGCCGCCGAAGCGGGATACGCCGGCGTCTTCTTCAGCGGGCAAACCGTCACCAGCGCTGATCAACTGGTCATGTATTCGTGGGGCGGCGACGCGAACATGGATGGGACACTCAACGGCGATGACTATTTCCAGATCGACAGCGCGATCGGCGCGGCCGGCACCATCTTTGGCTATCACAACGGCGACTTTAACTACGACGGCGATCTGAACGGCGACGATTACTTCATCATCGACTCGAACATCAACGTCGGACAAAACGCGACACCCTTCCCAACGTCGGCCCAGGTCCCGGCCGTGACACCGGTGCCTGAACCTGCCATAGGCGTTTTTTCCGCGTTTGCGACCGTATTCGCCGCCCGCCGCCGGCGAGCCAGGATCAACCCCTCCAACATCGCTCCGTGAGTGGTGGTATAGTCATCGCATGTTTTTGTAACCGACGGAGGAGGCGGCGAGGGCTATCTTCGCCGCCCGAGGAGGAAAGCGATGACATCTCACCGCAAGAACATTCAGCGCGGGCGTGCGGCGATCGCGGGGGCAGTGATGCTGGCTGGCGCATCGGCGGCACGCGCGGATACCTGGACCAACGGCAGCGCCGACGGAATCTGGCAGACCAATGCCAACTGGCAGGATTCATCCGCCCCGAGCAGCGGCGACGATGTGTTTTTCGCAACGCCCGGGCCCGCGAGTCATAGCGTCAATGTCGCCGCGGGTGGGCCGGCCGCCAACGCAAGGTCGCTTCAATTCGACGCCGATTACACCATCGCCGGCAGCGGGCCGCTCGCGATTCCGGGCGCGCCCATCACCGTCACCGGAGCTTCCACCGCGACCATCAACGCGAAAATCACCAGCACCACCGGCTTGAGCAAGAACGGCATCGGCACGCTTGTGCTGGGCGCGGACAACTCGACGACGCTGACCGGCGGCGATCTGAAGATCAACGCCGGCACCTTGCGCGTCAGCAGCGATGGCAACTTCGGCATCCCCACCTTCAATAAGGTCTACACCTACGGCATCCTGGAAGTGAACGGGACCTTCTCCACCACGCGCCGGTTTGAGCCGTCCAACGGCATCATCCGCATCACCGCCGGCAACACGCTGACGCTCAGCGGCGGCGACCAGCTCGGCTTCTCCAGCACCGAAACGTGGACCAAGGACGGCCCGGGGACGCTGAAGAACATCAACCAGACCTCGCGCATGGGCGCGACCACGCTCGCCGCTGGATTGACGCAGATGGGCGGGGACTTCGGCTACGGGCCGATCATCATCGGCAACGCAACGCTCGATTGGCAGCCGGTCAACGGGTTCAGCTTCATCAAGGCGGCGTCGGTGACGATCGGAAGCGGCAGCGTCTTCCGCGCGATTGGAAGCAATCTCACCGCGAACAACGTGCTTGGCGCGGGCGGCGACATCACGCCGACGCTTGCCACTGGAACCAATCCGACGGACGTGTTCAACGTGTCTCTGAGCAGCACGTTCGGCGGGACGGTGGCATCGACCATCACCATCGGCGGCGCCGGTACGGTGAAGCTGAATCATGCCACCAACTATCCCGGCGCGTGGAACGTGAGCAGCGGGACGCTGCGCGTCACGTCGAACGGCACACTCGGAGCGACCGTCGGTGGGGCGGTCTCCGTCGCGGCCGACGGGACGCTTCTCATGGACACCAATTCCACCAGCCGGGACGTCAACCTCGCCAGCGGCGCATCTCTGCGCGGCACCGGTTCGTTCTCGACTGTCACCGGCCACGTCAACGTGGCAAACGGCGCCACCGCGAATCTTGGCACGCTTCTCTCGACCGACGTTTTCACCATCAGCGGGACCGATCGAATCACCGGGGCGGCGGATACCGCGATCAACGTCCTCGGTCCCGGCACAGTGACGATCAACAACGTCAATCCGTACGCGGGCGGGTGGAACGTGAACGGCGGAACGCTGCGCGTTCAGGCGGGCGCGGGGCCGCTGGGGAGCGGGACGTCGGCGATTCAGATCAGCTCCGGCGGCACGCTCGAGCTCAACTCCGCTGGAAATCTCGTCACCGTGTCGCGCAACATCGATCTGAAAAACGGCGGCACGATCAAGGGCGGCCCCGTCTTCAACAACGTCTACGGAACCACGAGCGTCGCAAGCGGCGCGGCAGTCACCTTCAGCGGATTGGTGCGAGTGGGCGACGGCGCGAACGATCTCACCGGCGGCGGAAGCGGCGCCGTCATTCACGTCGCCAATTTCGGAACGCTCGCCTTGCAGCAGCCGAGCGATGTGTCCGCGAACTGGATCGTCGATGCTGGAACGCTCCTGATCGGCGATGACGCGCAGCTTGGCGCCGCGGCGAACACGATCACGATCGCCGGCACGTCGGCGCATCTGGGAACATCGGCGCCGCTCACCTCGCCTCGCGACATCACCTTCAACGCCAACGGCGGGTTCGAGAGCAACGGCTTCGATTCCTCTTTCGCAAACGTGAACGGCACATCCCGCATCGCCAAGAACCAGCCCGGCACGTTGAGCGTCAACCGTGTCCGCGCCGGGGGGATCTGGGTGACCGGCGGGGTGCTCAAGATCAAGCACGATGGATCCGACGCGAACGTCAGCACCGTCAACACCGTCGCCGCGGACAACGGCGGACAGCTCGATCTGACGAACAACGCGCTGGTCGTCCGCTCGGCGGGGACGCCGACGGGAAGCTGGGACGGCTCGCAATACACCGACGTGATCGGCCTGGTGCAGAAGGGTTCCAACGACGGCGCGTGGGATGGCGCGCCCGGGATCATCACCAGCGAAACCGCCGCGAAAGGGCCGAGCGTGCTGACCACGCTGGCGGTCATGATCGCGGCGGAGGCGGCGCTGGCAACGCCGAACGAGTTCCGCGGCATCTCCGTCTCCGGCGCCGACACGCTGATCGCCTACACCTGGGGGGGCGATGCCAATCTCGATGGGATTCTCAACGGCGACGACTATTTCCAGATCGATTCGAACATCGGCGCTGCCGGCTCCGTCTTCGGCTACCACAACGGGGACTTCAATTACGACGGGGATATCAATGGGGATGACTACTTCATCATCGATTCGAACATCAACGTCGGTCAAAGTTCGCCGGCATTCCCGACTGGAGGCGGCGCGTCGCCGATCGCTGTGCCGGAACCCGCTGCTTCGGTGATCTTTGTGCCGCCGCTCGCATGTGCGTGCTTCGGGCGGCGGCGGGCTAAAAAAGCTTGAGCTTCGGACCGAGGTCGCTGCGCCCCATGAGGAATTCATCGACGCCGCGCGCAGCTTGCCGGCCTTCGCTGATCGCCCAGACGACGAGCGATTGCCCGCGGCGCAGATCGCCCGCGGCGAAGACGCCGGGGACGCTGGTCATGTAGTTCTCATCCGCGATGACGTTCCCGCGCTGGTCGAGCTTCAGTCCGAGCTGGCCGACCGGGCCGTCCTGCTCGGGCCCGAGGAAGCCCATCGCCAGCAGGCAGAGGTCGCATTCCATCTCGAACTCGCTGCCGGCGATTTCCTTCATGGTCGGCCGGCCGGTCTGCGGGTCCTTCGTCCATTCGAGGCGAACGCCGTGCAATTTCTTCACGACGCCGTCTTCGCCGCTGAATGCCTTGGTGTTGATGCTGAAGTCGCGGATCTCCGGCGAGATGACCTTCTCCGCCTCCTCGTGAGCGGACGACGTGCGATAGATCATCGGCCAATAAGGCCACGGCGCGACTCCCGGCCCCTCGCGCGTATCCGGCGGCTTGGGAAGCAGCTCGAACTGATGGACGCTCGCGCACCCTTGGCGAACCGACGTGCCCAGGCAATCCGCGCCGGTATCCCCGCCGCCGAGGATGATGACGTGCTTGCCCTTGGCATGAATCTGCTGCGGCACCTGATCGCCGAGCGTCGCCTTGTTCGACTGCGGCAAAAACTCCATCGCGAAGTGGACGCCCTTGAGATCGCGGCCCGGGACCGGCAGATCGCGCGCCTTGGTCGCGCCGCCGCAGAGGACGATCGCGTCGAAATCGCTGCGAAGCTGCTCGATCTTGACATTGTGCCCGACGTTCGCGTTGGTCTTGAACGTCACGCCTTCGTCCGCCATCAGCTTGACGCGGCGATCGACGAACTTTTTCTCGAGCTTGAACTCGGGGATGCCGTACGTGAGCAGCCCGCCGATTCGATCGGCCCGCTCGAAGACAGTGACGGTGTGGCCGGCCTTGTTGAGCTGCGCTGCGCACGCGAGCCCCGCCGGGCCGGAGCCGATGACCGCAACCGTTTTTCCCGTTCGCACCGCGGGCGGCTGCGGTTTGATCCAACCGTTCAGCCACGCGTGCTCGATGATCTCGTACTCGATGTTCTTGATCGTGACCGGGCGCTCGTTGATGCCGAGCACGCACGCTTCCTCGCACGGCGCCGGACAAATCCGCCCCGTCCATTCGGGGAAGTTGTTGGTCTTGTGCAGCATGTCGATGGCTTCGCGCCACCGGTTCTTGTAAACGAGATCGTTCCACTCCGGGATGATGTTGCCGAGCGGGCAGCCGTTGTGGCAGAACGGGATGCCGCAGTCCATGCAGCGCGCCCCCTGCGCGCGAAGCTTCTCATCCGGGAACGGGGTGTAGATCTCATTCCAGTCGAGGATGCGCAGCTCCACCGGCCTGCGCTTGGGCAGCTCGCGGGGAATTTCTTTGAATCCGGTGGGTTTGCCCATCTGGTTCCCTAAAGAAGAAACTCCAAAGTTCTAAGCTCTAAACAAGGAAGAAAACTGCAACTGCAAAAACGCCGCTTTCTGTTTTTTCTCGTTGCTGTTTGTTTAGAGCTTAGAACTTGAAGTTTCCGTTTCATACTGCTGCCGTTTGCCGCTCGCTCAGCTTCCTCGCGCGCTCTTCGATCTCTGCCTGGTGCTCCAGCACGCGGCGGTAATCGGTCGGCATCACTTTGACGAACCAGCGAAGCTCTTTCTCGAAATCGTCCAGCACCGCCTTGGCCAGTGGCGATTTCGTGAACTCGTAATGATTCGTGAGCAGCCGGCGGATCATTTCCCGGTCATCTGGTTTGTCCGGCTTTTCCAGCTCAATCATTTCCATATTGCACTTGCGGGCAAACTGGCCGTCTTCGTCGTAGACGTAGGCGATCCCGCCGCTCATTCCCGCGGCGAAGTTTCGCCCCGTCTTGCCGAGGACAATGACGCGTCCGCCGGTCATGTATTCGCAGGCGTGATCGCCGACGCCCTCAACGACGGCGTTGACGCCGCTGTTGCGCACGCAGAAGCGTTCGCCGACGACGCCGCGCAGATAAATCTCGCCGGCGATCGCGCCGTAGCAAATGACGTTGCCGGCGATGATGTTGTCTTCGGCTTTGAAGCCGGTCTTGAGCGTTTCCGCCGGCGGATAGGCGATGATCCGGCCGCCCGACAAACCTTTTCCGAGATAATCGTTCGCATCGCCTTCGAGTTCGAGGGTGATCCCCTTGGCGAGGAAACAGCCGAAGCTTTGCCCCGCGTTGCCGGTGAACTTGAAGTGGATGGTCTCGTCGGGAAGACCCGTGAAGCCGTACTTCTTCGCGACCAGGCCGGACAAAGTCGTTCCGACCGTGCGATTGACGTTGTCGATCTTCAGGTCAGCGCGAACTTTTTCAGCGCGTTCCAGCGCCGGCTTGGCGAGATCGATCAGCATCGTCTGATCGAGCGAATGCTCGAGGCCGTGGTCCTGCTTCTGGATTCGCCGCAGCGCGACGTTCGGCCCGACCGCAGGCTTGTGCAGCATGACCGAGAGATCGACGTGCCGCGCTTTCCAGTGATCGCTCACGTCCTCGAATTCCAGGAACTCCGTCTGGCCGACCATGTCCTCGAGCTTGGTGAACCCCAGCTCGGCCATGATCTCGCGCACTTCCTCGGCGATGAAGAAGAAGAAATTGATCACGTGCTCGGGCTTGCCCATAAATTTCTTACGCAGCTCGGGATCCTGCGTGGCAACGCCGACCGGGCAGGTGTTGAGATGGCAGACGCGCATCATGATGCAGCCCGACGCGATCAGCGGGGCGGTCGCGAAGCCGAATTCCTCGGCGCCGAGCAGGGCGGCGATGGCGACGTCGCGCCCCGTCTTCAACTGGCCATCCGTCTGAAGATAAACCCGCCCGCGCAGGTCGTTCAGCACGAGCGTCTGCTGCGTCTCGGCCAAGCCCATTTCCCACGGGATGCCGGCGTGCTTGATCGAGGTCAGCGGGGAATTTCCCGTTCCGCCCGAATCGCCGGAGATGAGGATGTGATCGGATTTTCCTTTTGCGACGCCGGCGGCGACGGTGCCGACTCCGACTTCACTCACGAGCTTCACGCTGACGCGAGCCTGCGGGTTCACGTTCTTCAGATCGTGGATGAGCTGCGCGAGGTCCTCGATCGAATAAATATCGTGATGCGGAGGCGGGGAAATGAGGCCGACGCCGGGCGTCGAATGACGAATTTTCCCGATGTACTCGTCCACCTTGTTGCCACTGAGCGCGCCGCCTTCACCGGGCTTGGCGCCCTGCGCCATCTTGATCTGAAGCTCGTCGGCGTTGACGAGATACTCGACGGTGACGCCGAAACGCCCGGATGCAACCTGCTTGATCGCGCTGCGGCGGAAGACCGGGCTGCCGTTGGCATCCGGCTGCGCATCGGGTTTGAATCGGCGCGAATCTTCGCCGCCCTCACCCGTGTTCGATTTTCCCCCTATGCGGTTCATCGCAATGGCGAGATTTTCGTGCGCTTCGGTCGAAATCGACCCCAGCGACATCGCGCCGGTGCAGAAGCGCTTGACGATTTCCTTGGCCGGCTCGACTTGATCGATCGGGACAGGCGGACGCGCGCCGCTCTTGAACTTCAATAAACCGCGCAGCGTGCAGCGATGACGCGCCTCGTCATTGACGAACTTAGTGTATTCCTTGAACGTCGCGTAGCTTTCGACGCGCACGGCATGTTGCATCTTCGCGACGGTGTCGGGGTTCCACATGTGGTACTCGCCGTCGCGACGCCACTGATAGAACCCGCCGTTCTCCAGCACTTCGCCGTTGACCTTGATCGGCGGGAACCCGCGCCGATGCCGCTCGAGTTGCTCCTGCGCGATCACGTCCAGCCCGACGCCTTTGATGCGCGATGCGGTCTTGGTGAAGTATCGATCGATCACTTCATCCGAAAGGCCGATCGCTTCGAAGATTTGCGCGCCGCGATAGGACTGAACGGTGGAAATGCCCATCTTCGACGCGACTTTCAAAATCGCTTTGTTCGCCGCCTTGATGAAGTTCTTCTTCGCGTGCGCGTAATCCAGATCGGGCGGCAGGAGTTTTTCCTTCGCCAGGTCGGCGAGAGTTTCAAACGCGAGATACGGGTTGATCGCGCCGGCGCCGTAACCAATCAGCAGGCAGAAATGGTGCGATTCGCGCGCTTCGCCGGTCTCGATCACCAGGCCGCACTGCGTGCGCGTGCCTTCGCGGATAAGGTGATGATGCACGGCGGCGGTTGCGAGCAGTGCGGGGATAGGCGCGCGGTCTGCATCGACGCCGCGATCCGAAAGGATGACGATCGATGCACCTTCTTTCACCGCCGCCGCCGCGCTCGCGAGTAGCTCTTCGAGCGAGCGTTTCATCCCCTCATCGCCCTCAGCGACATTGAAGAGCATCGGGAGCGTCACAGCTTTCAGATCGCCGGCGGCGACTTCGCGCAGCTTCTCCAGCTCTTCGTTGCTGATGACCGGGTATTTGAGCTTAATCAGATGCGCGTGCCGTGGCGTCTCCTCGAGCAGGTTCCCTTCGCGGCCGAGATACGTGTACATCGACGTGACCAGCTCCTCGCGAATCGCATCGAGCGGCGGATTAGTCACCTGCGCGAAAAGCTGCTTGAAATAGTTGTACAGAAGCTGCGGCTTCTCGCTGAGACACGCGAGCGGCGTGTCCGTCCCCATCGACCCGATCGCCTCCTGGCCGGTGACGGCCATCGGCATCATGATCATCTTGAGGTCTTCGACCGTGTATCCAAACGCATGCTGCCGCACCATCAGCGTCGCGTGATCGACGTCGTGAATCTTCGTCGGCGAGGGGAGCGATTCGAGATCGATCATGTTCTCTTCGATCCACCGCTTCCACGGGCGCTTATCGACGAGCTCGCGCTTGATCTCATTGTCATCGACGATGCGACCCTTCTGCATGTCGACGAGGAAAATCTTGCCCGGCTGCAATCGCCATTTCTTCGCGACGTTGTCCGGATCGACCGGCAGCGCGCCGACTTCCGACGCCATGATCACGCAGTCGTCTTTCGTGACGTAATAACGCGATGGGCGAAGGCCATTACGATCGAGGACGGCGCCGATGACCGAGCCGTTGGTGAACGCGATCGAAGCGGGGCCGTCCCACGGTTCCATCAGACACGCGTGGTACTCGTAGAACGCCTTGAGATCGGGATCCATCAGCGAGTTGTTCTGCCACGCTTCGGGCACAAGCATGAGCACCGAGTGCGGGAGTGAGCGTCCGTTGACGGCGAGAAATTGAAGGCAGTTGTCGAGCGTCGCGGAGTCCGAACCGGATTCGGTCAGGATGGGAAACATCTTGTTCAGTTCATCGCCGAAGACGTCGCTCTTGAGCGAGCCATAGCGCGCGCGCATCCAGTTTCGGTTGCCGCGCAGCGTGTTGATCTCCCCATTGTGCGCGAGGTAGCGGTAGGGGTGCGCCAGCCGCCAGCTTGGGAAGGTGTTCGTGCTGAAGCGCGAGTGCACCATCGCGAACGTCGCGTGAAAATCCGGATCGGAGAGGTCGGGGTAATAGCCCCGGAGTTGCTCGGCGGTGAGCATCCCTTTGTAGATGAGCCGGTTCGCGCTCAGCGCGTTGATGTAAAACCCTTCGCGCACGGCGTCGGTGTGCTCGTTGAATTCGAGCAGGTTCTCGATGCGCTGGCGGACGAGATAGAGCCGGCGGTCGAAATCGCGCCGGTTGTAGAAGGTCTCGGCGGGGGCGACGAAGAACTGGCGGATCTTCGGCTCGGTCTTCTTCGGCGTCGGGCCGATGAATTTCTGGTTGGTCGGCACATCGCGCCACCCGAGGATCTTCATCTCGTACTGCTCGACGACGTCCTCGATCATGCCGATGCACGTGTTCCGGCTGACCATGTCCTTGGGCAGGAAGACCTGCCCGACGCCGTACTGGCCCTCGGGCGGCAGGGTGACACGCTGCTTTTTCATCTCCCGCCGCAGGAATTTGTCAGGCAATTTGACGAGGATTCCCGCCCCATCCCCACTGTCGGGCTCGCACCCGCATGCCCCGCGGTGATTCATCCGTTCGAGCATCGTTAAAGCGTTGTCGACAATCTTGTTAGACGCTTTTCCCTTGATGTGGCAGATGAACCCGACACCACACGCGTCGCGCTCGTATTCCGGCAGATACAGCCCCTGAGCCGGAGGCAGACCGAGAATGGTGCGGCGACGATGGGGCATCATTGATCAGAAATCCTATAGGAAAACCGCGGAAGTATAGGCTTTTGGAGTTTTTAGGCAACAAAATTCGCTTAGGACGACGGCACCCGCGGCACCCTTTGTGCCTAATTATTAAGCAGTGCCGTAATGTTGCCTACTGCCTGAGCGTCGCTACCATCCGCCCAATGCCGCTTACCGCTATCGAAACTTATGGCCAACTCCAGCCGTTCAATCAGCGCGAATGGCTGCTCACCAACGGCTTGGGCGGATTCGCCTTCTCCACCGTCGCCGGCGCCAACACGCGCCGCTATCACGGCCTGCTGATCGCCGCCGTCAAACCCCCGGTCGGGCGCGTCTCCGCACTGAGTCGTTTGGGCGAGATGATCATCCTCGATGATGAGACGACACGTCCGCACGAGATGGCGGTGAATCATTTTCGCGATAACGTCCATCCGCACGGCGAGCGTTACCTTCAACATTTCGAGCTCTTTCCAGCACAGTGGGATCCGAAGCTTGGAATTCACGTGACTTGAAGTCGCGGCC
>JADMIO010823383.1_pt1 | contig 79298 bp, 78 predicted proteins | sample 8958161 | NCBI WGS metagenome assembly JADMIO01 (sample SAMN16585339, study PRJNA669376) | soil metagenome | isolation source: Crop rotation soil | place: USA: Cullars Rotation, Alabama | collected 2011 | reverse complement strand
GCCGCGACTTCAAGTCACGTGAATTCCAAGCTTCGGATCCCACTGTGCTGGAAAGATTTTGCCAACCTTCATTAATTTTAACGCTTCAAGAGCGGTCTGTTTCTCTAAACTGGCTTTCAGTTTGCTCTGAAAAGTGTCAACTGATTCCTTAAAAATCGGCCATTTCAGCGCTAAATTTTGTAAAAAAGTGAGAATGTCTGCTGAAGTTTGGGCAGTTTTAAGTCCGGCAATAATCGCCCGAGAAACAAATCGTAATTCCGACTCATCAATCTCTTTGTTTTCTAACGCTGCCAAGATCACATTAAGCAAGCTTTGGGCTAAAGCATCTTTATAATTCTGATCGACCATTACCTCCATTATGCGAACATTTCCCAATCTTTGTCAATCTTTATCCCTCATAACAACCAGTTGTCTCGTAGAAAGGAAAGTAAATTACTTATAGTATGTTAATTCTCCTAAAACCAAGTTTGAACCAGAAAATAAGTTAACCCTATAGTTGACAACTACGCTTTTTGTTAGCTATAATACGCTGGTATGAATCGAGAACTGAGTAGACGAGAAGCTATAAAATTAGGAGTAGGGCTGGTACTTGCGCCATCATTGGCGGCCTGTTCTGCGGATAACTCCGGCCGATATACGATCGCGACCAATCCTGCGTTCAACGAAGCCCAAAAAATTGATCAAGTTCGAAAAGCAACTTCTGGACACGGCGAAACAACATTCCAACAAGTCTCACCAACCTCAACTGAAATCTGGCGCCCAACAATGGCTGAAACCGTTCGCTATGGAGCATCATCTGTACTGAATCGGGTGCCCTGGTTAGAAAATTTAAGTGCAAACTCAGCTGAATTACGCTTACTCCAAGGTCATATTTATCGCGGAGAAGATCGTAACCAATACCGAGCATTTATCGTTGACGCACAAGGAAATATTCTACGTATTTTAAACACCAATGCGAGTAGAGCAGCTGATGTGTTTGCCGGTAATCGAATTGATCCAAACTTTGCCAGAAACGCAGTAGTTAGAGTGCAATTTGAAACCCCATTTGATCAAAATGCGCTTGAAGTTGCGGCCAAAGGCCTTGAAGTTCATTTAGAAACGGTAGATGCAGATTTCCCATTCGCTCACTACGCTTATCAATCAACAAAAGTAACCCCCCTCAAACCGTAATGACGCTGATTGCTTCTATCTAAGGAGTCTTTGGTTGTCCAAAAAGTGGATTTGTTTTAATCTTTGCATTATATCGTTGTTCATCACGATATCTCTTTAGATTTGTTCTTAATGTACTCGTATCGTGGAATGTAATTTTCGGAACTTTACGCCATTGATTACGGACATTCTCATCAACAAAGGTTACATCAGCCCGCACTCCCATAAAACCAAGCGCTCGCTGCATAATTTCCTCTGGGAATGCTGACCGATTAAGTCCAAACATTTGCGCATAATATGCGGCGGAGGGAGAAGTTCCGTCAGGTTGTATTTGGAAAATATCACGCAAAATCATTTCAAATTCATTCTTAATTCGTGTCTCGAATTGGCCAATAACATTTGGATCTGATTGAAGTGCATCAACATCTACATCAGTAAAGCTTCCAAAATTAATTCTGTTGCCCCGGACACTATCATTGAAATCACTCCAGGTAGCTGAAACCGGTTCTCCTGACATAAACTTACTGACCTCGCGACGAGGGTCTACCATTACCCAATTTCGATTCGAGTATTTAATGGTATTTCTTCCACCACGAGCCGCTTTTAGTAAGTTCCCAAACTCTATATCTGCCCAAAACTCCGTAGTTCTATTTCCTCCGAGTGCCGCATATACCGATCCACGAATTGCTGTATTTCGACCTTGGGTATAAGATAGTCCTGTTTTAGCTCGAGACAAGCTATCCATATATTGCCAGAAACGCATCGCACTATGAAATGTTGGATATTTTTGATACACCTCCGGGTCGAGATCTTGTCTGCCAAGGAGTGCATCAACCGCTGCATTACTAGGATTATTCATTTCATTTAAGATTCCATCAATATAGGTTGGATTACTAAAAGTCATATCAGCATCATTCATAATAAGTTGAATGTCAGTGGTAGGATTAGACTGATATTTCCTGAGCAACGCAAGATCGAACGCCATTTTCTTATAAAGTCCGACTTCTTTTTGACCATTCGTTACCTCATAGCGATAGAGTCGAAGAGGAAAGTCTCGACCCGTTCTGGTTCGGAAATCAGCCCTAAAGCGATCAATTTCTGCCAGAGTTTGATCAGGTGAGCTGCCTTGTGGCCAATTCACAAGTAACACTACTTCAGCTTTATTGCTATCCCACAATGAATTTCCCGCAGCATCCGTTTGAACAGCATATGTTTGTAATGTGCGATAGATATTGAGATGTTCCTGATGGCCAGCAACTGCCAAACAAACTGCAGCCTCACAATTAGGATTCATCGGAGTACCTTCTTGATTATTTAAATTCTCTAATAATGACCCGTATTGCGGATTTGCTAACTGCTGCTCTAAATACCATGGAGTATCCTGACTCGGTTGTGGTTGGTAATTTGGGTTTTCTCTTAAATTAGGAGAGAAACCTGGCCGAGCAACTTGTTCCGCCCATTCTGAAGAAAATGGTTCAGAGCCGTACATCGCATTGTAATAAATAGTTTCGGTTGGTCGCTCCGGAGTAATAGGAGCCTCGATCGGTTTACGATAACTGAGAGGCAAAGGGAAAAGTTCATCTTGCTCGATGATACCTTCCGGTGTAATGATTGTTTCTATTTGTTGATCCGGTGGAACAACTTCAGTTGCTGACGGAGCAGGACTTAGTTGATAGGTTTCATGAGCTGATGGGGGAGGAGTGATAGTATGCGCACCCTCACCAACAGTTGTTGATAAAATTGTTCGTGACCCATCTGGTTGAAGATGGGCAACTTCCATAAACGAGGTCTTTTGGAAGTTACCATATTGATTCATAACCGGCTTGCCTTCCGCATCAAACTGGAAAAAAGCCTTTGCCTCAGGCGAATTAGGATCAAAATAAAGATGACCTTGGGCCAATTCAGGATGATTCTGTGGTGTAAAAATGATTGCCTCCCGCGCATCATCAGCCGCTTTATCTGGCGTAACTAAAACCTCAAAGTTTTTGTAGCTATTTGACCCATCAGGATTTTGGCTAATATCATTTACCACCCGTCCATATTGACTATCAATCGTTTTATCCCAATTTTGTCCATGCCCATCAGCTAAAATCTGACTACGCATATGCGAAAAATCCACATCAATTCTGCCATCCGGCAAGACGTGATGATAGGTCTGAAGCTCTTTTCCATCAGCACCAACCAGCTTTCCATTCTCCAGATGCATCGGGGTATTGTTGTCATGCCACAAATCACGATGTGCCTGATCATACATTCCATGCTCTTTAAAGTAGTCACTCATCGCCACCTCAGTCTGCGGCTGAGTAATCGTGTGTTGGTCAATCTGCCACCCTTCCTTCTTCAATTCATTGACCATGATATTCCACCGCTCATCGGATAAGCCTTTATTACTGCCGAAGTTACGATCGACATCAATGATCGGTTTGCCTGTTGCAGGATCAGTATGAATAAAGCCATGAATTTGCACTTTTGGTTCCCCGTTGGTATCCATGCCTGATGGATAATGCATAATTGAAAACTGGCCGTCTTTTCCTGAGTTAATATCAAAAACCAGATCTCCTTTTGTGAAGGTATGATGGCGGTTTTCCTGCATCAATTGCTCAATCTGGTGATAGGTGCTGTACTGTGGATCATTATTTTCCCGCAGTTCAACCCCTAATTGATCTAAAATATGCCGAGCTTCGGGAGTTAAATGTGAGCTATCGGCATCCATGACAATATGTCCCTCAGCTGTCAAGAACATCGGTGGGGTAGGGATAGTATGACCTGCCGCATCAGTTAAACTGGCATGATGATCCATATCCGTTTGCAAAAATACTCCCGGTTGAAGTTCTAACTTTCCGTTTGGATCAGGATGGTTAAACATTTCCAAAACTTGCTGTTGGTTAAATCCGGAACCAACCCCAATTTCGCTATATGTCCAATTCTGCTCATGAACTCGATCTTGGACACTTTGTGGTATTCCATTAAATCCGCCTTTAAAAATAACTTTTCCGTTCTCATCAATCTTGACATCTGGAGAACTTACCGCGTTACCTTTATCATCAATTAAATCAAAATGCCCAGCCCCGTCTGACCGTAAAAAAGTATGAGGTGCAATCTCTGCTTGGCCGCTGTGATCAAATAAACCTTTTATCTGATCAATTACTTGTCCACCCTCCAATAATCCACTCGCCCAGTGCTCTAAAGTGGTAGGCGGAACTGCTTCACCTGCAACCCGATGACCAATTGCATTCCCTTCCTCAGTTGCTACTTCCAACGGACCAAGCGCCCCAGGTGTTTTCACTCCATGAACCACATTCTCCAACACAGTATTGCCGACTGTATAACCAACCAGTCGTTTTACTCCTGCTAAAGCTTCTTGTCCAACGAGTCCTCCAACCAACGCACTCCCAAAGGTACCGGCAAATGCCAAACCGGTTCGCATATTTCGTGCCTGTCGAAAAGCCCTATCACGTTGGCTAATCGACTCCGCTTGGGTCCGAGAGAAAGCACCTAAAGCACTTTGGTATTGAGGATTCAACCCGGTGCCAGTTAATAAATGATCTCGTTGTGCCTGAATTAATGTTGTCATTATGGCATCAAGATTTTGTCCGCCCAAATTGAGAGTTCGCTGAACTTCTTGTATTCTGTTTGGATCCCCGTCAATAAATGTTCGAAGTTGCACCATCGCTTGTGCCCTCGCAAGCTCCAAATTCGTTCGTTCTGTTTGATACTCTTGAGGATGCCTAGCAGTCAGCAATCCAATATCCAGCTGATCCATCAAATCAAACCGTGCTCGAGTTTCCGATAACAATCCAATTAACCGATTTACCTCTTGCACATTCAATTGCTCTCCACGACTAATTCGTTCACTAAAACTCTGAAGGGGAACAGTCAACTCACTATGCATCTCACGCTTATGAAACTCTAAGTTCCTCATTTGCTCACGTCTTGGTCCATTTTGAGGCATCCGATATCCCAGTTCAGCCTCCAAATTATGTTCCTCAAACTCTCGGGTAAATGTTCGTCGCTCTTGCATTGCCCGAAATGCCCCAGCCGCTGCAGCACCGCCAACAAGTGGCATTAAGCTATTACCAGCCATTCCTGCCAATCTTCGCGCACCATAAATTCCCGCTCCAACTAACATTCCACCAAGCACCGAATTTGTTCCAACTCGGGTAATTGCTCCAATTAAATCAGCTCGATTTCTCGCCGCGGAAAGATACATATCCGGAACCAGTTGCGGTCGGGTAGGCATATTGCGATAAATGTCCAGAACTCGTTGATTCGTAATTTCTCGCGCTGCATGACGTTCGGCAAATCCCTCACCCAGCGTGCCTTTTTGACCGGACTCTAAAGTTCCGGCTTGAACTTTTAACACCACATCGCGCAAATAACTCTCCAGATTACCGGTTGCCTGCATATGCTCCTTCATCTGCAACATTTGTGGCAAAAGTGTTTCCTGGATCATGGGAATCAAATCCGTGCCGTAACTTAAGGATAAATTGAGACTGTCACGGATTGATTGATCAGCCGTGTTATACCAATCTAAAAAAGTCGGGGAGAAATAAAATTCTTGAAGTTGGCGTCGGGCATTCATCAGACTTGCTTCACTAATTGATCCGTTAGCGAGTCCTTCACGCAACAATGGCTCCATCACCTGATTAACAAAAAAATCTCGAGCTGGTCCTTGCAGCTCAACTCCCGACTGTGTTTTCCGCTCTCCGGCAGCCGCATGAATAACTTCATTTCCAAACTGACTACTAACTCGCTTAGCCAGTGATTCTGAAGCTTGATAATCGCCCTTCACAATTTCACTAAAAGTTCCACCCAATGGATGATTACGCAAAAACTGTTGTCTATTTGGATCATTAGGAGTATCAGCAGCTTCACGGAGCTCTCGAACAATTGCTAATCTTTCGCGATGCAAATCTTTCTCGCGGAAAGACGCTTCCGCCAAAAAATCACGAACTCGCCCAAAAAATCGCCCACCTCGTCTATTTGAGCGGTTAGCATCAATTCTTTGCCGCGCTAATTGATCAACTTGCTCAACAAATCCATGGGGGAGTGTCGTCATCTGAATTCCCGACTCCGCGATAAGCTTTACTGCATGATTTTTTTCTTTAGTATAAGTTGCAGTTTCGCCAATACCGAAGCGCCAAACCCGCGCGGTAAGGGTCGATAAAGAAGGGAATCTCCCTTCCCACTTCGAGCGATCTTCGGTCATCTGCAAACGAGCAATTTCTCGTGCACGCTCTTCCAAAACTTCCATTTGAGCGACTCGTTCACCACGAGCGTTTACGTGTTCAACCCGTTGTTTCGCCGAGGCGATGCCAACTGTTAATTCTTGGGGGAGAGCAGATTCTGGTGTTGTTCCATCCATATAATATTATGTACTACTCTCATTGTAGTAATAGTTACGCATCCAAATCAATATAGGGCTTGGCCACAAAAAACTCTTATTTGACAATATCGACTCGAGTACATACCATAAGTATATGGATCAATCCCAATCTGCCCAGAATAATTCACTCGATACCTTTATTGATCAATTAATTGAAGAAAAAGGTTTCCCCGATTTATCAGACGATGTCCGCGTTGAAATAAAAAAAGATCTGCTTGAGCGGGTAGATAGCTTTATATCTGCCAAGTTAATTGCTGCCTTGAGTGATGATGATGTTGCCTCTTTCGAAAAATTGCTCCAAGAAGGAAAGTCTCAAGACGAACTCCAGCAATTTATTCAAGCACATGTTCAAGATCCGACCACCCTTGTGACCCAAGCGCTAACTGAATTTAAAGGTGTATATCTTGGCACCATACCTACAGCTTAAAACAAACCTACTGAAATTTTACTCTCAATTAATTAAGATAAAATAATGAACGAAAATAGTGGCACAATTTTAACGGCTTTATTTCTCTTTCAGATTTTTTCACTCTATCTTTTTTCCCGTTTATTAATTCAAACCTTAGGCCGCTTATTTATGACCTTAACTGGTAGCCACACCAAAGCCGTCAACTTACTGGCCTTCTTTTTTCTGCCTGGAACATTTGTCCACGAATCAGCTCACGCCTTCACCGCCACTATCATGCTCGTGACTGTCCACGATTTCCATCTGATGCCAAAAATAGAGGAGCATGGGATCAAACTGGGAAGTGTGGAAATTACCAAATCTGATCCCTTCCGCAGAGCACTCATCGGTGTTGCGCCGGTAATCTGGGGAGTGATAATTTTGCTCGTGATCACCTGGCTGATCGAGTCTAAAATTCCGGTTACCGTAAGCTCATGGTGGATATACCTATTACTAAGCTACGCTGTTTTTGTCATCTCCAATACAATGTTCTCCTCTAAAAAAGATCTCGAAGGCATGCTACTCATCTATGTCTTAATTATCGCAATCATCGGAGCTCTTCTCCTCTTAAAATTCTACCTACCCTTCCTCTGGCTTGCTTCCTACTTAACAACCCACAGCCAATTCTTGCTCAAACTAAATATCTACCTTTTAGTTCCAATCCTTGTGGATTTGTTAGTGTACGGGATTTTTAAAATACTAAAATTTAAATAGATCTCGTGAAGCATCAAGAGTTGCTTATCACGAAGTGACAAGATCTTCTTATTCTTCGACCGAAGTGGAGAAGTACTTTAGCGTTAAAATTCAAAGTAGTTCTCCATTTCATTCGAATTATAAGATTAGGAAAGTAAAAGATACAAAATCGTATACGTATCAATATCACAGGAAAAAAAAGAAAATCTGGAAATGGTATGTATATATCTTAGAATGCTTGGATGACAGTTATTATACTGGAATGACTTGGGATCCAAGTATTCGTTTTGAACAACATCTTACAGGGTACGGTGGAAAATATAGCTCTGAACATGGAGTAAAGAAGTTAGTTTATCTTGAAGAACATGAAGATTTTGAATTAGCGCGAGAAAGAGAGAACAAATAAAAGGTTGGAGTAGAAAAAAGAAAGAAGAAATATTAATCAACAATTTCAAACCGTGGTGGTAATTTTATTCTTCAACCGAAGTGCGACGCTACGAAGTAGCTAGTTCCCTTGTGGGGAGAAGTACAATAGCCTTATAAGTAACGATACATGAAAAAAATGGAAAAAAATTTGTAGTTCTCCACTTCGGTCGAACAATAAGGCATGACAATTGGCTAAAATAGCATTTTTTGATACAATACGCCTGTAATAGGCAGCGTAGCTCAGTGGTTAGAGCGATGCACTCATAACGCATAGGTCACAGGTTCAAATCCCGTCGCTGCTACAAAAAAATAGTGGATAGTAAACAGTGGACAGTGATACGTTCACTAATCACTAATCACTAATCACTAATCACTAATCACTGTCCACTGTTTACTCCGTACTGTATACTAATCAAATGATCCTCTACGAATACGAAGGCAAGAAACTCCTCTTTGATGCAGGCATCGACATCCCTCAATCTCAACTCATTCAATCTGCTGACGAGGAAGTAATAATTCAACCGCCCTGTGTCTTAAAAGCCCAAGTCCTTTCCGGAAAAAGAGCAGACGTCGGCGGTATCGTGATGGTAAAAGATGAAGGCGCAGATATTCAAAAAGAGATCCGCGATCTCTTTGGCGAAACTATTAATAAAGAAAAAGTCGACAAAATTTTGGTCGAAAAAATGATCGAAATCGACACCGAATATTATTTCTCAATCTCCTACGACACCGATACCAGAAGCTCAATAATTACCTTCTCAGAAAGTGGGGGAACCGGTATTGAGGGGCGTCAAGCCAAAATCTACCAAATTGATATCTTAACTAAAGATGTACTGCTCAAAGAATCGAATCAATCCGAAATGACCGATCTTGGTATTCCAAACGACCTGTTGAAAAAACTGATCAATTTATTCTTCGACCAAGATATGACCTTACTGGAGATAAATCCGTTAGTCAAAGCCGCTGATGGTAGATTCCTCGCCTTAGATGCCAAAGTAAAACTTGATGACGACGCTAAAAAACGTCATGAGGAATGGGAATATAAGCCAAGACTCGCAGGGGGCAGAACTCCCACCGAAAATGAAATCGCTGCCAAGCAAATCGATGAAGGTGATTATCGCGGCACCGCAGGCTCTGCTTATTTTGACCTCGATGGCGACATCGCAATTCTTTCTTCCGGTGGCGGAGTCTCACTCACCGCGATGGATGCACTGATTAAAGTTGGTGGCAAACCAGCCAACTTCACTGAATACTCCGGCAATCCACCCAAAGAAAAAGTCGTTAAATTGACTAAAATTGTGCTCAACAAACCGCACATCCACGGCCTTTGGGTTGTTGGGACCGTTGCAGCTAACTTCACTGATATTTACGAAACGCTTTCCGGTTTAATTGACGGGTTAAAAGAAGCAGAAAAAGAGCTCGACACCAAGTTCGACTTCCCAATTGTTATCCGCCGCGGTGGACCAAGAGTTGACGAAGCCTACGAAATGTTAAAAAATGTCAAAGACTTTAACCTCACATTACAAGGTGAAGAAACCTCAATCGCCCAATCAGCACTGGTGATCAAAGAATTAGCGGAGAAGTTTAACGGAGGAGAACGTAATTAAATTTTCAATTTTCAATTTAGAATTTTCAAACGAAAGTGAGATCATTCAAAGGATTTTTGAAAATTGAAAATTGAAAATTAATCTATGATTTTATTAAAAGATAATGCAAAAATACTCGGTCAAGGAATCACCGGTTCTGAAGGCTCGCGTGCCGCCAATTGGATGAAAGAATACGGCACGAACCTGGTCGCGGGAGTGACTCCCGGCAAAGGTGGTCAAACCGTCTGCGGTGACGTCCCAATTTTTAACACCGTTGAAGAAGCCCAAAAAGCCGTCGGCCCACTTGACGCAACGGTTATTTTTGCTCCACCGTTACGTTCAAAAGACGCTGCCATTGAAGCAATTGATGCCGGTCTGAAACTTTTGGTAGTGATCGCTGAAAAAATTCCAACTCAAGATGGCGCATACATGTATTCCTACGCTAAAAAACACGGCGCCCAAATCATCGGTCCAAACACCACCGGTCTGATTTCACCTTCCAAAAAACTTAAACTCGGACTGATGGGTGGGGGAGAGCCGTTAAAAATGTTCCAACCGGGGAATATTGCCATAGTTTCTAAATCGGGCAGTGTTGCTGCTGAAATTGGCGTTTTATTGAAACTGGGTGGTTTGGGCGTATCCTGGGCAGTTGGAATTGGTGGCGATCGGATTGCCGGGTCAACCTATGTTGATGTGATAACTGAACTGGAAGATGACGAACAAACCAAAGCTTATGTAATTTTCGGCGAACTCGGAGGAACGTATGAAGAGCAATTGGCTGAGGCAATTAAAGAAGATAAAATCAAAAAACCAGTCATTGCCTTCATCGGCGGTGATTTCACTCAAAGTCTGCCGAACGAAGTTCAATTCGGCCACGCCGGCGCAATTATTGAAGGTGAACGAGGGAAACCCGACCACAAACGTAAAGTCTTAAAAGAAGCCGGCGCATTTGTAGCCGATAATTTTGACCAAATAGTCCAGTTAGTAAAAGATCAATTAGTTTGAAATGACTCATAGGAGTATAATTGGCGAGCTATGAGCGCTATTTTGGAAGCGACATTCGAGCAACAAAAAAGGATGTTGAGCACTAACGGATTTACTCAAGGGAGTCTCGGTGCTGACGTGCCGCTTGATGTGATTGATCAAATTAATGGGGTGATTGCCCGCACCAACATTGAAGCGTCCCAGCTATTAAAAACCCCCTGTGCTGAAATATTTCTTGATACAGAGATTTCGGATCCGGAACTCTATGCATATACAGCAATCATCTTAAATGATAGAGACGAGGAGTGTCCCGCTATCTTCACCAATCCACTGCGTCTGCGCCAACAAGCCATATTATTACGAGATAATCCGAACAAAGAAGGTCCTTTTATTCGAGAGAGTACCCGGCTCTATGTTTCCCATGAAGCCTATCATGTGCGGGATGCGTATCGGTTAATAGCATTATCACGCTCAAATCCCGAAATGGCGGTGAATCAAGGCCAGGAATTTGAAGATCCTTGGATTGGAGATCGTAAGGAATTGGCGGCAGATCTCTTTGCGATCAGGCGTTATATGAGAACAAGAGAGACGGTCAACGAACAAGATGCCCGAGATAAACAATTAGGATTGAAATTAGGGCGAATAGTTTTAAATTATCATCTCCATTCCAGAAAAGAATGAGAAAAACTGACCGCCTAGTTACAGTTTAATTTTACAAGATGTGGTATCCTAATTTGGATAATTATACAAATGGCAAAAACAGTACATCACAAAGAACTAAAATCATTTTATGGAGTAGAAGATCATCTCGAAATCTCTCAAACATCCAGTTTTTCTGACTTAATTTTTGAAACACTTTCAGAGCACAAACCCTCGCCATCCCAATCCAAAGTCTTTGAGCTAATTCTGAATCTCTCAATCGACCACGGTCCTGAGACTCCATCAGCCGTTCCCTTGATCGAAAAAGCCAAATCCGGTGCCACAATTTCTGAAGCAGTCGCTGAAGGAATTCTCCAAATAAATGACCGTCACGGCGGTGCAATCGAACCCTGTATGAACTTTTTTTACCAAATCCGAAATTCGAATCTCGAAATCCGAAACATCATTGGTGAGAAATTAGCAAATAAGGAGATTATCGCTGGCTTTGGTCATAGAATATATAAAGACGAAGATCCCCGGGCTCAATTAATCATAAAAACCATGCAAGAATCTTTAATTGGCGCCGAGTTTATTGAAATTGCTAAAAAAGTCGAAGCAGAAATTGAAAAGCAAAAGGGGATTAAGCTCCCATTAAACATCGATGGAGCTATAGCAATTGCCCTCTGTGACTTTATTTGGGAGCCGAAACTCGGTAAAGCCGTCTTTCTTTGTGCCCGCGTTCCTGGCCTCTGCGCTCATTTCCTTAATAACTCGTAGTGTGTGCTATTTCTTTGTTCGCTACGGACAAAGTATGCTAAAATACCCACCAGGCCAAAAAATGCCTATTATTCAAAAATACAAATGGAACGAAGAATAAATAGTAAAAAATTAGAATCGGATATTAAGAAAATTGGTAGTATAGCTGGCAATTTGCTGCGGCGGACTCGTCTTACCGGTCAATTTGATTTCGGTTTAAACGCGCGAGTCCATGTTGATTTTGATTCGAATGAGCCGATACCTGCACCGCCGATTCCTAAATTAATTGAAGCGGTAATTTCTCAACCGGAATTACCTGAAGCGAACACCAGACAAGCGGTAATTGACCAAGGAACTAATCAATATCAAAAGAGCGCCCGAACCGAAGCAGAACTTGAGTATGAAAAAGAAGAGGGGCAAAGGCACGGCTTGTCTCCTCGCGAAGGATTTACGCCACCGGAAGCGCTAACCGAAGCAGAGATTGAAGAACTTAGATTATTTGGGCTACTTCCGGAAACTCTTAATGCCGAAGAATCCCCATCGCCCAAAGATGACGATCAATAGTATATTAACTGATGTGATTTATTTCACTTGACGTTTATCGAAAGAAGTAGTTAAATATAGAGGTAAGGATTCTGTAAGGAATATTAAAACGATGAGAAATATGTGCTTTATTAATACCCGCATTCAAAACCAAGCCACCCTCAAAAGGGAACGGCTGGTTGGTTTGGGTAAAATGTAACACTTTTACCAAAAAGCAAAAAACCAATCAGCCGCCAATTAAAGGGCGGTTTTTTTATGCTTTAAGAGAGGAATATATGGCAATAGAAAAAGATGCATTATATACAGCACAAGCAATGCCTGATCGGGTTCGATTTCATTGGGGAAAAGGACTTGAAGTAATTTCTGAGAGAGAAGTCTCTCCTTTTGTTGGATGCCCTGTGATGGTTAAAAACGGTAGCCCGGAATCTCCGATTACAAGAGATGTAATTACCCGGGTGTGTAAAAAGGGACCAGAATCATGGTTTTATGTTGATCGTAGGATGCCAAATGGAAGAGGCCAAACAATCGTCGAACAAATCAAAGTATCCGGAAAAAGAATCGGTTTGGGAAGGTATGAGTCCGACGATAACAGACATGTTGTCTATATCGCTTCAACAGTTGGCCCTGGCGGTCTTAATGCCTATTTAGCGACCGTTGATGCCTACGAATCAAAGAAGAAAGGAGAACAGTCATGATTGCGGAAAGAACATTTGAGTACCAACTTTTCCATGGAGAAATACTGTACGTGCATGTTGATGATGACATATTAAGTGCTGAGAAATACGGTAGGGCAATGGAAATAGCTGGATCAGGATACGAGCAGGACCTCGATTATTGGACCCTTCCTGGTACGGAGCCACCGCCAGAAATACTTGGTTTGATGAAAGAAAAAGGGATAAAACGGATCCAACCGAAGAAACCTTCAAGAGGCAGAACCAGACTTGCTTTGGCTGCAGCTGCCACAATCTAGTTTCCCATAGTATTTCTATCTTCGTTTTTATATAATCTGAATTAAGATGAAAAAACGAATTCTTACCGGAGATCGACCGACCGGAAAACTCCATGTTGGTCATTATCTCGGATCTCTCAAAAATCGGGCAGCTCTCCAAGATGAATATGACACCTTCATCATGGTTGCAGACGTCCAAGCTTTAACTGACAATTTTGACAACCCGCAAAAAGTTCACGACAACGTTGTCGAAGTAACGATGGATAACATCGCTGCAGGGCTAGACCCCAACAAGGCAACCTTCTTTATTCAATCTCAAGTGCCGGAGATCGCCGAATTGACCGTTTTTTTTATGAATTTGGTCACGATGGCCCGCTTAATGCGTAATCCGACCGTCAAAGACGAAATTACCCAAAAAGGCTTCGGCGAATCGCTGCCAGTCGGATTTGTAAATTACCCAATTTCCCAAGCTGCCGACATCCTATTCCTCAAAACCAGTTTAGTTCCCGTTGGTGAAGATCAACTCCCAATGATTGAACAAGCTCGTGAAATTGCGCGTCGATTTAACCAAATCTACGGCACTGTTTTCCCCGAACCGGAAGGTAAAGTTGGCGAAGTCGCGCGACTGGTTGGCACCGATGGCAACGCTAAAATGAGTAAATCAATCGGTAATACCATTTATCTGGCTGACTCCGAGGAAGAAGTGAATAAGAAAGTAATGGGGATGTACACCGACCCAAATCGAATTAAAGCGACAGATCCGGGCAAAGTTGAAGGCAATCCGGTCTTTATTTATCTTGATGCGTTTGGCGAAGAAAATGATAAATTACAAATTACAGAATATAAAAAGAGGTATAAAGAGGGGACAGTGGGCGATGTTGAAGTCAAAAAATTCCTCGCCGAAGTTATGAATCGCTTTTTAACGCCTATTCGTGAACGCCGAAAAGAATATGAACAAGATCCGGAAAAAGTAATGCAAATTCTCAAAGAGGGAACAGAGCGTGCCCGGGAAGAAGCCCGAAAAACCATGGATGAAGTTCGTAAAGCAATGAAAATTGACTATTTTTAGACAGTGTATCTATAAATTTAGATTGATCCTTTTGTGATCCTATGGGATAATATTTAAATGTCACATGAATTAGAACGAAATGATCAAATAAAAGGAGAACTTCCCTTGATTGTTGAACTTGCCTTTGGCTTCGCCGGTGAGAAACTTGCTCCCTTACGCCGAAAAATTCAGCCACCACGTTTTTTTGTCGTTATTGATAACGGACTCTCGGCACTATATCGTGCAACAAAAGGCTTTCGCCTTGCAAAGAGAACAAATTGTCTCTCACTTGATTTAGAAGGGTATGAAAACTGCGATGAAATTTGGAAATCGGTAGATGCGTTTAATGGAGTCAGCGTTGAATACGATTCATTTGACCTGCCGATTGGCGTTTCAGCGAAGCCAGCTGCTCCTATAATGAATAGCTTAGGCTCGTTGAACGTTTTCTTTAAAACCGGTGCGGAGAAAGCAGAATATCTCCCTCAATATGCTGTTTTAACTGATAAAAATGGGGGGAACAATGATACAGATGAAAGTAAAAAGCTTGCAAAATACGGTTCTTTTGAATTTAAGCAAACAGATCGTCTCCCAAATCATAAACAGTGACTGACGTATATGAGTAAAGAAACGGATACCCAACAATCTGACAAAGACCCCGAGGACAACCAAGACTCGGATCCCGAACTCGCGGTTCATTTCTATTTCGGTTCAAGAAGGTTTGATCTGCCAAAACATACAGTAATCTTCGTAAGTGGTTTAGAAGAAGGCAAATTATTTGGATTTGAAATCCACCGATTTGTCGAAATTCCCCGTTTGAATACCGGCTATATCAACTTCTCTGCCGAAACTCAAAAAGACGATCAGCTGTATGAATCATACGAGGCCGGAAGTGTGAAAATCGATTCGGATCCTGATGGAAATCCGATCGGCCTCTCTTTTTCTGATATGAGTTCAACACGAATGTCCCTTGGCTCACTTGATTTACAATTTGACAAAAAAAACCGCCAAAAGAAACGGCCGGTTAAGAACAAGGGACAACAGCTCGGTCAAGCGGGTGGCCATCGTGTGGTAGAATTGGATTTAGCGGATACGATCGAGGAAATAGGGACCTTTTCGCCAGACAGAAGACAATAAAAATGATAACAATTGATGATTTTATAAAATGTGAATTTCGGGTTGGGGAAGTGCTTTCAGCTGAAGAGGTTGAAGGCTCGGAAAAACTGTTGAAACTGTCCGTTGATCTCGGTGAAGAAACTCCGCGCCAAATCCTCTCGGGAATAAAAGCCTGGTATAAACCAGAGGATCTCGTGGGCAAACAATTCGTCTTTGTCGCCAACCTCGAGCCCCGAAAAATGATGGGACTTGAATCCCAAGGCATGATAATGTGCGCTGATGGTGAAAAACCAATTCCTCTGACAGTCTCAGAAAAAGTCGAAAACGGTGCCAAAATCCGCTAACAAATCATGGGGTTTGAAATCAAAATTCATGCTGAGTCAGAAGAAACTGAAGCCCAACTACGGGAATTCTTAAGCACTCATCAAGGACTCCAACTAATCGAATCAAAACCTGACTCGCAATCAATTGCTCGAGCATTCAGAAATTATTTACGTGCCTACGCCGCTGAAGTAACTTCTTTACTGGAGCCGCCTGACGCACCACTCACCATATCCCAAGAATCCGCGTATCAAAAATTGGCCAAAGCAATTGATAATCACACAAGAACCCAAATCAGGCTCTCGCTTGTTGAAGACTGCGCCCAATTTCGCAAAGCAATGGTCAACGTCTTATTGCGCTGCTGCGACGAAAAAGCCAATTTCATTCCCACCACCAATTTTCGTCTCGCTCGCTGGCAAAATCCGGCCATCGTTCGTCCCCACGAAGCCCAGGCATTGATTCTAAAATATGGTCTCAGAACCGGGAGCGGACTCTCATATCCACAAATTGCCCCCCAACTTGAATATAAAAGGGGATCAAGTGTTATGAACCTAGTACATTCTGCGCTCTACACAATAGGGAGTCCGCTTAATATGCTCTCGCTGAAACGAGAAGCGCTAATTCAAGGAGAACATGCGGAGCAGAAAAATTAACAATTTTCCCCAAATATCACGACTTGATTTTCACTCCCAAATATCGAATAATCCCTGAGATGCCTCAACTCGATACCGAACCAAATAGCGATCTACTCAAAGAAATGACGACCGCAATGTTGGCCCAAAACCTTAGTGTCGAGGATCGCAAGCGCCAAAAAGAACGACAAAGAATTTGGACCCACACTCGCGAGACCGCGATAGATCTCGCCATGCGTCGAGGACATGACCAAAGAATTACGCAAAATGACTTATTAAAAATTGACGCATTTGGACTAAATCTCAAACCAACTGCATACATTAAAAAAATAACAGATCCAATCGCCCAAACGCTTGAAGAAATGAGTGTGGGCTGGCGCATAACCCACCTCGAGCGTGATTATGATCTACCCGGATCCCAAATCTATCGCTCCGCCCATCCTTCCTGGACCGCACTCGAGATCATAACCCTTGATACCGAAGAAGTACTCGGCACCCTTTTTGAATTTGAACGAAAAGAATGGAAATTGCTCTACCCGAGAAAAACCCAACCATTATTTCACAGTCAAACAATCGTTCGGGGACATCTAAACGCGAAAGCTTCAGATGAAGAAGTAAAAGCTGCTAGTTTGCTCATCGCCCAATGCAAACAGATTTTGGAATCTCAGCCAATAAAAAACTTATTCTAACATTTCTCACAAAATTCTAACTGGCAATTTTGTAATTATTGTGCTATATATAGGCGATGGCAAATGGAGAATCCAATCGCAAATCATCTAAAAATAGTTTAATACCCTCAAAACTGCCAAACCTTCCGGGGCTAAAAAAGAATCAAAAACAAAATCGCTGGACCTCACTTTTTAAAGGTGTCGCAGTCTATGTCTTAATTGCTCTGGCTGCCTTTATCTTTATTGCCGGTATGACCGGAGGTTATGATTCCAGCAAAGAAGAACCAATCTCCCAAGTCGTCAGTGATATTAAAGAAGGAAAAGTCGACAAATTAACGGTTGAGGGCGATAAAGTCAAAGTTGCCTATAAAGAACAGGGTAAAACAGTTCAAGCCCATAAAGAATCAGGTGAATCAATTTATCAAATTCTCCAAGCCTCCCAAGTTGATCCCAAATCGGTCGGAATTGAAGTTACTGATATCTCCTGGCAACAAGTTTGGTTTGGATTGTTGGGTACATTAATCCCTGTGATCGCCATCGGTGTTTTATTCTTCTTCTTTATTCGTCAAGCCGGTGGGGGAAATCAAGGCATTTTCTCTTTCGGTCAATCCCGCGCAAAGTTATTCAACAAAGATGCACCGCAAATTAAATTTAATGATGTAGCCGGAATTTACGAATCAAAAAAAGAGTTAGAAGAGGTCGTTGATTTTCTTAAAAATCCGAAAAAATACGCCGATGTGGGAGCTCGAACACCAAAAGGTGTGCTTTTAGTCGGCCCTCCCGGAACCGGAAAAACATTACTTGCTCGAGCCGTCGCAGGTGAAGCAAACACTCCGTTCTTCTCAATTGCCGGATCAGAATTTATGGAAATGTTGGTTGGAGTAGGAGCGGCTAGAGTCCGTGACATGTTTGCTCAAGCCAAGAAAAATGCCCCGGCAATTATCTTTATTGACGAAATTGAATCAATCGGACGAATGCGCGGAATGGGTATTTCCGGTGGTCATGACGAACGCGAGCAAACCTTAAATCAAATTTTAGTTGAAATGGACGGTTTTGCGCCCAATGAATCCGTAATCGTTATGGGCGCGACCAATAGGCCTGACTTATTGGATCCGGCGCTTGTTCGACCAGGACGTTTTGATCGTCGAGTGGTAATCGGTATGCCTGATCTGAACGAACGAAAAGAAGTGATCAAGATCCATATGAAGGGCAAACCGTTTGCCAAAGAAGTCGATATTGAGCGAATCGCCCGACGAACTGTGGGTTTTTCCGGTGCAGATTTAGCTAATATGCTCAACGAAGCCGCAATTCTTGCAGCACGGGAAGACCGCAAAGAAATTACCGATCGTGATCTTGAAGAAGCAGCCACCAAAGTCAAACTTGGCCCACAACGAAAAAGGATGCAATCAGATGAGGATCGCAGTTTGGCTGCCTATCACGAGGCAGGTCACGCATTAGTAGGTCACTTCCTCCCACACATGGATCCGATGCACAAAATTACGATCGTTGCCCGGGGGATGACCGGTGGTCACACCATGTTCCCACCAACTGAGGATCGTTCAAACGAAACAAAATCGCGCTTGATGGAACAAATCGCTACCGCCTTAGGTGGTCAAGCTGCCGAAGATTTGATCTTTAAAGATATCTCAACCGGTGCTTCAAGCGATCTCGAAGTTGCTAATTCAATTGCTCGCGATATGGTTATGGAATACGGCATGTCAGACTTGGGGCCAATTAATTTGAAATCCCGCACCGGTTTTGGCATGTACTCCAGAGGGGACGAAGGTACTCAAATTTCCGAGAATCTCCAAGCCAAAATCGATACTGAAGTCAAAAAAATCATGGACGCTGCTTTTAAACTAGCCAAAGAAATTCTCTTAAAAAACAAACCCCGACTCGATAAAGTTGCCAAAGCGTTATTGACCGATGAAACGCTCGATACTGACGAATTTGAAAAAATAGTTGGCAAGAAAAAAACCAACTTTCCTCGCGCGACCCAATCAACCGTCATGGCCTAAATTCCGTATGTCCGAATCAGATCCTCCAGAACCTTCCTTGTTAAGCTTTATTGGTCAAAATGAGCTGTCTTTAATAACTGCACTGGGAGAGAAAGTTGAACATGCATCTGATCTTCTGGCGGACCGCTTAAATAGTCAGTTAGGTCAATTCAACGATCAAACACGGATGTTTCATCTCGGCCTTGTGGCCAGAGACCCGGATTTAGATATTATAACCTCTTCCGAGTACACAAATCCCACGGACCTCCTTAACTGGGCTGCGCTCATAAAAAGACTCACCCAGCAACAACGCAGAACAACAAACGAACTATTCCGAAAATTAACTATTTTTGAAGAGTTAAAACAAAAAAATATTCTTCTTGATCCACTTGATATCGATACGTTGGGGGAATGGAGAATGACTGAAAGCAACCTTTTAATTGATGCCGGATTCCACGAACAAGTCGTCAGATTCTATAAAAAAGCAATTCGAATAAGATCCTATAGTTGACAAATTAATTGCTGCGGTTTACAATGTAAAAATTCCAAAAGTAAATTCGCGTATTTTCGCGCCCAAATTTTTGGAATTTCGAAGACGAAACTTAAAAAACTTCGCTGACTAACTAGGTTGTATCGTCATGATATAACTTCCAGAAATCTGGAACCAAAGTTAAAAATGGATAGAAATACAAAACAATTAAATAACAAAAATCAGATTCGCTGCGAAGCGATCGGATTTGTAAACTCAAGCAATTGGGTAGTTTTTGCGTTGCATAAACAGTAGAGAGTGAAACTGAATTTTAAAGCAACGTAGAAACCGACCAACAGGTCGGTTTTTTAATGTCTAACAGAAGAAAGGAAAACAGTTTCAATGCAGAATTTTGAAAATTTTAAATTGAAAATTAAAAATTAATATATGGTACGCTTAAAAAAGAAGAAGAAAAAACAAATGAAATTTGTGACCAAGGTATGGCGGCTCCTTAAGCCGTTCCATCGTCAACTTTATTTTATCTTTGCAGTCACAACTTTTTTCGAAACCATTCGTATGGGTGGGCCGTATTTGTTTGGAAAAACGCTCGACACCCTGATTAAATCAAATGGCGTAATTACATTAAACACCGCGCTGTTTGTGGTCGCCGGTCTGGCTGGTGTGCGAATTTTATCATTAATTATCGATACCGTTGCAGACTGGATTATCTTACGCGTACTTTTTGATACCGAGCGGTATATGAGCGCAATTGCTTACGAACGAATGATCGATTTATCACTCGACTATCACGAAAAAGTCAGCACCGGTAAAAAAATTAGCTTACTGAATAAAGGCGTTGATAGACTGCTCAATTTAGTCGAAGGGTACGCTTTCGAATTCCAACCAATTGTTCTCCAACTATTGGTTACCTCCTCACTGATCTTTTTTATGAACTGGCATATCGGGCTAATTTTTACACTGTCCCTAATTCCCTTTATCTTAATCACCTTTAATATCTTCTCCTCGATAAAACAAACCAGAGAGAAGAGGCACGAAGCGTATGAAGATGCCTCCGGTGAAATAGGGGACACGATGACCAATATTACGGTGGTTAAAGGTTTTGCCCAAGAAAAACGGGAGAATAAACAATACGGCAGAATTCGTGATCTGATCCGCGGTCTGCTTGATAACGAAACCAAAAAGCGAATGTCTAAAAGTTTCAGCCGTAATATGCTGATCGAAATTTTTTACATCGTCATTCTGTTGATGGGGCTGTTTGAAATCAAAGCCAGCGTTCTAACCATCGGAGGTTTGGTTTTCCTGATTAACTTAACCGAGCGCGCTTACTCAAATATCTATCGTTTAGGTCGCATTTATATCCGAATTTCCGAAGCACAAGAGCCGGTTGATGATCTCACCGAGTTGATGAGCTCTCAATCCAGTATCAAAAATGCCGAAGGTGCGATTAAACCAAAACAAATTGACGGCGGTGTTGAATTTAAAAATGTCAGCTTCGGTTATGACAAAAAAATGGTTTTAAAAGATGTCTCATTTAAGATTGAGCCAGGCTCATTTACCGCCTTGGTTGGTAAATCAGGTTCCGGGAAATCAACGATCGCCAAATTACTCAGTCGTTACTATGATCCATCTGAAGGTTCAATTGTTATTGATAACGAGTATGATCTTCGCCAACTCGATTTGGATACTTATCGCAAAGAAACAGCTGTTGTTTTTCAAGACTCACCGGTGCCAAACCGCAAAATCTGGGAAGTCATCGCCTATGCTGCCGGCCGTGCAACTTTTGCCGCCGTTAAAGAGGATGTAGAGAGAGCGGCCAAGCTAGCCCACGCTCACGAATTTATCACCGAACTGTCTGAAGGCTATCAAACCCAAGTTGGCGAGCGGGGAGTCCGTTTGTCAGGTGGTCAAAAACAGCGCTTGGCAATCGCCAGAGCGCTCTTTGCCGAACCTAAAATTTTAATCATGGATGAACCAACTTCACATTTGGATACCTTGTCCGAAGCAATGATCCAAAAAGCCCTGGAAGAAATTTCCCGCCAACGAACGCTGACAAAGATTGTGATTGCCCATCGACTTTCAACAGTCGCCCACGCCGATCAAATCTTGGTCATGCACAACGGAGAATTAGTCGAAAAAGGCACTCATGCCGAATTAATTAAGAATGGTGGAGTCTATGCTCAAATTGTTGCCCAGTCGGAACTTAAGAGTTAAGGATGCGCTTTATATTCATTAAGTAAGCTCTTCGCAAATGCGCGCAATGTGTCACCGGATATCGGAAGTGGCAGTCGGGTTGTGCCCGGAATATTAAAACGGGTATCTTCAGTCGTTGCAATCTGAACACGATGCTTGCGTTTATTATTGGAAATAATTGGTTTATTCGGAAGATCAGCGCCGACACTTTGGAACAATCTTGTTAAAGAAATACTTCCATCAGCTTCCTGCCAACTTCCGTATATATTCGTAAACAAAGAACTTGGATTACGTAGTCGCCTTGCCCGCTCGAGCAGTGAGTCAGGAACAATATTGCTCAGTTTCACATCAACTACACTTGCCAGTTGGAGGAAACGACCGGTCTCACGAAAAGTCATTAAACGAGGAATGGAAAGACCAACAACCGCTTGATCAAATCCTTGTCTGACAACCGGTAATTTGGGAAAAAGTCTTGAGTAAATCCGTACAAGTGCGTTTTCATCGAGTATGTGATAGTTGTCTCCTAAAATCTCATCGAGATGCTCGAAGGTCAGCCCTCGCAAAATATGCGATAGATATTCGCTGAAAGTATCTCTTGTAATAGGTCTTGTTTTGATAAGTTCTTTTGTAGCGCTAAACTGTGGTGTTTCCATCAAATTTTCAAATAAGCTTAATGTCTCTTGCGGTAAATGACGATGCGCTTCAAAGAATGCTCCGGTATTTGCGTAAATGCGAGGATCCTGTCGCTTGTGAGGAGTATCGGCAGTGACCCGTGTTCCATCTAACATACGCCGCATAGTATCAAACCCATAGTGATTGTGCAAGGTACTGAATTCTTGGGGTATAAGTAGATTTTTTCTGGCTTTTGCATGTCCACAACGAATAAAACTGCAACAGCAAAATAATAAAGAGCAGGTCCGCTCATTTTCCCCAAAAGAGATATCCTGGTACAATAACAACAATGCATATTGTTGATTTGGCTATCATCACTCCAACTCTAAATGAAGAAAAATATATTGGCAAACTGCTTGACTCAATTGCTCACCAAACAGTTCAACCAAAAGAAATAGTCATTGTTGACGCCAACTCACTCGATAAAACGATCCCAGAAATCAAAAAACGGTTAAAAATTCTGCCCGGACTTAGTGTCTATCAAATTCCCAAACACACCATCGCTCGCCAACGCAATTTCGGCGCCAAAAAAACGACGGCAAAACACTTACTCTTCCTCGATGCGGATATGATCATGCTTGACCCCCAAACACTGGAGAAATATTTCGAAGAAATTGAAGAAAGACAGCCCGATCTTGCGGCCGCAACGAATTTACCTGACTCCGATTACTGGAAAGATAAAAGTTTTTTTAAAGCAATGGATTTAACTTTTAGAACAATAAAACCGATCTGGCCTACAGCCCAAGGGATGAACATGTATGTTCGTCGCGCGATTTTTAATAAATGTAACGGTTTTGACGAATCAATAAGAGTAGGGGAAGATCATGAATTTGTTGCTCGCGTGACAAAAAACGGTGGCTCATTTCTTTATTTAAAAACTCCAAAACTCTATACCTCAATAAGAAGAATTAAAAAAATTGGCCATTTCAAATTTGCCACATTTATGACTCTCCAATTCATTCTTGACCACACCGTCGGCTACAAACGAAATCCAATGATTAAACATTACGATCTGGGGAACCACAGCTCGTGAGAGTTAAGCAAAAAGCGAGAAGCAATAAGCGATAAGAAATAAGCGATAAGAAATAAGTTTCCAAGATACAAGTCACAACTATGAAACTAGTTGTGACAAGTAACAAAGTAAATCTCAAATATTCAAAGTAAAAAAGTTTAATCATAAAGCGCTTTGAATTTGGTAATTGGAAATTACTTTGTTACTTGTCTCTTGGAAACTTATTGCTTATCGCTTTTTGCTTCTCGCTTACCCCCACAAGGTATAATAGGGGTATGAAACCAACCATCGACCTTGCCATCATAATTCCAACTCTAAACGAGGAACACTACATTGGCAAATTGCTCAACTCGATAGGTGCTCAATCTGTCGCACCTCAGGAAGTGATCGTTGTTGATGCAAATTCACCGGATAAAACCGTCAAAGAAATCAAAAAACGTCAGCGCATATTGCCTCAGCTCGTTTGGTATCAAATTCCAAAATACACGATATCGCGCCAAAGAAACCTTGGAGTTGCCAAATCCGAATCTTCAAATATATTGTTCATTGATGCCGATATGATTTTTCTTGATCAAGAGTCATTAAAAAACCTCTATGAGGAAGCACTCGAAAAGGAAGCTGACTTCGCGATTCCGCAAATATTGCCTGATTCTGAATCAAAACTTGACACCTTCTTATATACCCTCCACAACGGCATTCCACGAACCTTCAAACCAATTAAAGCATTTGCCACCACGCAGTGTCTTTTTGTCAAAAGGACTGTTTTTGATCAAGCGGGGAGATTTGATGAAGAAATTAAAGTAGCCGAAGATTTTGATCTCGTCTCCAGAATGCATAAAATTGGCGGCAAATTTGTAATTCTCAAACACTCAACAATTTATACCTCAGTCAGGCGACTCGAAAAAGATGGCAGGCTCCGTTTTGTCGGCTTACTGGGAATTTCACTGCTGCTTATTTTGCTCGTTGGCTATCGCAAGAACCCCATCTCCAAAAAATATGATTTCGGCCAACATCCTAAATTAGATTAAACGCAAATACTCATTGCGCTTGCCCCTAACTATCTGATACGTTTGCTAAAGCTTAGAAACGAAAATGATAACCGGACATCTCACTCAGTTGCCGCAAATGCTGCTCTTCACCATAATCTGTGCTTTTGTGGTGGCAAAATTGGAAATACAAATTGAAGGGAAAGATGGCTGGGCAAAAAATTTACCGGCTTGGAAAATACACAATAAAATCACCAAAATTTTTTTTGGTACCCAACCGTTGACCGGTTATCATATTTGGATGATCATTACCTTACTTTGGTTTCTGCAAATCCCATTTTTTATTGGTGTTTCCTGGAGTTTATGGTTCGAGTTACAAATCGTCGGTCTGTTTTGGTTGGCAGTTTTAATTGAAGATTTTCTTTGGTTTGTTTTGAATCCTTATTATGGAATAAAAAAGTTTAGAAAAGGCAAAATTGAATGGCATGAAAATTGGTTACTGGGAGTTCCAAAAATTTATTTTAGTTATCTGGTCTTAACCACTACGCTTTTAATCATCAGTTTATTTGTTTAATAATCTTTACCCGAGCCCGGAATTGTTTTATTCGTCTACTAAAGTCTTCATCGACTACTTCCACCTCCTCTGATCAGTTTTCTGAATATTTTAAATCAAGCTTCAAAGCTGTCGCTTAAGCGCTCAAAAAAAGTTGCCGCTCGTGATACAATTCACAACAGAATGAAGAAATTGGTCCTTGTCGATGGCAATGCCGTCCTACACCGTGCCTATCATGCCACCCCGCCGCTGACACTCGCTAGTGGTGAACTGATCAATGCAGTCTATGGCTTCACCAACATGCTGTTAAAAAGCCTTCAGGATTTAAAACCCGATTATGTCGCAATCGCCTGGGATAAATCAGCTCCAACCTTCAGACACCAAGCCTATACCCAATACAAAGCCACCCGCGGTCCTTCAGATGATAGTTTGCATAATCAATACGAACGCGTCCACGAGGTGGTAAAAGTGCTTAACATTCCCGAATTTGGCCTCGAAGGATATGAAGCAGATGACTTGATTGGCACACTCGCCAAACAAGCAATCAAAGAGAAAGATCTCGAAACAATTATTATTACCGGCGATAGGGATATCCTCCAAGTAATCGAACCGCGAATCAAAGTTCTGATGCCGAAAAAAACTTTAACTGACGTCGGTTTGTACGGGGAAGCTGAATTCAGAGAAAAATATGGCTTTGAGCCAATTCAAATGATTGACTACAAAGGTCTGGCAGGAGATGCCTCCGATAATATACCTGGGGTACCAGGCATTGGTGATGTTTCCGCCACCAAACTAATTAAACAATTCGGCTCAGTCGAAAATATCTATAAACCAGAAAATCTGGCAACACTACCAGAACGAATGCAAAAATTATTAGCCGAAGGAGCAGAATCTGCGATTATGAGTAAAAGTCTGGCCACCATTGAACTCAACGCTCCCATCGAACTCGATTTAAAAAAATGCGCCATGCACGACTATGATAGGCCCAAAGCGATTAAACTTTTTGAGCAACTCGAATTCAAATCAATGATTGCCCGTTTGCCCGGTGGCGGCAGCTTTGATGAACTTGATGCTCAAATCAATCATGCAATTGAAGAAATAAAAAATGATGCCAAAAGAGAACAATCAAAACAAACCACCGAACTTGATGAAACAGTTGACCCCATCTTGCAAAAAATGAGCGCCCATGGCATCCTTTTGGATCTGAAGTTTCTGGAGAAATTAGGCAAAGAGCTGCACGAAAAACTGTTAAAAATCGAACAAGAAATCTACCATCATGTTGGCCATGACTTCAATTTAAATTCACCAAAACAACTCGCCGATGTGCTTTTTGATGAACTCGGATTACCGGTTATTCGCAAAACCAAAACTGGCAGAAGCACCGATGAAGCAACGCTCCAAGAACTAAAACCGGCTCACCCGGCAATTCCACTCCTTCTGGAATATCGAATGCTCTTCAAACTCTGCTCAACCTATATCGACACCCTACCGAATACGGTTGATGGGGAAGGGCGAGTGCACACGACCTTTAATGTTGAAGGTTCAGCAACAGGCAGAATCTCCTCAAACAATCCGAATTTGCAAAACATCCCAATCCGCGGAGAATTGGGCTCACTCATTAGAAAAGCATTTATCGCTCCAGCGGGAAAAACAATTCTAGGCGCCGACTATTCCCAAGTTGAACTGCGGATCATGGCCCATGTCTCAGGCGATGAAAATCTCCAGCAAGCATTCAAAGAGGGGATTGATATCCACGCTGCAACAGCCGCTAAAATATTCGCGATCCCTGTCACAGAAATTACCAAAGACCAACGCGCAGTTGGTAAAACAATGAACTTTGCCACCCTTTACGGCCAAGGCCCTCGGGCACTAAGCCAACTCCTTGGCGTCGAATACGCCAAAGCGAAAGAATATATTGACGCCTATTTTGAACAATTCCCCAAAGTAAAAACCTGGATGGCGAAAACGGTCCACGAGGGGATTGAGAAAGGGTATGTCGAAACGATTTGGGGCAGACGAAGATTCTTGCCCGAACTCAAATCACCAAATAAATTTCTGCAATCAGCCGGTGAGCGCCAAGCGATCAATCACCCAATTCAAGGCACCAACGCCGATATGATTAAAAAAGCCATTATTGAAATTGATAAATTACTCGATCCCCAAAAGGGGGCGCTCATTTTGCAAGTCCACGACGAGTTGTTGCTAGAAGTTGGCGAAAAAGATCTCACCGAAGTGGCAAAACTCGTCAAAGAAAAAATGGAAGCCTCAATTGAACTCGCCGTCCCGGTTATCGTCGATCTAAAACAAGGCCAAAGCTGGGGAGAAATGTCCCCATTAAAAGTTTAATTTAGAATTCAGAAACCAAGTATCCAAGATACAATTCCTCCAAGTAACAAAGTAAGTATCCAAGGTACAAGTAACAAACAATTTGTAATTACTTTCTATCTTGAAGGAATTGTATCTTGGATACTTACTTTGTTACTTGTATCTTGGAAACTTACTTATTTTTTCTAAATTCTTATATTCTAAATTAAAAGCTAATACCTCCCTTGACCTTCCTCCCCAAACCCTATACCCTAGAGATATGGACCCTCAAACTCCACTGCCAAATCCTGCACTACCGGACAACGCTCAAAGTTCAATCCCCTCCGTTTATCATTCACTCGAGGAAGCCCTAAAAAATCCTACCCAAGTTTTCTCTCTGAATTTAAGTGGACAAACTTTAACCGAATTACCAACCCAGATCGCAAACTTTGTTAATCTGCGCGAACTAGATCTAAGTTTTTGTGGTTTAACAAAGCTTTCTCCTTTGATTTCTCATCTCACAAATCTCCAGAAACTTAATCTGTACGCCAACTCGCTCACCGAACTTCCGGGAGAAATAGGGGATTTAATCAACCTCCAAGATCTTAATTTAACTGCCAATCAACTTACCAGACTTCCTGATCAAGTTGGCAATCTAAAAGCACTCTCGCGCTTAAACCTGTACGGTAATGCACTTCTTGAATTGCCTGCAAATATCGGCAATTTAAATAGTCTGGCCGAACTCATTTTGACGACAAATCGTTTGCCATTTTTGCCAAAAGAGATTGGGATGTTGAATAATCTGATTAAACTGGATATCTCCAACAATCCGTTACTCGGTTTACCCGATGAGTTTGCCAATATGCACAGCCTCCAAAATCTCTCACTCTGTTTTAATAATCTAACCAAAATTCCGCCCCAGATTTTTAGTCTGGTAAATTTGAGAATGCTCTCACTCTATAATAACAATCTGACCGAAATTTCTGACCAAATCGGTCTGTTAAAAAACCTTCAAGGGCTTTATCTTTCCGGAAATAAGCTCATTATGATCCCTCCCTTAATCGGGGAGTTAACCAACTTAATTGAACTGACACTTTTCAACAATCAACTCAACCAGCTTCCCGAAGAGCTCTCTCGACTGATCCATCTTACACGCTTCGATTGCTCAAACAATTTTTTAACTGCGCTTCCAAGTCAACTCAGTAATTTAATGAGCTTAACTTGGCTTGGCCTGGCGAATAATCAATTAACTACAATTCCGCCCACCGTGCTCACCCTCACTCATCTAACCAATCTTAATTTAGCCAACAATCGCATTACGGCAATTCCACCCGGAATTGGTAATTTAGCCAATCTCGAAGATTTGACCTTGTTTAATAACCAAATCAGTGAATTGCCCCCAGAAATCGGCAGCTTAACCCACTTGAACAGACTTGATCTTTCCAATAATTTCCTCAAAACATTGCCGAAAGAATTATTTAATTTGGTTAATCTTAATTGGTTCTATTTAAACAACAATAATCTGGTCGAACTTCCTTCCGCCATCATCAAATTCAGCAATCTCAACTGGTTCTTCCTGCACAAAAATAATCTAACCTCAGTCCCTTCCGAAATCGTCCGGATGAACAAACTCTCAGTGCTCGATCTTTCCGACAACCCACTGCCGCAAAACGAGCAAGTCAAACTAAAACAGCTCCTTCCATCCTGTAATATCTCATTTTAAACATGGACCCGACAGAACGACCACCAATAAGATTCGTTGAAGAACCAAGTACAACTGACCGACTAAAACGTTTCGGACGGAAAATTCGGGCATACTTACCCGGAGGCGAACTATTCGATAAGCAACCGGCAGTTTCAAACCGCAATCGCCCGGAAGTCTCATCCACTCCCGAAGCGATTCCCAATCACAACTTACAAGAACTCCTAGACCAAGCATTAGCCGAGAAAGGTCTGAAACCACCTTTTTATGAATCTAAAGGATCCTCTGAATTCTTATACACCAACGAAAAATACGATCCGACTCAGTTCGAAGCGATCCGCAATTCTCCGGACCATCCAAATGGTTATATTTTTGGAGTCGGGACCAGCTCTCTTTTTACCTGTCTTGAACTCTTCACATCCGAAAATCCTCCCAAAGGTGTCGTGATGGTCAATATTGACCCGATGGCTATTGAAGATGCCACCAAGTTTGTCGCTCGATTGAAACAAGACCAAATCCAACATGACGAAGCCGGAAAAGTAACCGAAACATCAGTACGACAGGCTGCAAAAATAGAGCCGGTACTCGTGGATGGTATTCTTGATGTCGATTGGGCTAAATATAAAAATGCTGAACTTCTCGCCCAACTTGCAAAAGAGGGGAAAATTGCGATCATACAACAGGATCTTTTCTCTCCTGACGTTTTAGATACGCTTAGTGATTCTCTTCCTGACCTAAAAACAAGCAAGAATGTTGTCTATCTTTCGAACGTTGGCGATTGGATTAGGAGATCATGGAAAAAACAAAATCAGGGGATCGTTAATTCAGGCATACCGCTCAGTACCGAATCCCGCGCAATCTTAGACAGCGAACTCCGTAAGCAATATGGCATTTTTAACAATTTCCAGCATCTTTCTCCTGAATCTCCAAATTTTAACTATTTCGTCGATACATCTGAATTAGAACATACCGGAATTAAGCAATATCAACAAAGTGTAAGCAAACAACTTCCGGATGCTTCAAGATATATGTTCTAAAACGAATATTAAACGACCAGCTTTTTAACTTCCCGCATCTCTTTTTCAAAATGGACAAACCCAGATTTCTCTAAAATTCCAAAGATAATCCACAAAACGAGTGGCACTAAATAACCCAAAACATAATTTCCAAAAGTGATACTACTAAATACCAAAAAGCCAACAACTGGCGCCAAGAAAAAGGCGTATGGTTTAATTGCTGTATTGAGTTGCGATTTGATTAATGATTTGATTGCATCAGATTCTCCTATCGAAGTTGGAGTTGAAGGTGTGTTGGTAGTTCCAGATTTCGTTGAAGTTGTTGTTTTGCTTCCTGTCGGTTGTTTTTTGACCGCCGAAGATGAGGTTGAGGTTTTAGTAGAAGGCGCTGAAGACGTTTGTTGGGGTGAAACAATGGCATTGAATTGCTCAGGCGTAATGTGAAACTGTTCAAGCAGTTGAGGATTTTGCTTAATAAATTCAATTTGTTCTGGACTGATTTGGATTGCCGGTGTATCGGAAGTTGTTGAAACACCTTTAACAGATTCCAAATTATCTAACCCAGGAATCGTCGGATTCGATAGGGTCGGGACACCACTCATCTTGACTGCTGCATCAATCAGCTGATCCGGCAGGGAAAAACCATTTTTGGTAATATTTTCCGAAACAACTTGATATGATGCTATAGAAATAACTACTGCCATAAAAAATGCTAATTGACCCACTCCCGGGCGAAGAATCGTTCCCGGTTGAAACGTCAGATAATTTTTTAACTTTTGTAACAGTGTAAAAAGTGCGAGAATAAAGCTTAAAAAGAAACCTCCGGCCAGAACGAAATTAACTGGTGAATTCTGAATCATCATCAAAGGAATTAAACTAGAGACACCAGCCACAAAAAGCGGAATTTCCCAACTTAAGCATAACGTTACAATAAGCGCAAAAAACAGACCAGCAGCAACAAGCGCAATCGACAAATAGAGGAGAGTAAAAAATGAACTTACTTGCAACCCAAGCATGTTATTCACTGGGTCTTGCAACAATATATTAGTAAAAACCACAACCGCCACCATTGAGATAACAAGAAAAGGAGTAAAGGTTAGTTTTTTAATTAAATTCATTTAATTTTCAATTTTCAATTTAGAATTTTCAAAAATAATTATAATTCTCAATTAATTTTCTAAATTAAGTTTGAAAATTGAAAATTCTAAATTGAAAATTACTCAACATCCTACTCAATCTTAGCAGTTGTTTAAGTCTCACTTCAACCGCTATAATTCCCCAATGAACCCAAAGATCACAGAACTCGCGCCAATCATGAAAGCCGAAATAGACAAAGCCCAAAATATTCTCTTGCACTGCCATCCAAACCCGGATTGTGATTCACTTGGTTCAAGTCTTTCCTGGATGTATTATTTGGAATCATTGGGTAAAAAAGTAACCGTAATAATCGGCGACTCAATAAAACACAATCGAAATCTCCAGATTTTACCCGGTTATGACCAAATAGTGCAGAAAACATACCTGGAAATTGATCCGCACGAATTTGATCTTTTTATTATCAATGACGCCGCTGACATCACCCGCGTCTCCTCATTAGGTGAGGTTGTGTTTCCTAGCTCAATGAAAACGATTGTTGTTGACCACCACCCCTCAAATCCAAAATTTGCATCAATAAATTTAGTCGTTGATGAATACATTGCTTGCGGCCAAATTGTCTTCGAATTGTTTAAAATCTGGAACGTCGAAATAACGAAAGATATTGCGACTAATCTCTTAATGGCAATTTTTACCGATTCCGGTGGGCTAAAATACGCGCCAACCGATTTCCAAACAATTCAGGATTTCGCCGAATTAGTAAAAATAGTTCCTGATTTTTCCGATATTATTTTTAAATATGAAAACTGCAAAGAGCGGGACGAACTAAAATTCCAAGGGTTAGTTTTAAGTTCAATTGAAGAATATTTTGATCACCAAGTGGCGCTCGTGGCAATCTCATATGATCGATTTCTGCAAAATAAAATAAATCCTGATTTCGCCTATGGCCAAGCCAATAAATTAATATCAGTCCCAGATTGGAAAGTCGGAATAACGATGTACGAGCGCCGAAAAAACGAAGTTGTCATAAGTTGCCGTACCGCAAATTCAGACATCTATGATCTCTCAATCTTTACCCAAAGTTTTGGCGGAGGTGGCCACAAAGCCGCAGCCGGAGCTACATTAAAAATGCCGCTTCCGGAGGCTAAAAAATTGGTACTCGATAAACTTGCCGAACTCTACCCGGAGTTTGGCAAACAATGATTTCTTAAGTAACCTAAGAAACTTAAACTACCTAAGTTACTTACGTCTGTAATCTAACAGACAAATAAACAACTAAGTACTAAAATCAAAAAAATGAAAATAACCAAATTTCCTCAATCCCACCTCGTCATTGAAAAAGATGGCAAAAAGCTGATTATCGATCCAGGATTGCTCTCTGAAAAAGAAGGCTTCGATCCAATACTTTTCAAAGATGCTGACGCCTATTTAGTTACCCACCAACACGCAGACCATCTCGATCCAGATAATGCCAAAAAAATCATCCAAGACGCACCCGTTTACGGGAATGCCGATGTCGTGACCAAACTAACTGAACTAGGAGTTGAAACGGGTATTGTTGTCGAACATCTGGAAAAATTCGATGCTGCCGGTTTTCAAATCCAAGCCGTTGAACTGCCACATTTTCCACTGCCAAACGGCAACCCGGTTCCACCAAATACCGGTTTTCTAATTGACGGTATCTTTTTCCATTCCGGCGACGGTCAAAAACTACTCGAAGAGGGGATCCATTCTGAAAATGCAGCACTCGCTCTTGGTATGCCAATGGTCTCTCCTGAATCAGTTGAAAATGTTAAAGCAATGCTTACAAAACTCCAAGCCAAAGTCTATATTCCAATTCACTACAGCGCCCGCCCAGCAGATCCCCACGAATCAAAACCACAAATCGAACAAACCGGTGTTGAAGTTAAAATCCTCGGCAACAACGAATCCCTCGAGCTCTAATTGAGACACTTACAAATTATTGATTGTTACGCATCAATGCGCATATTCTTGAGTATACACGGACCTATAATATTTGATATTGATTAAAGAAAAGTTTACAATACCGTCATGTTAGCTGAACTTCTCCATACAACCGAAGGCGCAGTTGTAATGCCAAATAATCCAACGCTTAAAAAAATTTTCTTAGGTACTCGATTTAACGAAGGTATTACCGGTGATGATCCGGATCGAGATTTACTTGGACGCAGAGGGGATGATGTTGGCTTGGGAGAGCTGACAGTTTTAGGCTCAAGATTGCGTCGCACGCTGACCACAGTCAATGCCCTTTCAAACGTGATTGATCGGAAAGAATATACTTCCGGTCCGGAATCTTTGTATACTCCGTTCAAACCTGTAGATCTCGCTCGCTTCGCTTATTGGTCAAATACCCAAGAGGGTCACAATTCACACCAATCTATTTATTTTAGAATAAAACGGCAATCCGAGAACCCTTCCACCGCACTCAACAATCTGACCTGCCTCATTGAAGATAACGATGCTAATGTATGGTTTGATACGCATTTTTGGATCGATCAAAATTCGGGTGTAGTGCACGGAAATTTCGTGATGGATATACCGACTGTAAATGATAAAAATGTCTATCACACGGGTGGCTACCTTCGACTTTCAGAAATGCGCTTGGAAGAATACCGCGTAATTGAACCTTATTTGACCAAATACCTCCAAAGAACCGCCCAAGAGAGACGATATCGTTAATTGCCTTAATCCCCTTAATTCTATTAAACTACCAATATGAAAGTAGCACTCGTTCACGATTATCTGCGCGAATATGGGGGAGCGGAAATGGTGGTCGAAGATTTGCATAATATCTTTCCTGAAGCCCCAATTTATACCTTTTATATTGATCCAAACGGATTGGATTATCATTACGAACGAATTAAAAACTGGCAAATTATCTCCTCAATTTATCAAAAAATGCCCTTTGCCAAACGGTTTCTCTCTCCTTCACGCCTAATCGCGCCGTTTGTTTTTGCCCGCTTCGACCTCTCAAAGTATGATGTCGTCATCTCCTCCTCAAACCACCACAGTGCCAAAGCCGTCAAAACCCAACCCCACACCCTCCATTTAAGTTATATCCACACTCCACCAAAAATGCTTTACGGCTACACGACTTCATTCAACTACAAAAAACACTGGTACACTAGGATCGCCGCCGAAACCGCCAACCATTTAATGCGCGTCAGTGACTATCTCACATCACAAAACCCAACCATTTTGATCGCGAACTCAATAAATGTCCAAAAAAGAATCAAAAAATTTTACCGTCGTGATTCTGAAGTGATTTACCCAGGCGTTGATCTGACCCATTATCGTCAAGCTAAAAAAAGTGAAGGAACCTATTATTTGTCCCTAAATAGATTGGTGCGCGGAAAAGGAACAGAGATTGCGGTAGCAGCCTGCACCGCCCTGAATTTGCCTTTGAAAGTCGCAGGCTCCGGTCCTGAACTGGAAAAATTAAAATCAATCGCCGGACAGACAATTGAATTCCTCGGCCATGTGCGAGAAGAGGAGAAGCCTGATCTCTTTGCAAAAGCGAGGGCGCTGATCGTGGCAACCGAACAAGAAGATTTCGGCATCACTCCGGTTGAGTCTATGGCTGCCGGAACTCCGGTCATCGCAGCCCGCTCCGGAGGCTATCTCGAAACAGTAATCGAAGGCAAAACCGGCGAATTTTTCAATGTCCCAGCCTACTTGGGAGTTTCCAAAGAGTATGTTAGCAAAGAAGCGACAGACAATCTGATTTCACTGCTCAAAAAATTCAACCCCAAAAAATATAATGAAAAAGCCTGTCGATCCCAAGCCGAAAAATTCTCCAAAGAACATTTTAAAAAACAGATCCTCCAATTAATCGCAAAAGCAAAGTCAATAAAAACTGACTAGTAAAACTTTCGCAATTCACTATAATAATCCCATGCCTGAACTCCCAGAAGTTGAAACAATCAAGCTCGGACTCGAGCAAAAAATAATTGGCCTGACAATAACATCTGTAGAAATCCTTAATCCAAAAACCTTCCAAGGTGATGAAAAATTAGCACTCAATGGCAAAGTCATAAAAGTCTGGCGTGCCGCGAAGATGCTCGGAATCGATCTAAAAAGTCCGTCATTGCGAGCGAAGCGCGGCAATCTCAATGCTCAGGATGGTCAAAAGATCCCCGAGGAATCGATTGGTGGTGATGTCACATTACTTTTCCATCTCAAAATGTCTGGCCAAGTCATCTACCAAGATCAAAACTCAATACTCGCCGGTGGCCATCCAACCTCAGACATGAAAGACGCTATGCCTAATAAATCAACCAGGGTAATCTTTGAATTCTCCGATGGCTCAAAAATGTATTTCAATGACCAACGAAAATTTGGCTGGATTCGGTTGGTAGAAACAGCCAAAGTAAGTGAAGATGCCTTTTACAAGGGGCTTGGGCCAGAACCTTTGGATAAAAATTTCACGGTAGAGGTGCTAAAACAACAACTATTAAAGCACAAATCCTGGCCGGTCAAAGTTGTAATTATGGACCAAGCCACAATCGCCGGAATTGGCAATATTTACGCCGCTGAAGCCTGTTTTGATGCAAAACTTGATCCACGAACAAAAGTTTCTGATTTAACTGAAAATGATTTCATACAATTGCACAAAGGTATCGTTAGATCATTGAATGATGGCGTCAAATATGGTGGTTCGAGTAGAGAAAACTATGTGAATGCAGAGGGGGAGAAAGGGGATTTTCTAAACTATGCGTTTGTCTATGGTCGCAAAGGTGAACCATGTAAAAAATGCCAAACGTTGATTGAAAAGATAACCTTAGGAGGTCGGGGAACGTACTATTGCCCCAGTTGTCAAAAAAATAAAGGAGCAAAATGAAAACATTGGTTGTTTTGTTGGGGTGGGGATCAATAAAAGAGTCATATAAGGAATTTATTAATATTGCACCATCCAATTGGCAAATTATACTGCTCGAGCCTGATCAGGTAATTGACAAGCCGTTTAAGACCGATCCGGCTGAAAAGCTGGTTGCGATTTTAGACAAACAAGGAATTAAGAAATGTAATTTACTTGGTCACTCACTCGGGGGAGCAATTGCCATTCAAACAGCACTGAAATATCCGGAGCGAATAGAACACCTGTTTCTGATAAATTCGGAAGGAGTGTATGAAGATATTCAATTTAGCCAAACATCAGCCTCCTATATGCGAACGGGCTTTCACAATTTCAAGAAGGAAGGAGTTTTGTTTCTCAAAGCGCTGACAAAAATAATCCCTCATCCTTTTTACCACTATAAATTAGGAAAATATGCTCATGCTCAAGATCTGCTTGAACAAGCCCAAAAAATTACCGTTCCCACCACAATCTTTTGGGGTGACAAAGATGTCGTTATCCCGCCACACCAGGGTCGAAAACTCCACAAAGCCATTAAAAATTCACGTTTCATTCTGCTCAAAAATCACGATCACAATTGGATTATGAATTATCCGCAACTTTTTTGGTCACATTTTTAAAAAGCGCAATCCTTGTTTCTAGCCTCCTTTGGAGCGTACAATATCTCAAGACCAATTATGCAAGAAAATCTCGACCAGGCAGGATTCATCGAAACTATGAGAAATAGGGGATTTCTCAATTTGTGGATCAACCAAATCCTCGTCCAGCTTTCTTACAACGCTCTAAATTTTGCACTGATTATTTGGGTTTTCCATTTAACCGACTCGAATACTGCCGTTTCTGCCTTACTTTTCGCAGTCTATCTCCCCGGGATTATTTTTGGCCTTTTTGCCGGCATTTTGACCGATCTCACCGATCGTAAAAAAATGATTATGTGGATTAATTTTCTGCTCGCGCTCTCATTTTTCTCTCTATTATTTTTCAAAGAATATTACTCGGCAATCCTAGTAATTACTTTTATTATTAATACTTTGGCTCAATTTTATGTTCCTGCCGAATCTTCCGCGATCCCCATTATTGTCCCCAAACGCCAATTACTCGTCGCAAATTCACTCTTTTCCACAACACTTTTTGGTTGTTTTCTGGTTGGTTTTGGATTGTCCGGTCCCTTAATCTCTCTGTTTGATATCGATTTTGTTTTTGGCTTGGGCGGGCTGGTTTTAACTGTCGCTTTTTTCTTGAGTTTGGCCTTTCCTTCAATTAAAAACAAAGAGGACGCGGAAGCCAAAAGACTCGCGCTCGCGATCCGTCATCGCGACCTGAAACAAATCATCCAGTTTAGTAAAACTGAGATTGAGAGTACCCTAAAAATCATTCGGGGTAAATTAACCGTGCTCTCCTCAATGTTTTTACTCGCCGGAATCCAAATGGTCATCGGTATCTTGGGTGTGATCCTACCGGCCTTCACGGAACGTGAACTTCATATCAAGGCCCAAGACATCTCCTTCATCTTTATTTTGCCGCTCGGGGTCGGAATGGTGCTAGGAGGCTTAATTGTCGGCAAATATGGCAGTAAATTCCCCAAACGGGTGATTGTCAGTAGGGCAATTATCGTCGCCGGCACCCTTCTTGCCACCGTCGGTATTGTTCCCTTAATTACGCCAATTATTGGACATTTTCCGCATCGCCTCCCCCGACCATTTTTCTATCAACCACCCCTCTCGGCAATTATGTCTGTGGGCTCTTTTATTGTTGGTTTGGCGATGGTCTCAATTGTCGTCCCGTCTCAAACTGTCCTTCAAGAAAACACTCCGGAAGGGGACCGCGGAAAAGTCTATTCGGTGCTTGGCGTTTTAATGTCAATGTTTACTGCAATTCCCGCCGTACTCGCCGGAGCACTCGCTGATTTAGTCGGCACCAAACCGATCTTTCTCTTAATGGGAGGGGTAATTGCCTTAGTCGGACTTCTTGCACTGCGCCCACAATTCTACTTCGACAAAAACTCCCTTCCCAAAAAATTCCGCGAATTCTTAGGCCTCGGCCACTGGGACCATAAAAATTAATCCAAAATACTAAATAATAATGTCTATATTGCAAGAATTAAGACGATCGTCTCAAAAGTGAGAATTTCCATGAGCAATCGAACCCTTCGACTTCGCCCCGCTAAGCGTAGATTCGCTCAGGACTATAAGCAAAGCTTGTCACTGCATGATAGCCTTTGAACAATTGAGCAATAGAACAATCGAGCAATCTAAAATCTCATGTATATTTTGCAATCTCTTTTTTCATCTGAGCTTCACTTTGAATATTTTTACAATATGCCAAAAAACGTAAAAAAGAAGAAGTATTCACTTTACTAAGTTTTTTTAGCACGATGTCACCCAAAACCGAAGTCTCAATTCGTTTCTGCTTTAAAGCCATAATTTCTCGCTCAACATCTTGGGTGATCTTATCGACCAACTTTTCCTTACTATATTTACTTGAGCTCAAAGTTGAATTATAAATTCCGGAATAAAGTTTCATCCGACTAAACATTTCTGCCTTTCCTGAGCGCTTCACCACAATGATATGCGACAAATCAATGATTTCATGCGTCGTAAAAGTCTGGTTACAATATAAACATTTTCGCCGTCGCCAAATTTGTCCCCGCATCTTTGTTGGCCGGGAATTTACCACACTCGTTAATGGTTTTAAACAAAACGGACAATCCATGACAATATCTTGATATCTATTTTTATTAAATTACCCAAATAAAACAAAAAAAGCAAGCTCAAAAAGATAATTCATGAGCTACATCCTGTTCTATCAATATAATGTGCGCCAGCTTATCATCACCTAGCTATGAAAGAAAAAGAGTGGATAACAGTTGAACACCCGGGTTACTTGGGAAGAAAAAAAGAATTAATGTATCGGACATGGAATAGTGAATACGGTTGTTATTGGAGACTGGTCTGGGAGCTCGCGGATAAAACAGTGCTCGATTATGAAGAGATATTCTCGCGAATTTATGTCCCAGGTTATGCAGGATACCTCCTCAATAATCCAAAGGAGACGCTTTGGCTTGCTGCCACAGCTTCCTATACCTACGATAAAGATCTGATTACCCGCGAACAAGCCTTTGATCCAAATGCATTATACGAAAAGCCGAATACTCCCAATCAGTTTCATAATGTCGCACTCAATATCGCCCTCGAATACAATCTCGGCGTGAGATTTGCCGGGGAAAATCCCTTGCAGGTGCGGGAGGGGAAACCGGGTACTAATCCGGATGATTGGCCAATCGGTTGGAGATTTAGTCCTGGAAGAATACCAACAATCCGTCCGGATTTAATACCGAATATAAATCTTGATGGCTGGTGGAAAAAAGGGTCAATCGAAGATCTTTATCAAAAAGCTAAAGTATTACAAATTAACGACAGAACACCTCACTATCACCGGTTAATACGACAGCAGAAAGAGAAAGAAGATGGAGGAGATGTATGATGACAGACGAAACAACTTACATAACCCAAATCAAAAATCTGGTGTTGTCCTTTTGTGAAGTCAGAAACTGGCGCGCGGCTGCCCAACCACGAGATGTCGCAATCTCGATAAGCCTCGAAGCCGCAGAACTTTTAGAACACTTTCAATGGGACAGCGATTTATGTAGTGAAACTTTAAAAAAAGATCCCATTGAAATAAGTCATATTGCTCACGAATTAGCTGATATTTTGATTTACTCAATTCTCTTCGCCGACCGTCTGGAGATTGATTTAAGTACTGCGATTCGCAATAAACTGCAATTAAATGAAAAAAAATACCCCGCCAAATTATTCAAATCGAAAAAAATCAGCCTCAAACAATACAAAAAAATGAAACAAGTTTTCCGTGCCAAAAACTAACTGGATTACTTTCCCGCTTTTCGATAGTCCTCTTTAACCTTGTAATAGGCTTCAAGATCATCTTGGGCCTCGACTTTGAATTTTTCTCGGGCTACGGCCATTTTTTTGTTATATTCGGTCGTTATATCAATCCCAGTTTGGTTCACAAAGTTAAGGAGATAAATAAAAACATCAGCAACCTCACCCTCAACTTTCGCTCGCCATTTCGGATTATTTAATTTCTCGCGAGCGCTTTCTGGCGTATCCCACTGAAAAAGCTCAAGTAATTCGTTTGCCTCAATCGAAATCGAAGCCGCCACACTTTTTGGATCATGAAATTGATTCCAATTCCGCTCATTCACAAAAATCGCATATTCATCTCGTAACTTTTGAATGTTGGTATTTTTATCCGTCATCTTCTTCACCCCAAAATTCTACAACAATTTAACAATCGAGCAATAGAGCAATTGAACTTTCAGTTGTGCCACTATAACGTTAGTTTAAGTAATCTTTTGTGTCATCTCTACGCGGTGCTGCCGCACTGTAGCGCATTTGCATTGGCACACTTCCAAGCCCGCGTGGGTATTTTTTCATTAAACCGCGATAATAGACGTCCACCCGTTCTTTCCGAACTCTGAATACTTCATGCAAAAAATGTGCCTCAGCGGCCTCCGCCCGGGTTTTAATCGGCTTTGAACGAGTGTCGGTTTTATCATGATCCAAAACGAGTCTTCCGTTGACGAAGTCTTTAACATGTGAAGCTAAGTTAATTGTTGTCGCCAGCGCTTCAATTGGTTTTGCATGTACTTTAACCAAGAAAGGTGATGGTATAAGCAAATATCCGGTCTCTTCAGTAAGTCCAAGTTTTATCAAAGCGTCAAACAGAACATGTGGCTCACCCTCAAGATAACGATAAGCAAGGTGTGGTTCAACTCCGAGTTCCATCGCTTTCGGTTGGACTTTATCTGCATAAACAAGCTCTACGGACTGTTGCTGCAGCGCGTACCAGGCGGTGGCCCCAATCTCTTGCATCTGTAAGTCATGCCCACGATTGGCAAAATAAGCCAAACCTGCAAGTAAATAATCGCGAGCCACAAGAGAGGCATCCGCTTCATCCATCGCCTGAATCGAAGCCAAATCTCCGCTAACTTCCTGGTGCATTGCAATAACGCGGCGATAGGTTTGTTTCGTCGCGGTTTCTGGTGGTAAGTAGTCCTCAGCTGCTTCAATCATAATCCGCGAAATTATACGGTACGAATCGATCGATGTAAAATACTTTCAACAATCGAACCATTTAACAATGGAGCTATCGGAAATTTTCATATATACTTTCACTCATGTTTTTAAAATCCTTAAAACTCAAAAACTTTCGCAATTACTCAGAACTGGACTTTCGTTTTAACTCGCCAATCACTGTGTTGATGGGGGACAATGCTCAAGGCAAAACTAACTTTTTGGAAGCAATTTATTTTCTGGCAACCGCCAAATCAACCAAAGCCGAACGCGACAACGAACTGATCAAAGACGGCGAACAAGTCCTGCATGTTGAAGGACTTGTCGAAAAAGGGGAAGACGAAATAACTTTAGAAATTGCGATGCAAAACATCGAGGAATCACAAAAAAAGCGGATCAAAGTCAACGGAATCCCACGCAGATTAATCGATTACACCGGTAATATGGCAGTCGTTTTATTCCAACCGGAAGACATCAACATGGTAACAGGTTCCCCAAGCTTGCGCCGCTATTTTATCGACCAAACCCTCTCCCAAATTGACACCCAATACAAACGAACAGTCTCCGAATACGAACAAATTATCACTCGCAAAAATCGAATTCTAAAAATGATCCGCGAAAATTTAGCCAGCGTTGACCAATTGTTATATTGGAGTGATCAACAAATAAAACTGGCGACCAAAATCACAGAAAAACGAACCGATTTCTTCGAATCGGTGAACAAACTCAAGCAAAAAGTTGGCAACAATACCTTTCAATACCTGCCCAACGAAGTGACAAAAGATCGCTTACTCGATTATCAAGACCGCGAAATCGCCTCTGCCAGCTCACTAGTGGGACCGCACCGCGATGACTTTATTTTTTACCAAGACCAAAAAGACCTCTCCAAATTTGGCTCAAGAGGAGAACAACGAACTGCGGTCGTAAATTTGAAACTCGCCTCGGTCGAATATATCGAATCAATACTCAAATCTCGCCCAATTTTGCTCTTAGATGATATTTTTTCCGAATTGGATATTGCCCACCGCCAACACGTTGTCGATCTTTCCCACCTCCAGCAAACAATTATCGCCACCGTCGAGTTTGATCAATTCTTAAGCGATCAATTTGCCAAATCCCAAGTCATCGAAGTCGAGAAGGGGACCTTTCGAAAAGCAGAAGTTGTCCCGAAGGATGTTACAGAAAGCGCCAATTAATATTTCTTTTCATTCTGCGGTAATTTTGCGATAATTCCTGTACTTTATGATCCATGCCCCAAAAACCCTCAAGCGAGTTACGCCCTTTATCCTCCCCGCAGTCTCACTCCTAACCTATGTCGGGCTCGCGGCTTATTTGAAAATGGTACTTCCTCCCGGCACAGATTTATATGCTGCATCAGCTGAGTTCTTCAGGTCCTATGGTTATTGGCTGGTCTTTATTGGCGCCTTGCTTGAGTCGGCGTTGGTAATAGATCTTCTTGTCCCGGGTGGCTCAATAATCTTAGCGGCGGCATTTTTTACCAGCCAAGGAATTCTCACTTATCCGATTTTTTTCGTCGTTGCCTTTCTCGGTGCCTTCATCGGTTTTTTCTTAGACTATTTAATCGGCTTTCATAGTGGATTTAAACTCTTAAAATGGCTCGGATTATCAAATCAACTGGTCACAATTGAGAAGCGTGTCCAAAAATGGGGAATGAGAGCTTTTTTACTGGGATATGTTCATCCGGACTTAGGCAGTCTGTATGCTGTTTCTGCCGGAGCGCTGCGACTTGATTCGAAGCTATTTTGTCTCTATTCGGCCGTCAGTATCGCTTTTTGGGGACTTTTTTGGTCCTTACCAATTTACTTATTCGGAGATTTCGTTAAAATGTATCTTCAGCAATACATCTTTTTTGCCATTATTCTCATAATTCTGGCAATTTTCCTGCCAAAAATAATCAGTATGACCATAAAACAAATGAAATCACCAGTCATTAATCGTTAATCATTAATCAAATTAAAAATGTTTGTCGCCAAATATATAATTAACAACTCAATACTCAAACATATCGGGATCATTGACGCCTCTCGTGAGGTGATCACCCACGCACCATTGATCCCAGCCTGGGAGGCAAAATTTCGCAAAGAGGCAGTAGAACGAACGGTCCACCACGGAACCCATCTTGAAGGCAATCGCTTGACCGAAGAAGAAGTCCAAAACGTGCTCGACGGCAAAGAAGTAATCGCCCGCGATCGGGATATCCAAGAAATCATCAACTATCGGAACGTCGTGAAATTCATCGACGCCGTTACCGACCAAATCGGTCCCGGCAAACCATATTATCTGACTCTGGAAACAATTTTAGAAATTCATCGTTTAACCGTCGACCGACTTGTAGCCCCAGAATCCGCCGGCGTCTTTCGCCAAACCCAAGTCGTCTTGCGTGATAGCAGAACTGGGGAAGTGTCTTTCACCCCACCTCCGGCGGTAGAAGTACCATTTTTAGCCGAAGAATTAATCAACTGGGTTAACTCTGCCGAAACAAAAGAACTCCATCCGGTTTTAAAAGCCGGAATTGTCCATTATGAACTGGCGAGGATCCATCCCTTTGTCGAAGGAAACGGCCGAACAGCCAGAGCATTAGCCAACCTCTTAATGTTTCTTGATGGCTACGATGTCAGGCGCTTATTCTCTCTGGAAGAATATTTTGATGAAAACCCGTTTGATTATTATGTCTCGCTCCAATCAGTTTCAAATCAACCGGTCCTCGATAATCACGAGCGCGATCTGACGCCTTGGATTGATTATTTTGTCAAAATTGTGGCAGTCGAATTTAATCGAATTAAAGAACGGGTCAGAAGAATCTCCGCTGATGCCAGAGTGAAAGACAAACTAGGGGAGCAAGTTCAACTGAACGAACGCCAAATGATGATCATGGAATTTATCCACCGCCACAAAACAATGCAAAACAAAGACTTCCGCAAAATCTTTCCCGACTTTTCCGACGATACGGTTTTACGCGAAATGAAATTCCTCAAACAAAAAGGCCTCGTTAAAAAAGTCGGCGGAACAAAGAAGGCAGCGTATGTGTTGAGATAGAATAAAATGTGGACTAATTTTCAATTTAAAATTTTTAATTTTCAAAATATGTATTTAAGCAACTTAAGTTTGAAAATTCTAAATAAGCGGAGCTTGCGTCTTCGCCTTTGAAAATTGAAAATTAAAAATTACACTGAAACTTCAGTGTATTCCCAAAAACAACACATTTTCCGGATTATTTGGATCAAGCTGTCCAATCATATCATCCCGTGCTTCCTCTGAATTACGATTTTTAATCGCTTCTTTAATTTTATACAACGCCCGGTCTGCATCACTAAACAAATCAGTTAACGTATGATGTCTTTGCGGATCATAAAGCGCTAACCCAAAATCCAAATGTGCCTCGAGTGCCGAAACATCAAACGATAACCCAGTTTTTTTCAACTGTTGCTCAACTTGTAACCGAACATACTCCGGAATATTCTTCCGTAATTTAGGAATTATTTGCCACATATCAATTAAATCGGCCCCAGTTAGCATAATCACAAATTCATCCCCCCCAAACCGGGCCTGAAACGTATGCGGAGATGCCCCCTCCGGATCCACTCGTCTCTCTCTCCCAGAATGATCTGGGTCAGCAGCTAGCTCACTGATTCGCTCGTCAGCTGATTCGCTCACTAACTGATTCACTTCGTCGCCCTGAAGATGTGAGATTAAATCAGTTGTACGCAATGAATGATGAATACCCGCTCCCATCCCCATAATCGCCGCATCCCCAATCGTATGCCCATAATGATCATTTATTTGTTTAAAACTCCTTCCGTCAGCAACAATCATGAGTAGGGGAATCTTCTGCTCCTTCGCATGCTCAAAAATCTTCTCACCAAACAGCAAAAAACCCTTTTTGTTAAATAAATCCGACGTCATCGTGTCAAACGAACTTTTAAAATCAAAAATTTCCTGTTGCTTTGCTTGAAACTCCGCATAGGATAATTTTCCTTGCTGTACTTGCTCAAATAGCGCGAGGTTGCGCTCCTCAACCATTTTTTCGGTAGGCACCGGCAAAACATACCGCCGTCGTTCTTGCTCCAAAGGAGTATGCATTGGTGCAGTTTCATTGCTAATTGTCATGATAAAAGTGTATAGAACTTTAATGGTTGAGTCAAAAGTTAGGATAAAAAGCTTGAAACTCTGGATACTCGCTAACGGCTCTTAGATTCAAAACCATAAATGGAGCCTGGTCTCGCACCGGGATCGGCTTCTTCTGTAACTGGAGATGTTCGATAAACTGCACTGCCCTTCGCTGGAATGCAATTGATTGAGCCTCTTCCCGCATTGTTCGATTCAAATCAAAATAATTTGCACTAAAACAGGAATCAGGTTCGATAGTCGAAATCAGAATTTCGCTATAGCTACTAATAGTTCCTATTGTTTGGCGAAACGTTTGAGTCAAAGTTTTTGTTAAAAGGAGAGCCAGTTGATATTCAGTAAAATGTTGAAAAAATTCAGGACTTGTAGCAAAAGCCTTTCGAAACGGTAAATAATCTGCAGTAGGTATATCTAGTTGAGGATAATGGCTAATTCTGCCAACCTCCGGCGCGCGAACTAAATCAAAAAACTGTCTTCCTTGTTGCTGAACAAGCGGCATTGGTCTATCAAACGCCAAACAAATACCCATCGCTTCAAGTTGGGTAAAAGCACCTGCGTATTCTCCGGTATCTGCTGTCTTTTGCCCCAGTATTTGGAGCGTTCCTTGATACCCCTCAAAGCCTGTATCAAAACGAGAGACAGCAAATGTATCCCGAATAATTGGAGTGCAAATTTGATCAAGCGTTGCCACAAATGTACGATTAAATTCTATCGGCGTTAATTTTCGTTCTAATCCAAAAGGGGAGTGTTCCATAAGCTGACATATTCTAGCTCATAGTGTTTTTGAAGTCAAAGTTCTCCTAAAAAAAGTGATTGCTTGATAATTCAATTTTAGTCTGAAATTTCTTACACAAAAGGTGTATATATAATATTGAACTCAGAAAAAATGTCTACGGTCCAAATTATGAAAATAATAAGAAAAGCCTATTGGTTTATTGCGGATAAATGTACGAATTGTGGGGGAGAACTTGAAATTTGGGATGTCAGGCATGCTTTTTGTGCCGGATGTGGGGTAAAAAACTAATTCTCACACAATCTTTACATTATGATGTAATAATAATAACATTACTTTCTTAGGATTATTCGGTATACTACGAAAATTCTAACAGGTAATTATAAATAAAAATCACAAAGAAGTTTTAAGCTAAATCTCAGAAAGGTTTGATAGGAATAACAACATGGATCAGCAAGCACAAAAAAAATTACAACAATTTCTTGATCAATATAAATCAATCAAAGCCAAAAAAGGTGAAGTCTTGATGCGCCCGGGCGAACAAAACGGGCTGATGATCTTCGTTAAAAAAGGTATCTTGCGACGTTATGTGATCTCAAAACTTGGTTCCGAATTAACAATTGCGGCAATTCAACCCTCCTTCCCGTTTGCTTTTACCCAATATTTAACCGGTACGATTAATCATCACTACATTGAAACCTTTAGCGCCGTTGAATATGTCAAAGTACCGAAAAAAGAATTCGAAGACTTTATCACCCAAAATCCGGACGTATTCGTTGAAATGTCCAAACGCTTAGCCCACCGTATCGAAGAGCTCTACACCAACATCGAATATTATCTAACCGGTGATGCCTATATGAAAGTCGCCTCTATCATTTATCTGATCGGCGAACGCAATGGGAAAACAAACGAAGGAGCAATCGAAATCGAATCAATGCCAACGCACAAGGATATCAGTGAACTAATTGGCCTCACCCGTGAAACCGTCAGTCTGCAAATTCTTAAACTAGAAAAAGATGGTGTAATTAAACGAAAAGGCCGCAAATTAATCATCCCCAGCAGACAAAAAATTGAAGAAGTCTCAGCATACGTTCCCGTCTAATTAAAGGATCCAAGTTTCCAAGTAACAAAGTAAATTTTAAATTATAATGACTAAAAAGGACTATTTCTCTGGAATTTGTATTTGAGAATTAGTTAATTACTTTGTTACTTGGAAACTTGTTTCTTGGAGACTTAAATCATCTATGGTAATCTAGCGATATGCAATTTTCCAAATTAACTGAATATTTTGAAAAACTGGAAGCGACTTCTTCTCGGTTGTCTCTGATCGAAATTCTCTCTGAGTTATTCAAAGAACTCGAGGCTTCTGAAGTGCCCCAAGTTTCCTACCTCTTGCAGGGCAGAATTTGTCCATTCTATGAAGCAGTTGAAATCGGCATGGCAGAAAAATCAGTTGCCTCAGCGATGGCCCGAGTCTATGGCGTTGATCGTGATGAAGCTTTAAAAGAAGTTGACCGCTTGGGAGATATCGGCAAAGCAGCGGAGAAACTGGCGAAAGAGTCAAGAGTCAAGAGTCAAGAGTCAAGCGTCAGCGAAGTTTTTGCTGTCCTAAAGAAAATTGCCAGCTTTAGTGGTGACGGTACTGTTGAAAATAAAGTCGGTACCTTAACTGATTTATTGGAAAAACTTTCACCAACAGAAGCGAAACATTTAGTCAGAATTCCGCTTGGCACAACCAGATTAGGGATTGGTGACCCAACAATCCTTGATGCCTTTGCGACGGCTAAATTAGGTGACAAATCAAAACGCAAACTACTTGAAGGAGCCTACAACAAAGTTTCTGATCTAGGGTTAATCGGCGAAATACTTTGGAGCAAAGGACTTGAAGGTGTGGAGAAACTGGATGTTACCGTCGGTCGTCCAATTCGCTCGCAACTCTGTGAACGAATCGACGATTTCAACAAAATCCTTGATAAATTCGGTGGTGAAGCTCATCTCCAATACAAATTCGATGGATTCCGCTGCCAAATCCACAAAGACGGTGATACGGTGAGACTGTTTTCCCGTAATCTTGAAGAAACGACTGCCAGCCTGCCTGACATTATCGAAGGCGTACTCAAACAAGTCAAAGCCAAAACTGCGATCTTTGATTCCGAAGCAATCGCCTTTAATCCCGAATCGGATGAATTTTTACCCTTCCAAGAAACAATGAAACGCAAACGCAAATATGGCATCGAGGAGGCGGCTGCCAAAGCACCGTTAAAAGCCTTTGTCTTTGATTGCATGTATCTTGACGGAAAATCGCTGGTAGATTTACCTGTTTTAGAACGGATCGAACTAATGGACAAAGCGATCAAGGGCGAAGAAACGCTGGTCGCTCAAAAAGGGGAGGTGACTGACAAATCTGAACGCATTAACGAACTCTTCCAAGATGCTTTAAGCAAAGGCCTCGAGGGTTTAATCGTCAAACGCCCTGATTCAAAATACGAAGCCGGAGCCCGAAATTTCAACTGGATCAAAATTAAACGTCACACCCAAGGTGAACTCAAAGACACAATTGACGTGGTAATTTTAGGCTACATCTTTGGCCGCGGAAAACGCTCAGACTTTGGCGCCGGCGCGCTCCTGGTTGGTGTCTACGACCAAGACAAAGATGAATTTGTAACCGTTTCAAAAATCGGTACCGGTTTGACTGACGATGAATGGCGCGAAATTCACAAACGGGCCGACAAAATCAAAGTTGACCACAAACCCGCCCGCGTCAACTCAATTATGGAACCAAGCGTCTGGATCCGCCCGGAAATTGTGATCGAAGTTTTAGCCGATGAAATAACCAGATCTCCAAACCACACCGCCGGTCGCGAAGGGGATGAACAAGGCTATGCGCTACGATTCCCCAGAATGATCAAATTCCGCGAAGGCGATAAATCCGCCGAAGACGCAACAACAGTTAAAGAACTAAAAGAAATGTTTAACAATCAGTACCAACAAAAGTAAGCGGTAATTCCTTCTCCATCGAACGTATTTTGCAAAAAAATATACCTATAGTTTATAATTGCTCGCATGGCTGGTTTTGAACAAAAAGCAAAGCACATTTATCCTGATTTTCAACTCACCAAAGCGGCGGAAAAAATCCCCCCGGTTATAGGAGTTCCTGCGACTGATTTGGATGAAGAAAAAAGACGACTGCAACAAGAAGAATATCGTCAATCAATAGAGCTGAGTGAAGCACTCGATCAATGCTTGGAACTGAAAAAAAGACTTCCTGGCATCCATAGATTAAAAGTTGGAAGAAAGGTTCGAGAAAGCTTAATCCCGAATCCCGGACTGCTCAGAATTGATGATAACTATTATACTGGCTGGAGTTTTGTCCGTGATCGAGGACCTGTCGCAAGTATGCATCGCACGATCGAAGGATTCCCCCAATACCAAGATTTAATTACCTTTCCACCATATTACTATCTGAGTGAAGAAACCGCTCTCACATGGCACAAAAAAATGCGCAATAGCCTCCGTAATCCACTGCGGCATAACGATTTAATTGTGCTGCAAATGATAGCGAACCAATCAGAACATCCGGAATACACAAAAACAAAAGCGCTCCCACCGGTAGAGCAAGCTGAATTGATCTATCGCTACTTCCAAGAGTTTGTTGCAAAATGGCCGCAAGAAACAAGTCAAATCGATGAAGCAAAGTTGTTGAAGCTTGCGAGTTCCTCAGTAGTTAAGTTGTCAGTCTATGACAAACTAACCCGAGCGCTACAAACAGAGCTACTCAAGGATGGTGTACAACGGATGGATGCACTTGGGCTCACTGTTTTTGGTTTGAGCGATATCGGCAGCTTGGTGTCCTATAAAAGTTCCTACGGCGAGATTGAATATCGGAGCATTTCATTACCGAAGAGCCAACGAAGTCTGTTTCAACGCTATCTGTCGCTGGGGGATACACATTTGAGCGCAGATGAAATGCAAAGTCGTTTTATTGAAATAAATCCAAACAGCAGACTTCAATTCTAACCGAACAAAGATGTCCAAATAACAATAACTAGGGGATTGTAATCGGAAAAGATCTGCGGTATAACCAATTTATGGCTGAACGTAAAACTATCGATAGAAGAACGATCCTCGGATTAACCGCTGCTGCTACCGGGACTTTATTACTCTCCGGTTGTGATCTGGGAGAAATTGATTGGGACGCCGGAAAACCAGAACTACCCCCGCAAAAACCAGTCACTTGGAATGAAAACCCGATACTTGAGCGAAAAAAGATTTCTTTAAATCCAAAAGATCAACAAGTAGTAGATAAATATCGTTTGCTTTTAGAGGAAATTTTAGGTCGATACGCCTCAGAACAAATGCTTCGTCAAGGTGTTGCGCTCGCGACTCAGATTGATCCATTACTGATTTATCAAAGAATCGAAGCTGGATCTGAACCAATTTTATTTGGTGAGGAAGGAATTCCCGGATATATCACTCCCAGATATAACGCTAAATTAGAAGCTAATTCAGCAATATTTGCTTACGGCCTGATAGGCAATCCACGAATTCCGTTTATTGAAAATATTCCAGTAAATGAACTGTGGAATGTGGCCTCAAAATATTATGACATACCAAGTGGGGCTGTTCGCCGAGGCCCTTCCCACGAATCTAATCCTCCAATATCAAATATTCAAGCCTCAATTGATAATTTCAAAGGAACAACAACCAAATATTTCATGTCACTCGATACCAGAGCAGTTTCTTCTCTTCACTTAACATTTGTACCAAGAAGGGAACTCTGATACATACAATTTAAATGCGCTATACTTAACATATGCCCAAGAATGGTTTTAGCGTCGTTGGTCTGACAATCCTCGTTACAATTATTCTATTCGCCGCAGCCTATATCCAACACAACTACAATCTGTCTATTTCACTCTCGCCAAAATCACTTACTCAAAAACTACAAGATAAAACTCCTAAAACCGAAACCGAATCGATTCCCGCTACAAATCCTCAAGATCTAACCTGTGGTTACCTCGGATTTGACTCAGCAACTTCACCCAACTATACAATCTTTAGCTTTAAAGAATTCAAAAAATTTGGCAAGGATGGTTTAAGAGAACCAGTCACGGCAGAAAACACTGCCAAAATAAATACAGCGCTCCGCACGGTGATGGACGAAACACCGCCGAAATATAATCCACCCCTCACTATTTGTTACACCAAAAGTGATAAATTTCTGCTCGTAATCGATAAAAAAGTCACGCTCTTTTCCTTTGATCAAGAATATACCCTCCAAAAAACGATCCCAATTAATAATTTCAGCCCAATTTATGATGTTTTAGCCTACACACCGGATAAAATACTTTATCTCCAGCAATCCTCAAAAGATTACACCAGCGGCAAAATGACCGATGGGGTATTAAAAATAAATCTTAACGATGGCGCGCAAAAGCTGATTAACTACAGCGAAAAAACTGAAACTGTCGGAGTTCCGCAAAAAAATCTCACAACCCAAAGCACCACAATAACCAGTAAAAACCTCAATTTAATCTTCACCGCTCCTCCGGGAGTAACCACAAGTTACAGTCCACTCTTTGATCAAGAAATTGAATACGTTAACTTTACAACCGGCTCGGATAATCTGGAAATTATGCTTGGTAAAGATAATCCATATTGTAAAGAAGTCGGAGATGGAGGCCTATATTCGAAAAGCAAAACCGTTAAATTTGCCAATAAATGGGATGTTCCAATGGTTTACACCTACGATCCGAGAAGCATCAGCGCCAATCCTGAAGTCTGGAACGGCGAAAAATTACTCACCGACAACGTCTGTGTACATCTCAAAGAAACACTTAAAAATAAAGATTCAGGATCAATCTTCGATGGAATAATAACCGCAGTTCAAGCACCTTAAAGGGCAATATTTAAGGATAATAGCCATCACTAATAATAAGCGGAGGTCTTGGCACAATATGTTGATACTCAAAACCACTCTCTACTATTCCAAACCAATCTGCCCGTAATGCATCTTCCGGCTCTTGTTGAACCCAGCGGTAACTACCGTGCGGTAACTCTTTTGAAGCTGCCGCAATTTGCTTATACCACCGTTGACGGACAATCTCTTCACCATCCCATTCTCTTGGCAATATCAGTGAGGAACGCAATGTTCGGGGTCGAAATTCCCTGATTAAAGCCGCTTCAAAACTTCTATCTAAAGTCGGATCGGTAGAACAGGTCGAAAGATCAACCTGTATTTGTCCTTGAAGCGGTCCGACTCTTCTCCGCGGCCAGGTGCTCACTCCACCATGCGATTCGCTAAAAGTAATAAGGACTGTCGCGGCTTCCTCATGAAGGTCCTCATTTCCTTCAAAAGGATGAGCAAAAGGGCCAGCAACAACAGTTAAAGCCCAGTCTTTTTGTACGATCTGATTAAACACGTCAGCCACAAAATCTGCTTTATCTAATAAGTCTGGATTAACACCATTAAGTACTGCAATCCTTCTTTCAACTCGTGCATCACCTTCACGATATCCTGCCATTATTAAAGCGTAATTTAAAACAAGTCTATTTGCAAGAAATCGAAGCTAATTATGGTAAAATCAACCAATCTATGCCATACATTGCTGATCTCCATACCCATTCTCACTTCGCCAACGCTTGTTCACCGCAATTAACCATCCCCAACATGGCAAAATGGGCCAAAATTAAAGGAATTGATTTGCTGGGTTCCGGTGATTGCCTCCATCCCGAGTGGCTGATCGAACTAAAGCGCGACCTCCAACCAACTCCAACCGGCCTTTATGCACACGATGGCGTAAAATTTGTTATCTCAACTGAAGTTTCCTGCATCTACTCTGAACGAGAAAAAAGTCGCAAAGTCCACATCTTGATCTATTTTTCCTCAATCTACACCGCCGAAAAAACTGCCAATGAATTAATCAAAAAAGGCCAAAACATCTCAAGTGATGGCCGCCCAATCTTAAGTTTAAGTGCTCAAGAACTCTGTGAGCTGGTTTTTATGGCCGATCCAAAAGCAATCATCATTCCTGCCCATATCTGGACCCCCTGGTTTGGCATGTTTGGCGCTAAAAGTGGCTATGATTTCTTTGCCGAATGTTTTGGCAAATTCGCCAATCGGATCTATGCGGTGGAAACCGGACTGTCTTCTGACCCGGCGATGAACTGGCGAATTCTGGATCTTGATCAAAAAACAATTGTCTCTTTTTCCGACGCTCACTCACTGCCTCGATTGGGGAGGGAAGCGACAATTGTTGACGGCGAATTCTCCTACGACGGATTACACGAAGCGCTGCGTACCGAACAAATCTTTGGCACAATCGAATTCTATCCCGAAGAAGGCAGATACCACTTTGCTGGCCATCGCAAATGTGGTGTCGTTTATGATGCCGCGAAACTTCAGGAATTAGGCGATAAATGCCCAATTTGTGGCAAAAAACTGACCGAAGGCGTACTTGATAGAGTCGAGGAGTTGGCAACCCGAACAGAAGACGATTTGGAACTGGTAACCGAAAAAGGCGGTACCAAATCACTAAAATTCCCCAAACGTCCACCATTCCAAAAACTAATCCAACTCGAGGAAATCATCGCTGAAAGTTTAGGTCAAAATGTCCAAACCAAAGCAGTCCAGCAAAAATATGAGAATATGATTCTCGCCATCGACAATGAACTAAAAATCCTCACCCAAACCCCGCTCGATGTAATATCTATGGTCGCCGGCGAAAAAATCGCCGAAGGGATCAAAAAAGCCCGCGAAGGAAACATTCATATCGAGCCTGGCTACGATGGAACATACGGCGAAGTTACAATCTGGCACGAAGAAGAATAGAAAAAACATAAAGATATCCTATAGTTGTAAACCAAAGCTAAATATCTTATAATTTCTGCTATGTTTCAAAAAAGAAATCCGGAATTCGGATCGTTAGACCCGGATAAAGTCAAGGCTGCTTTTCACGAATATGCCCAAGGCAAGCAGCGGTATTATCTTGGCTGTCCGATCAGCATAAATTATGACCGTTTACTCATTACAATGGACCGTCCGTCTTATAATGATAGTCAAGTCCGGAGCTACCATAGTATCTATCTCACTCAGGACGAAAACGGACAAGAAGAGATAAAATTTGCCGAAGCAATCAGGCTACAAGCATTGTTCAGAGCCTCAGGGCCACTGCCTTCATATATCTCTTTAGCGTTTTCAGCAGAGGCGCAAATATCCAATATTCGGGCAGCTTATGATATGTCCTATCAAACAAAAGCCATGGAATTTAAATTTTGGCTCAAAAATAATGCCTATAACCATGCTTGGGCTCATTACGATTTTGGTCGGGACCACGCAAGTGTATCTTATGGAAATGACGGGCTCGTAAATTATTGTTATGAACGTTATACCGAAGATCCGGCCCCTCATTTTAGAGTGTCAATTAGTAATGAATCATCAGATCAGGTTAATTTGGGTCAAAGTCTGGTACTGCCCAATTATTATCGTAAGGACGAACCAGTGCCTATTATGGTTGCAAATGAAATGCTTAGCTTTGAAACAACCGGTGGAGAAACAATTGGAGATTACCTCGTCAAAGTTCCAACCAAAAATGATCCGCGAGAGCTCGTGCGTTCATTCTTTAGACGTGAAACACTAACGCAATGTTTTACTGCCCCGGCGGAATGGGACACCAGATGGAAGATAGCCTGTTTAGCAGATCTTAATATTCAGCATATTCCGAAGGATCCGAAACCATCAAAACTTCCTATCTAATTCAGTGATCGGAAAAAGTCTCCAAGTCTCGATCTGGTACCAAACCGGTAAATTTGATGATTGATTATTCACAAAACTAAGTTTAAAATCGCGCCTATGGCAGAAAAACCATTAACAGGCGCAGAACTATTAAAAACGACATACGATATAACCAGAAAACATGTTGCAAATTTTGCAAAAAGAGATGTGTCCGAGTTACCACCTTACGAGGGAACGGTTATTGGTTTTCCCAATAGAGATGATGCGAGACTCCGTGCAGATTTTTTAGAAAAAAATGGGATCGTGCACAACGTTATTAAATCAATCGATCCAAGACCGGAAGCGACCTTTCGCATGTTTGTCGATCATAACCGTCCGCAATATGATCCTGAAGATTGGAATCCATTTATTTGGCATCCCGGAATGCCACGACTCTATGCGAGCAGCGCATTTCGGGATACGGTGTTGAACACCGCTGATGCACCAACCCGTGCTGGTTTGGTCAGTGGAGTAACTCCCGAACTCGCATTTTTCCTTTTGTCACATTTACCGCAAACAAGACCGCTGGAAACTTCCTGGTGGGCAGCCCGGGCAGAGGAAGTGGTCATAAACGAGATAGCCCCAGAAATAAGTCCGAATTTCGCAACAGCTATAGCCCCAAAATTCCATGAGTTACTACAAAGAGACGATCTCCAATTTGAAGCACGCGGAGTAAGAATTCATATGAAACACAATAATGAGCGAAATCCTCAATCATTAATTTTTAACAAAGTATACGAAGAATTTATCGTTGATTATTTATGTGCCGAAAATTTTATAGCCCCATTATTCCATCAAATTGCTGATGAAACAGGATTACCGATAACTTCACTGATGAGAATGCAGGTTGAGCGTACCTTAGCGCGAGCCGATCATCGAAAAGATATCGAATTTCTTCGCCAATTAAAAATACATCGAAGACGAGACTTGTTGCAGGTCTTTTTAAATTCGGAAATTCCAGAGATCAGGGAAGGGTTAATCCACCGTTAGTTCTACTGCATGCATATTTTCTTACATCTTCTAGTACACAATCTTTACAAACAAGCTTATAATTGATTTATAGATGATTAAATTAATAGTTGGTCTCGGAAACCCGGGAGAACAATACGCAAATACCCGCCATAATCTCGGATTCGATGCCCTCGATACCTTCCTCAAAAAATGTGGCAATGATGCAACATTTTCCCCGGAAAAAAAATTTAAAGCTGAACTTGCCAAATTTGACTATACAAAAAAAGATGGGGAAGTGGTGAGTCTATTTTTACTCAAACCGCAAACCTACATGAATCTTTCAGGTCTTTCAGTCTCAGCTTTAACCAATTTTTTCAAAATCCCACCGGATGAGGTATTAGTCATTCACGATGATCTCGATCTCCTACTCGGAAAAATGAAAATCAGAATTGGTGGATCCGCTGCCGGACACCACGGTGTTGAGAATATTATTGAAAAATTAGGCTCAGATAACTTTGTCAGACTTCGTTTAGGAATTGGTGTTGAGAAAACTATCTCCGGTGAGCACAAAGAAGTCCACTTCCAAGCCGAACAATTCGTCATCGAAAAGTTTGAAGCCAAAGAAAAATCAAAAGTCAAAACCATGCTCAAAAGAACGGTCCAAGCAATCGAAACAATTTTAGAAAAAGGACTAGAAAAAGCCCAGACAGAGTTTAATCAGTAGCTGGTAGCGAATTAGCTGGCTAGCGAATTAGCGAATCAGTTGTGAGAATTTAGGTATGCGATAATTTCTTCGCTGACTCGCTCTGGAAATCACCCTAATTTCATGCTATTCTTCCTCTCAGAATGTTAAAAACACTCGGAGCGGAAAAACTGATATTTATCATCATTGGCTTGCTGATGGTTGTAGGAGTTGGAATTTGGATTTACCTCGAATCAAAACCGGCCCCGGTATACGGTCAATTAGTCGCTGATTTAGGCCGAGGTCACGTTCCAATCGGTACCCCGATGTTCTATAACTCGAATCCGCCAACCTCCGGCCCCCATTATGAGGTTTGGACAACAGCAAACATCTACGACAACCCACTTGATGACAGAAACTTAGTTCACTCACTCGAGCATGGCTATATCATCATGTCCTACAATTGTGATGTTACAACTGGACTGAACTTAAATCTAAACGAAGCTTCGATGGCGGCCCAAGTGGCAACCGATTCGGCCACTCTTTCCGCTCCATTTAAAGAACAAAATTGTACCGATCTGAAAAATAATCTGACTCAAATCTTTACTGAGAAAAACAAGCATAAACTGATTATCGTTCCAAGACCAAGTCTCAAACATTCAATCGCCTTAACCGCCTGGAATCATCTTGAATACCTTGACCAATTTGATAAAACCAAAATAAACCAATTCATCGACGCCTATAGAGACCACGGTCCAGAACAAACAATGGAACCATAGAGTAAAACGCTGAGCAATTTTTAATTTTCAATTTAGAATTTTTAAACAAATCCAAATCCTCCAATGTTAGCGAAGCTAACTACCCTCATTGAAAATTGAAAATTCTAAATTGAAAATTTATTTTTAAGACGAACGCAATTTTCAAGCAGTGCAATAATTGTCATCGGTCCAACTCCACCCGGAACAGGCGTGATCTTCGAGGCTTTGGGATAAACACTCTCAAAATCGACATCCCCAACAACTTTTTTTGGCGCATCTTTCTCTAACGCATCCTCAATAACTAATGTTCCGACATCAATGACAACGACACCATCAGAGACCATCTCACCAGTTAATATTCCTGGCTTTCCTACTGCTGAAACAATCAAACTGGCTTTTCTCGTAATTTCTTCCGGTCGTTCAGTTTTGCTGTTAATCACCGAAACTTTTGCCCCAAGCTTTTCCAATTCATGCGCCATCGGTTTTCCCACTAATTCAGAAGCACCCATTACCGCTACTTCTTTTCCGGAGACCTCGATCTTTTCCTCTTCGAGTATCGATAACACCGCTGCCACAGCAGCTGGGGGAACAAGTCTGCCGGATGTTAACCCATCAATATCTTTTTTCGAATTAATAAGTTCGGTCAAATCCTGATGCGATCTTTCCCCGAGAAACTCTTTCGGCAAGGGGAGTTGAATCATAATTCCATCAACTGACGGATCAGAATTAAGTTGAGCAATCTTTTCAGCGACTTCTGCAAACCCAATTGTTTCAGGAAAGAAAATCGGTTCAAAAGTAATCCCCAAATCCATCGCCTTTTTTTGTTTTAAATGGGTATACAGTACCGAAGGGGGATCATCGCCAACTAAAATCGAAACAACCGAAATTGACCCAGACAGCGCATCAATCTTAGCTTGCAAGACAGCCTCCCGCCTTTTGGCTATCTCTTTTCCATTAATAATTTTCAAATCAAGTTCCATAGCCGAAATTATAGAGGACCGATGCTAAAAAAGCCACCTGATTTGCAATTATGGGATATTTTTGGTAAATAGCTCGTGCTATGTATAAGTTAGAATTTCCAAGTCAATTCCAAGACGCAAGAGCTTCCTTACAGGCTCTATCTCCCGAAATGAGAGAATATATATCCGGATTAACAGATTATGCTGGTAATATATTATTAGGTAAAGCAAAAGAAACGATTGATCCGAGGGAGTATCTTTCTTATGAAATGCGAGTCCGATTTGAAAAATACCCTTCTAAAGTAAAAGGACTATTTCAAAAAGTATTTGGGGAAGAAGCTGATCTACAAACCAGTGGGGGAGATCTAAAGACCTATTCATTAAGTCCTCATAAATCTGCAGCCTTATTACTAGCGACAGAACCAAATTTGGTTTTAAAAAAAGAGGAAGCACAGATTGCCTTAAACTTTTACTATGCAAGATTACTTGAACAAACAGGCCAACTTAAACCAGATGATTTGGAAGTTCTCCCATTGGAGGACATAACACAATTCTTTAACAAAGAAAAAAAGAAACAGAGAAGATTTAATGGAAACCCATCGATCCCTAATAACCTTCCTTATCCATACCAAGTTGGATTTCTAGAATTAACCAGTTTAGTCCAACATCCGGATACCCGTCTTGTTTCACTCACCTTACCGAATGTGGAGCTTATGGAAAAGCTTGCGGGTACGATTGGAACCGGGCTAATTCACCGCCATGGTAAAGATGGTACAAGGCGATGGGCTCTCTATAAACAAGATAGAGAGGAGTTAAAACAAAAAATAAATAAAGATTTACAACTATCGGAGGAATCGAGAGATGTATCTCCCATAGCTATAACCTATCAAGAACTAAGAGCAAAACTTTCCCCAACTCAAAAAGCCGATTTATCTGATTATGAAACAGAATTAAGAAAAAAGTTGATCGAAGTTGACGATGTGGAAAGAGTGGCAATCTCAGAGCAACATCGAGCAACCCAAAGACCACTCGTCTTTTATTCAACTCAAAATCCGGAAGAAGGAATGCGGGTGGGAGATTCTGCAAAAAACAGGGAGCTTTTCCGTCATATTCGACAATCACAAGACGCGCTGGCTGTAATTACTTCTACCTCCACCGGTCAAGAAGGCGAGATGTATAAGTTACCGGTTCCACTATCAGATTTAGATTTAGTCGCTATTCTGATAGAATCTCAAGCCGAATTAGAAGAGGCGAGAAATTTGCTTGTAACGCAAGTTCCGCGTAGTGGGGCGGGGGATCTTGAGCTCGCATTGACCGCTGTAACGGCTCAAAATATTATCTATGAAATTCGTCGTCGAAATTACTTACAAATACATCATGTTTTAGCAAGAGATATTAGGCGCAGATCAACGCTCGTGACCGATCTTTTATCAGGCCACTATCCACCCGACGAATCAAGTATCGGTTCACTAAAAAGGAGAACTTCGACGTTTGGTGTTGATATTGATCGGCCTTTTTTTGTCGTTGCCACTAAAAACTACCCAAATATTGAAAAAAATGGCATGAATAATAGTCCTCCAGGCACAATTTCCGGCGCAATTAACGGTACGTATTTTTTTGTTCATTCAACAGTTCCGTTAGGATTTGAGACCGAAAAAGATGTAAAGAATGGAGAACAACTGAAAATAATGACGGAGGAGGCGAGGAAAGACTTACGAAAATTATCGCGAATTCCGTCGATCCAAATTGATTCCATATTAAATGCCGGGCTTGGAAGAATAGTGAGAAGTTATGAAGGGTTACCAATTAGTGCGCTACAAGCTGAATCCGCATTGAATTTTGGACCACAGGATCAAATCATTACCCATTTTGATCAATTGGGTCTTAAAAGAATTCTGCTTTCGGCAAATCCAGTTACTGAACTACAATTACTTTTTGGAGATATAATTGATCCCTTGGAAAAAAGATTTCAAGGAAGCGAATTGGTTGATACGCTCATTGCTTATTTCGAGCACAGCCAAAATTGGACTCAGGCATCTGAGGCACTCCACGTTCACCATCGAACAATGCAGTATCGTAAACTCATAATTGAACAGACATTAGGTAAAACGGTCAAAGATCCAATAATGTTGCCAGGATTATTGCTTGCAGTACTCCTGCGACAGGATCAACCAAAAATTACGAATTTTTTAAAGCATCGAATAGGAGGGGATTTAGGTTCATTGCGTGACATTGAAAAAAACTTTGTTCTTTAAGTTACAAACTAATTAGTCGTAAGTTCTCTGAGTTTTCCCACAACGAGTGGTTTAATCTGTTTTACCGTTAAAATATCTTTTGCCCCAAGTAAAAACATCACATCGCCAATCTCTCGAACCATTCTTGCTAATTCTTCCTCGACAGCCTCAAAGCTAACATTGGCGGTTCGAAGCATCGAAACCGCTCCTGCGGCCAAATCTGCGCCTAAAATGAGTGCTTTCACAACCTCCTCACCTGATTTAATCCCACCAGTTGCAATAATTGGCAATTTCGTCACCTCTCTCACTGATTTAACCGCAAAAGCAGTCGGAATACCCCAATCCAAAAATGGTTTATATTCTGCTTGTTTCCGCATATATTCAATCTTAATCCAATTCGTTCCACCTGCCCCCGCCACATCAATTGCTCTAATCTGAGTTTTGGCTAATCTCATTGCAACGCCCGCCGAAATCCCTTGGCCAACTTCTTTGACATAAATCGGCAATTCCTGCGAATATTCTTCAATCAATTTAAGCACTCCCTTAAAGTTCGCCTGACCTTCTTTCTGCACCAACTCTTGTGCCGCGTTTAGATGGACTGCTAAAACGTTTGCCCCAACATCTTTCATCGCTTTTTTTAAAACTTTAACTGGAAAATTCCCCAAATCATTCGCCCCGATATTTCCAGCCAAAAAAATATCCGGCGCAACATCCCTGACTTGATATGAGTAGGCGAGTGAAGGCTCCAAAATCATCGCCTTCATACTCCCAAGCCCCATACCCAAGCCAAGTTTTTGACAAGCCTTGGCAATGTTTTTATTAATAACCTCCGCCTCTTTCGCACCCCCAGTCATCCCCGATACCATAAATGGGGCAGAGAAGTGATGTTCAAGAAATGTGATCGAAGTATCAACATCAGCGCGATCAATCTCTGGCAAACCATTGTGCAATAAAATTACATCCTCGAACAAATTGGTCTGAGTTTTATAAGAAACATCCGCTTTTAAAGGGATTTGAATATGTTCTTTTTTCCGTTTTTCAACTATTTTGGCTGATTCTGTCGTTTTAAAGTAATCCATCTAATTTATGCGGCATAACGAGAACGAATAAGATCTATAGATTCAATTGGTAAGCGAAAAATCCCCGATTTCTCCCGCTTTTCCGGAGATATTTCGGCGATCCCAATTTCCGGATTTTGCTTTTGTATGCCGAGTGGAATTGGCCAAAAAACATCCTCTGGAACTGATGCCCCGGAAGTCATGCCCACCACCTTGATCGAAGGACTAAACCACTCAGGCAAAAGCTCATTAAAAGTATCTACTGAATATGCCGGGATATCAATGCCCAAAAGTTCTGCCTTCCGTCGCAACATCTGTGAATTGTGACTATTTTTCGATCCAACGACTAACCAAAGATCAGGGGAGACCGCGCGTAATAAACGCGTTGCTTCTCGTTGTCTGTTATCAGTGGCATAACAAATTGACCCCCGCGGCGGAATCGTAATCCACGGAAAATTGGCTCGAACTAAATCATAAATCTCCTTGATCTCATCGGTGGCAAGCGTTGTTTGGGAGAGCAAAATACCCGGTTTCTCCTGAGTCTCTGCTAGAAGGTCCACATCTTCTTTTTTCTCGATCAACGTGAAGTTTTCCGGCTGAATCTCACCTCGCACTCCTTCAGTTTCCGGATGACCATTTACCCCAACATACGCCACATGCAATCCTTCAGCTTCTGCATCTAATGCTGCCTCATGGACTTTGGTAACCAACGGACAAACTACATTCACCACAGCTAACTTCTTCTTTTGCGCAATTTCCATAAAAGCCGGCGGCGTGCCGTGCGCCGGATAGAAAACAATCGACCCGTCAGGTACGGATTGCCAATCAATTTTGCCTTTCCCGTCACCAAATGTTTTAAGTCCGCGTTCCGTCAGCCGCTCCATTACAATCTTATTGTGCACAATTCCCCAGGGGGTATAGACAGGCTCTCTGTTATCCACAATGTCCAAAACCTGATTCGCTGCTTGCTCTGCCATATTTACCCCAGCACAAGGCCCTCTGGTTCCAGCGATATAAATTGTCTCGATTGCAGAAAAAGTAGCTGGGGTAAGTAATTCTGACATCAATTTACCTTTCAAATTTAGGAGCGAGGACTAGTGATTCAAAATAGTCATTCAGAAATTTAATTGATCGGGATCCTTGGGTATTTAAACCTAATCTTTTGATTACGTAAGGATCTAAAGAAGAGACCGGTCGGCGTTCCTGTCCCTCACGATAAAATTTTGGATCAGTGGTCAACAAATTATCCCCACCGATATAATGATAATTGTTATCACGTAATTTGTCCTCAAAAAGAGTATAAAACTCACTCCCCACACCTTCTCTCCGAAGATTCGGCGCAACAATAAATGAGAGAACATCGACACCCATCTGATTTGTACTGTGGGCCAAAAGCGATAACAATGGCCGCTGATTATAATCAATACGACCGCTTGCCAAAGCTAATTGGCGTTGTTTTTCTAGCACTTTATTCCAATAAAGTTGAGCTTGATCAGGATCCTCACCATACCTGCTATCTTGAACTTCCGTAATAATAAGTGCTAAATCAACGTTGTAACTGTTGTCAGCAAAAGGATGTCCCTCTACATATGGATAGCTTGTTGCAACAATCCGTTTTCGATCAACAAGCTCCTTTAACCTGAAGGGTACAAAACTGTCAGGATCACCACCCAACACCCCAAGTGGGGTCTGAGCTTTTGGTAAACTGGAAAGCGGAGCAAATTCATCACGACTGGGTACAGTCGATCTGGTTTCAAGCAAATCAAGCATTATTGTTTTATAACCTAAAGTTAGTCTATTTAAAAGCAAAAACCACACAAAAATGAGCGGGAATTAAAGATCCGGATATTTTTCGTTGACAATTACCCGTAATTCGGCTCGTGCCCGGTACAGTTTGCCTTCGGCGGCCCGTTCACTGATTCCTAATAAGTGGGCAATCTTTTTAATTGATAATTCCTCCCAATAGCGGAGTTGAAGCAACTTTCGCGTTTCATCAGGCAATACGGCTAAACAACGGCCTAAATTTGCTCGGAGATCATTGACCGCCAACTGCTCTTCAGGCGTGAGGCTTGAGTCTTTTGCTTCGGCTAGCTCCTCAAATAAGGGAACAATAATTCGCGAACGTTGATGCACTTGATCTCGGTAATAATCAGCAATCTTATTCAATCCAATCCGACAAACCCACGTAAAAAAGGTCGATTTATTCTCAAATCGATAATATCCGGTGAGCGCTGACTCAACTGTCCGCGAAAAAACTTCCTCAGCTACTTCAGTATCACCTCCGGTACGTTTAACCAGAAATTTCATCAACGGTAATGCCGCCTCTTTATAAAGTTTTTCGAAACTTTTATACTTTAATGACTTTTCCGAATGAGTGTATGGGTTTTTTGTCATAACCTAGACTAATAGTATACATGAACTACGATGACAGACCAAACGAGCTAAATGAAAGTGGAAAGTTGTTTGAAAATAAAGAAAAGGCCGCGCCCCAAGATCAACAAATAGTCGGCTTAGGATTGCATGAGTTACTCGCTATGCCGGTAATCGCGACAATGCATTCCCGTTCAAAACTCGCGCGCGAACTAAAACTGGACGATCGGACCTTTCCTCAAGTGGATTGTCCGTCAGATTTGGTTGCGGATCCAACCTATCTAGAATACAAAAGACGAACTTGGGAGGCGAGTATCCGCAGTGTTTTGAAAACGAATGAAGCGGTGAGATTTGAATTACGAGTCAATGTCCGGGCATCAAGAGCAGATGCTGCAGGCAATAAATTGGCATCTCGTATTTTGAACGACTTTGATAAGTATCCTCACGAATTTTTCGCTTGGATGAATTAATATTATGAATTTTACCGATTATTTAACTGAGATTCCGCCCAAAATAGACTATGTCATTAAACAATGTCTGGATGATTGGTCCGCAAATGCCTCGAAAATTAATTCAGAACTCGATCCCATTCTTGCTGAATTTATCAAGGCCAGCGATGGAGGGAAAAGACTGCGTGGAGCCTTAATAATTCTCGGCTACGAACTCGCGGGCAATGAATATACCGACGAAATCCTCAAAGCCTCTGCTGCAATCGAAATCTTTCAAACAGCGATTCTTGCCCACGACGATATCATCGATCAAAGCCCACTTCGCCGGGGCAAACCGACAATCTATAAAGCTTTAGGTCAAGATCATTACGCTATTTCGCAAACAATTTGTTTGGGAGATATGGGCTTTTTCTTAGGAGTCCAATTAATCGCTGAAAGTGATTTTCCTGCAGATCGTAAAAATAAAGCCTTGGCCGTCTTCTCTAAAATGGTCATCAACACCGGTTTGGGCGAAATGCTTGATGTCGAACTCCCACGTTTGCCAAGAAATAAGACTGAGGATGCGGTTTTAGCAATTCATAAACTCAAAACTGCCTACTACACCATTATTTATCCGCTCACAATCGGCGGGATACTCGGAGGAGCCTCAGAAGAGTTAATTCAAAAATTTGAACATTTTGGCAACGATTTAGGAATTGCCTTCCAAATCCAGGATGATATTTTAGGAGTTTTTGGTTCCGAAAAAGAACTTGGGAAATCAGTGACCTCAGACATTGAGGAAGGAAAAAATACCCTCTTAATAACCCAAGCCTTGAAAAATGCCAACCCAGAGCAAGAAAAAATCCTTGATCAATATTATGGAAAAGGTAAAGTAGGGGAGGAAGAATTAGCAAAAATTAGAACAGTTTTTGAACAAACTGGTAGCCTTGAATACTCAAAACAAAAAGCGCTAGAATATGTGAATCGGGCGAAACTGGTAATTCCAGAGATAACGAAAGATCAAAATTATCAAAGTCTGCTCTCAGAAATGGCAGATTTTTTAATTTTTAGGAGTAAATGAGATGAAAACATACTTAAAAGAAATTAAATTCCCATCTACAGTTCGAACCTACTTTATGGATATTACCGAGAAAGTGAATGAAGCCATCGCTCAATCAGGGACAGAATTCGGGTATGTCGTGGTAAACACCAAACACACAACGCTGGGTGTGGTGGTAAACGAAATCGCTGAACCAAATCTATTGGAAGATATTCTAAAACACACCATGATTCAAATCCCGGAAGATAAACGCCACAGTGCGGTTTATGATCTGAAAACAAAAACTGCCAGATCTGATTACCCCCATCCTACCTCCGATTACACCCACCGCTGTCAAGATAATCCACTTTGCGATGAAATGGATGAAGATTACAATGCCGCATCTCATATTCGAGCATTGACGTTTTCGCATCCTTCGGTGGTCGTTCCAATTCGCAACGGCAAACTCGAACTCGGAAAATACCAACAAGTAGCGCTTTTTGAATTTGATGGGAGGGACGGTAAAGGCAAAAATCCAATTCGCCAAAGAACAGCCCAAATCTGGATCTATCCGTATGAGCAAGTAGTGGAGCTCAAGGATCAAGGGGAAGAAAATATCCTGAATGTAAGTGCAAAAGCGATACCTGCAATCTCATAAAACAATCATATGATAAAATCCGAATGTCGAAATCCGAAGTACGAAACAATACTTAAATTCAAAATCTGAATCCAGAGAAAGTTTTGATTTTTTTTATTTCATTATTTTGAATTTGTTTCGGATTTCGACATTTGGATTTCGGATTTTTAATATTATGGAAGATCATATCGACCCCACAAACATCCCAAAACACATCGCCATAATTATGGATGGCAACAGACGTTGGGCAAGATCCAAAGGCCTGCCTGATTTGGACGGCCACAAGGCCGGAGCCGATGCATTGGAAAAACTTGTCGAAGCTGCCGAAAAAATGGGAATAAAAACAGTGACTGTTTATGCGCTATCAACTGAAAACGTCAAAGAACGAGCAAAACGGGAGGTTCAAGGGCTCTTTGAGTTGATGCGCACCGGTTACCACAACAAACTGAAAAAAATGATGAAAGAGGGGGTTGCGGTCTCGGTGTTAGGTGAACTTGAAGGTCTGCCAAAAACAATCCAATTTCTCATTAACCAAATTAAAAAGACTTACATCAAAAACGAGTCAATTAGACTGAATATCGCCTTAAATTATGGCGGGAAGCGGGAGATGATTGAAGCGATTAAAGATATGATTAAAGATGGGATTGATGTGAATAAGTTAGATGAGGAAACGGTTAATAAATATTTGTATACCCAAGGGCAATCAGATCCTGAACTGGTAATCAGAACCGGTGGTAAAATCCGTCTCTCAAACTTTTTACTTTGGCAAACCGCTTACTCAGAATTGTATTTCACGACCGTTTTTTGGCCTGATTTTAGCCCTGAGGAGCTAAAAAAAGCCATTATTTGGTATCAAAATCAACAACGCAACTTCGGTAAATAAATTTTTTTAAATATCTGGATAAAGAGTTATTATTATTTTGTCGGCTTTGCTGAGGATGCGGGTGCTACGGTAGAGTTCGGAGTGATTTGTGTTGGGGGAACAAGCACTGCTGAATTACTTGCTGAATTTCCTGTTTTTGCATTACCTTGCGGTGCCGGTGGTTGAGCTGGTGCCAGCGGCATGACAGGGAAAATCGAATTTACCTCCATAACTCCATTATTTGAAGTAAGACTAATCGCTACATCTTTTCCAATTTCGATATTTTTCGGATCGGAAAGGGAAGTAGGAATCGTCCCAACTTGAGCAGGTCCAATAATCACCGAATTAGACAACTTAAATTGTTTTTTAAGCCCTTTTTTATTTTGAAATGTAATCATATTTCCATTAACTGCCGTAATCTTACCCCCCACATTCGCATTCTGAGAATCAAAAAACACCTCATCTTTTGATCCCATCCCAATACTTGGGGTTCCCGTCAGCTGCAGCAAACCAATAACACATGAAATAAGTGCAAAGATCAGCGTAATTGAAATGAGCAGATATAAGGGTCTTAGTGAGTTCGGTTGCATACTAATTCATTGTTAAGCATTCAGAAAATATTGTCAAGATTATCATTTTTTTAATTGACTTAATTGTTGCTTTAACTCCGCGACTTCAGCTTTAAGTTGGTCTATGTCTGCCTGCTGGTTGGAGCTTTTAACCTCTTGATTTGCCTTCAGCTCTTCAATCTTTTGGTCCGTTTGCGACTGAGACTGCAAGAGTTGATTTTTTAAGTCACTGTTTTCCTGCTTAAGTTCTCTCATTGCCTCAATACTCAGTCCTTCAAATCCACTAATATTTAAAGACTTGTAGCCATCATTGCTGTTCTCAACCCATTGCGGGAAGACCTTTTCTACTTCTTGGGCTATCATACCCATCTGTGTACCGGTCTTATTAGCAAATTTAGAGGGATCCTTCCATTCAAAAGAAACTCCGCGTAGTTGTAAAAGCTTTTCCAAAGAGCCATTAAGCGTTTGAACATTCTTTTTCAGCCGAGCGTCGGAGGCAACACTCCAACTAGGCGAATTGTCTGATTTGTGTGCACTTCCTGCAATACTTAGCGTATAATTCGGATCCACTGACCAATTACCAACAGTGAGGTTTCCTACATTATAGGAATTTCCTAATATTCCTGCTCCACCATAAACCGTGAGGAGGCTATTCGCCAAATTGCCTGACCAAGTTGGGGCACCGATTGTCACAATGTTTAACGTTGAAGTGCCTGAGGGATCAGAAGCATAATTTGCATTGTTGCGATCAATCATTGCATCATAAAGAATATTGCCACAAACTTGTAACATTTGTCCTCCCCCCAACGCTCCACTGCAACCCACGCCGGACGGTGTCCCCGTATCAAAGCCATTACTCATATATACACCTTTCCCATTATATGAGCGAACCCAAGTGCCGTCTTGCATAAACCATCCTCCACCATATGTTTCGTTGTACCAGCCGGTCGCACCGGTTGAGCGGAACCAATTAGGCGAATACATTGTGTTGGTTGCCGTAACATTACCAGATACATCAAGATTTCCACCGGTAAGGAGGTTCGCGGTTCCTGTCGGGACTCTTAAAGCCCAGTTTCCTGCCTGAGTTAAAAATCCAAATCCATTAACGTCTCCATACACATAGCCCATTGAGGTACCATTATTCATAAAATAGTGAGTTCCGGTCGTACCATTATTTGAGCTAAATTGCTGTAATGTCGCGTCACCGCCCTCACGATACAAACGAAGATTTCCTAGATAAAAGTTTCCGTTTGTTTGCACAGCACTCGTTGATCCACTGAGCACTAACGTCCCTGTATCATTATTCACGCCCCCACGCGCTTGTAATTGGTTTTGCGCATATAAAGTTCCTCCGGAAACATATAACCCTCCGGGCATAACGAAATAAGAGCTCGCCGAAAGTGTCGGATTTGCAGCACTAAATGACATATTACCCCCAATATTAGTAGAACCCATCAAATTTGAATTTCCATTTACATTAAAAATATTACTCCCATAATCTGAGGACACCTGACCAATTGAAACCGTACCGACAGTCGGTTGCAGCGCTAAGTTATTACAACACCTCCCAGCATAGGTCGCTTTGTTTGCCCATCCACCACCCGCCTGCGAATCGATATAGGTTTGAATGGTAAAATTATTATCGAGATTAATGTCCGGAGCAAAAACCGCACCATCCCCCCAAGGAACCCCTGCCGGAGAGGGGGTATTTGCGATATCAAGCTTTCCGCTAGGCGCTGCAGTTCCAATTCCCACAGGTCCCCCAGTTGGCTGAATAACCGTTCCACTTTTGCCATATGCATAACCGCCATCAATAATAATTCCAGTATCCCAGGCAACTTTCAATTGCTGATAAGGCGCAGTCCACGGCCCTGCTGTACGGTAAATACCATAAGATGTGGGACCTGCTGTATGCCAAGTAATTCCTGTATTTGTGTCGACAGTAACATTTGAGGAGGGAGTCAACCATCCGTTTCCTAAATCAAGTTTTGCCTGAGGTGAAACCGTACCGATCCCGACATTACCATTAGGCGTGATTCGCATTTTTTCTGTCATTCCGCCACAACCGTAACAAGTACTGGTAGAAAATGCTAAAGTACCACCCCCGGTTCCATTTAAACCAGAAATTTTGGAGGTATGCACACTCGTCGCAGCACTTCCACCATAGCCAAATCCGAGACTGGCCCAATCAGTATCAGAACTGCCAACCGTAGAAGTCCGAATCGACAACATCGCGTCATCATTGCTCGGGAGAAAAGAACCACCATTAAGTCGTAGTAATTGACTACTAATAGAAGTCCCAATTCCAACATTTCCTCCACTTGAAATAGATAGGGCATTAGGATTATTTGTCCCACTAGTAGTCAAATAAAAATTAAGATTATTATTTGTTGTATCGCGCTGAACATTCCAGTACGTCGTTGGAGTCTGGGCAAACAAAATATGCGGAGATAATAAGGACACTCCGGCAAGGACAAGAAAAATGAGCGAGCCTAAAAAAAGTCCTGACTTTATATAAGATGTTAATTTTTTAAATCTACTAAACAACAAAAAACGTTTCATGTCTATTATAATCAAAGCAGGTCTTGTCAATAATTTCAATAACGAGTATATTCGTGTCTTAAATTCCGACAAAATCAAACAATTTATTCAAACCAGGAATTTGCCATGGGTTTGTAAAAGTCCAAGGTGCTGGTGCAGAAACTGTTGTAGTATAAATAGCTCCCACTTCTGTCGAGGAGAGCGCATAACTGTAGACCCGAATGTCATCTAAATAGCCCAAAAACGTCACATTCGTTGAAATGTTTTTACCAATCACGACTGATGCACCGGAAGGAATGTTCAGAGGAAGTCCTACTGTAGAGGCTGAAGGAGTTGTCGATACATTGTTTACATAAACTACAGTTTTTCCAGAACCACCTGTCCTCCCATCATACGTACAAACAACATGATTCCACTGATTTAAACTCATAGCACCTGAGGATGTAACATTATTAGTTGAAGTACCCGAGCCATTTTTTACCGTTGCTTGGCAATCAACCAATCCAGTCGAACTAATTTGCATATTAAAACCGAGATTTCCCAATCCATTACGATAGTTATATAAAGAAGCCGTATTTGCGTTGGTAAAGTTCTTGGGAAAAACCCACATACTGACGGAGATACTTTGTGATCCAAACACCGGTGAATCATTCGCCGACATTGCTGAGCCGTTATAGATACTGCGTGCATAACCGAACTTCCCGGAAACAACCGTCGTCCCACTAATTCCCAAAACGGTATTTCCGACACTGTCATACCCTAACTGTCCTGAAGATTCATCTAATTTCCAATAGGCGACAAGTTGAGCCGGAAACGGGGACGGCGACGGAGTTTGTGAGGGCAGCGGTGTTGGGGTTGGCGATGGAGCGGGTGTTGATCCACCTCCCGGTAAGGTATCTCCAGTTTGCTGACAAACTTTTTGACTTGATACCCCGACTGTTTGACAGGTAACATTATGGGTGGTGTTGGCGGTTATACACTCACTATCCGCTGTACATGAACAGCCAATTGCTCGAGTACCGGCAGCTGTCGAGGTACAAATTGCATAACTGGTCCCTTCGGAAATAATATTTGTTGGTCTGGCAAGAACGTTATTTAAGATCACTAAGTATTTGATTTGTTGATTAATTTGCTCCGCTGCTATTGCATTATCATTGAGTTTACGTACAAATCGGATCGGTTTTGCTTTTTCCAGCGCAATAATACTTCCATTAATAAGGAGTGCTTTTGTCCCAACGCTAAATGGTGTCGTGTCGCAGGTTGGTGCAGTAGTGAATGTTGCGCCCATATCAACAGCGGTACAAATACTATAATTGTATGTTGAGTTACTTGCACCACGAGGATCATCACCCTGATCAATAATAACTCCGGAAAAATTGGTTACGATCTTATTCGTACTCGGGGAATAATTAAAATAAGTCCCTCCTTTCACCACAAAAACAATCCCATGAACAGAATCCTCATAGTTAAAGTTATCCATCACATATAAGTTACCCTCAACAAATATTACAGAAGTGACCGCAGCTGTACCGTTTGGATAGTCCCCATTGATAATTACATCTCCATTAACATGATAAATATTGCCGTCTGTCAGCGCATATGTCGGAAGAGTCATCGAAGTAACAGTAATTTTTTTCGCTGCGACCACACTTGATTTATTGAAAAATTCATCATAAAGCAGCGCGTAGGTTTGTTGTTGAAAGGTCCCAATCGCTGCAGACGGGTCGATAATACAGTTTCCAATTCGTGATTTAAAATTATTCGAGTTACTTTGATTTGTTGAGGAAATCAAATAATCTGCTCGCGGGTTTGATGCATCAATACATTGTGCCAGAGCAATAAAATAGTTTGATTTAAAAACTGCAGTTTGGATAACAAGTCCGAGAAAAAGAATACTTATAATTGATAAAACAAGTTGTTTTTTTAAGAATTCGGGCAAAATATTCATTCTCATACTAGAATAATTCAAGCATAACAAGAAGCGCAAAAGAGAACAAGGGAAAGGTTGTGTTTGAATATGATTAAAGATTAATGATTAATGAATAATGCTCAGCCGTAGCACAGATAATCTCTTCATCAATCATCAATCATCAATCATCAATCACTATTCATTGTATAATGCACTGATGAAACTAAACGCTAAACAATTGAGAACTCTGGGCGAAGAAATACCGGACACGGCCCATCTTAAAAAAAATGATATCTATATTATCTTAGATGACGTTTTAGATACCTATAATATAGGATCGGTTTTCCGTTTAGCAGACGCTGTTGCGGCCAAGAAACTAATCCTCTGTAAGGGAAGTGAAACACCACCGAATCATCGAATTAAAAAAGCTTCTATTAATACCACCGAAATAGTGGACTGGGAATATTTTGAAAATACGGTTGACGCGATTAGTGATTTACGGTCAAAAATTAATGGTATTCAGATTGTAGCGGTCGAACTGGCTGAAGGTTCTGTCCCGTATGATACTTTTACCTATAACCTCCCGGTTGCGCTCATCGTTGGCCATGAAACAAATGGAGTTTCCGAGGACGTACTGAAACTGTGTGATGCAATTGTCGAACTCCCAATGTTTGGTATTAACATATCGCTCAACGTCATGGTCTCTTTGGCAATTGTGCTGTATCAGGTAATAGAGAGTAATAATTTGAAGGGTAGAATGTAGAAGATGGGATTTTGAGGCTATCATCCACCATCCACCCCGATCTTCTACTTTCTACCCGCTATCGTCTATACTTAAGCAATGACCGGACTTACTAATCTAATAACCGGAAAACTGACCGGATTTGATTACACTAACCCAATCTCTTTTCTCGACCTATTGATTGCGCTCTTTTTAGTTGTGGGCTTTTTAGTGTATATTCGGCGATTTCCACTTTTTCGAGTCGTACTGGGTGTATTATTTTTGATTGGCTGCTCATTTTTATTTCTTCTCATCAACTTTGTATATACTGCCTTAGTTTTTGGTGTCGTAAGTAACATTATTTTAATTTCACTTCCGTTAATATTCGCGCCGGAAATTCGCCACTACTTGGAAAAACTCGGCCGTTTTACTTTCGTTAAAGTTCCTCGTTTTACCGATAATCAGAAACGAAATGATTTTATTCAAAACATTATTGACGCGGTATATGAACTTGCCGAACGCAAAGTCGGTGCAACGATTGTCATCGCTCGCAAAACCGGGCTGGGAGGGACGATCGAAACAGGGGTTGAAATAGATGCAAAATTTGGCGCCAAACTTTTGCAAACAATATTTTTCCCCAAAACCGCTCTCCATGATGGAGCGGTTGTGATAAAAGGGGAGCGCATTGTGGCAGCCGGTTGTCTCCTGCCAATTAATGCCGAAGCCAGACTCGGCGCACCTTTTGGCACCCGACACCGCTCCGGTCTTGCCATAACCATGGATACCGATGCGGTGGTCATTTTGGTCTCGGAAGAGCGAGGACAAGTCAGTTTAGCGGAAAACGGCAAATTGAAAATCGATCTTGATCGAGTAGAGTTAGGAACAGAATTACATAGACTTTTGTAGTAAAAGAAACAAGATACAATTCCTCCAAGTAACAAGTAATTGCAAATTATGAATTACGAATTGTTTGTTACTTGTCTCTTGTATCTTGTTACTTACTTTGTTACTTGGTACGTTCAGTTTCATGAACGTACCTTGGAGGAATTGTATCTTGAAAATTACTATTGTATCGTAATCGCCGCGTCTTTTGTCTCAGTTAGAATTTCTTTGCCTTCTGCTACCATATTTGAATCAGTGGTATTTCCCGGTTGAGCCACAACTTTGACCATCGTTGAACCTTTTGCCAATGCCTTGAAACTTATTACTCCCATCGTTCCTTCGCCGGCAAAGTTTTTATTTAATGTCGAAATAGCTGACATGCTTGCCGTTCCTTCTTTTGTATTAAAGGCATTAAAGGCCACATCTGGGAATAATTTACCCGGAATAATTGCTTGTTTATCCACAACAATTGGCATAAGTATTTTTGGATCATAGGACAAACTGATATCAATGCCGTCAACGGGCTTTGTATCCGTATCAACCATAATTGAAACTGCGACAATGTCGCCAATTTGTATTTCAGAATGATCGGCTTTCAGTTCAATTTTACCGATCGGGTTTGTTGAGCGAATATTGTCAATTTGATTGTTGGTTTGCGAAATCGTTCGATCGCTTTTGGCAGAAAAGTGAAAAAAAATCAAAGCTCCAATAATTTGGACAACCACCAACCCCCCAAGCAGCCCAATAATGATTTTCATGTTCATAAGATAATAGTAACTAATTTAGAAGATAGATGGTAGAGGATAGAAGGTCGTATTTTGACGATAGACAATGGATGGTAGAGGGTAGAACTTTGATGATAGAAAGTAGATGGTGGAATTTTGAATATCGGTGATGGAGGGTAAAATCTATTTTCTATCCTCAATCCTCAAAATTCTATACATCTACCTTCCACCTTCTATCTTCCTTCCAGTGTAGCTTGCATTTTCGCCTAATTTATGGTACTATATGCTTGCTAAGGAAGAAGGAGTAAGACAATGTCTGAAACAAACAAACCTTCAGCTATAGGTTTTTCTACAGGGCCTGAAAAATCCTCAGGACGCACCTCTCTCAAACCTTTTTCCTCCGGAATCCCATCCACACCAAGACAACATTCATTTGAATCGGTCAAATCTTTCTCTTTGCCAAACAAGTTATCAGAACCAAAGAAATCGTTCTCCGCAGGCAACGAAAATAAATTCCCTCAACGAGTACGCGCAGATAGTTTCAGCCCATTCTCCTCAAGTGAAATAGCCAAGTTAAAACAAGCACCAAAGGGTGAATCCTCAAAAGCTCTTGACCAAAAGTCTCTCACTAAAAATTCCGAACAAAAAACTGCACCAAAAACTGCCGAGGAAGCAAAACGGGGAAGTGAACGTTTTACCAAACTTGGCCCAACCGAAGAACACAAAATCAATCGACCGATTGATCCGCTAGATAAACAAGTTACAAAGTCGGAAGTCGGAAAAACGACCAAAACTGTTGAAGGACAACCCATTACTCATCCAGAAAATACAGTTAAAAATGCTGATAATGAGGAGCGGTCACCGAAAGCCAAAAATCCGGAATCCCCGCTAAAAACTGTAGCTTTGGCAAAATCGGAATCAACGCCATTAGCAGAAAAAGTTATCAGGAAAGTAACCGTTACTCCAGAAGATATCACAAAAATTGTGCCAGAAATTGCTGCTCGCGGAACTGAACTTGCCCAGCCCGAGATTATTGACGCACAACCGTTAAGAGGGTCGAGTAGATACGCGCAAACAAGTGAAGTAGCGGCCCGAATGAGCGGTCTAAAATCCAAAACAGAATCAAAGACTACAAGTGCTGTGATCGCAGAGAGTAATTCCGGTTCAACTCAAACAAAACGCTCAGAAATTATCGCCAATTTAGTAAAAAATCAAAAAGTCGGCTTGGTTGAAATTACCAAAATTGACCAATCTGTTCAAGCAATTCCGCAAGAGTTAAAAGCGCTGACTGATCTGAAACCGGCAGAATTTGCAGCCAAGATCGCCAAAGACATTCCTGCCTTCCAAGTTTTGAACGAAGTACAAGGGGCTTCGGTAACCGACCAAAAAAACGTATTGGCTGACCTAATCAAAATGAGCGAAAAAAGTACTACCACAATACCGAATGCAACGGTGCAAACAGAAATGCAACAAACTATTCAGCAACAGGTAGGAACCGGATCTCAAACTGAGCAAAATATGGCCGTTGATGCCATAATTCAGCGAATCGAACAAATTCCGACAACTGATTTGAAATCAACAGTTTCGCTAAAAACCATCGAACAAAACTTACAAGTTGGCCAACAAGTATTGGCAGAAATCGGGAAGCAATCTGAAATAAAAATGCCAACAAAACTAGTTGACCAGTTGATCACAGCCCCGAAAATAATAAATTTCGCCGAAGCGCGAGCAATGATTGAGCAAAAATCAGCACAACTATCTCCTGAGCGACAGCCTGAAATCCTCAAAAGTGACTCATTGGATCAAGCTATAAACGAACTACAGCAGCTTAAATCCGAAGCTGTCATTCCTGCGGAGGCTCGCCTCGCAAAGCCAACGGCGGAGCGGGCCGGAATCCAATTAACAATAGCACCTTCCGCTGAGAATAAAGTGAATTTAACTGATCAAATCAAAAATACTGAATTAAAACCACACATTGAAGCCGTAATTCAAATTATGGAAAATCCCGAACAAGTGAACATTCAATCGGAGAAAAGGGCTGAGGCGATCGAATTGTTAAAAGAGTTATCCTCAACAAAAGAATACGCCACCAATCCTGAATTACAATCGCACATGAAAGCAGTGGTAAAAAAAGAACAAGAACGAGTGATTGAAACCTCAGAAGTAGCAGTTACTGCTGAAAAAATGATTATCGCAGGGCTTGACCAAGAAGTTATCGCCGAACAATTACAATCAGTAGTAGAAAACAAAAAGTTGCCAATTAATGACGAGCAACTGCAACTGATTTTAGAGCAAGCCGAGATAAGAGTTACCCAAGGCCCGAAATTGATCGCGGAAAATGGTCTGATTATTGAAGAAGCGGAAGATGAATACCAAAGAATGCTGCGTGAACTGCAATTACTAATGATTGAGCTAGACGGTAACGTTTTAGAAAATCGCTTCAAATCAGTTTTTCAGGCCTTAGAAAAAACCTGGATTACCGCTGTTGAACAAGGCTGGGAACAAATCGAAGCAGTTCAAATAATCGAAAACCTGCCGGGGTATGAACCGCAAAATGAAAAAAGTCCAATCGCCCCGGAAACCGATGGATCACGAGTGGAAATGATTAAAGAGCTTAAAAGCTTAGGGAGTTTTGACAATTTAGACTACGCTAGACAAGCAATAACTAATGTATTGTTAAACCATTTACCGGGGAGAGTCGCAAATCAGCCACAAAACCAAATTTTGACTCCAAAACAAGTTCAAGAAATCCTCCAAGGTGGAAACTATCCGTCACAAATGGGGCGGGGAAATAACATAATTAATTTTCCCCAATTTGCCGCACAAGTTGTCACAATCGCTGCCTAGCTATATTTAATTGCACTTAGGATCTACAAGCTGTATAATGAGCTCAATTAAATACTATGAGCTCAGAAAAATTAATCCGCAGACATTTAGGAACAGCAATTCTTACCCCGGTCGATATTACCAAACCAAAGCCCGTGGAGGAACCTGAAGAAAAAGGTGGGATTCTTGCACCGCTCCAATTTTGGCGAAACTTTAAAAAAAATCGAGCGACCTCACCGGTGGTTGTTGCGGAACCGCCCGTAACCAATGGCTTGAGTTTTCCTCCCCAAGAGTTAATTGTCCCGCAAAATAACCTCAGACGAATGCCTGTCGAAGTTGTGATGGCCAAAAGTGTCAGAAAAGCAGACAAAATCCAAGCCAAAGCGGCGCTTGAAGCCTTAATTGAGATGAACAGAAATTCCACTGATCAAGAACAAGTGTCATATAATCTTGTCCCATTCAGCCTCAAAAAGGGTCACGACTACGAAATTGTTGAATATGATGCGGAAGATGTTCCGATGCGAAATCAAAATACCAACACCCCTGGTGAACTAAAAGAGTCTGCGGATGGAACAGTTATTGCCTACCAATTTGTGGCCCAACAAGAAGTCTTGCTCGAATCGCCGGAACAAACCAGATTATCATTAATTACCAATAATGATCAAAATCTGGTTAAAATTATTCATGAAGCGCCGCGCCAAAAAGATGCGATCAATATTGCAGTCGTTATTGAAGAACAAGGCGGGGGATTGCTGAATGCCGCGGAAACTGCCAATAACGCAATTCAGCAACCAAATGACTTTTGGGGAAAAACTGACCAACCGGAAGAAATTGCCCCAGGCAACATAAGTTATCTTGCAGACTACAAAAAAGACCAACCTGCTTAACTCTTTTTTCTCGAAGAAGTTTAACTCTGTTTTGATAAAAATCAGACCGAAAGAATGGCAAAATATGCTCCTTCTCCTAATCTCCCAACGGCTACAACACTTGATTGACTTTAGCCTCAAGTTATACTAAAATACCTATTACCTCAAAGTTTGAGGTGGATAGGAGAAAGTTCTCACAAGGAATACTACTCATTATTAGGTCGAAAACGACCGCCTTTTGCTCGACGAAGGGTTCATAGAACTTTAACAACCGAAGATATCTAACCACTCTTCGGTTTTTTTAACTTTAAAATTAATATAACGATTATAACCGTTATAAAAATTATAAAGATTATATTAAAACCAAATATTTGTATTTTGAAGAGTGGTGGGAAAATATCTAATGTTTGTCAAAGCATTAGATTTAGACAAGAGGATTGTTTCCAATTTTTTGGAGCAAATCTCAAGTCAATTCCTTTTTCGATGTAAATCGAAGAAAAATTAAACAATGAATCGCGAGAATTTTTTAAATTCCAGCGTTTCCTAGTTTAGGAAAAACTTTTGTGAAAACGTTTTGTAAAATGTTTTCTTTTGAGAGTTTGATCCTGGCTCAGGATGAACGCTGGCGGTGTGCCTTAAGCATGCAAGTCAAGGGGCTATAGCAATATAGTACCGGCGGACGGGTGAGTAACGCGTGGGAATCTTCCTTAAAGAGGGGCATAGCCAACCGAAAGGTTGGGTAATTCCCCATGTGCTAGTAATAGTAAAGGCGTAAGCCGCTTTAAGATGAGCCCGCGTCCTATCAGCTTGTTGGTGGGGTAAAAGCCTACCAAGGCGACGACGGGTAGCTGGTCTGAGAGGATGGTCAGCCACAATGGGACTGCGACACGGCCCATACATCTACGGATGGCAGCAACTGGGAATCATGGACAATGGACGAAAGTCTGATCCTGCGACACCGCGTGGAGGATTGAAGGCCCTCGGGTTGTAAACTCCTTTTGCTAGGGAAGATTATGACGGTACCTAGCGAATAAGCACCTGCTAATCACGTGCCAGAAGCCTCGGTAATACGTGAGGTGCGAGCGTTATCCGGATTCATTGGGCGTAAAGAGTTGCGTAGGCGGATTTGCGCATTTTATTTAAAAGCCCGGAGCTCAACTCCGGTTTTGGGTAAAATATGGCAAATCTAGTAGGATAGAGAGGGTACTGGAACTGATAGTGTAGCAGTGAAATGCGTTGATATTATCAGCTTTCCAGCACATTGGGATCCTAAGCTTAGAATTCCACGTGGACAAGTTGTCGCGG
>JADMIO011124112.1_pt1 | contig 79302 bp, 64 predicted proteins | sample 8958161 | NCBI WGS metagenome assembly JADMIO01 (sample SAMN16585339, study PRJNA669376) | soil metagenome | isolation source: Crop rotation soil | place: USA: Cullars Rotation, Alabama | collected 2011 | reverse complement strand
CGCGACAACTTGTCCACGTGGAATTCTAAGCTTAGGATCCCAATGTGCTGGAAAGTCCGACCGAAGTGCGATCGCGCGTGCTCAATCTGTGCAAGATGCTCGCCGATCCCACACGATTGCGCATCTGCTACTACCTGACGCACGAACCGGAACTGAACGTTTCGCAGCTTTGCGAACGGGTCGGCCAAAGCCAGCCGGCGGTCAGCCACCACTTGGCCATGATGCGTTCGACGGGTATCGTCGAGCATCGCCGAAACGGCCGGCAAATCTTTTATTCGGTCCGCAACGACGCGATGCGCCAAACGCTCGCTCGGCTGTTCACGTCAGGGCCGGAGCTCGACGGCTGAGTTCGTCGATCACGGCCGGTTTTCAGCCCGTGAATTGTTGAAACGCCCGGCGCAGCTCGGCATCATCGGGTCGGACAACCTGCATTTGCATGACGCCGTCGCGTAAGAATACAAACGTCGGCCAGAGTTTCACTCGAAACGCGCGCCCCAACAGCTTGCCGCGGCCGTCTTCGATCTTCAAGTGGTCCATTTCCGAGTGTTCGTCGAGCAACTGCTTTAAAAGAGGCTGGGCCGCTTGGCAATGTGGGCACCACGAGGCGCCGAATTCGACGACCGTTGTCCCTTGCCGACGCTCGAGATCTTCGCGCGTCGGTTCCGGCGCGCTATGGGCCATGTAACTCATACACACACCTCAATTTCGCCGCGGCCGGCCAAGTACCGCCGTCTCTGAATTGTATGCGGCGACCCTCGCGCAGCTTGCTTTTTTGTTAGTTCTGAACGCGGGCCGGCGCCGAAGTGTCGCCCGGCCCGAAAGTTCGTATCATACATCGATCGCGGTCGGATTTGCGTTTCGTCCCCGCCTCATTCCCCATTCCCCATCTCATTAAGATCGATCCGACCGGATATGAAGTCGTTTTTGGCGACGATTCTTTTGGCCGCTGCGATTGCGGCCGGCGCCTATTTCTGGTTTTGGAGACCGGCCGAAGGCGGTGCGCCGACGTACCGCACGGCCAACGTGGTCCGTGAAGACTTTCTTGTCTCCGTGAGTTCCACCGGGACCATTGAGCCGGAAGAGGTCGTCGACGTGGGCGCTCAAGTTGCTGGGCGGATTATCGCCTTCGGCAAGGAACAGGGAGCCGACAAGGAGATCGATTACCGATCCGAAGTCGCCCCGGGAACCATCCTAGCCTTGATCGACGACGCGCTGTACGTGGAAGAAGTCAACGTCGCCAAAGCACAGCTCGCCAAAGCCAAGGCGCACGATGTGCAAATGCAAGCCCAGGTCGGGGAGGCCGTGGCCGCCCAGGAACGGGCGGCAGCCGATCTGAAGCAGATGCAGGCCAAACTTGTGCAGGCGCAACGCGATTGGGATCGCGCGCGAAAGCTGATCGCGACGAACGTCGTTTCGCAAGCCGAATATGACGCCTACCAGGCAGCGTACGAGACGGCGGCTGCCACGGTCGGCGTCGGCGAAGCGGCCGTCACTCAAGCGCGCAGCGCCTTGGAAACGCGCAAAGCGGCGGTGACGGAAACAAAAGCGGATATCGACAGCGCTCAGGCGGCGTTAAATCGCGCCGAAAAAAACCTCGGCTACACGACGATCCGCTCGCCGATCTCGGGCGTGATCATCGAGCGGCGCGTGAACATCGGACAAACCGTGGTTTCCAGCCTCAACGCACCCAGCTTGTTTTTGATTGCCAAAGATTTGCGCCGAATGGAGGTTTGGGCCAGCGTCAACGAGGCCGACATCGCGCGTGTACAAACCGGTCAAAAAGTGCGATTTACCGTCGACAGCCGGCCGGGCGAGTCCTTTGCCGGCACGGTGGCCCAGATTCGCTTGAACGCCTCGATGACGCAAAACGTCGTCACTTACACCGTAGTCGTCTCATTCGATAACTCAACTGCCAATCTCTATCCCTATGAAACCGCAAGTTTGCAGTTCGAGGTCGCGCATCGTCCCGGCGCGATCTTGGTCCCCAATGCGGCATTGCGTTGGCGGCCGCGGCCGGAACGGATTGTTCCGGACATGCGCAGCGCAATGGAAAAAAGCGCCAAGGGTAAAAACTTCGTGTGGGTGCGGCAGGACGATTTCGTGCGACCGATCGAGGTGAAAATCGGCGCCACGAACGGCACGCTCACCGAGATCATCGGCGGCGAGCCGGCCGAAGGCGCCGACGTGGTGATCGGCGAATTGCAACATAGCGAATCGCCGGGAGAAACCGTCAATCCCTTCACGCCCAAAGTGTTCGGCGGCGGAGCCGGCAATCGACCGCCGGGATAGTTCGTATCGATGATTGCCTCGCCGAAAACCGCTGAATCGCTCATTCGCCTGACCGACGTCCATAAGACGTACGTGCTGGGCGAAGTGGAATTGACGGTGCTGCGCGGAGTGTCGCTCGACATTCACGCCGGCGAGATGGTTTCGCTGATGGGCGCCTCCGGTTCCGGAAAAACGACGCTGATGAATCTGCTCGGTTGCCTCGACCGGCCGACTTCGGGTGCGTATTGGTTTGAAGGCGAACTGATTTCGTCGCTCAACGCCGATCAGTTGGCTCGCCTGCGCGGCCGCAAAATCGGCTTCGTTTTTCAGAATTTCAATTTGTTGCCGCGCACCGCGGCGATCGACAACGTGATGATGCCGCTGGAATACGCCGTTCCGGGCATTTCGGCCGCCGAGGCCCGCAATCGCGCCGAATCGCTTCTAATACGCGTCGGCCTCGCTGAGCGAATGCACCATGAGCCCTCACAGATGTCGGGCGGCCAGCAGCAGCGCGTCGCCATCGCCCGATCGCTCGTCAATCGGCCGAAGCTGCTGTTGGCCGATGAGCCGACGGGAAATCTCGATTCCCACACCAGCGAAGAAATCCTCCGTCTGTTCCAACAACTGAACGATGAAGAGGGAATCACGATCTTGCTGGTGACGCACGATTCCGGCGTCGGACGGCATGCGCACCGCATCATCCGCATGCGCGACGGCCTCATCGAAGGCGACGAGCCGACGTCGGAAGGAAGCCGGCCGTGAATTTCTTCTGGGAAATCACTCGCGTCGCCGTCAAATCGCTGGCTCGCAACGGTCTGCGCTCGGCGCTGACCACCTTGGGCATCGTCATCGGGGTGGCGGCGGTGATCGCTATGATTGAGATTGGCCAGGGTTCGGCGCGTGACATCCAAGATCGGATCGCGCGGATGGGGGCCAACAACCTGATGATTCAGGCCGGCGCCGCCGCCAGCGGCGGCATCAGCATCGGCGGCGGTACGCAGACGACGCTGACGCTGGAAGACGTCGACGCCTTGGAACACGAATGCGAACACCTGCTCGATGGCATCGCACCGGTCGTTCGAGCGCGAACGCAGGTCGTCTTCGGCAATAAGAACTGGGTGCCCGTGTACTTGTACGGCACGACTCCGTCGTACCTCGAAGTGCGCGAGTGGGAGCTTGAGAGCGGCGCAGGTTTTACCGACCAGGACGTTCGCAACGGAGTCCAAGTGTGCATCATCGGCCGGACCGTCCGGCGCGAGCTGTTCGGCGACGAACCGCCGCTTGGGCACGATGTCCGGATCAATAATCAACCGTTTCGCGTTATCGGCACACTGACGTCGAAGGGCTCCGATATGTCGGGGCTCGATCAAGACGACGTATTGTTGGCGCCCTGGACCGCGGTGAAGTACAAGGTCGCCGGCAGTTCGGTAACGGACGTCAATCAGAGCGCCCTGACGACCACGAATCCGACGACGGCCGTCAATACGCTGAATACTCGCTACCCCGGCCCGACGCTATTAGCGCTCTATCCGACGCCGTCGCCTTCGCAGCTCGCCGACAATCCTCAAATCGATCGGCTGACGAACGTCGACCGCATCATGTTGCGCATCGACCGCAATGCCGAGATGAAGTCGGCCAAGCGTCAGATCACCGAAGTGCTGCACCGACGGCACCGGATTCGCGACGGAGAACCGGATGATTTCAACATCCGCGACATGACCGAGCAGAGCGCGGCGATGAGCGCCTCGGCGCAGACGATGGGCGTGCTGCTGTTGATCGTAGCGCTGGTGTCGCTGTTGGTGGGCGGCGTCGGAATCATGAATATCATGCTCGTGACCGTGACGGAACGCACCCGTGAGATCGGCTTGCGGATGGCCGTCGGGGCACGGCCCCGCGATATCCTGCGGCAGTTCTTGATCGAAGCAATCATTCTCTGTTTGCTGGGTGCCGCCGTCGGCGTCGCCGGAGGCCGCGGATTCTCGACGGCCGTCCGCGCGTTTCTGCATTGGCGAATCGAAGCATCGCCGGCGGCGATCCTGGCTTCCGTCGGCGTGTCGGTGCTGGTGGGCGTCGTCTTCGGCTACTATCCGGCCTGGAAAGCCTCGCGGCTCGATCCCATTCAGGCGCTGCGCTACGAATAGACGTCGAATTTCAAATTCGGGCAAACGCCGCTGCCGCGTCATCGTCTCGCGGATACAATGCAAAGGCGTTTTGCCGTCGTCGCCGCAAGTATCGGCGGCAGTTCTGCCGCATTCTCTATCGATTGCCGTAATGATACGTTCCGATTCGTCGCACATTGAGCCGGCTTCGTCCAACGGCAATCCCATGCTTCGGGAAAAAGTGAAAGCGCTGGAGCTTTCTCGCAGTATTCGCGTCGGATCGTCCTTCGCCTTCCGGCGATGGCTCGTCGGAGCGGCAATTCTGGCGTCGTTGGCCTTTTGGTTGTGGCATCGTTATCGGGATACGCTGGAGGGCCGCAATGGCGGGCGGCCGGCGGTCGCTCCTCCGGCCGCAACGCATGCCGGCGCAACGCCCGCGGCCCGCTCCGAGACTGAGGCGACGAGCAAATCCGGCGCAGCGACAAGCCCGACGGCTTCGATTTCCGCTTCCAATGCCGGCGGCGGCAAGATCGTTCTCGAATCCAAAGGTTATCTCGTCCCGGCCCATCAGATTCTCGTGAGTCCGAAAGTGACGGGAATGGTCGTGCGACTGAACGTAGAAGAAGGACGTCGCGTAAATAAAGGCGACGTCCTCGCCGAGTTGGAGAGCACCGAATACCAACGCGACCTCGAACGCGCTCAGGCCTCGCTCGAATTGGCCAAAGCGCAGTTACAGGAATTGGAAAACGGCAGCCGACCGGAAGAGATTTCGCAAGGCGAAGCCGAATTGGCGCAGGCTCAGGAAGAATTGGTGGATCTTGAGCGCAACTACAAACGCAATCGTCGGCTTGCCGAGCAGAACAATACGACCGAACAGGAACTCCAACGCTCGGAAAGCCTGTACCTGGCGACATTGCGGCGCATCGATCGCTTGAAGTTCGCCCTGGAATTGTTGCGCAAAGGTCCGCGAACTGAGAAGATTGCGGCTGGGCGGGCCGCCGTCGGACAAGCGGCGGCCGAAGTCGGCAAGGCCCAGTGGCGCCTCGACAATTGCAAGATTCTGGCGCCGCTCTCCGGCACGATTCTCAAGAAAAACGCCGAGGAAGGAAACATCGTCAATCCAATGGCTTTCAATGGTTCGTTCAGTCTCTGCGACCTCGCCGATTTGTCGGACCTCGAAGTCGATCTGGCGATTCAGGAGCGCGATGTAAAACACATATTCGTCGGCCAGCGCTGCCGCATACGGGCGGAGGCGTATTCCGATCGCCTCTACGACGGATTTGTGTCGCGGCTGATGCCGATCGCCGATCGAGCGAAAGGCGCCGTGCCGGTGCGGGTCAAAGTGCGCGTGCCTGCGGCTGAAGAGGGGCAATACTTAAAACCCGAAATGGGGGCCGTCGTGTCGTTCTACGATGTTCGCATGGATGGCGCGGCCGTAGGGCCGTAACGAGTTGTTTTGCAACGGATGCTTTCGCACATGCCGCAAACTCTCGTTCGCGTCAGCCGAATTCACAAGTTCTTTACGCGCGGCAGCGAACGAATCGACGTGCTACAGGACCTGTCGCTGGACGTGCCCGGCGGCGAGTTCCTGGCGCTGATGGGACCCAGCGGCTCCGGCAAGACGACGCTCTTAAACCTTGTTGCCGGCCTCGATCGGCCCAGCGACGGAGAAGTGTGCGTCGGCGACGACTTGATTTCGGAAATGAACGAGGCGCAGTTGGCTCGGTGGCGAACGCGCAACGTGGGATTCATTTTTCAGTTTTATCACTTGATGTCGGTACTTTCGGCGTATCGCAATGTCGAATTACCGCTCTTGTTGTTGCCACTTTCCGCCGCTCAACGCAAACGGCAAGTATTGACCGCGCTGGATATCGTCGGACTCTCGGATCGCATCCACCACAAGCCGGGGCAACTTTCCGGCGGGCAGCAGCAGAGAGTCGGAATTGCCCGCGCCATCGTGACCGATCCGGCATTGATCGTTGCCGACGAACCGACCGGCGATCTCGACTCCCACAGCGCGGATGAGATTCTGGATTTGCTCGCAGAATTGCGCCGATCCATGGGGAAAACGATCATCATGGTGACGCACGATCCGCGAGCCGCGGAGCGGGCCAATCGCATCTTGCACTTGGAAAAGGGGCGACTCGTCAACGGTACCGCGCCGCACTCCTAAATCATCGAACCGCTCTGAATCGCCGCCATGTTTCGCTTCGTGCTGTTGATCTGCCAAAACCTCGGACGCAACCCGCTGCGTACGGCCTTGACGATGCTGGGCACGATGGTGCTCGTGATGGTCGTCACGCTGGTGTGGTCGATCCTCTCTTTTCTTGACGAAGCGACGGCCGAGAAAAGCGAGAATCTCAAGGCCATCGTCACGGAAAAATGGCGCAATCCGAGCCAGATGCCGTTCGCTTACGCCCCCTCGCTGGAAGAGGCGGCGGCTGAGAAGCCCGGCGACGTTCGGCCGACCGACACCATGACCTGGACGTTCTATCTCGGCTCGCTCGATCCGCAAAAACGAACGCGTGAAAACGCCGTCATCGTGTTTTTCATGCAGCCGAGCAAAGTCACCACAATGATGGACGAACTCGACTCACTGCCGCCGGAAAAGGCGGCGCCGCTCGAAGCCGCGATCAAGAAGCTTGAACAGAATCGGCAAGGAATCATCCTGGGCCGTGCTCGATTGGAGGCGATTCATAAACAAGTCGGCGATCGGTTCGTTCTGCACGGTATCAATTACAAAGACATCAATCTCGAAGTCGAAGTCGTCGGCGTTTTTCCGGAAGGTCGTTACGACAACAATGCCGTCATGAACGTCGACTACATTCTTAGCGCGATCGATGCCTATCCGCGGAGTCACGCCGGTCAAAAACACCCGTTGGCCGACAAGAGCTTGAACATCGTCTGGCTGCGGCTGAAAAACACGGCGGAATTTGAACAGGCCGCCGAACAGATTCGGCAGTCGCCTTTCTATAGCAATCCGGCCGTGAAGGTGGAAACGTTGTCGTCTGGAATCGCCGCATTCTTGGAAGCGTATCGGGATCTCTTGTGGGGCATGCGGACCCTCCTGGCGCCGGCGATTTTGGCGACCGTGGCCCTGGTGATTTCCAACGCCATCAGCATCGGCGTGCGGGAACGGCAATTGGAGTTTGCCGTGATGAAGGTGCTCGGTTTTCGGCCGAACCAGATATTGGCGATCGTGGTCGGCGAGTCGTTTTTGATGGGTGCTTTTTCGGGGTTGGCCAGCGCCGCCCTGACGATCTACGTGGTAAATCATGTGTACGGCGGCTTGAAGTTTCCGATCGGATTCTTCGGGGCGTTCTTCATTCCCGCCAAAGCGCTCTTCTGGGGACCGGCGGTGGCGGTTGGAGCGGCAATGGCGGGAAGCTTGATGCCCGCCTGGACGGCACGCAGCGTTCGCGTTTCGGAAGTGTTTTCCAAGGTCGGCTGACGGCGCACTGCTCATGCTCGAAATTGAGTGGAAATCGCTGCTCTCATGGTCGTTGATCGCGGCTCCTCCGCTTGCTGCGGCGGTGTTGGTCCTGTTGTTGGCCGTCGGCCGAATTCCGTTGTCCTACAACTTTTTCAACCTTCTGGCTCGCTGGCGAACGACCATTCTGACCGGCATGGCCTTTACGATGGTCATTGCGCTGCTGGTCATCATGTTGGCTTTCGTCAACGGGATGTACGTCCTGACGCTGGGGAGCGGCCGAGGCGACAACGTCATCGTGCTGTCGGAAGGGGCGACCGACGAAGGTTTCAGCAATCTGGGATTCTCCGACATCGGCGATTTGGAGAATCAGCCCGGCGTAGCGCGGGCCGACGATCGTCCGTTGGTCAGCCGCGAAACCTACATGGTCGTCAACCAAATGTTGCCCGATGCATCCGCGGGGCGACCAAAGCGTCGGTTTCTGCAAATGCGCGGCCTCGACGATCCGGAAACAAGCAGCCGCGTCCACGCGATTGAACTTCACGACGGCGGCGCTTGGTTTACCTCCGCCGGCGTGCGTGCGCCGGCCGGCGAAGCAGGCGCAACGCCGACCGCAATTGAAGTCGTCGTCGGAGAAGGCATCGCCAAGGAAATGGCCCGCGACGACGCCGGCCGACTGCGCGCCGGCAAGCCTCGACTCGACGTCGGCGACACGTTTGTACTCAACGATCGCACGTGGATCATCGTCGGCGTCATGAAATCGGCCGGTTTGACGTTTGATTCCGAGCTATGGGCCAAGCGGTCGTTGATCGGGCCGATTTTTGGCAAGGAGACGTACTCGTCGCTGGTGATCCGCGCCGACGACTCACGGGCCGCAACAACCTTGCGGGACTTTTACAACACGCAATACAAAAAGGCCGCGGTCAACGCGCAGATTGAGACCGATTATTACACCGCGCTCAACGAGACCAACAAGCAATTTCTGTATGCGATCGTGTTTCTGACGGTTGTCATGGCGATCGGCGGAATTTTTGGGGTGATGAACACGATGTACGCGGCGATCAGTCAACGTATGCGCGAGATCGGCGTGCTGCGGCTGCTCGGATTCAGCCGGCTGCAGGTGCTCACGTCGTTTCTCATCGAATCGATCATGATCGCCCTGGTCGGCGGGGCCTTCGGTTGTGCGCTGGGGAGCATCAGCGACGGCTGGACCGCCAACAGCGTCGTCAGCAGCGGCCAAGGGGGCAAATTCGTCGTGCTCCGGCTCGTGGTCGACCAGGATACGCTGCTGACGGGCATGCTCCTGGCGCTGGCGATGGGGATGATCGGCGGCCTGCTTCCCGCGCTGCAAGCGATCCGACGGCGAATCCTCAACACACTGCGCTAAAGACAATCGTTTATGCCATCAGTTCTCGGATCGGCTCCGCCCCCATCGCCACCGGCATCGGCCGGCCCGAGCGATCGCGAATGCGCATTTCCGGATCGATGCCTAACAACTCGTACACCGTCGCACAGATTTCCGTCGTGCTCACGGGCCGGTCCTTCACGAACGACGCGGTAGCGTCGGAAGCGCCGACGACGGTGCCTCCTTTGATTCCCGCGCCCGCCAGCATCGAGCCGTAGCAATAGGTCCAGTGATCTCGGCCGGCGCGGGCGTTCACCTTCGGCGTACGCCCCATTTCGCTGGTGACTAAGACCAGCGTCTCGTCGAGCAGGCCGCGGGATTCCAAATCTTCGAGCAGCGCCGAGTAGACCTGGTCAAAAACCGGCAGCTTGTTGTCTTTGAGCACACCGAAGTTGTTACTGTGAGTGTCCCACGCGTCGTAGTCGATGTACCGCGGATGAATATAGAGATCGAACGTGACGTTCACGAACCGTACGCCCCGCTCAATCATCCGTCGGGCCGTGAGCGCGGTGTTGCCGAACAATGTATTGCCGTATCGTTCGACGACTTTCGCCGGTTCTTTGGCGAGGTCGAAGGCATCGGCCAGTTTCGACGCCCCCAACACCCCAAAGGCCCGCTGCTGCACTTCGCTATAGCGACGAATCTCGCCGCTCTCCTCGACCCGGCGATATTCGTCATCAATTTGTCGCAACAAATCTTTGCGGCCGTTGAAGCGATCGACTGTAAGCTCCTCCGGCAACGCGCTGTTGGGCAGAATCGGCTTGCCACGGACGATCGCCGGCTTGCCGGCAGCAGGCTTGAAGCCGGCGTCCATCGTCGGATCGCATTCCGTTGTGAAGGCGTCGTAGCGTTTGCCTAAAAATCCGCCGTAAGGACCGGCGCGGCGAAACGTCTGTCCCCAACCGAGCCAGTTCGGCATGTATACATACGCCGGCAGATCCTCCGGACCGGTCCGCTCGTTCAGCATCTCGCACACGCTCCCCATGCTCGGCGGATCGGTATCGCGCGGATGTTGGTCGGGCATTGTTTGCTCGAAGCCCGAGTAGCTCGGCAGGCAGTTGTGGCAGCCGGCCTTGTGATTAAGCGAGCGTATGAGAGCCGTACGGTGCATCCATTGGGCCGTCAGCGGCAGATGTTCGCAGACTTCGATTCCGGGCACGTTGGTCGGAATCGGCTTGAACTCAGTGCGAATTCCACTGGGTGCGCCGGGCTTCAGGTCGTACATGTCCTGAGTGGCCGCTCCGCCGAGCAGATAAAGCAAGATCACACTCTTGGCCTTGGCGGGCTTCGTCTTGCCGGCGGCCTCCGCGGCCAGCAAGTCCGGCAAATTGAACGCGCCGCCCAGAAACGTCAACGCACCGGCGGCCAAGGTCTCACGGCGCGTCAGCCCATCGCAACAACGCCGCGGAGTGCCGAGCATTCGCAGCATGGTCATCTTCTATTTCCCGTACACCCAATACGAAATACAGATTCTAGCTTTTCGCCGCCAACCGATAGATGCGCAAATTGCCGTCGTAGTGCGGCACGGCCGCCGACATGCCGTCGGGCGCGAGCGATAGGTCGCGCGCCGTGTCGGCCAATTTCAGCCGGAAGAATTCGTTCTCGGCCTCGGGCTTGAAAAAGTATAAGAAGCCGCCTTGGTTGCCGCCGCCGGCGCCGATCCAGTAGCCGTCCGGATGCCAGGCGACGCCCCAACCCATGCCGTTGATCTTTTCCTTGATGTTGTGCTGGATTTTCACTTTGCCCGACGCCCAGTCCAACACGACCCAGGCGGCATTGCCGATGCCTGCGAACGCATTGGTGACGTTGACGATGCCGCCGGCCGCCAACAGCTTGCCGCCGTCGCCAAATGCCAACGAACGTGCGCCGCCAAAGTCGGCCCGAAATTGCGTGTCGTAGCGGTAGAGGGCCGCCGCGGTAAACTCGCGCTCCATCTTGCCGTCGGATGTGTTCCAGACTTTGCAAAGTGCCTTCAGATCGCACGACACCAAGTGCTTGCCGTCGGGATGGAAGGCAACGTTGTAGACATGGCAACCGTGACCGGCGAGCGTGCGCACCGGCTTGCCGTCGACCGCGTTCCAAAGCTTCACGAGACCGTCGTTGCCGCAGGACGCGACGAGCTTGCCGTCGGGGCTAACCGCCGCGGCGCGAATCCAGCCGTCGTGCGCTTGGACGGCGCGCTGGGGCGTCGGTTTGTCAGCCGTCGTCGGCCACCACAATAACCGGCCGTCGTAGCCGCCGCTGATCGCCGTCTTGCCGTCGGGTAGGAAGGCAATGGCCCGGCACCAGCTTTCGTGGCCGACGAATGCCGTTCGCGCCCCGTCCGACACGCGGAACCGCTGGATGGTGTAATCTTCGGTCCCGGCAAATACATATTTCCCCGAAGGATCAAACCGGCAAGCCGTCAGCGGCCGGTCGCATTTCCACTCCGCCGCCAAATGCGCCTGCACCGGATCGGCCTTCGCGGTCGTCGGCTTCGCTGCTGCATCCGTGGCCGCGGTACGCTTGCCGGTTTCGCGATCCGCGTTTGGCTTCTTGGCGGCATCACTCATGTCAGCAACTCCGTAATCGGTCCCTTCGCGGGGTCGGCAATCGGGAACTTGCGGCCGCCGATCGTGAACTCCTGTTTCGAATCGACGCCGACGGCTTGCAGATACGTGTGGAACAAATGGCCGTGATCGATTTCGCGATCGGCGACCGCCGTGCCGTTGGCATTCGTCTTACCGATCACCGCGCCGGGCTGAATTCCTGCTCCGCCGAGGCAGACGCTCCAGGCTGTGCCCCAATGGTCGCGGCCGTAGCGGCTATTGATCTTCGGCGTGCGACCGAATTCGCTCATCACGACGATCAGCGTGTCTTCGAGCAGTCCGCGGTCGGCCAAGTCGCCGACGAGCGTGGCAAACGGTCGGTCGAATTCGTTGAGCTGCTCGATGTGGTAATCGAAATTCTCGAAATGCGTGTCATAGTTCGAGTGGTTCACCTGCACGAACGGCACACCGCGCTCGAGCAGTCGCCGGGCCAACAGGCAATGCTGCCCGAACTCATGCTTGCCGTAGCGATCGTGCTCCTTCGCAGGCTCCTTGGCGACGTCGAACACCTCGCGCTCCGCCATGAGTTGCACGGCTTGATCGTAGCTGTAGGTGTAGGCGTCGGTGTCGGCCGTGCGACGTTTGCCGGCGAAGCGGTCGTCGGCCAAACGGCGCAACGCCTGGCGGCGCTCGTCGACAGAAGCCGTCAGCGTGCTGGGCAACTCGGAATTCTGCGGCGCCTTGCCGTCTTCCAGCAGCACGCTGCCGTAACGCGGACCGAGATACGCCGCCGACGATTTGCTGCCGCCGCCGCCGCGAATCAGGATATGCCCGGGCAACGCGAATTTCTCCGGCATCAGCGACTTCGCGGCCACGGCGCCCAAATGCGGATACTCGGCCGAACCTTGCGGATTGCGGCCGGTGGTCATCTGGATTTGGCCGGGACCATGACTGCCGTTCTTGGTGTTGAGGCTTCGCACGAGCGCCAAGTGGTGCATCTGCTTCGCCGTGTACGGCAGTAGCTCACAGATTTGCATTCCCGGCACGCTCGTAGAAATCGGCCGGAACGGTCCGCCCGTATCCGTATTCGGCTTCGGGTCCCAGGTCTCCAATTGACTGACGCCGCCGTGCAAATAGATGGTGAGAATTCGTTTCTGCGAAGGCTTCAACTGTGCGGCGATCGCAGGTTGAAGCCACGGCGAGGCTCCGCCGACGGCCAACGCGCCCAACCCCGCACCAATGCCGCCCATGAATGCCCGCCGCGAAACGACGTGTTCACTCGTCCGGCAAGAATAGTTGCATTGCATAGCAGGCTCCAATTCTCAGCACGAGCCGCGACCGTCAGGGAGCGAAGTCCCGTTCGCGTGCGGCGGCGCCTCATCAATGATTAAATCGAAACTCATTGCTCGCGGTGAAGGCCCACAACAATTCCTGAACAGCGGCCGATCGGTCCTTTTCGCGGCCTTTCAGATATGACGCGACGTCGTTGCGTTCGGCCGCCGTCGGCCGGCGGGTCAAAACGGCCAGGTACATTTCGTCGGCCACGGCGGCCGGGTCTTTCAGCTTGTCGAGGCGTGCGGCCAAGTTGTTGCCGCTCGGCTTGAGCCAACCTTCCACCACTCCGCCGTTGCCGAAGAAGAGCGCTTGGTTGATCGTCGCGGCGAAATCGGCGCCGGGCGCCTCACCGTACAGATCGACAAAGCGACTGTAATTCCCTTTTAGCGGCTCGAAGGTTTGCCGATCGAGCCAGACGGCCTCCATCTTCGGCCGTTCGTTCGGTTTCGCGGCCGCAATTTCTTTCGGCAGCGACTTCTTCAAGGCGGCCTCGGCCTTGGCCTCTGCGGTCTCCACAAGGCCCGCCGCTTGCAGCAAACTCGCAGCAAAGACCTCCGGCGAGAGCGGTTTCAAGATCGCCACGTCGCCGCGGTCGGTCCAACGTTGCACCAGCGCATCCCAAGCGCGGGCCGCCGCTTTCTTGTCCGACTTCGCCAGGCGCTCGTATTCGATCACCTGCTTCGCTTCTTCGATATGCTGCTTTGCCGCATGGAGGCGGGTTTGCAAATGCCGCGCCTCGGCCGGATTTTTCCCTTCGACCTTCTCATAGGCCGCGGCGAGCGATTTCACGTCGGCTTCCCATGTTGCGAGCCGTTTCGCCGCGATGCCCGGCTTCAACGCTTCCGGCCCAGGCAACACGAACGACCGCTGGTAAGCCCGCGTCAGCAGCAGCTCGCCGAGCAGCGAGCGGATGTCGTATTTCCGGTCATGGAACTCGCGGGCCAGCAGCTCCAGTACCTCCGGATGCGTCGGCGGATTGTCGGGATGGATGAAATCGACGGGCTGCACTAAGCCGCGGCCGAACAGATGCGCCCACAGACGATTGGCGGCATTGCGGTTGAACAGTTCGTTCTTGCCGTCGGTTGTCAGAGCGGCCAATTCTTGCCGCCGGCTGAATTTTGGCACAGGCCGCGCGCCCTTGTCGGGCTTCACGAGGTATTCCTCGCCCTTCTTGACGACCGGTTCGACAAGCACCGCGCCGCGCGGCAAGCGCGGTTGCACTTTGTCAGCCGATTCGCCCGTGAAGACCGACTTGAAGCTCGCCTCGCCGTCGGCCTTTTCGGCGACGAGTTTCTCCTTGCTCTTCTTGTCTTGGTGCAAATACGTGCGGCTCACGAAGGCGTACAGGCCGTAGTAGTCGCCGATCGTGTAGTCGTCGACCACCGGATGGTCGTGACATTGGTTGCACTGCATGTCCATGCCGAAGAAGAACCGTCCGATGTCGCGGGTCATCGTGTTCGGTTCGCAGGCGCGGGCCTCAAAGAATTTCGCCGCCGGCTTCAGTTCCGGTTTTTGATCGTCGGCCAGCAACACTTCGCGGACGATGCGGTCGTACGGCTTGCCGTCGAGCAACGAGCGATAAAGATAGTCGTACCACTCGGGGCTTTGCGTCCGCCGCTCCATCCACATCACGTCCAGCACCGTGGCCATATGCCGGGCGAAGCGCGGGCTTGCCAACAGCGCATCGATCAGCTTGGCGCGCTTGTCGGTTGAGCGACCATCGAGAAATGCCCGCGCCTCGTCGGCCGTCGGAATGATGCCGTGCAGGTCGAGGGTTACGCGGCGTAGAAATTCCGCATCGTCGGCCGCCGGCGACGGCGGCGCGAGAACATCGGCCTCCAGCAGCCGGTCAATCTGCTCATGCAGCGGCGGCGGCAGGCTTGGCTTCTTCGCATCCGCCGCCTGAGTTGCAGCCGCAAAAGATAGGACGACGCCCAGCGCCAGGAATCGCGCAACATGGAATCTGCCGGAAACAAACCATGCGTGGGGCACGGCAGCAACCTCCACGAATCAACCTAGGCGGGGCGGGCAGGCGGGCGACGTTCCAAACGTCCGATCAGGCGAGCCGCCGGCATAAACCGGCGGATGTTTCAGGCGGGTACTCCTCTTATCGCCCGGCCTTCGGGGCCGTCCATAAGAATCTTTTGATACGTTATCCCTTTGGCCGGCGCGAGTCAACAGAAATTCATCGGGAGCCGCACGTGCCGGAGAGCGGGAGCAGCGCAACATCAGCGTAGCGCTCCCCTCGGCTTCGGCCGCAGTTTGAATTCCGAGAGGCTACGTAACTCCAGCGGCGGGGGCGTATCCGGCGGCATCGAGGCCAATGCTTTTTCCAATCGGGCCTTGGCCGCTGCAACATCTCGATCGGTCGACGTCGCAAGATTCGTCCGCTCTTCGCGATCCGCTTCGACATCGTAGAGTTCGCCGGTCGAATACAACTTGTAGCGCCGATCGCGGACCACGCGGCGCGTATCGTACTGATTGAAGATCCACTCGCGCGGCGGCTCGGCCCCCGGCCTGCCCAGCATCACGGCGGCCTGCGATTTTCCGTCCAACACCAAACCGCTCGGCACGGCGAGGCCCGTCAATTCGCAAAGCGTCGGGTACACATCCGTAAAATCGGCCAGCGCGATCGTGCGGCCGCCGGGAATCCGTCCCGGCCAATTGGCCATCAGTGCGACATCGCCTCCGGCCTCGGTGAGTTGATACAACCCGCCGCGCACCGGGCGGCCGTTGCGGCTTGCCGTCAGGCTCGTCTCGCTGCCGTTGTCGGTGGCCACGAACACCAGCGTCCGCTCGCGCAACTTCAGCGCCTCGAGCTTGGCAATGACGTCGCCGACCAGTCGATCGGCGTAAGCCACCATATCGCCGTACATCTCGTGCTCGGGCCGCGACGTTTCGCGATTCGCGGGCGTCGGCACCACCGGCTCGACGGCGTTTTGGCCGTGTGTCAGCACCATCGGGTAGTACAGCAAAAACGGCCCCTCGCGATGTCGCTCGAGGAAATCCAGTGCAAACTGCTGGAGCACGTCCGGGCCGAACTTGCCCACGTCGACCTCGCGACGCCCGTTGCGCACGAGCACCGGATCCCAATACCGGCTTTCGATGTGCCGCGTGAGCGTCGTGAGCGTCTGGTGATCGCGGGCTTCGATCGCCGCCTTGTAACGCCGGCGATCCTCGTCGCTGAATTTCGTTTGCTCGATGCTCCCCGGCCAGACAAGATGCTCGTCGAAGCCATGGCGGCCGAGAATATCCGGCTCGTCGTACAGATTGTTGACTTGCCACTTGCCGGCGATGCCCGTCGCATAGCCCGCCTCGCGGAACACTCGTGAAAAAATCACTTCCCGCTTCGGGTCGAGCCCCCCGCCGCTATAAAGCGCGGCATCGTGGTGCATGACGAAACCGGTGTGCAGCGAATAGCGACCGGTCAGCAATTCGATGCGGCTCGGCCCGCAAACGGGAAACGTATAACAATGCTCAAACCGCACGCCCGACGCGGCCAACTTGTCGATATTCGGCGTGCGGCCTTCATCGCTGCCGTAGCAACCGAGCCACTCCTGCCCGCAATTGTCGAGCAAAATGAAAACGACGTTGGGCCGCTCGGCGGCGCCGGAGCCGCGAGCGAAAACGGAAATCAAAACAATCAGCCATAAGGATCGCATGGGATTCCAATCCGTCACACCTTGAGCATCGAAACAACTTCCGCTTTCTTTACAAACGCCGGGTCGACGGCAATTCCAAAACCGGAGCCCGTCGGGCACTGCACAATGCCGTTTTCGCAACGCAGCGACGACGTCGCGCACTCGACCGGGAAGCCCACACCCCCTTTGAACTCCATGAACGGACCGGCGTTGGGCGTGAACGATGCGAAATGCACGACGTCGAGATAGCCGAGCCCCCCGCCCGACATGTGCGGGACGATCTGCATGCCCGCGGCCGCCGCCATCCGCGCAACCTTCGTTGCCCGAATGAAACCGCCGCCGTAATGCAGATCGGGCTGAACGATGTCCACGCCGCGATTTTGCACCGTCCATTTCCAACGGTGCATGCTGAACTCCTGCTCTCCGCCGGCGACTGGGATCGTCAGCGCGTCGGCCGCCTGCTTCGTGCTCCACAGGTCGTCGAACTCGCACGGCTCTTCGTAAAACGCGTAGCCGTGCGCTTCCATGATGCGGCCGATGCGAATCGCCTCCGGTGTGTCGTACGAACTGTTGGAGTCGGCGTAGAGCGTCATGGCGTCGCCGAATGTTCGCCGCACCAATGGGATCAAGGCCTCGGTGCGGCCCGGCAGCGAATCGACGTTGCGATTCATTCGGCCTCCCAACCGAAACTTCAACGCCTTCGCGCCCGAATCGGCCGCGAGCTTTTCCAGGTAGGCGACTTCCTCTTCGGGCGAGTTGCCGCGATTGCCGCTGGCGTAATATACGCCGATATCGTGTTTCAGGCGGCCGCCGAACAGGTCGGCCACCGGTCGCGCCGCCGTCTGCGAAAGCAGGTCCAACAGCGCCGTCTCGATTGCCGCGATGCCGCACCAATACAGGAGTCCCTGCAGCTTGTAATTGCTCGCATGTCGATAGCATTCCCACTCGAGGGCCTCGATCTCGCGCGCATCGCGGCCGAGATAGACCGGCACAATATCTTTGAGAAATAGCGGGTGGCCGATCGCCATCCGGTCGGGATTCGGCACGGTGACGACTTCCAATCCGTCGGCCGACCGCGCCCGCAGCAGATAGACCTTGCCGTTGCGCAACAGCTCGATCGACGCGAGCTTCACCGGCTCGGAGACCAGCTCCGTCCGCACGACCGGCTGCGCCAGAATGCGATCTAGTTCCTCGCTCGTCACGCGCGGCCGCTCGTCGGCCTGCAGCGTTGCATTCCCCGCGGCACAACCGGCAATCACGGTCGACTTCAAGAACGTGCGACGATCAATCATCACGAGCCTCTCCGCAGTTTTGGTCGAGCACCGAACCGCCGGCCGCTACCAAGATATCTCGCCGCGAAGCGCAACGCCCTGTTGCGCTTCGAAGCGCGAACAGCAACGCGCCTATAGGGGGCCCCATCTTTGTTGCGTTTCGCCCGTCGAAGCGCGACACGCCGTTGCGTTTCGCGCTTGGCGCCCCGCAACACCCGGCGCTTTCGACCGTTTCCAGCCGCGTGCAGTTAGCCGCAGGAAAATTCATTTTGCATTGCGCCTTACGTTTCCAGTAAATTCCGCCAGTTCCCCGTAAAAACAAGCCACTCAGCACATGCCGCGCGCAACGTGCCACCCCACGACCCTAACGAATTGCTGCCGGCCGTCTAGCGCTATTTTCGGGACGGAAAATAAGACGGTACAGGGTCAATGCTTAGCACCACTCGCCGCGGAAAGACGCCGCCGCAAACGTGGATCGGCGGCCCAACTGGATGCATTCCCATAGAATGCGCCCGGCCCGCTGAAGGCGGGATCGTCGATCAGCGAGGCAGGCGAAATCCGGCGCCGGTTCCGATGGCGATACCGGCGCCGAGGCCCAGGCAAATCATGCCCGCCGTCAAGAGAAGTGCCGCGGCCATTTGTTGCCGGGCAGGACGCGCGGAAACGACCGTCGCCGAAAGCGCGGCCGCAACGCCCGCCAACATGACGGCCCAGCCCCACTCGATCTGCACCGCCTCGACCACGGCTGCGGCGACACGCCCAGCGCCGTCGGCCGCGGCATCTTCCGCCATCGCATCGCGGGTGCGAATCAGCCGCGCCAGGCCGAAGCCCAAGACGCCGAACTCCAGGCATGCCACCACCGCCAGCACGCCGTAGGCGCCCAAGATCACGCACACGGCGACGGCCAAGGACAGGCCCAGCAAAACAACGGCTTCGCCGTGTCCGCTGCTGAAATAATTCACCGCCCCCAAGTTTGGGGCGCTGACGATCGGGCAGAAAACGCCGCCCGCCGTCGCGGCGGCGCCGAATAGTGCCACGACGCTCGGCAAACTGCCCAGCGGCGGAGGCCCCTCGTCGGTCTCCATCGCTTCGTCGATCATGAAGCAAAGTGCACAGAAGCCTGCGGCAAGCAGTCCGCTTGCCGCGGACGAATACACCCTAGTGGGCTCGAACCACTAACCTTCGGTTCCGTAGACCGATGCTCTATCCAATTGAGCTAAGGGTGCCTGGATGAAACCATCAGATTAGCAAGATTTCGTCCCTGGACAAGGCCGCCGGCGCGTGCGCGAACATCCGTCGTGCCGGCGTGTCAGCGTGTTCGGCTTGTTCGAGCGACCCGGTCTTTTGATAATGACGCCCTTTCGCACGGCGGCAGTTCACGCTCGTTACGACGGACTTGCCCCGCCCTTCGCTTCTCGCCTCGGCGCATGTTGCCTTATCTGTGGATGCTGATCAGCGCCGCCTCATTTGCTTGCATGTCGGAGTTGGCGCACGCGCTGGGCACGCGCTGCCATTGGCTGATCGCGGCCCTGGCCCGCACGTCCTTGGTGTTGGTGTTCACGGTGGTGCTGGCTTACGCGCGCGGGATCAAGCTCGTGTTTTGGCGGCCGCGTACGCTGTGGTTTCGCAGTCTCACGGGCAGCGTCAGCCTGTTGTGCACGTTTTTTGCGTTTCATCAGTTACCGGCATCCGACGTGATCGCCATCACCAACATGTTTCCAATCTGGGTCGCGGTGTTGTCGTGGCCGCTCTTGGGCGAGGCGCCGGGAGGCGCCGTGTGGACGGCGGTCGTGTCGAGCGTCGTCGGGGCGTGGCTGATCAATCAACCGAATCTCAGCGGGGCGACTGGCGCCGAAGCCCGCCTCGGCGCGGCAACCGCCACGGTCAGCTCGCTGCTCAGTGCGTTGGTCGTGATCGGATTGAACCGGCTGCACCGCGTGCCGTCGCAGGCGATCGTGGTCCATTTCTCGGCCGTGGCCACGGTGTTTTGCCTGGCGAGCGCGCCGTTTGTGGAGTTGAGCCTCGACGATTTCCGCTCGCTCGAAGCCGACGCGATCGGGCTGCTTTTTGCACTGGGGGCTTCGGCCACGGTCGGCCAATTGTTTTTGACCAAGGCGTTTGCCGCGGGCCAGGCGTCGAAGGTGTCGGTAGTCGCGCTGAGCCAGGTGGCGATGTGTTTGGCGTTTGAAATTGGAATTTCCCAGCGCCGCTTCCAATGGCTCGCGCTGTTGGGCATGATATTGATCATTGGGCCGACCGCCTGGATGCTATGGCGCCGCGATGCTTCGCGGCTCGGCGAAATGTCGGCCGCTACAATCGAGTGACGAGATGCAAGCGCTCGAAGGTCAATTGCTCATCGCTTCGGCTTCACTGGCCGATCCGAATTTCTTTCACACCGTCGTGCTGCTGGTACGGCACAACGACGAAGGCGCGTTGGGGCTGGTGCTCAACCGGCCGCTGGAAGTCCGCCTGCGACAAGTGTGGGAACAGGTCAGCTCAACCCAATGCGAACGCAACGACGCGATTCATTTGGGCGGGCCGTGTGAAGGACCGCTGATGGCCGTGCACGATGATCCGACGCTCGCGGAAAGCCAGATCGTGCCGGGGCTGTTTTTTTGCACGCATCGCGACTATCTGGAACAACTCGCCGGCGATCCGGAGCGCCGAGTCCGTTTCTTTGCAGGCTTTGCCGGTTGGGCGGAAGGCCAGCTCGAAGGCGAGATGACGCACGATTCCTGGCGGACGCTGCCGGCGAAGATCGAGCATGCTTTCGCCAAGGAATCCGACTTGTGGGATCTGCTTTCGCGGCAAGCCGCCGGGAAGCAGATTCTCGACGCGCTGAAGATCCGCGAAGTGCCGCCCGACTTGCGGTTCAATTAGGCGGCCGGCCGACCGAGGGAATCGGTCGTGCGATCAATCGCGGACTTCGAACGTGAATTCGATCTCGACCGGCGCATTAACCGGCAACGCGTTCGTGCCGACTGCGGCGCGGGCATGACGCCCGGCGTCGCCCAGCAGATCGACCAACAGTTGGCTCGCACCGTTGGCCACTTGCGGCTGGCCGTCGAAGCCGGCGTCGCATTGCACAAAGACGCCGACCCGCACGACTCGCACCAGCTTCGACCAATCGCCGCCCAGCTCGTTTTTCAAGATCGCCAAGCCGTTCAGCACACATTGCCGGGCGCATTCCATCGCTTGCTCGAGGTCGACCACCGACGGCACCCGGCCGGTAACGAGCAGATGCCCGGCCGACATCGGCAACTGCCCGCTGACCACGACTAGATTGCCCGTGCGCACGCAGGGAATGTACGCCGCGACCGGATTCGGCGCGAGCGGCAGGACAAGGCCCCGTTCGGCGAGCTTGGTTTCGATCGACATCGGTTGTTCCTTAAAAACGCGCGTCGCAAGTGACGCGGCTCACGGATCAGCGTTTCGGCTTCGCGAAGTTAAAATACTCGATGGCCGCTTGGCCCGACAGTACGCAGCGCACATCGCGGCAAACGGCCTCGACGACGCGGCCCTGGGCTTCGTCGGTGAAGGCGCCGATGTGCGGTAAGAGGATCACGTTCGGCATTTCGTTCAAAATGCCCGGTTGCGGCGGCTCGGCAGTCCGCACGTCGAGAGCGGCGCCTGCGATTCGTCCGGAGCCAAGTGCCGCAACCAGCGCCGCTTCGTCGATCACTTCGCCGCGCGAGGTGTTGACCAGCAGACTGCCGGGCTTCATGCGGGCAAATTGTGCCGGGCCGAACAGGCGATTCGTTGCCGGCGTGAGCGGCACATGAATCGAAACGACGTCGGCCGCGGCCAAGAGGTCGTCGAGCGCGACGAGCCGCGCCGCGAGGCGGGCAAGCGCCGGAGCGTCGGGCTTGAGAAACGCATCGGCCGCGATGATCTGCATGTCGAAGGCGCGAGCTCGCTCAGCCGTCATTTGCCCGATCCGGCCAAAGCCGACCAAGCCGAGAGTTTTGCCGCAGAGCTCGGTGCCGACGTACGCCGTCCGGTTCCAATTGCCGGCCCGCGTGTCGATATGGGCGGCGGGAATGCGGCGCGCCAAGCTGAGGATCAGCCCCAGCGCGAGTTCCGCTACGGAGACGGCGTTGGCCGCGGGCGTGTAGCTGACGACCACGCCGGCTTTGGTCGCCGCTTCCAAGTCGATGTTGTCGACGCCGACGCCGGAGCGCGCGATGATCTGAAGTTTCGCTGCCGACGCGATGACGTCGGCCGTGACTTTGGTTTGGTTGCGGACGATCAGCCCGCGCGCATCGGCCAAGGCTTGCTTCAGACGGTCCGGCGATTTCCACAGATCGGGCTCAACAGCGACGTCGAATTCGCGCCGCAAGCCGTCCATCGCCGGACCGGAGATATTTTCCGAGACGACGACGTCGCTCACTTGGCCAACTCCGCGAAGTTGATCGGCTTGGTGCAATCGAGCACGGCATCGGCCGGCGGAAGCTCATACTTCAAGCCGCTTGCGCAATTAAACAGGACGCACGATTCGCTCGGCTTGATCCGGCCGGTTTTGAGCTCTTGCTTATAGGCCGCGTACGTGGCGGCTCCCTCGGGACACATCAAGAAACCTTCGCGCTCGGCGACTTCCGTGCGGGCTGCGAGAATCGCATCGTCGTCGACGGCCGCGGCAAAGCCGCCGCTCTCGCGAACCGCGCGGAGCATCAAAAAATCGCCGACGGCCACCGGCACGCGAATGCCGGCGGCGACCGTGTGGGCATTGGGGAACAATTCCGCGAACTCGGTGTTTTGTTCATAGGCCCGCACGATCGGCGCACAGCCGGTCGCCTGCACGGCGACCATCCGCGGCTTCTTGCCGCGCAACCAGCCGATTTTGGTCAATTCGTCGAAGGCCTTCCACATGCCGATCAGCCCGGTGCCGCCGCCGGTCGGATAGAGGATCACGTCAGGCACGTCCCAATCGAATTGCTCGGCCAGCTCGAGCCCCATCGTCTTCTTGCCTTCGATCCGGTACGGCTCTTTGAGCGTCGAGAAATCGAACCAGCCCATCGCCTCTTTGCCTTGTCCGACGATGCGGCCGCAATCGTTGATCAGGCCGTTGACGCGCCACACCTTCGCGCCCTGCGCGGCGATCTCGCGAACGTTCACCTCCGGCGTGTCGGCCGGACAGAAAACGAAAACTTCCATACCGGCCCGCTTGCCGTAGGCGGCCAGTGCCGCGCCGGCGTTGCCGTTGGTCGGAATCGCCACCCGGCGGACTCCGAGTTCCTTGGCCATCGACACGGCCACGCACAAGCCGCGAGCCTTGAACGAACCGGTCGGCAGTCGGCCTTCGTCTTTGATGAAGATTTCGCCGCTGCCGCCGCGCAATCGCGGACAGGCGACGAGCGGCGTGAGCACTTCGCCGAGGCTGACGATGTCGGCCGTTTTGCGGACCGGTAGAAACTCGCGATAGCGCCAAAAATCGGCCGGACGACCGGCAATCGCGTCTTTGCTTACCGCTTTCGCCAGCGCGGCGAGATCGTAATGCACCAACAGCGGCCGTCCGGCTTTGGAAAGGCCGTGCAAGACGTCGGCCTCATAGCGATCGCCTTTTAGTCCGCATTCCAGGTGCGTGACGAACGTCGGGCGGTCGCTGGTGAGATTGGAGAGGTGATGCATGGCGAGTTCGGCGGTGGTGGTCGGAGCCGGCGGCTAAGCATTGCGAAATATTTTCATTTGGGCACTTTCGCCCAGTCTTTCAAAAACGTCTCCACGCCGGCATCGGTTAGCGGATGGTGATAGAGCTGTTCGAGCACGTCGTACGCCATCGTGCAGCAGTCGCTGCCGGCCAGTGCGGCCTGCAGGACATGCTGCGGGTGACGAACGGCGGCGGTGAGGATTTGCGTCGTGAAGTTGTAGTTGTCGTAGATCTCGCGGATTTGGCGCACGACGTCCATGCCGTCGTGGCCGACGGCGTCGAGCCGGCCGACGAACGGACTGATGTATGTGGCGCCGCATTTGGCGGCCAACATTGCTTGCAGCGGCGAGAACGTCACGGTGACGTTGGTGCGAATGCCCTCGGCGGCCAGCGCCTTCACGGCCTTCAGCCCTTCGCGAATGATCGGCACCTTGACGACGACGTTCTTATGGATCGCCGCGAGCTTGCGGCCTTCCTCGACGATCTCCGTCGCCGCCAGTGAGACGGTTTCGAGGCTCACCGGCCCGTCGACGAGATCGCAGATTTCACGATAGACCTCGGCCGATTTACGGCCGGTCTTGGCAACGTGCGTCGGATTCGTCGTCACGCCGTCGACGATGCCCCAGCTCACGGCTTCGCGGATCTGAGCGACGTCGGCGGTGTCGATGAAGAGTTTCATGGTCGAATCTCAAAAGCATTTGGATTTGCAACTACTCGGGCAACGGTTGGTCTTTCGTTTCGGGCAAATAGGCCACGACGACAAGTCCCAGCAGATACGTCGTCGCCAGCACCGTCAAGGCGGTGGGCAATTCGATGCCTTCGATCGATTTGATGAACCCGGCGATCGGTAACATGACGGCCGACACGATCCGGCCTCCGTTGAAACAAACGCTCGAGCCTAAAGCCCGCAGATGGGCCGGGAACAGTTCGGGAAAATACACGGCGTAGCCGGCATGCATGGCCATCGTGCATGCGCCGTACAACGGCAAAAACGCGAGCAGCTCGCTGTACGACTGCGGCACGAAGCAGGTGATCGGCACGACGAGCAATCCGAGCAGGTGCACGACGATGAATGCCTTGCGGCGGCCGATCCATTGGCAGAGCGGCCCGAAAGCGATGAGCCCGACGCCGCCGCCCGTGGCCTGAACGATGCCGTAGGCAAACTTCGATTTTGACGCGGCTTCGACGTCGGTCGCGCCGTCGCCTTTGGCAAAGTAGCGGGCCAGATCGACGCCGGCGGCGGTTACTCCCCAAAATGTCGCCAAGCCGACGGCTGCCAGACAAATGCCGGCAATCGCGCGGCCGCGCCAACGCGGATCGCCGAACAGTTCGCGCAGGCTACCTTTTGCTGCGGCCTTGGTCGGCTCCGTTTCGGTCTTGGTCCAGGCCTCCGGCTCCTTGATTTGGGAACGAACCCAGAGGATCAATAGCGCCGGCAACACGCCGACGAGGTAGGCATAGCGCCATTCGTGCACCACAACCAGCGCCGTCAGGCCGGCCAGCCAGGTGCCCAATGTGCTTGATGCATGAAAGATGCTGGAGGCCTGCGCGCGTGCATGTGTAGGAAACACTTCAGCGACGAGTGCGGCGGCCACGGCCCATTCGCCGCCGACTCCCATCGCGACGAAAAATCGCAGGATGCCGACTTGCCACAACGATCCGGCAAAATAAGTCATGCCCGAAAACAACGAGTACATCAGAATCGTGACGATCATCGTCGGCCGCCGGCCCCAACGATCGCCGAGCATGCCGAAGAGCAAGCCGCCGACCATTCCGCCGGCGAGAAAGACGCCGAGAAAGACGTCGCCCAATTGTTTCTTGGTCGCGGCCTTGAGCTCGGGCGTATCGGCGACGACGAGCTCGTTCAGTAGGTCTTCGCGGGTCGTCGTGAAGATCTGGCCTTCGTAGACGTCGAAAATCCAACCCGCCGATGCAATGATCAGCACCAGCCACTGATAGCGCGTGACGCCCTGATACCAGCGGCGCGGCGTCGGCGATGAGTCGTGGGATTGCATCGAGGAACACACTCAGTATCCGGTCAGCGGAGCATAGCGGCGCCGCAGGGCGACGCAAGTAGGTGGGGTTTGGTTGCGTGCGATCGTGCCGGGAAATAGAGTAGCTGGATTCTGTCCTGTTCCGGAGCCTGTGCTATGCGATTTGGTCGTTTCGCGTCGATTGGTCTGGTGCTCGCGGCGTTTTACCCGTTCGGCAATACCTTGGCGGGTGAGTCGTCGAAGCCGAGGCTGGTGGTGGTCGTCAGCATCGATCAGTTGCCGTTTGAGTATCTGCTGAGGATGCGGCGCGGATTTGCGGAAGACGGCTTTTTCAATGCGGCGTTTCGCGACGGCGCCGTCTTTCGCGCGTGTCACCACGGTCAGGCTTTCACGATCACCGGCCCGGGGCACAGCGTGCTCTTGAGCGGTGCGTATCCCGCGACCACCGGCATCATCGAAAACGATTGGTTCGATCGCGCAACCGGCAAGACGGTGTATTGCGTCGACGATAGGGGCGTCGAGGTCGTCGGCGGCCCCGGCCAAAAGCCGATGTCGCCGAAAAACCTCGCAGTCGGCACCGTCGGCGATTCGCTGAAATTGGCCTCAAACGGTCGGTCGAAAGTCATCGGCGTGTCGCTCAAAGACCGCGCGGCAATTCTCATGACCGGCCACATGGCCGACGGGGCCTATTGGTTCGATGCCGACTCCGGCCTGTGGATCACGAGCACATATTATCGCAAGGCCTTGCCCGATTATCTGCAGGCCTACAACTCCACGGGACAAGCCAAACAATACGGCGGACGAACGTGGGAGCTATTGCTGCCGTCGGAACAATACGAGCACTACTATCCCGACAATGCGCCGTTTGAGACGAATGTCGCAGCGCTGGGCCGCGCCTTTCCGCATCCGCTTCCCAAGGGCGACGACAAGCAATACCTGAAATCGATGACGACCTCGCCGTTTGGCAACGAGATGACGTTGGCCGTCGCCGAGCTGCTCGCTGCGGAAGAGAAGCTCGGCACCGACGACGACACCGATCTGCTCTGCATCAACCTTTCGAGCAACGACTACATCGGCCACGCCTACGGGCCTTACAGCTTGGAAGCGCAGGACATCACCTACCGCACCGATCGGCTATTGGCGTCGTTGGTGCAGTTTCTCGACCGCACGGTGGGTCAGGGACGTTGGACATTGGGATTATCGTCGGACCACGGCGTAGCGCCCGTCCCGGAGCACGCTCTGCAGTTGAAACTGCCGGCTCGCCGGGTGCCGGAAGAGCATTTCCAAAAACTTCGCGACCGCATCGAACAAGTATTGGTCGAGCGATTTGACAAGCCCGATGAGTCGTTTCGCTACGTCCGGTACCTCGACGCCAACAGCGTGTACCTCGATCGCTCGCGGCGGTACGCCGAAGCACAGCGAATCGCCCGCGATCTTGTATTGGAGGACGAAGTCGTGGCGGCGGCCTTTACTCGCGACGAACTATTGGCCGGCGGCAACGCGACGGAATTATTCGAACGTTTTCGGCTCTCATTTCATCCGCGCCGAAGCGGCGACGTGCTGTTTTGCCTCGAACCGTACCATATTGCGGGCAAAACCACGGCCACACACGGCAGCCCGTGGGAATACGACACGCACGTGCCGTTGATCATGCTGGGATGCGGCGTGCGGCCGGGGGTGTTCGATCGTCCAGTCTCGCCGCCGATGTTGGCGCCGACAATCGCGCGCTTGACGGGTGTTGATGCCCCGAGCGGCTGCACGGTTGAGCCGCTGTATGAAGTGCTGGGGGAACGATAGTTGCGCGGAAGGCGGCGTTCGGCATTCGGAAAGTCGCGGAACGCCGCAGAGGGCGTTTCCTACCACGGCGCAAGCAAACGGCCGGCTTACGCCGGCCGCTCGCTTCGTTTCGTACTTGACGGTGCGCGAACTTAGTTGTTGTTCGGCTTCTTGCGCGGGCCGTTGCCGCCGCCGAGTTTCTGCATCGCCTCGCGCATCGCGGCCTTCTCAGAGTCGTCGAGTTGGCCGTCGCCGTTCTTGTCGAACTTCTTCATCATCTCGCCGTTGCCGGGCCCTTGACCGGGCTTGCCGCCTTGGCCGGGCCTACCGCCGGGTCCGCCCATCGATTGCCTTGCAGCTTGCATTTCGTCCGGATCGAGTTGACCGTTGCCGTTCTTGTCGAACTTCTTGATCATCTCTTCACGATTCGGCATGCCTTGGCCGGGCTTTCCGCCTTGGCCGCCGCCGAGCTTTTGCATCGCTTCGCGGGCCGCTTGCATTTCATCCGGATCGAGCTGACCGTTGCCGTTCTTGTCGAACCGCTTAATCATTTGCTCGCGACCTTGGCCCTGGCCAAGGCCTGGCTTCTTCGGCTCATCGGCGGCGCGAGCGGGCGCGGCGATCGTGAACGCCGTCGCAATTGCGACCGACGCATATAACACTTTACGCAGCATAGCTTTACCTCTTTCTTTCAGTTCCGGGATGGGACGTACCTGCGCGATATGAAACACCGCCTTCGACCAAAGGTGTCGAATTGTGGGTTTCGCCCTCAGCGGCCGGCTTCCAGCACCATTTCCAGATAGCTGCGGCGTTCAACTTCGGTCAATCCCAACTCATTTTGCAGGGTGAGAATTTGCTTTTTGGCCGCGTCTGTGTGGCTTTCATCGACGACTAGTTCCAATTCAAGGAACGGGCCGAGATGCTGCACCACATCGGCGGCAATCTCGTAGTGCGTGCCTTGCCAGTCGAGCGTGCCGGCAATGCGGTGTTTCACGACGCGCGCCGTCGGCCGAAAGCCTAAGGCGACGAGCAGTTCCGCGAAGTGTTTCGCAGCCTCCGGTCCGTCGGCTAGCGGTTGTTCTAATTCGCGCCGCATCTTCACGTCGCGATCGAGCTTCGGCCCTTTGTAAGTTACGAAATTCCGCTCGCCGACGCTGCGAATGCGGAGAGCTTCATCCGTCATCGCAAAATCTCGCGACGGGTGATTGAAATAAGCATCGACCTGCTCGACCGGATCAGCGAACTTGGCGCCGAGCGCCTCCAATCGCTTGCGTACGGCCGCCGGGTCTGCAATCCGGAACTTTTGCTCGACTTCGTGATTCATCGGGTCGAGCCTGCCGGCGATTCGACCGCCTGGGGAGCGGCGATCGGCGCCGCCGCGCCTTCGGACGACGATTCCGAACGACCGCTCTCATCGCGCGTAATCTGAGCTTCCATCACGTGCTGCCGACGAACCTTACGGACCAGGAATCGCAAGCCTGCGGCCCGCACGATGTCGCCGCCGCGCACAGGTCTGCCGATAAGCTGTCGAATCAAATCGTTCACGGTGCGAACTTCGCTCGGCCGACCGGCGCGGTCGAATTTCACTCCTGACGCCTGTTCGATCCGTTCCAGCGTCACACCGCCGCCCGCCACCCAGCCGCTGCCGCTGTAAGCAAGATGCGTCGGCGCGCGATCGAACTCGTCCATGATGTCGCCGACCAATTCTTCGATGATATCTTCCATGGTCATCATCCCGACGATTCGCTTTTCGGCGTCGCGGACGATCGCGATATGCACGTGCTCGCGGATCATCGTCTCCAGGCCGACGGAGAGCGTCAGTCCGGAATCGAGGCTGGGTAACGAACGGACGATGCCGCGGAGCGACGGCTGATCGGGCACCAGCCGTAATTCCGAGACGACGTCCTTGAAATTTACGTAACCGCAAATCGATTGCAGATCACCGGCCGCCTCGCAGACCGGAAACCGCGTGTGCATGTCCGTATGAGCAATGACGAGGCTTTCGGCCATCGTGTGGTCAAGATCAAGCGAAACGATCTCCTCGATGGGAATCATGACCTCGGCAATTCGCCGCGACGACAATCTCGCTGCGCCGAGAATGATCCGCTCTTCCTGGCCGCCGATCAGTCGCGAAGTGCGAGCCAGTGCGACGACGGCTCGCAATTCCTCGATCTCGGCCGTTTCGGGCTTGTGTCCTTCGACGTGCGGCCGCCAGCGGCGCTCGGTCCAAGCCAAGAGCGTCGTAACGGTGCCTTCCAATGCCCAGACCGCCGGATAGACGACGCGCGACATGATGTGCATCGAGGGCGACAGCTTCAGGCAGACCCACTCCTTGTTCTTCAGCGCGAAGACTTTGGGGATGAGTTCGCCGCCCAAGAGCGTGACGCACGTCAGCGGAACGACGAATAAGGCCAACGCCAAGAAGCGCGCCCAGCCGGGAGAAATACCGAAGCGGGCCTGTATCAATGGGGCAATCGTCTCTTCGACGCCGGCGCCGCCGGTGGCCGCCGCAACGGCGCCGACGACGGTGATGCCCAACTGCACGGCGGCCAGGCTGGCCTCCATGTTTTGCTTCATGTAGAGGGCGGCCTTGGCGCCTTTGCGCTGGGCGTCGGCCAGGACCTTCAGACGTCCGGGCGTGACGCTAGCCAAGGCGATTTCATACGCCGCCAAGAGCGCATTGAGCGCCACCATGCAGAGGATGATCAGCCAAACGCTGGGAGTCATGGTGTGCGGACGTCGAAGCTAGCAGAGTCACCGCTGAACAAGGAAAAACGCCGCTGGGATTGTATCTACGGCATTCATTAGGGCATATGCTTGCGCGCCGGAACCACGGTGACCGTGCTAGAATTAAATGACTCTGTGAGAGCTTAAGCGACACTGCGGCTTCGACTTATGTTTGGCTGGGCACGCCTCGACAGACCGATAAAACGGGCATTTCCGTGGACGCATCCCGACGGCCGTCTCATGAACGCCGTTGTCATCGGCGCCGTCGCGATCATCCTAGCCTTGATTGTCTGGAAACGTGTGGCGCATCGGTTTGTCGCCGACGAACCGATCTTGGATCAACCGCTGCCGACGCTCGCGCTGGAGCCGCTCTTGGGGAACGCCCCGCGATTGGAAAATGCCCTGGCCGGCAAGGTGCTGCTGATCAACTTCTGGGGTACGTGGTGTCCGCCCTGTCGGGCCGAATTACCGCACGTGGCCGCACTCGAACGCCAATACCACGATCGTCCCGACTTCCGACTGATTAGCGTGAGTTGCGGCTACACCGGTGTGGATCATGATCGGATCACGCTCAGCGAGGAAACGTCGGTCGTCTTGCAAGCCATGAAGTGGGCCGTGCCCGTATATGTCGATCCGGACGGAGTCACGCGCCATGCGCTTGCCGACGGGCATGGAGACTTCGTCTATCCTTCGACCGTGCTGGTGAATCGGCACGGGAAAGTCACCGACGTCTGGCGAGGCTTTCACGAGCGCGAATTCGAGCAATTGAAACTGCGCGTAGCCACGCTGCTGAACGAGCCGCGGTAAGGCGATGCGCTAATCGCTCAATGCGGCACGAAGGTTGCCAATTGCAGCAAAGATGTCGGGTGCACCGTCGATCGCGCCGCTCACGGCCGCACGAGACAAGCCGGCTTCTCGGACTTGCGCTATGTTATCGCGCGTGATGCCGCCGATGGCGAATGCCGGCAGGCGAATCTCCGCTGCTACGGCACGCACCAGATCGAGTCCCGGAAAATCGCGGAATTCCTTCGTTCTCGATGGAAACACCGGCCCGACGCCGAGATAGTCGGCGCCGTCGAGCACGGCTTGACGGGCTTGTTCGATCGAATGCGTGGAGACGCCGATCAGTCGATTCGGACCGATGATTCGCCGCGCGTCGCCGACCGACATCTCTTCTTGGCCGACGTGCACTCCGTCGGCCTCGGCAAGCGCCGCAAGGTCGGGGCGGTCGTTCATGATAAAAAGGGTCGCGCTGCCGCGAGTCAGTTGGCGGAGGTGTCGAGCGCGTGACAGCAACGAACGATCGTCGAGCCGTTTGTCGCGCAGTTGCACGATATCGACGCCCGCTTCGATCAGGGTCCGCGCTTTTGCAGCGAACGCCGCTTCGCAGTCGCCGCCGTCGACGAGTACATACAGGCGGGCATAGCCGAGCTTGGCCAAACTTCCGGCCACCGCGGCTGCGGCCTTTTCGAGCGTGTATGAACGATAGCGAAACTGCTCGCAACGCGCGGCCATCTCGGCGTTCACGACTTTTCCATATTCCTCCAGACTGCGGAGCGATTCTTGCAAGCGTCGGAAATTCGCGGCGGCCACGTCGGCCAAGCCGCCGCGATGCATTTCGGCGGCCGTAGCAATCGTCGTGCCGACGTCGCTGGATACATCGCGCATCGCGAGCCGATCGCCGGCCGGCAGAATTCTCAACACCGCCGCGAGTTCGTGCCGCAGCTCCTTGCAAAGCCGGGTCAAGAAGCGGTCGTCGAGCGCAAAGCGTGCGTAATCTTCGACGACGCGAACCGCCTCGCCCGCGCGATTCGCCGCCGCGTCGAGAATGCGCAGAATCACGGCTTCGGTCGTCGGCGTCGCGGCCGCGCCGGTATCAGAAGATGCGCCGGCGGCGAGCCCGGAACGTAAGCGACGGGAGTCGGACCCCGCATCGCGCTCGTCCTCGTACGTGATCAGACTGTCGGGCGATACCGTCTCGGCCAATGGGATCGGTGGATCGTCGGCATCGAGATTGATCGGCTCAGACACGATTCCGTAGCGCTTGCGAATATCGGCCGTCAATGAATCGCTCGCCAGGCGCCTCTCGGACAACCATGCTGCTACGTCGTCGTCCCCGAGCGTCAATCCGAGCAAGATGTGCTCGGTGGCCAAGGGAAATGAGTCGATGGTGTTGAGCCGGCTGAAAACCTCGTACAGCGAGCTTTCCACGGTTGCGGAAAGCAACCGCGGATGCGAGGCGCCATTGGTCGGCGACGGTCGAATCGTCGGCCACCGGCTGTGAACGGCCCGTTCATCGATTCCCGAACCTGCCAGCAGCCCCGCGGCGCGATATTCCGGCTCGGCCAACAGGCCGAGCAGCAACTCGACCGGCCCAATGTCGTCGGCCGGTCCGTTCAAGCGCCATTGCGAAGCCGCGGCGAGCACGCGCTGACCGGCGGGAGTGAATTCAAAGGCCATACAGCGAGTGTGGCACAGCGCAAGGAAACTGGAAACCGCCCTGCCGGGCGTCGAAAGTCGATACGTGCCCTGCGGCGGTTCGGATGCTGCCGGGAATGGCCGTTACGCACCTCAATTCTTCGTTTCGCGCTCGATCTTGGGCTTTCCGCATTTCCGAGTTCCGCGCTGCAAGTTCCCCGCTCGGAAAATCCTAACTCCAAGCAGGGCCTTTATTTGCCTTGCTCCGGGGCAACCTTGGGGGTAGAATTCCGCGGCGAAAACGGTCGACCTCGGGACGGAGCCCCAGGAACTAAGCGGCATGGCAGGGCAATTCAAAGCCTCGGGCCGCGTAAACCCTACGATGACCTACATTTGGCTATGGCCCGGCCTACCCCAACTTTGGCTTGGGGGGCGCTGGACCGGACTGAGTTTGGCGCTCGGTTTCGCCGCCGCCCTAAACGGCATGCTGTTGACGACGCTGGTGTGGGACGAATTACTCCCCCCGCCGGCCGCTTGGAGCGGATGGTGTGGGGTTGTCGTCTGCTGGGTTGCGGGGGCCGGAACGAGTCGAAAATGGCTCAGTCAACAACGCTTTCCGATCGATCCGTCGCGGGCAGTTGCCGGGGACTTGTTTCCCGAGGCCCTAAACGAATACTTACAGGGGAATTGGTACGCGGCCGAAGCGAAATGCCGCGAGTTGATCGGCCGTCGCCGCGACGATGTTGAAGCTCGGTTGCTGTTGGCGACGTTGCTGCGGCACGCCGACCGACCCGCGGAAGCGGTCAAGGAACTCGACGCGTTGGCAAAGTTCGACGGTGCGGCCCAATGGGAACATGAAATCGCGCTGGAGCGACGGCTCCTAGCAGAGGCCGCCGAGGCGACGGCAGAAGACGAAACAAGTGAAACTGGGCAGAATCGGGCAGAAACTCGACGAGAAACGATCCGAAGGGCTGCTTGAAACGTACGAATAAGTTGCAGAACGACGGTTGCACCGACACGAAGACGGAATCTGACACCGGAGCTTAAACCAGAATGTACGAACGTTTTACCGATCGCGCGCGCAAGGTGATGCAGCTGGCGAACCAGGAAGCGCAGCGGTTCAACCACGAATACATCGGCACGGAACACGTCCTGCTCGGCCTCATCAAGGAAGGCAGCGGCGTCGCCGCCAATGTGCTCAAGAATCTCGACGTCGATCTGCGGAAGATCCGCCTCGAAGTCGAAAAGCTCGTCCAAAGCGGCCCCGATATGGTCACGATGGGCAAGCTTCCGCAAACGCCGCGGGCCAAGAAGGTCATCGAATATTCGATGGAAGAAGCCCGCAACTTGGGCCACAACTACGTCGGTACCGAGCACATTCTCCTTGGCTTGCTGCGTGAGCAGGAAGGCGTGGCCGCTCAGGTGCTGATGAACCTTGGCTTGAAGCTCGAAGAGGTTCGCGAGGAAGTGCTCAACTTGCTCGGTCACGGCATCGAGGGGAGCGAAGGGGGCGAGCGCCAGCCTTCCGGCGGAGCAAGCGGCGGCGGGCAACAAGAAGGGGGCGGCAGCGCTCCTACCGGTAAGGGCTCGAAAGCTTCGAAGACGCCCGCCCTCGATAGCTTCGGCCGCGACCTGACCGAACTGGCTCGTCAAGGCAAGCTCGATCCGGTGATCGGCCGCGAGAAGGAAATCGAACGCGCGGTGCAGATCCTCTGCCGTCGCACGAAGAACAACCCCGTGCTCTTGGGCGAGGCGGGCGTCGGCAAGACGGCGATCGTCGAAGGTCTGGCCCAGCGCGTGGTCGACGGCGAAGTGCCGGAGATCATGACCGACAAGCGGATCGTCGTGCTCGACCTGGCGATGATGGTCGCCGGCACGAAATACCGCGGCCAATTTGAAGAACGCATCAAGGCGGTGATGAACGAAGTTCGCCGCGCGAAGAACACGATCCTGTTTATTGATGAGCTGCACACCCTGGTCGGCGCCGGCGGTGCGGAAGGCGCGATCGACGCCTCGAACGTGCTCAAACCGGCCTTGGCCCGCGGCGAAATCCAATGCATCGGCGCCACGACGCTCGATGAATACCGCAAGTACATCGAGAAGGACAGTGCGCTGGAGCGGCGGTTCCAGATCATCATGGTCGAACCGTCGAGCAAGCAGGAAACGATCGAAATCCTCCGAGGTCTGCGCGATCGCTACGAATCGCACCATCGCGTGCAGATCACCGAAGACGCGCTGGAAGCGGCCGTCGAATTGTCGAGCCGGTACATTACGGCCCGTTGCCTGCCGGATAAGGCGATCGACGTGATCGACGAGGCAGGCGCTCGCGTGCGCCTCAAGGCGATGACCAAACCGCCGGATCTCAAGGAGATCGACGAGCAAGTCGAGCGCTTGAACAAGGAAAAGGAAGAGGCCGTCGCCAATCAGGATTTCGAAAAGGCGGCCAGCTTGCGCGACCAGGCCGATAAGTTGAAAAAGAAAAAGCAGACCATTCTCCGCGATTGGCGCAACAACTCGCGCGAGAGCGACGGCGTCGTCGATAAGGAAGTCATCGCCGAGGTGGTGTCGAAGATGACGGGCGTTCCGCTCACGCGAATGACGACCGAAGACTCGATCCGCCTGATGGAAATGGAGAAGGAACTGCACCAGAAGGTGATCAGCCAGGACGAGGCGATCAAGGCGATCTCGAAAGCCGTGCGGCGCAGCCGCAGCGGCCTGAAAGACCCCAAGCGCCCCACCGGCAGCTTCATCTTCGCCGGACCGACGGGCGTGGGTAAAACCCACCTCGCCAAGGCCTTGGCCGAGTACCTGTTCGGCGATGCCGATGCGCTGATCCAGATCGACATGAGCGAGTACATGGAGAAGCACAACGTCAGCCGCTTGATCGGCGCCCCGCCGGGCTATGTGGGCTTCGAAGAAGGCGGCCAGTTGACGGAAAAGATTCGTCGCCGGCCGTACGCGGTCGTCTTGCTCGACGAAATCGAGAAGGCGCACCCGGATGTGTTCAACATGCTCTTGCAGGTCATGGAAGAAGGACGCCTCACCGACAGCTTCGGCCGGCACGTCGATTTCAAGAACACCGTCTTGATCATGACCACGAACGCCGGCGCCGAGGCGATCAAGAACGAAAGCGCGTTCGGCTTCCAGAAGGCCGATAGCGATGCGTCGTACGAAAACATGAAAGAACGCGTGATGGAACGAATTGAAAAATTCTTCCGCCCGGAATTCATCAATCGTTGCGACGACATCATCGTCTTCCGCCACCTGACCGTCGACGACTTGAAGCAAGTCGTCGATCTGGAACTGTCGAAGGTCCGTCAGCGGCTCGAAGATAAGGGCATCAAGCTCATTCTGACCGACGAAGCCAAGAAATTCGTCATCAAGAAGGGCTCGAACACCGACTTCGGCGCTCGTCCGCTCCGCCGCGCCATCGAAAACTACATCGAGGACCCGCTTTCCGAAGAACTGCTCAAGGGCGAGTTCCAAGGCAAGGATACGGTGGTCGTCGACGTAGAAGCGGTCGGCGAGACGAAGCGGCTGCAATTCCGCGGCGAGGTAAATGGCACGGGCGAAGCCCCGGCCGTGGCCGCTGCCGCTGCCGGCACGAGCGAAGGGGGCGAAGCGGCGACGCCGTCCTAATATCCGACCGTCGCCGAGCGTCGCAGGCATTGCCACTACCGAAGGGCCGCTCTCACACACGGGAGCGGCCCTTTTTTTATTGGTATGCGATTCTCCGCCGGTCGTCTGATTTGGCGAGAGCAAGACGCCGGCAATTCCCCAGATTTCCTCTACCGCAAACTCCGGCTCACGCTCAAAGTCGGCATAGTCGATAAGAGCGATAGCTTGTATGAGGTGCTTTCCAACGGCCGCCTTCGACGTGCGGCGGCCGGTTATCGCTCGCTCTCTTCAAACTGCATGGCGTCCAATTCCATCGACGGAGTGCCTCGTCGCGGCGGACTTTTCGGAACGGCCTCCGAATGGATCGCTGATTTTGGCGAGACCTCGATCGGCCTCATAGCTGCGTTCGGCGATATCACCCTGTTTATGATATCGACGCTTCGTTGGGCGTTTCTTCGTCTGCCGAAGCGTGAAACGATCATGCCGAATTTTTACCAAATCGGCGTGCTTAGCCTGCCGGTCATTGCGCTGACCGGCACGTTCATCGGCATGGTGCTTGCCGTCCAAGCCTATACCAGCTTGCGATCGATCCATTTCGAAACCCGTATGGGCGGCGTCATCAATCAATCGCTGGTCCGCGAACTGGGGCCGGTGCTGGCGGCGACGATGTTGGCCGGCCGCGTCGGCGGCGCGATGGCGGCCGAACTAGGAACCATGCGCGTCACGGAACAGATCGATGCGTTGGCCGGCATGGGCGCCAATCCCATCCATTATCTCGTCGTGCCGCGATTCCTCGGCTGCCTGATTCTCATTCCGACGTTGACGATCATGGGCGACTTCATGGGCGTCGTCGGCGGCTGGTTTTACAGCGTTTCGCTCTTGGAAGTCGATTCGCACCACTACTGGCAGCGTTCGCAAGAGATGGTCAAGGCGTTCGACGTTTTCAGCGGAATTTTCAAGAGCCTGTTCTTCGGGGCCGCACTCTCGCTCATCAGTTGTTATCGCGGATTTCATTGCGCGCCCGGGGCCGAAGGCGTCGGCCGTGCGGCAACGTCCGCGTTCGTGCAATCGTTCGTCCTGATTCTCGCACTGGACTTGGTCTTGGGAATCTTTCTCGATTCGATTTACCTCATGCTCTGGCCCGAAGGGGGATCGCTGATTTAGTGTTGCGTTTCTCGTACTCGGTGTTTGGAAAAACACAAAAACACAGCACACAAAACCAGCACACGACATGGTTGCCGGATCCGCCGATAAATCGAAACCGCTGGTACAAATCGAGGGCATCCACGTCCGTTTCGGTCGCAACCCGGTGCTGCGCGACATTAGTTTCAGCCTTCCGCGCGGTCAGACGCTGGTCTTAGTGGGCGAAAGCGGTTGCGGAAAGACCGTGCTCATGAAAACGGTCATCGGATTGGTCAACCCGACGCAGGGCCGGGTACTATACGACGGACGCAACTTGGCTGAGTTGAGCGACGTCGAGCTCACGCAATTGCGCACTCGATTCGGGTTCGTGTTTCAGCAAGCGGCGCTGTTCGACAGCATGACGATCGAGCAAAACGTCTCATTTCCACTGCGACAACATACGCAAAAGTCGCGACAAGAGCTCCGCGACATCGTGATGCATCGCCTGGCCGAAGTCGGCTTGCCCGACAACGTCATCCGACGCAAACCGGCCGAACTTTCGGGCGGTATGCGAAAGCGCGTCGGCTTGGCCCGCGCCTTGGCGATGAATCCCGAAATCATGCTTTACGACGAACCGACCACGGGTCTCGATCCGATCATGAGCGACGTGATCAACGAATTGATCCTGCGGGTTCGGCGGCAATATCCGGTCACGAGCATCGTCGTAACGCACGACATGCATTCGGCAAAAAAGGTCGGCGACCGCATCATCATGCTGTATCCACTCAGCCGCCTCAAGAAGGACGAGCCGCAGATCATCTACGACGGCCCGCCCGACGGCTTGGAAGAATCCCGCGACTCGCGAGTGAAACAGTTCGTGCAAGGCGAGGCCGGAGAGCGATTGATGGAGATGCGCGAACAAGGAGTGCTGGAGGGTTAGCGATGAGGTGATGAACGAGGACCGGTGAACTGAATCGCGACGTTTCCGTCATTTCGTTCATCATTCATCGTTCTCATTTCATCGTTTTGCGATCATGGACGAACGAATCCAACAATTTCGCGTCGGCGTGATGGTTCTGGCGACCATCATCATCTTGGGCATTCTGTTGCTGCTGTTCGGCGACTTGCCCAGCGTGGTGAAAGGCACCTATACCATCCGCTTTGCGTTTCCGCAGGCGCCCGGCGTGACGCCCGACACGCCCGTCCGCGTCAATGGAATTCTGATCGGCCGCGTGAAGCGGGTCGATCTCGATGAGAAGGTCGGCGTCATGGTGACGGCCCGCATCGAGCAAAAGTATGTTCTGCGGAAGGACCAAATGGCGCGTATCGGCGGCTCGTTGTTAGGCGACGCGGTCGTGGAGATCGTCCCCACGAACCTGCCGAACGCTCCTCGAGATACGCTGCACGACGGCGACACCATGCACGGAGTCGTGGCAAAAGATCCGTTTCAGGCGATCACATCTTTGGAATCGAACGTCTCGATTGCCCTGGAATCGATTGCCAAAACGAGCGACGAAATCGGCACTTTGGCCACGCACGCCAACAAGATCGTGATCGGCAACGAAGAGCAGATCAATCGGCTGATCGCCAATACCGACCTGGCCGTCAACCAATTGCGGACCACGATCAACAACGTCGACGAGGTCGTCAACGATCCGGCGGTCCGGCAGAATCTGAAAGTAACCGTCAACGATTTGCCGCGCGTCCTGACGGAACTTTCGGAAACCATAACCGGCGTGAAGGCCACGATGCAGCGCGCCGATCGCAACTTGGCCAACCTCGAAGGCATCACGAAACCGCTCGGCGAACGCGGGCCGCGGCTGGTCGAAAGCCTCGATCGTTCGATCGGTCAACTCGATGATGTACTCGGCCGGGTGCAGCAGTTCACCGGCGCGCTCAATGGATCACAAGGTACGTTGGCGCGGCTCATGAATGATCCCGGGCTTTATGATCAGGTGTCACAGACCGTCGAAAACCTCAACGAATTGACACGCGAGCTGAAACCAATCCTGCGCGATGCCCGCTCTTTCACCGACAAGGCGGCGCGACACCCTGAGCAATTCGGCGTCCGCGGGCTCATGCAGCCCAACTCGGGAATCAAGTAAGCCCCGTCGTAGGCGCTGCGGTGGCAACGTGGCGCAGTTCGTCGGCCGCGGCTTCGCGACGAAAAACTTGCCGGCCCCCGTTCGCCCCGGTATCCTTTGAATACCAGGAGGTGCAACTATGGCAGATATGCAACTATCGCTCTCAGCCGACGAGCGGGAGATTCTCGTCAACGTCGTAGAAAACGCGTTGAAAGAAGCCCAAATCGAGGAACATCGCACCAAGACGCTCAGCTATCGCGAGTCGATCGTCGCCCGCGAAACCGTACTCAAGTCGCTGCTGCAAAAGCTCGGTCGTGTTTAGCATTGTGGATTCAATCCCGAACGGCTGGGCGAGCGCCGTTTGGCATTTCCGGTTCGCGGCGGCCGATACTCGGCGACCGCGGCGGGGTTAAATGCGGAAGTTCCGTTCCGCCCTAGCTGACCTTGCCGGGAAGCTGTTTCATGCGACTAACCGCCGTTCTCTTGGTTGCCACGGCCGTCGCCGCCGCAGGTGATTCGCTCCCGCCTTCTGCGGCAACGGCGCCGCTCAAGCCACTGCAGGAGTTCATCGGCGTCTGGAAAGGGGTCGGCCAGGTCGAACGCGGTTCAAATCGCGGAGCCTGGATCGAACAGGCCGACTGGCATTGGAAGTTTGCCGACGGCGGCGCGGCGATCGTCTTCGCGGCGCCGGAAAGCAAGCATCTCGTCGAAGGCCGAATCTCGAAAGCCGAGGGAGCGCGACAATTCTCGCTCACCGCGAAACTGCCGACGGGCCAAGCACATTACTCCGGCACGCTGGATGTCGACGGTGCGCTCGTCTTTGCCGCCGATCCACCCGCGGCCGATGCACCGAAGCGAATCTCGATCCGCCTACGAGCCGAGGGGGCCCGGATGGTCGTCCTGCTCGAACGCGGCGTCGGCGACGGTTTTGCCAGGATCGCGGAGATCGGTTACACGCGCGTCGGCAGCGATTTCGGCAAGGGGAGCAACGGTCCGGAATGCATCGTCACCGGCGGTGCGGGCACGATCCCCGTCGCCTACAAAGGCACGACGTACTACGTCTGCTGCAGCGGGTGCAAAGAGCTCTTCGAAGCCGAACCGGAAAAAATCCTGGCGGAATACCGCGAGCGGAAGAAGCTGCCGAAATAGTCAGTTTCCGACCGTCGATAATAACTCCAAGATCGATCGGACCATGCAGCCGGTGCCGCCGGCGTCGGCCCAGGGTTTGGGCTTGTCGAAATAGGCCGGGCCGGCGATGTCGAGATGCACCCACGGCTTGCCTTCGACGAACTCTTCCAGGAACTTCGCGGCCGTAATCGCCCCGCCCCAGCGGCCGTCGCCCGTGTTCTTAATGTCGGCGATCTCGCTCTTGATGTGCTCGGAATACTCGGGAAACATCGGCATCTGCCAGATCGGCTCGCCCGCCTTGTCGGCGGCGGTGACGACCGCATCGCACCAGGCTTGATCGTTGGTGAACGCGCCGACCACGTCGGTGCCCAAGGCCACGACGCAGGCGCCGGTCAACGTCGCAAAATCGACGATCTTCGCCGGCTTGCGTTCCAGCGCCACGTTCAAGACGTCGGCCAACACCAGCCGGCCCTCGGCGTCGGTGTTCAGCACCTCGATCGTCTTGCCGCTGCGCGCGATGAGGACGTCGCCGAGCTTCATCGCCGCCGCACCGGTCATGTTTTCGACGAGACCGGCCAGCGCCATAATATTCACCGGCAATTTGAGGCGCGCGGCGGCGAGGATCGTCGCGGTGACCGTGGCGGCGCCGGCCATATCGCACTTCATCGTGACCATCGAATCGGTCGGCTTCAGCGACAAGCCGCCGGAGTCGAACGTCACGCCTTTGCCAACCAGCGCGATGGGCGGCGCGCCTGCTTTTCCACCACGGTACTCGAGGATCACCAAACGAGGCGGCCGCGACGAGCCTTTAGCCACTGCCAAGAGCGATCCGCAGCGCTCGCGCTCCAAACGGTCTTGATCCCAGACCTCGCACGACAGTCCGACATTCTTGGCAGCCCGCTCCGCCTCTGCCGCAAACGACTCCGGATAAATTGACTGCGGCGGCTCATCGACCAATCGCCGTGCAAAGTTCACTGCCTCGCCGATGATCCGGCCGCGCTCGATCGCCTGCGCATCGGTGCCTGCGATGAGCAATCGTTCGAACGGATTTCGCTTCTTTTCTGTGCGGTAGAGATCGGCCCCTTGGCAACCGACCATTGCGCCGGCGACGATGTCGGCGGCGTAAACGGCCGCCGCATCCTCGGCCAAGAACAGCGCGACCTTCGTACGCGTTTTGCCCGCCAGCTGTCGCGCCGCAGCGGCCGCCGTTCGATAGGCTACGCCGGCGTCAAACTTGGATCGGTCACCCAGGCCGACGACGATCACCAACGGTGCCGTGATGCCCGGCGGCGCATGGAGCGTCGTTAACTCATACAGCTTCCCCGCGACTTCCTTCCGCTCGACAAGTTTTTGAATCAGCCCGCCGCTCGCCTCATCCACGATCTTGGCCGAAGGCGTGAGAGATCCACCGTTCCATACGCCGACGACCGCCGCATCGCAAACGGCCTCGCGCACCGAATCGGGCACTGAAACGACTTCCATGATCGGCCGACTCCTTAAATCAACAAAACGATTTCAATGGCAAAGTTGCATAACCGGTAACGAGTCGGCGACAATCATAAGGCGAAGCCTGCCCGAGCGGCAGATGCCTGGGCCTTCCCTATATCCGGCAACCGAGAAACTATCATGAATCGCCGAATGTTTTTTGCCGCCGGCGGTGCGATGACGGCGCTGACCGCTTGCAAAGCCGCTAGGGCCCAATGGCGGCCCAGCGAGCGATATCCGGATCCGGCCGTGAGGGCCGTCGATCCCAGTTTTGCCAAGTACAAGGTAAATAACACCAAGATCGAGCGCATCGCCTCGGGCATGCGTTGGAGTGAAGGGCCGGTCTGGTTCGGCGACGGTCGTTTTCTGCTGTGGAGCGATATCCCGAACAACCGCATCATGAAGTGGGAAGAAGAGACCGGCGCGGTGAGCGTGTTCCGCAAGCCGTCGAACAACTCGAACGGCAACGCACGCGACCGCCAGGGCAGGCTCCTCACCTGTGAGCACGATGCGCGTCGCGTCACGCGCACCGAATACGACGGCGCCCTGACGGTCATTGCCGACGGCTACGACGGCAAGCCTTTGAACTCGCCGAACGACGTCGTCTGCAAATCTGACGGCTCGATTTGGTTCACGGATCCGCCGTTCGGCGTTCTCGGTTATTACGAAGGGCATACCGCGACGGCCGAATTGCCGACGAACGTCTACCGCTGGGATCCGGTCTCGAAAAAGCCGGCGGTCGTGGCCGGCGACGTCAAACGTCCCAATGGCCTGGCATTTTCGCCCGATGAATCGCAACTTTACATCGTCGAAGGGGGCGTCATGCCGCGCGTCATCCGCGCTTACGACGTCAAGAGCGACGGCGCCGGCCTGGGCGAAAAGCGCGTCCTCATTTCGGCCGAGCCCGACGGCACGCCCGACGGACTCCGTGTCGATGTCGACGGAAATCTGTGGGTCGGCTGGGGAATGGGCCGCGAAGGGCTCGACGGCGTTTCGGTGTTCAATCCCCAAGGGACGCTCATCGGTCGCATTGATCTACCCGAGCGGTGCGCCAATCTCTGTTTCGGCGGCCGGCATCGCAACCGGCTCTTTATGTGCGCCAGCACGTCGGTTTATTCGTTGTTCGTCAATACCCAAGGAGCCTGGGGCGGCTGACCATCGATTACGGCGCCGGCATCGTCGATTGCGGCTCGATGGCGATCCTTAGTCACTTTTTCAAGCGGGCCAATTCTTCGCGGATGTGGCTCTTGGCCGTCTCGCGAATTAGGGTTTGAATCGCGGCCGGCGTAGCATCGAATTCGGCGCGATCCATGCGGCCGTCGATATTTTTGTCGTACCGGCCGAGTTGTCCTTTCGCCGTGGCGGGAATCTTGAATCCGCCGTTGAGCAATTGTTCTAAAAGCGTCGAGACGATCAGCTCGTCGGGTGAGGTCGAGGCGGTTTTCGTCAGGGCATCGATGTCCGCAATGTTCGCCCCGCCCGCGAGAGCGGCGCCAAGCCAGCCGTTTCGCATTTTCACGATCTGACGCAGATCGTCCATCGTGTCGGTAATCAGCACGCAAGTGAGCAGGCACATCTCGTCGGTGGTTTCTTCACCCCAGGTGACCAATTTCGGCGGCGAGTTCGGGTTGTGCGGATTGTTTTCCGAGTTGTCGTACTCCGCTTCGACTCGAATGATCGAGCCCTTGGGGATGCGCAGCGGGTGCGCGAAGGCGTAGGAACCTTGCCAGTTAAAGTCCCAATCCTTCACCCACACCATCGGCAGCTGCTTGCCGTCGGGAGTTTCGGCGTACACCTTCATCTGCCGACCGAGCAGGTGCATGTGCGGATAGACGGCCAAGGCGTTGATGTCGACCGGCAACGGTTCACATTTGGCCGCCACATGATGATGGGCTTCGCCGGGCGGAATGTTCAGCCCCTTGCTGGTAATCGACAACCCGCCGAGCAGCATCTTGGCTTCGGACTTGGCAAAATAGATGCCGACGCGAGAGCGATCCTTTTCAATCTTGCCGCTGGGGTGGTAGTGGATCTGCATGACCAGATCGCAACCTTTGCGGAGATACTTGCCGACGCCTTCCGGCAGTCGTTTCGTCGTCACGCCCGGAGCCCATCCACCCAAGCCGCCGGTCGGCAAGATGCCTGGGCCGCCGAAGCTGCGGTAGCCCTGTCCCGGCTCCTTCTCATCTTTCGAACGGGCTGCTCCGTTCGAATCGAGGTACAAGATGCCATGATGAACGACACGGCGATTACCGGGTCGGAACTCAACGGCCGACACCGTCTTGTTTTCGTCGATCGGAATCGGGATGACGAAGCACTGGTAGATGTCGCTGCCGTCGGCCGGCACCGTAAACTCTTCTTTCATTTCCAGAATGAGATCGGGCTCACCGAGTTGCCAGCCGTCGACGAATTGCGGCGGATCGGGCAGGTCGGCCGGACTGCCTTCCGGCGCCCCTCCTGCGGCCCAACGGCCGATCAGGTCGATTTCTTTCTGTGTCAACCGGTGCTCGTCAATGAATTCGCCGTACCCTTCCGCCGCCTTCCAAGGGGGCATGCGGCGTTCGGCAGTGATCGAGGCCAAGAAATCGGCTCGCTTGGCGGCGTCCGCGTACTTCAGCAGCGAAAACGGTCCGACCTCGCCCGGCCGATGGCATCCGGCGCAATTCTTCCAGAGAATCGGCGCGATGTGTTGCGAGAAGGTGACGGGCGACGAAGTCGCAGGTGACGGCGCCGCAGCCAGCACCGCGACGAGCACCGAATAAAAACTCGACATGACCCGATGGAGCCCCTGGGAGCATGAAACGTCGATCGACGGCACGGGTCAAATTGTAACGAAAACTCTTGCGGCAGGCTGGGCCGGATTTCGCTTCAACATCACAACATCGTTCCCGCAGAGGAAAAAAGCGGCGCAAAACAACAGCCGGCAACGTTGACGTTGACGGCTTTCTTGTTTGAGCGGAGGGCATGGGACCGTACCGAGCCTATTTTCGCAATCATCCGGCGCCATCAAGTTGCGTGGAAAACCGAGTCGCAGGATGGCGTAGCACATCACCGGTCGTCCACGACGATTCACGGCAGCTACCGGTCATTGAGTGCGTCGCCTTCGGCAGCAAGATCGCACCCCGTCGGCGAGTTTTTCAGCGAGCTTCCCAGGCATTTTGCACGGTGGAAGGTTACAATCGGCCCGTTCATTCCGGCGGCGGCATACATTTCGCCGCGTTTGGTGAGGAGCCGTTCGGACCCGAATCGAGGTGGGCCATGCGTAGCCTCGCTACGTCGGTTTGGTTAGGCGTTTTGATTGCGTCGTCGGCGTGCTATCCCGCGGCCCCGCCGGCCGATGCGGCACGCGGAATCTATTCCGTCGGCCGGGGCGGTACGATGCTTGCCTTTCGCGTCGACCCGTGGTCGGAAGGCGTGTATCAGATTCGCGGCCTCGGTCGTTGCACGTTCGCGACGGAAGAAGATACGGTCGTTTACTTCGACATCGTTGGAACGTACCGGCCGCGGCAACGGCACACGGCCCAGGGAGTGTTCTTGTACACGCACGACCGTGCAGGCCGCACGTCGTCGGTCCCTTGGAGCGGCGCATACGACCCCAAAACGCAAAGCTTTCAGTGGGGGGCGACCATCGACGGAAAGCGGCAATCGCTCGCGGCGGCTCGTTCGCACCCCAAACCTGCGGCTACCGCGCCCGAAGCCCCGATAGACGGTAAGCACCCTGAGTCAAACGGTGCGGCGTCGAATCACAAACTGCCGGTGAAGTGGGTCTCGTTCCGCAAGCCGCCGAACGACGATTTGGATATGTTCGACAAAGACGGCGATATTGATTTCAGCAAGATCATAACGCGAGTTGCCACGAACGTTCCCGATGGTCCTGCCGCCGCCGCGCCGTCGACCCCGCCGCCGGCATCGGACGACGAAGGGGGGCGCGACCTTGCGATCATCAAGGCCCTAACCGATCTGGGAAAAGGAACGAAATTGTACGTTCCCGGTGTCGGTCCGAACTCGCTGCTTGATAGTGCGATCCGAGGTTTGGCGCCGCGGCCCGGCGACCCGCTCCGCAAGCGGGCCGTCTATCCGCCGATCGACAAGCCCCGCGTATTGCAGAGGCTGACCAAACCAGGGTCCGTGCAGTCGCCGCCGATCGAGAATCTGCCGTCGTTGGAGACCGTGCCCAACGTCGTTGGGATGAAGTTCGAAGATGCCGTGAATGTGTTATGGTCGGCGGGCCTCAATCCGGCCTCGGTCGAGTGCCTGGGGCACGCCAAGGATCCGGCACAGGCAGGTCGAGTTGTATCGCAAACTCCCGCCGCCGGGACACCCTATCCACTGGACGATAATATGCGACTGCAGTGGTACACCGACATCGAACGGCCCGCCGATCCGGAGCAGCCCACCGCACCGGGCTTCCAACCGGGCGACGGAGCGAAAGTCGACGGTCGCTTCGCCGCAGCCAAAGTTTTTGCGAACGGCAACCTCATTGGAGGCGGCGGGGGCCAAGGAGGCGAGAGTTACAATTGGGCCCTCTACAAACTCGACGAGCCGATGGCTCGCCAAGCCGTCGCCGGCATTCGCCCAAGTTTCGCCCAAAGCTCGGCAGGCGCCGTTAGCACGGAGACGTCCGAAGTCACGGTCGCGCAAAAAAAGCAAAGCGACGCCGAAGGAGTGCTTGAATACTCGTCGCACGACCGCTTCAAACGCGAAGAAATCTTCGATCGGACGTCGTACCTGCATTACCGCGAGTACCGCGGCTTCCTCATGTACTACGGTCACTCGCAGAAAGGCCTGAATCAACCGCTCGGCGCAACGGGGACCGCGGTAATGGAAGGTTCACAAAAACTAATCGATCTACGGTTTCCGTCAAAGTAATCGACATGAAACTCTTCAAATCTCTTTGCGAATACGATCGCCGTGACAGCTATGGAAACACGCTTTTTGCCGTCGGCTCGTCACATTGACACGTAGCGTCATGCGCATCGCGAGGCCCGGGGCATATTGCGTAGTTTTCGGCGTGCGGCGTCGGCTTATCCGGCCCCCGTCGGCTCCAGGCTTTCGATCACCTTCCGCAGTTCCGTCAGGTACGCCTCGCGTCGATCCTGAAGTCGTTGAATAAACTGCGCCTGGTCTCCTGTGATACTGGAAAGCGACTCGATCTCGCGTAGGTTGGACTGAATATCCGCGATTTTGATGCCGGCCTTCGTCGTGTCGGCGATGAGGCCCGCGTAGCCCGGAATTCGTTTCGTCACCTGAGTTTCCTTGAGCACCTCCAGGGCCTTGCTCACCTCGGCCAATAGCTCGACTCCCTTCGTGGCAAATGCGAGGTTGCGGTCGAAATGCTCGTGACTCCTGACGCTCTGTTGCGCCGTGCTCGCATCGGCCAGCAGCGTCTTGATCTTGGGAAGATAATCGTTGGTGATTAAGAGCCAATGCCGGAAGTTGCGTTTGCCGGGATCTACAAAATGCTCGGCCATGCCGGCCCTGAATTTCAGCACTTCATGTTCGCCGAGCAAGGTGGACAACCCGCCGGTGCCGATGTCCAGCAGGTCGTACAAGAATTGTTCGCGTTCGTCGCGTGCCCATTCCTCCGCTTTCTGAAAGGCCGCCAGCGAATTGATCCTGCCGGCTTGTAACGAGTTGAGCATCTCGTCGTTAAACTTTAGTTTCTCCGCCAATTGAATCGCTTGCTGCATTTGGCGTTGCATCTCGACGGAGTTCGCTCGATTGCCGAGTCGCCCGCGCAACACGCGGAGGTAATCCAATTTTCTTTGCCCGAGCGTCGCTTTGGCCGTAGCTCCGGGTACTAAGGGGGGAGGCGGAATGGTCTTTTGTCGCAAGACTTCGCGAAGCGTCGGGTTGTCGTAAATCTGCGGCACGGCGACCCGGTTAATATCGTCTAAGCGAACGGCCTCGCCGGCGCCGGAGATCGTCGGCGTGACTCGTCCCAGCGTATAGCGAGGGCCTTTGGCGCCGTCGAACAGGACGGTGCCGTCGGGACGAGTCGCTTCGTCCAGGGCTAAGCTGACGCCCCCCTCGAAATGGACCTGACTGGTCCATTTCCCGGTGATTCGCGTGTCCGTTTCCGAATCCTTCCGTTGCACTTCCACTTGCGCGTCGATCGTGATGAAGCCGAGGATCCGGTCCGGCGGTTCCCAAGAATCTCGGCCTTCGGCGGGCAGAGTAAACTGCACCGACTTCTTTCGAAGCCACTGCGCCACCATCACCATTTTCGCGCACTCGCGAAGCTCGTGCAGGGTCGGAAACACTCGCGCCAAGTCGTCGTAGAGCGAAGTCAAATAGCTCGCATACGGCTCCGAACCGGGATCGTCGGTATTCACTTTCATCGCAAGCTTGCCGAACTCGAGCACGCCGCCGTCGGAGGACTCGACCAACTCGGCGACGTCGGGAGAAATCCAAAAACGAACCTTGTCCGCCGTCGATTTGGAACCGACGTCACCGCGCGTCCGATTCCAATTATATTCCGTCAGATACGACGGAATCTCGCCGGCTAGAAACATCGGATCCGCCACCACCCACTTCAGCAACAGGTCGGCGTCGAACATCACCTCGGCCATGCGCGATTCGGGCGCGATGCGGTTCCAAGTCGGTTTCACCAAGATGTCGGTGTTCGCGAGCGAGCGAACCAGATCGGGAGGCAAATGAATATGTGACTTGCCTGCCGCCGAAAGTTCGAGGCTATCGGGAAACACTTTTGCCCAGGTCGGCTCGATGCTCGCAACAATCTGCTCAACAGCCGCGTTTCTGGCGAGAATCAGATGCTCACCTTGCCGCAGCCGATCGCGAAACACCCCGATCGGCACCGTTGGCTTTAAGTCGAACACGCCCGCAAAACGCTCGATGAAAGTCTCCCACAAGTCCGTGTTGTCGAGGCCGGTCATCGTCGCGTCCAAAGCGCGCGACATAGCCAGTTCACGAATCGCCTCGTTCAGCTCGTTCGGATCGCGCAGCGACCGCCCGTACGCCCCCACGACGGTCGCCTGCTGCTCGCCGCCGCAAATCTGAAAGGTTTTGCCGATGACGTCGAACTTATTCGTCAAAAACGACTCGTAGCCGTCGGCGGGAAAATTGAGCGTTCGAAGGATTCGCAAGCCTTCTTTCGTCAGGCGGTTTTTCGGATTGAATAGCCGACCTCGGGCATTGGTGACGATTTGATCCCAGAGTTCCGCATTGTTGTCTTGGCCGGCGCGCATTAGGGCGTCCACCTGACGTGCGGCGTCGTCGTCCCATGGGAGAGTGAAGCTCGGGTAATTGCCGTCCCACGCCGCGGCCAAATGGTCTAGGTAGGGAATCGGCGCCAGCCAACGATCCGACCAGCGATCTCCGAGAAGAGTCAACGACTCCGTTTTCGGGTCGTAGGCGGCAAATCGCAACTGATCGAAGCGTAGGGACGTTTGTAGAGCGTAGATTCCGCCCGCATCGTCGATCGCATCCGGCCCGACGCCGCCGGCCGCCGCCGTGCCGTCCTGGGCTAAAAGCGGCAGCGACGCCGTCGAAATTGCCGTCAGTCCGGCGGCCAGAAATGTGCGACGATTGGGCAGGTCACTCATTATGCTCGTCCTCATCTCGGGCGCGCTTGTTGCGGGCCGTTGCACAAAAAACAAGTTTCGCCGAAAGCCCGATAGCTCGGTCGAATCAGCCTACGCGGCGCCACGACCGTCGGACTGTGAATCGACGACGCACGGCGGCGCGCAACGACAACTCTCTCAGCCGCTGCGGGTGACAAGGCCCCGCGAATCAACGCGGCGTCAGAGTTTCGGTGCCGGCTTCGCCCCGACTCACGTTGAGCCACTTTCCCACGAGCTTGCCGTCGGCTTGCACTTTGTAGACGACGACGCCCGATCCCCAAGATGCGCTGAAAATGTCGTCGGTCAAAAGGCCCGCGCCGGAATAGGTTTGCGTGCCGCTGACGGTCCATCGAACCACGTAGCCCGCGCCGTTTTCAGCAATCTCCACGGTGCCGTCGTATGGGGAGCCGTCCGGATTCGTGCCTCGACACGAGTACGAGCCGATTACATCGGCAAATGCCGATAGCGGCACCATCATGCAGAAGAACGCTACGGTCATTAGAATAGATCGCCGGGCAGTAAGCATGCAAAACTCCCTCCAAGACAAGAGTTGCGCGAACCGGCAAGTAATTCCGACGGGTCGGCGTTCGAGCCTTCAAGAGTTGCCCGACCGTCCGACATCGATCGGTCGCTCCGATAGGAAGCCGCCGGTTCGATCCATCACGTGATAGACGCAAGGCATATACCGAAGTGGCCGAGAATTCTCAAGCTTCGCAAGAAGTGATGATAACGCCGCGATTGTCGGCAACATCATCGGCATTTCGCGGGACTTGTCAGGCCGCCGCGCGCACCGTGCGCACAAATTGTCTGTCCGCATTCCGCACAGCGGCGTGCGGTCACCGCCCACCGCACGACTCCGGCGATATCGGCGAGTATGCGTTCTACGGTTGTCCAATCCGCGCCGGTTACCAAGGGGATCCACAGAGGGGCGAAGCAGGCGCGTCATCGCGATCGGTACTCGCGGTTACCGGCCGCTATTCCCAATCGCACAGCACTTTGACCGACGGTCTGACAGAGTCGGACAACAAGACGATTCGGCAAGGCAGGTTCACTTCAGTGTCGGCCAACGGCGGCCATCAGATCTCGGAGCGTCGCCTACTGCAGTACCTGAAACGGGTCTTGAAGAGGCTCGGTTTCGGCCGGCGGGTCGCAGATTCAGCACAAATCAAGCACAAGCACGGAGAACCGAAGAATGTCACGAGCGCAAAACAAAAGCCGTCAACCGATTACGTTGACGGCTTCTTGTCAGAGCGGAGGGCACGGGACTCGAACCCGCAACCGGTTTCCCGGCACCACATTTCCAGTGTGGCCGCTAGCCATTCGCTTACCCTCCGAAGGCCCGCACCGACATGCTCAAGATTAGGTTCTTGAGGCCGCGCCGGCAAGTCGGCGGATCCCGGCGTTCATTGCCGGGATGGCAATGGGCCGTCACACTGAATGGATGCGGCCCCGAAATCCAGTTCTACGCCGAACGATCGTTTTATCCGGCGCTTTGATGCGCGCCGCATCGTTGCTGGCCGTTCTGTTGACGGTCGATGCATCCTGCCTTGCCGACGATATTGCCGCAGCGCAAACCCTGCCGGATCGCCCAATCTTTCGCCGCCCGATCGCTCTCGCATGGGCCGCCGATGACATGCTCATTGTTGCGAATCGCCGTAGCGGTACGATCTCGCTGATCGACGTTGGCACTCGGCGCGTTCGTGGTGAGGCGGCGGTCGGCGAGCGATTGGCCGCGATGACGCCGTTTCCCGATGGGCGGCGGTTTGCGGTCGTCGATGACAAGCGAAACGAGCTTATTGTCGTGCGGCGAGTTGATCCAGCCGGTTTGAAAGTGCTGAGTCGGACCCCGGTCGGTCGCGATCCTTTCGGCTTGACCATTTCACAGGACGGATCGTTCGCCGCCGTCGCGTGCCGGTGGTCGCACAACATCGATCTCGTGCGGTTCTCAGACGACGACGAACCGCAAATCGCTCGCTCGTGGACGTTACCGTTTCCCGGGCGCGAAATCGCGATCCTGCCCGCGGGTCGCATCATCGTCGCCGATGCGTTCGGCGGCGGCTTGGCAATCATCGATCCCGACGCTGCATCATCGCGAATCACGACCCTACGCGTCGAGGGCCACAACATTCGCGGCCTAACCCTCGACGATCGGGGAAACCGGCTGCTATTCACTTATCAGCACCTCGACCAGCGCTTGCCGTCGACGGCGGAAAACATTGCCGGGGGTCGCTTGATCTCCAATCACTTGCGCGAAATCCCCCTCGACGAGTTCCTCCATGCCGCTGACGAATCGCTTCTCGGTGGAAACGATGTTTTGCTCGACGAAACCGGTCGCGGCGCCGCTGATCCGCAATCGATGACGTTGAGGGCCGCGGGGCAACGACTCATCGCGCTGGGCGGCACTCAGGAAATCATGCTGCTCGAAGCCGATGGGTCTGCCCGGCGTCGAATCGGCGTCGGTGCTCGGCCCACCGCTGTGGAAATCGACGCGGCTTCGCGAACGGCTTTTGTCGCCGATCAGCTCGACGATGCGATTTCGGTCGTCGATTTCGATGCCGCAACGACGGTCGCACGCATTTCTCTTGGAATACAGCCCGAGGCGTATCCCAGCGATCGCGGCGAGCGGCTGTTTTTCGATGCTCGTTCGTCGCCGGCGGGATTTGCGAGCTGCCACAGTTGTCACACCGACGGCCATTCGGCCGGCCTGACGGCCGACACGCTTGCCGACGGCACGTATGGCACTCCGAAACGCATTCCGACGTTGCTCGGCACCGCCTTGACCGACCATTGGGCTTGGAACGGTGCGTTTCGTGAGTTGCGCGAACAGGTCCGGCAGTCGTTCGAAGCGACGATTCACGCGGACGTTCGCTCGGCGGTCGATCACGACGACGTCGCGGCATTCCTGCACACGCTCCCCTTCCCGCAGCCGCCCGAACCGGCGCCGCGCGACGACGGCGGAGACTCGAACGACGTCGCGACTTGGAAGCGCGGCCAAGCGATCTTCTCGCGACAAGGCTGCGGCCGGTGCCACATACCACCGCTGACCTACACGTCGCAACCGTCGTTCGACGTCGGTTTGGCCGACGAGCGCGGGCTGTCAAAATACAATCCGCCGTCGTTGCGGGGAGTCGGCCAGAACGAGGCGTTCTTCCACGATGCCCGCGTCCGCCGCCTGCCGGACGTCTTTCGCCTGGAGCAGCATCAACTCGACGATGTTTTGAGTCCGCCGGACCTCGACGCGCTCGTGCGCTATCTGCGCAGCCTCTGACGGCGCCGCCTCAACCGCGCCGTCTCCGTCGCAGCGCGTCGTCGGGCGAAAGCAGCTCCTCGGCCGTTTTCAAATCGGTCACCAGATGCGTCCAATAGCGCATTTGCGACAACAGCGGAATGATCGCCGGCGTTTTCGTCGTCCCGCACTTGCGACAGGGCCCGGCACTGATCACGAAGTAACGATCCGGCCGCTGGTTGAAGTGCTCGAACTGCTCCCAATCGAAAAGCGTCACGGCGCGGCGCCCCGGAGTCTGCTTCGTCAGCCGAATCGGACCGTTGCGATGGTAGGGCAAGTACTGCAGATCGCCCACCAAATCGCGATGATCGACGGCCGACAGTGCATATTTGTTGCCCGCCAAATACTGACGGATCGTCGCGTGCTCGTCGTCGGCCGAGCCAAGGCTGCTGATCACCAGTTCGATTTCATCGCGCAGTTCAAACGCTCGCCGGATGTTGTCGTCCTGATCTTTGAGTTCGTCGTAAGCCCGGCATTCGACGGTCGCCGCCGTCGGCAAGTCGACGTATTCGATCGGCTTATGCTCGTCGAACAAGCGAAAGAATGTGACCGGCGAGACCATCGGATCGCGAATCGTGGCCGTCAGGGCGTGCAATCGCAGCTTAGGGCAATCGGGCATCGCATTGACGAGCGACGCCAAATGCGACACCACCGCCAACGTGCTGTGCCCGGCCCCGAGCCCGACGCTCACGGGTCGACTCTCCGTGGTCGGATCCTGCCCAGCCTGCTCGGCCGCGAGCTCGTGCTGTTCGGCCAAGCGGCGAATCAATTGAAACGACAATTCCGCCGTCGCGCGTGCCACCATGTCGTTCACATCTTGGGCCACGTTCACGACGCGGATGTCGAACCGCTGCTCGTCGAGCCGGTATTCATGCAGCAGCCGCCGGCTTAGTTCGACGGCCTGCGGCGGATTCAGCGCGACGAAGCCGCGACGCACCGCCTCGCGGACCACCTTGTAAACGCGGTACCGAGTGAGATCGATCTTGCGCTTATCGGCCCAGCGCAGATCGAGCCAGGGGAGATCGCTCGCATGGTTTTGCACGAGCCAGGCGGCGATGCGGCTGGTGATCTTTTTCTGATCGTCGCTGCCGGCTTGCAGCCACCGCTTGGCCACCTCAAAGACCAAGGCGTCGCTGAGTTCGACGACCCGAGATTCGGAGTCGATCGCAGCAGTCATGGCATGGCTCCGGGGAGCATCGCCGTTCGGCAAAAAGCCGGCGGTGAGGAGGCCGAATTGGTAAACTGTGCGCCTGCGCCACAGATTTTCAACCCGACGCCGCCGTGCGTCAAGCGTTTTCTTTTCACGCGCCGGCGAATGAGGCTCACAACCTTTAGCCGCCGACCCAAACTCATCCGCCTCTTCGCCGTAAGATCGCCCGCCATGATCGTCGATTGGGAAAACCAGCGCTCGCCCACGCAGAAGTTGATCCGCGACGGCATCGCGGCCGGATTGCAGATCGGCGCCCAGATATTTGTCTCACGCGATGGAAAAACATTGATCGACGGCGCGATCGGCGATGCCCGACCCGGCGTCGCCATGCGCCGCGACACGCTCATGCTCTGGCTTTCGGCCGGCAAGCCGATCGCCGCCGCCGCCATCATGCAATTGCATGAGCGCGGCCTGCTCGACCTTAGCGATCCGGCGGCCCGCCGGCTGCCGGAGTTCGGCGCGAATGGCAAAGACGCGGTAACCATTCGCCACATTCTCACGCACACCGCCGGTTTTCGATTCCTCGATCTGGGCGACGCATCGACCGCCTGGGACGAGAAAATCCGCCGCATTGCGAATGCGCCGCTGGAGCGCAATTGGATTCCCGGCCGACGCGCCGGCTACCATCCCTACACAAGCTGGTACGTGCTGGGCGAGATCGTCGCTCGGCTCTCCGGATTGTCGTTTTCCGACTATGTTCGCGAACGGATTTTCCTGCCGCTGGGGATGAACGACTGCTGGATCGGCATGCCGCCGGCCGTGCGCGATGCCTACGGCGACCGCCTCGGTGCGCTGGTCAACACCGAGAAGCGCGAGGACGCCGGCCAACCGTCGCTGACGCCCCATCTGCTCGGCATGCCCGAAGCCGTCGTGCAGTGCGTGCCCGGCGCCGGTGGCTTCGGCCCGATCCGCGAACTCGCGCGGTTTTACGAAATGTTGCTTGCCGGCGGCGAGTTTCGCGGCGTACGCGTGCTGGCGCCCGAATCCGTCGAACGTCTGAAAGCCCGCGAGCGCGTCGGCATGCTCGACGAAACCTTCAAGCACACTCTCGATTGGGGCCTGGGAACAATTCCCAACAATCGCCGTTACGGGCTCGACACCGTCCCCTACGGCTACGGCCGCCATGCCGGCGACGACGCCGTCGGCCATAGCGGCAGCCAGTCCTCCGTCGCATTTGCCGATCCGACGAACCGCCTGGCTGTCGCCGTGGTGCTCAACGGCACCTGCGGCGAACGGGCCCATCAGCCGCGAATGCGGGCCGTGCTCGAATCGATCTATCAAGAGCTCGGCATCACACGTAGCGATTGATCGCGGCCCACTCCACGTCGCCGCATCACGGTTTCCGTCGCAACTCCGCCCGCGCTCGCAGGCCCTCTGCTTCGAACGTGAGTCCGAATCGGGCTCGTTGAAAAGCGGCCAATTGCGGGGGCACCGGCGGGCCCGATTTCGGCTCGCCGGGGCTGCCGTAGACCGTCGACTCATACGTCTGCCACTTCTCGTTCCATTCGTACTTCCCGCCGCCGGGACAAATGAGCCGCACGTCCCACAGCCGCTCGTGCAACTCAACGGCGTCTTCCTTGGGAAACATCCGACGCCATTCGTTCAGGATCGGCAAGTTGCCCCAGGCCAGCCGTTGCATCTGCGCCTGATATTCATCCGACGACAGCGCGGCCAGCGCCTGAAGGGCCCCTTCTCCGGCCTCCAGGCAAAGATTCTCGCCGAGCCATTCGATCGCCTTGGCCGCCGCGGCCGCCTTCGCAGCCTCCGGTTTCGCATCCGCCGCCGTCGCCTGGCCGCCCTTCCCGTCGGCGGCCGCGTCGCGCGCGGCCTGCCGGTCGAGCGCCCGCTTGATCAAATCCTCGCTCGGTGAAATCGTCAGCGCTTCGGAGGTCAGCGCGTAATAGATCGCCAGCTTCTCTTCCGGCTCGCCGCGACGCACCGCCTTCGCCGTCGGCGAGATTTTCACATACGCCTGCTCGCCGTGCTGCTTCGTCTCCCAGGCCGTCATGCCCGGACCGACCGTGTCGATAAACGCCCGCAGCGCCGTGAGAAATGCCGTCGCCTTGAACGCGCTGGCCACTTCGATATTCACCGCCGCTGGAAAGTTGTACGCCTGATCGCGGGCAAACTTTTCCCGCTCCCGGTCGGTTTTTTGTTTCAGCAATTCGCCCCACAGCGGCGATTCGTCGGCATAAATCGAAATCGACTCGCCGATCCACGACAACGGATCGACCTTCATCTGCGGCATGAAACCCGAGGCCATGCCGCCGAACTGCTTCACGCGATCCGAATCCTTGTTGAAGGCCAACGCGGCGTGGAACAGCGCCCCGTGCGGATCTCCGGAACTCGGCTTGAGCTTCACGCCTTTCGACACGGCGATGAAATCACGATAGTCGGAGTTGTCGATCAGCGGCATGATCGTCAAATCGGCCGTCAGCAAATCGTCGGCCGTGTGAAAACGCAGCGCGATCGGATCGAAGGCCCAACTGAAATTCCGCTGATAGCCGTCGCGCCAGCGCTCGTAGGCCGTCGCCTCCGATTTCGCCACGGTCTCCAGCGGCAACTCGCTGATCGGCGTCATGAAGGCGAGCGAGCCGAGCGTCGACGACCGAACGCCGTCGTTCGTCAACCGCAATTCGCCGTTGGTCGACAGCCGCAGATCGCTGTAGATCGGCCCCGATTCGACGGACGGCGCCGCCAGCTTCGGCACGTTGGCCGCCTGCAATTCAGCCAACACCGCCAGATCGCGCACGCGCCGCGAGTCGGCGATCCGCCAGCGCGGCCCGCACCAGCGGCGAATCGTGGCATCGCTCAAGAACAGAAAGGCCGTTTCTCCCCCCTGCCCCAGTTGGTAACGATCGCGGAAAAATCTATATTCGTCGAGCCCGCCGATCGCCGGCGTTTTCCCTTGGTGCGTTTCGATCAGCCGCCGCAACTGCGCCGGCGAATTGGTCACGACGGCCGCGTTGCCGTACGCCGCCAGATAGCTCGAAACGGTCCGCTCCTCATTGCGCCACGATTGATAGCCGACGCCCGCGATCTCGCCGCTCTCCTGCTTCACGCCCTTTTCATTCGCCGTGTTGAGCGTGATCTGGCCGGCCAGCATCGTCTTCAACGCCCCCAGGTCCTTGGCCTCGAACAACACGGCCAAGTCGGTGCCGACGCGGAAATACGAATCACCGCCGGTCATGGCGACGCTGTCGATCACCTGCGGCCCGAGCATCCGCCCCAGCGCCGTCGTTCGCAGGCCGACTTGCCGCTGATAGCGTTCGACGACGCCCGCGTCCTGACTTTGCGGCTCGGCCGCCTGCACCAGCGGCGTCCCTTGGCGATCCGCCTCGTCGGAGAGCCGCACCGCATCGGCGAACGTCGGAAAGAACACCACGTGCTGATCGGCCGGCACATACGCCGCCAAAGGATCGAGCGCGGGCGACTTGCCCGCGATGAGCGGCTTCCAATCGATCTCCTTGACGCTGATGCCCTTGATCGAGTCGAGCGTCACGGTGGTTTCATCGGCCCGCGCCGCCGGCAACACGCGATCGAGCTGCAAGTTCTCGCTCACCGCGCGACTGCCGGCGAACAGCGAATACGTGTCGTCGAATTCCGTGATGGGCCGAAACGTGTCGACCGGCGTGCGGCCGGCGACGGCCGCTGCCTCGGCGCTCCCTTTCTGTTCCAATTGCGTCACGCGCACTTGATGCCGGAACCACGCCGCGCCGGGAACGTTCTGCGACAACAGCCGCTGGTAGTGCGCGCTCTTGGCCGTCAGAAAATCGTTCCGATAATCGGCCGAGGCCCGATCGGCCGCGATTTTGAATTTCACGACGTCGTAAGCCGAGTAGTTTTCCTGCGGGAAGAAAAATCGCCCGACGACCTCGCGCCCCTTCTCCGGCAAGCGCACCAGGATGCGGCCCCACTGATCTTTCATGGTCGGCCGGAACCAGGCGCCGTTGACATCCTGCCAATACGCCTCCCCTGCCCCGTCCAGCACGACGTACGGCCGCGCGATGTTGAGCCGCCGCCAGTCGGTCTGAACGAGCGATTGCCCTTCCGCCGCCGCGATCTTGCCTTCGACGATTTGCAAGTCGTCGACCGCGACGCGAAAAAAGGCCGGCTCGTCCGCGACGGCCCGCGCCGCAAGCGCTAACACGACGACCGACGCGAGCGACCGAACGACGCGAATCGAGTGCATGGCAACCTCGAAGAAAAGATGATGGAAACGGCCGGCGGCAGAGCGATCCCGCCAGAGTATACCCGACCGCCGCCGCGAAAGTGTCATCGCGGCGGCGAACGACCGATCAACGAGCTCGCCGCGGAAGGACGGACTCTCAAGCACCAAACCCTTTTCACCACAAAAAAACACAGCGGACACGGAGAAAAAACCACGTTAACCAGCCACGAACCACCAGCCACGAACCACCAGCCACTGACCACGGACAACTGACCACCGACCTCCGTCTTCTGATTTCGGCTCACCCTCGTTCCGCTTCGCCCCGCATATCGGATCGGCCTATAGGGGGTACCCTAATCCGGCCCGTTTCGCGCCGTATAACGGCTCACGCGCGATCCGTTTCGCGAACGAATTCGCAAGGATCAGAGTGCCGGACCGGAAGTCTAAGAGTGCCAAAGTATCAAAGTGCCAAAGGACAGCCTCTTCGTCTCTGGCACTCTGGCACTCTGGCACTCTGGCACTCTGGCACTCTGGCACTCTGGCACTCCGGCACTCCGGCACTCTGGCACTCCGGCACTCCGGCACTCCGGCACTCCGGCACTCCGGCACTCCGGCACTCCGTAACTCTGGCACGTGCTGTCTGCAAACCAAATTGTCAAAGAGCAAACATCAACCGCGCAAGTCGTCCGTCGTCCGTCGTCCGTGGTCCGTCGTCCTTGGTCCTGGGTCCTGGGTCCCCGTTTCCCGCACCCCCGACCGTAGCGAAACCGCCTCTCGCCGCCTAGCGCTACTTTCGGGACATAAATAAATCACGACCCGACAAGCAGTTACGGAGCCGCATCGGTCGACCGCCGACGTTCGCCGCCGCCGAGCGGCGGAAACATGCCGGCCCCGTCGCGCGCCGCGATGGGCTGACGGTTGAAAATCGATCCCCGACCCGCATCGCGGCGACACATTTCCTTCGACGCCGATCGATCTTGCTTGCGTCCCCGGTCCCCGGTGTCCTATCTCAGCGCATCCAGCGGGCTGCGGACCCGCGTGGCCGCCTTCTGCATCACGTGTGTATAGATCATCGTCGTCCGCACGTCGTTGTGGCCGAGCAGTTCCTACACGGTGCGAATATCCTGTCCTTGTTCCAGCAAATGAGTCGCAAACGAATGCCGTAGCGTGTGGCAGGTGACGCGCTTGGTCCATGCAAGCGTGGCTGCGGCTTGCGTGATCGCCCGCTGCACGCCTCCTTCATGCACATGGTGCCGCCCGACTTCTCCGGTGCGCGGGTCATGCGAGAGACTGCGCGATGCAAAGACGAATTGCCATCCGAGTTGCCGATCGGCCCCCGGCAGTTTTCGCGCCAACGCATACGGCAACTCGACGCGGCCCAGCGACCGAGCCACATCAAGTTCGTGCAACCGCGATCGCCAAGTGAGTTGCGATTCCAGTACGGCCCGCACGCCGTGGGGCAACATGACATAACGATCCTTATCGCCTTTGCCTTCGCGGACCGTGAGTTGCCCGCGGGCCAGGTCGATATCCTTGACACGCAAGCGGCAGCATTCCATCAGCCGCAGGCCCGAGCCGTACAGCAACCGGGCCATCAGTCCGTACGGCTCGGTCTTACCCAGTGCATCCACCGCGGCGAGCAACTGCCCCACCTCTTCGGCCGACAAGACGGTTGGAATACGGCGGCTCCGGCGCGCGCGGACGGCGTTGAGATCGCCGATCTCGCGTTTCAACACCTGTTTGTAGAGAAACAACAATGCGTTGAGGGCTTGGTTTTGCGTGCTGGCCGCGACCCGACGTGACGTCGCCAAGTGCGTGAGAAACTGTTCGACTTCGGCGGCGCCCATGGTGTCGGGGTGCCGCACGTCATGGAAGCGAATGTAATGGACAATCCAGAGACAGTAAGCTTGTTCCGTGCGATAAGAATAGTGGAGCGTGCGGAGCGTCTGACGGACCCGATTGAGGAGCTTCATGAGCGATTCTCCCTTGAGTCGGCCGCGTACTAGTCGGCGGAGCGCGAAAAAGTGCGTGCTAGGCCGCGCGCGGCCTAGCACGCAGTAGTGTGCGCATGTATAGTATCGATGTCAAGGCAGCGCCGTGACTTACGGTGTCATGACGGGAACACCGGCGGTAATATGCGGCAGAACGAATCTACTAATACGTTCGCCGGCAGAGGTCTTCGTGACGATGCGATTCGTATTCCTGTTCGTGCTGGCGACGGGGCTGAGCGCGGGATGCAGCAACAATTCCGCGCCGACGAATTTGCCTCCTAACCCAAAGCTGGCGCCGAATGCGCCCCAGGATCAGCCCGTCGATGCAAAGGGCAAGGCCGAAGCCGAAGAGTACCGGGCCGCCATCGCTCCATATGTAGAGAAAGGCCGGAAGACGTTTCCGGACGCCAAGAAGCGCTACTTGGCGGGTTTGCCGGCGGGGGACAACTTCTTCGCCGTCACCAATCTTGGCGACGGGTCCGGCACGTCCGAGCAAGTATTTGTGGCCGTCGCGAGTATCAAGGATGACCGTATCACGGGGCGGATCGCCAGCGACATCATCGGGGTGAAGGGCTTCAAAAACGGTGATCCGTACACATTCCCGGAGAGCGAGCTGGTAGACTGGCTCATCACGCGCCCGGACGGTAGCGAAGAGGGAAACGTGGTGGGCAAATTTCTGGACGAGTGGCAGAAGACTCGCCCAAAAAAGTGATGTTTCTGGTCGCTGACTGAAGTCGCCGGCGAACCAACGGATGAAGCTGACCGGGGCCGCCATCCTGGTCTCGCGCGGCATAAGGTCTTGCAGGCGACCCCGGCAGCTTATCCTTATCGTTCGGCGGCTTGGTCATCGATGGCTTCGCTCCCCCTAGAGCTGCGGAGGATGTTTATATGAGCGAGACGAAACGATCACAAAGCAGATGGTGGCTCGCCTTCGGTTTTTGCGGGTTCGTCCTTCTCGTAATCATCGAGGCGGTTGCGCCGTTGTTGGATCCCGATAAGTCGTACACGATTTGGCGGCTCGTCACGATGGCGATGTTGGCTGTGGCCGCCTTTGTATTCCTCCGCCAGTGGCTTCTGCAGAAGCCGTCGCCAGATGGGACCGCGTAACAATACGCTGCACAGGTCACGGCAACACGTGGCGGTTGCAGAGCGACAGCCGCCGAACCAGGCGTTGCACCACGACCGGGGCCGCATTCTTGTTTCGCGCGACACCAAGGGAGAAAGGGGGACAAGGGAGAAAGGGGGACATTCCACGCCTGTTCGGCACGGGATTTGCGCATCATGATCGTCGTTAGACGTCGGCTGTCAATTCGGCGGTCGAGCGTGACGGAGCGACGACGATGTGCGGTCGAGATGACGAGCTGCGCGAGCGCGACATTCAGGGCCTGAAGTACCTGAAGACGCTGTTGCCGCTGTTGGAGCGGCTGCACGACGTCGGTTGCCGGCGGGATAAGGCCGGCAATCGCACGCTGCATTACGATCAGTATTGCCTGCTGGTCCTGTTGTTTCTGTTCAATCCGGTAGTCCGTTCGCTGCGATCGTTGCAGCAGGCGAGCTTGCTGAAGAACGTGCAACGGAAATTGGGTTGCCCGCGGACGTCGCTGGGCTCGTTGTCGGAGGCCACCGACGTGTTCGACCCTGCGCGGCTGGCAGGGATTGTCGGTGAACTCTTGAAGCAGGTACCGGCCACACGCTCAATCGGCCAAGACCGGATCCAGCACGTGCTGACGGCCGTCGACGGCAGCGTGGTCAAAACCCTCGCCTCACTGGCCGAGGCAGCCTACTTGCGCGATAAGAACGGCCGGTCGCACAGCGCCTGGCGGTTTCACACGCATTTCGAGATTGATCGCGGCGTGCCGGTGCGGATGGAAGTCACCGCGGGCACCAATGGCGGTAAGACCGACGAAAAACAGCGGCTCCGCGCGGTGCTCGAGGCCGACCGCTGCTACGTGCTGGACCGCTGGTATGCGCAGTTCACCCTCTGGAACGAGATCGTGGCGCTGGGCTCGAGCTACGTCTGCCGGATTCGCGACAACAGCGATTTAAGTCGGCAAGTCGAGCAGCGGCCGCTCAGCGACGCCGCTCGCCGGGCGGGAGTACTGGGCGACGTGGTCGTCGAATTGGGCGCGGCCGGCAAGACCGATTCACGGCCAAATCACCCGGTCCGCGTGATCCTGGTGCCAACCGTACCGCACGAAAAACGCGGCGGCCGCCATGGCGGCACGGCCGGGCCGGGTAGCGACGGCGTCCTGCGAATCGCCACGAACCTGCTCGACGTCCCGGCCGAGGTGATCGCCGACGTTTATCGGCATCGCTGGACGATTGAACTCTTCTTCCGCTTCTTCAAGCACGTCCTGGGGTGTCGGCACCTGCTCTCGACCGATCCGATCGGGATTCAGATTCAAGCCTATTGTGCGATCATCGCCTGCCTGCTGATCTCGCTCTGGACCGGCGGACGACCGACGTTGCGGACGTATGAAATGATCTGCTTCTACTTCCAAGGCTGGGCCGACTTGGACGAACTGACGGCGCACATCGAAAAACTCAAACCGACCGTCGCCTAGCACCGCCGTACTCTGCGGCGCCGTGCCGCTTCATGCTGCGCCGAGGTCGGAGACGTTTTGCCTCGCTCTCGCCGCCCTGCGCAACGCCGACTTGTCCGTCCTCTGATCGCCGATCAAAATTCCGCTAACATGACCGGTGAAAACGCAGTGCCGAACAGGCGTGGGGACATTCTGCTTTATTATGAATAAGTAGAATGTCCCCTTTGTTCCATCCCCTTTGTTCCATCGATCGGGTTACGATCGACGTCGCGCCGCCCGACGTCCGGGCGGGCAACTGAACTCGGTGTCGTTCGGCAGCACTATGCTCGCGCAATTTGAAGTCACCAGCGACTTGATAAGCGGCCCTCGAAAAGTGTGGGTTCAGCGCACTGTTGCCGGCGAGGCTTCTGACTGCCTGGTCTTTTTGGACGGCGAACTTTATCTCCAACGAGTACAAGCGCCGGAAACGATAGATCAACTACAGAGGGAAGGCCGCTTGCCGCCGATGGATTGCATTTATGTCTCTTCCGTTGATGCGGCGGCGCGTCACATCGACTATGTCTGCAATGAGGCGTTTTCCGAGTTTCTTGCCGGCGAACTCCGTCGCTGGATCGCAGGTGCCGTCAACCACCACCTCCGTTACGCACTTTGCGGTTTGAGCTTGAGCGGCCTTTCGGCCGGATTCACGGCACTACGGCATCCTGAAGCCTTCTTCGGCGCCGTTTGCCAGTCGCCGTCCGCTTGGTGGAACGATGAATGGCTGGCAATGTCTCTGGATCCACAGGCACCCGGCCAAGGGCGCTTTTGGATCAGTGTCGGTAATCAAGAGTTGGAAGAGGGTGTGTCTCATCCTCCATCGGGACTTATTCAGTCGACGAATCAACTCTTATCGTGTCGCCGCTTGGCTCAGAAACTAACAGGCTGCTGCGCAGATTTGCATTACTACGAGTTTCCCGGCGGGCACGATCCCATTTGCTGGGCAAAAGAACTTCCGGAAGCGCTCCGCTGGCTCTTGCAGGGCGACGCCGAACAATCCGCTCCACCTGACCGCGGCGGCGAATAGAATTGTCCCGAGATCAACACGTCACTGCCGCCTCGGCAGGTGATCTTCAACGTTCGGCGGACGAGGAGTTTTGTCATGAGCCTGTTTGCAGCATTTCTAGTTCTGGCCTCGTCGGCGGATGGCGAGCGGGTAATCCCGTCCGTTACCGTGAAGGGCAACATTGCAACCCGCGTCGTGTTCACGGGGGCCGCCGGCGACATGGTAGCCGCGTCTTGCCTGGCGCTGCTAGCGAGTTGCCACTACTCCCATGTGCCGGCCGAGGGTCCGATACCGGACTGGGATGACACCTACGCCAAGGCGTTCAACTCCGCAAGCCACCTCCATGTTCGCTTCGCGAAGCCACAGACCGTCAAGGGCGCCGATGGGAAAGCGGTCGAAGTGACGGAGATGCTGGTCCTGCTACCGTTGAATAAGGGGCGTTTGCTCGTGCGTGTGGGCGACAAGGCGAAGGCATTCGCCAAGTACGAGCACGACAAATGCGTGGCCTTACAGAGCCTGCTGAAACTGGCCGAGCCGGAGGAATAACCGCCTAACCCCGCGTCGCACCTGACCGCGGCGGCATTACGGTTTGTCAGTGTTCAACGTCTCACCAGCCGCCGCGGCAGGTGAATGGTGTCGTTAGGCGGGGGAGACGCGCTATGGATGACATTCGTTTCTGGGAATCGATCGAAACCGCGTGGAAAGCTGTGGGCGGGAAGGTGATGGTGCGTCAAAAGTTGGCCGAGGGAAAGCTCCCGGCGGAGAAGGCCGAAGAATTGCTCGAATCGCTACAGGAAGTAATCCCGACCCTGCGTGAAGAACTCGGCAAGCTTCCAGCGGCGGAGCTACTGGCATTCGATCGAATCCTGGAACGGAAGCTCTACGAGATCGATCGCGCAGAGATTCACGAACACACCGACGGTTCAGACGATGGGTTCCTCTATGCTCGCGGATTCATCGTCGCTGCCGGCAAGGGATACTACGATGCCGTAAATGCCAAACCTTCAGTGGCTTTGAGGGACTTGGAGTGCGAGGAGATTTGCTACCTTCCCTTGCACATTCACGAAGAGAAATTCGGGAAAGTTCCGCAATCGGACATCTCACGAGAGTCGTGTTCAAACAAAGCCGGCTGGCACGGCCTCGGGTAGCGCCGGCGAACCAGCGCTTGCACTCGACCGGGCAAGCATTACGGTATTCCGAGGCATCGCGTTCCTTGCACTGAAGCAGCGTCGCTAAGAAATCGACAGGCCGCCGGCGACGGCGGCGGGCGACGGGCGGAGGCGGGTGACCTCGGCCAAGGGCGCGTCGGCCGGTGCCCCGTCGTCGGCCAAGAGCGCTTCCATCGGCGGCGGCGGAGCGACGCGATCGGCCGGACCGTCGTCGAGCGTGGGCGTGAAGGCATCGAGCGCGGTCGCCAGTTCCTGGGCGGTGGGTCGTTCGGCCGGGTCCCAGGCCATGGTCCGCCGCACCAACATTTCCAATTCTGCCGGCGTGCCGCGGCGATAGTCCGACATCGGCGGCGGCGGCGACATCCCGTAGGCCATCCGCAGATAGTGCTTCGCGGTCCAAGGTATGGCGCCGCAGATCAGCTCGTAGAGCAATTGCCCAAGGCTGAACACGTCGGAGCGGCCGTCGTCGGCGCCGCCGACGACTCGCTCGGGAGCGACAAAGCTCGGAGTGCCGACAAAATCGCCGGCCCGCGTCAGGCGATCGTTCCCTGCGGGGCGTTCGTCGCCGAAGAAGCCGGCCAGCCCGAAATCGACGACCTTCACGACCTCGCCGTCGTCGGCGTGATGCAGGTAGACGTTCTCCGGCTTGATGTCGCGATGCAGAATGCCGCGGCGATGGGCGGCGGCCAGCACATCGGCCACGCGGGCTGCGATCGCCGCGCAGCGTCGCAACGGCAGCGCACCGTGCTCGGCCAGTTCATCGGCCAGCGATCGCCCGTGCAAGAGTTCCATGATCAAAAAGGCGACGCCGCCGGTGGAGACGCCGGAATCGAACACGCGGACGGCATTGGGATGCGACAATCGCGCCGCGGCCGCCCCTTCGCGCAAGAATCGCTGCAGCTCCAGCGACGAATCGTTGCCGGGCATCGGCCGAAACACTTTGACGGCGACAGGCTGGTCGAGCACGAGATGCCGCCCGCGGAAGACGACGCCGAAGCCGCCGGCGCCGAGCTCGGCGTCGAGGCGATACTTGCCGTCGAGCACCGTGCCGGGCAGAGCGCGGGCATAGGCCTGGAAGACGCGGTCGGCCTGCTCATGGGCGGCCACCAGTTCGCGATTCGTCGCTTCCAGCCGGAGGTTGGCTTCCCGAAGCTCGGCCGTTCGCGCGCGGACGCGATCTTCCAGTTCGGTAAAGACGCGAACATTCTCCAGCGCGACGGCCGTCGTGTCGGCCAAGGCCTGCAGGAGCTTTACTTCCGACGCGGTTGCGTGATGATGCCGAGCCCAGTAGTTGCCGATGGCGCCGAGGGGATCGAGGGTGCGAATCGGCACCATGACCAGGCTTTTGACGAACGTCGGCCGGTAGGCGTCGTGCGGAATACGGTCGTCGGCGTAGATGTCGTCGATCACGACCGACTGCCGGTTGAGCATCGACCAGCCGCTGATGCAGGCCGACATCGGGAATCGCTCCCCTTTCCACAAGGGAGCAATGGCATCTTCATCGGCGTAGTGGCACTGGTCGCGGTCGCGGAGGACGAAGGTCGCGCCGTCGGCGCCGGTTAGTCGCCGGGCCGCGCTCCGCACGATTTCCTGCACCGTCGGCAGATCGCGGGCGAGCGAAAGTCGTTGCACGACCTCGATCAGATTCTCGACGGCGGCCGACTGCGCTTCGTCGGTCATGATCGATCTCTGCGGCACGAATCCCAAGTGCAAGACGCCCATGTCCTGCCGGTATTCTCGGCATCGACCGCGCCGAGTTCAAGCGCAGCATCGCCGGGAGCCGCGAATTACCGACTTACCAGCCGGCTTCAAGACCGACGTAGCCGCCGTGCATGAGGAGCAGGCCGCCGGTGTCGACGCTCATCGAGACGGCGGGATGGAGCGTGGCGATGGAGCCGGTGGCGCGGATTTGTTGCGTGGCCAGAGCGACGCCCTGAGCGCCCAGAACCTGGTAGCCGCCGGTCAGCCAGAGGTGTTTGGTGAGGCCGACGCGTGGGCGAATGCCGACTTCGCCCAAAAAGGCCGGCGCGCCGTTGTTGTTCGCCGCGCTGTGCGGAACATAATATCCGGCGGTCGATGTAAAGACGTCGTTGTATTGAGCCTTGGCTTCGTTCACATAGACGCCCCCTTTGGCAAAGCCGTCGAACCGCAGGCGGTCCTTCAGGCCCGACCAGATCACCAGGTCGGCGCCGACTTGGAAGCCCAACAGATGGTTGACCGTGCTGGTTTGTTGGTCGAGGCGGGCGATGCTGCCGCCGTACAGCGCGGAAAATTCCTCGGCAAGCCGGGCGTAGCGCAAGCCGCCGGAGATGCCGACGCGGTCGATATTGCTGAGCCGGAGATTGATCTCGCCGCTGGAAAATTGCGAATGATCGCCGAACTGCGCGTTGCCGCCGGTGCTGAACGATGCGAACGACGAGACGGGCGTGGTTTGAATCGAGAGCGCCGTATCGAACGGCCGGCTCGCCTGGGCCGAAAAGCCGTCGAGCCACATGCCGCGAACGTCGAGCGACCAGCTCCGTGAGAAGCGGGCCGTCAGATCGACGTCGACGCCGGGCTGGTAGCCGAAGTTGAGCTGGTCCGATTGAAAGAAGCTGCTGTTTTCGCCGTTTTGGGAAAGAACGCTCCCCGGATCGCTCGTGCGGTGCATGTAGAGGGCGCCGACCTGCCCTTGGATAAGGTACAGCGATTCCGTGGGAGTCGACAACGGAGCGTCGACCAAGTAGTCGGAGCCGCCGTCTTCCGCCCAAGCCGATGAGAAACCGACAAGCCACACCGTCGCGACGGTGAGCGGCCCGCAGTGCAACAACCGGCGACGAGCGACCATCGCGGAGATTCCCTTTCCGGAATGCACACGGCTTTATCCGCCGGCGCCCATTCAAAGGCGGTTCGAGAGAGCGGCGGTCGGGAGAATAGAAACGGCCGCAACGCACGGTCAACGCCAGTCGAGCGAGGGCTGAAGGAAACGTAAGCTCCGCCGAGCCGTCGTCGAAAAAACGGAAGCCGGCATTGCGATCAGCGATGCCGCGCGACGAAGGCGCGTGCGGGCAAGCCCCGCGATTGAATGCCTCGGCGACGTCAGGCCGTCGTGCCGATTTCCAGCTCCAACTCGCGGACCCGCGCGGACAGGCCGACGATGCAGCCCAGATACGATTCGAGCTCCTCGATTCGCTGTTGCTGGTCGAGGATCGTCTTATTCTTCGTGCGGACCTGTTCGACGAGGTCGGCCACGGTCTCGACGTGCCGCTTGAATTCGAAGTCGACGATGGCGTCGATGCGGGCGTCCTTCGTGGGATGCTCGCCGAGTTGATAAACGCCGGCCAACATCGTCAGGTCGAGCGTCAGGGCGTCGAGCTCGGCTCGGCGCTCGGCGAGCGTGCGGGTCAGGATGTCGCCGGTTCGCACGTCGCAATGCGAGCCGTCGGGAAGCGTGACGCAGATGCGGCCGTCGGTCGGGTGCTCTTCCACGCGGCAATTGACGCAGAAGCCGCTGAAAGAAATGTACTGGGCGGCGCGCTTATAACGATTCGTATGCTTGGTCGCGCTTTCGTCGCGGCGCGTGTTGAGCCATTCGACGCCGACGCGATGGCCGTCGTCTTCCGGCTGAACGCGGCGGACGACGCCGAGCACCGGGATGCCGTGATAGAGCAATTTCAGTTGTTGGCCGCGGACGATCTGCGAGACTTCGGCCATCTTGATGCCGATGCCGCCGAGCGATTCATCGACGACGGCGGCCTGCTGCTGCTCGCCGCCGCAGACGACGGTGATCTCCGTAAGGTCGGAGGGTCGTCGGATCCATTGGCGGCGATTATCCGCGAGGGTCGCGTCGCCGTTTTTTCCGCCGTTGTGTTCAACCGTCATGGCATTGTCCGCAAGGAGCCAACTGAATTTGTCGGAGGTCACGTCAGGTCCTTCTTGGACCTACACACATATAGGTCATGCGTAGAAGAAATCCCCACGTTTTTACGTGGTCACGCCTGAGCGGCGCGGTCGTAGGGTTCGCGCCGGTTGTACGATGCGCGGCGAGTTGCGGAATCGCGCCGCGAAACCCCGAATTTTAGGCACCGCCGCCACGGTAAACGGCCGGGTGCAAGCCGATCTTTCCGAGCGTACACTTGGGGGCCACGCGCCCTGCGCTTTTCCACCGGCCCGCCATGCTATTTGAGCGTTTGAGACATATCCGCCGCCCGGCGTATGCGGCGGCTCTGGGGTCGGTCTTGCTCGGCGGCTGCGATCGCGGCGTCCAAGCGCCGCCCAAAACCCCGCCACCGGCCGTCGTCGCTCATCCCGTCGCCGAAGAAAACCTGAACACGATCACGCTGACGGCGAAAGCCGCCGAGCGGTTGGGCATAACCGTCGAGCCGGCGGCGATCAAGAACGTTCAGCGGTACCGCCTCTTCGGCGGCGAAACCGTGCTGCCGACCGGGGCCGCGATCGTTGTTTCGGCGCCCCTCGCGGGCACCTTGCAACCGCCGGCAAAGGCCGATGCGCCGAAGCTGGGAATGCACGTCGCCGCCAAGCAGCCGGTGTTTCTGCTGTGGCCGTTGTTGTCGCCCGAACGCGCCGTGCTGACGCCGGCCGAGCGAATCCGTTTTGCTGAAGCCCGCAACACCGTGGCCCAAACGCAAATCGATGCGGCGGGACAAGTGCAGCAGGCGCAAGTGCAGGTCGACGCGGCGCGAATCGCACTGGACCGCGCAGAGCGGCTCCTGCGCGAACAAGCGGGCACGGCGCGAGCCGTCGACGATGCGAAGGCGCAACTCGAATTGAACCGGAAATCGCTGGAAGCCGCTGAAACGCGCAAGCGCCTCGTCGATGCGATCAAGCTCGACGAAGATCCGGGCAAACCCGAGCCGCTGGTGATCGAATCGCCGCGGGAAGGGACGCTGCGCACCATGAACGTCGCGGCGGGCGAGGTCGTCGCCCAAGCGGCGCCGTTGTTTGAAGTGATCGACCTCGATCCGCTGTGGGTCAAGGCGGCTGTGTATGCGGGCGAAGCATCGCAAATTGCGGCCGACGAGCCGGCGCTGGTCAGTGATTTGGCGGATCACGAGCCGGCGGATACGCGGCGCAAGGCGCCGCCGGCGGCGGCGCCGCCGAGCGCCGTGGCGATCGCGTCGGCCGTCGATTTGTACTACGAACTTTCCAACGCCGACGGCAAGCTAAGGCCCGGCGAGCGGATGACCGTGCGGTTGCCCGAGCGAGGGCCGAAGGAAAGTCTGTGTGTGCCCTGGTCGGCCGTGGTGCACGACGTTTACGGCGGCACATGGGTCTACGAGCAGACGGCGCCGCAAACCTTCGTGCGGCGGCGCGTGGAGATCAGCCATGTCGCCGACGGCCAAGCCGTGTTGAAAAACGGCCCCGCCGCCGGGGCCGCGATCGTGGCGAGCGGCGCGATGGAATTGATGGGAATCGAGTTCGGATTTGCGAAATGACGAACGGCCGAACCACAGGGTTGCAGAGAAATCTTGGAAACCGCAGACGGACGCCGATGAACACGGATCAAGACACCGAAACGAATTCTGATGGTCTGTTTTGCAGCGGCGTTCGTTTGCGGTTGCTTTCCGCCCGGTTCGTCCCCGGGTATTCGCGGTGCATAAAGCGTTGATATGACCTGGCTCGTAAGCACGTCGCTGCGGATTCGCTTCGTTGTTACGGCGGCGGCGGTGGCGCTGGTTGTGTTCGGCGTGCAAACGTTGGAATCGACGCCGCACGACGTGTTTCCCGAGTTCGCGCCTCCGTTGGTCGAAATCCAAACGGAAGCTCCCGGCCTGTCGACTCAGGAAGTCGAAACACTGGTCAGCATGCCGCTGGAGAACGCGCTGACGGCCGTGCCGTGGGTCAAGACAATCCGCTCGAAATCGGTGGTCGGCCTGTCGTCGGTCGTGCTGATCTTTCAAGACGGCACCGATCTGATCCGCGCGCGGCAACTCGTGCAGGAGCGATTGGCCGGAGAGGCGCGGAGGCTGCCGACCGTTGCCCACCCGCCGGTGATTTTGTCGCCGCTGTCGTCGACGAGCCGCGTGATGAAGATCGGCCTGACATCCGACAAGCTCTCGCAAATGGAAATGACGATCCTGGCGAAATGGACGATTCGCCCGCGGCTGATGTCGATTGCCGGAGTGGCGAATGTGGCGATTTGGGGGCAGCGCGATCGACAGTTGCAGGTGCTCGTCGATCCCCAAAGGCTACAAGCGCACGGCGTGACGCTCGACGCGGTCGAACGCGCGGCGGCCGATGCCGTCGCGCTCGCGGCCGGCGGATTTGTCGATACACCCAATCAGCGACTGGCGGTACGGCAGGCACCGGCCGTTTATAACGCGGCCGATCTCGGCGCGGCGGTCGTCGATTACCGCAGCGGCGCGCCGCTGCGTTTGGCCGATGTGGCCGACGTGGTCGAAGGATTTCCGCCGCCGATCGGCGATGCCGTGATTAACGACGGACCGGGCTTGCTGCTGATCGTCGAAAAGCAGCCCTGGGGCAACACGCTGGAAGTCACCCGGCACGTCGACGAGGCGCTGGAAGCGCTGAAGCCGGGCTTGAAAGACCTAACGATCGATCCGACGATCTTCCGGCCCGCAACGTTCATCGAGCGATCGCTGACGAACTTGAAGCATTCGATGGCGATCGGCTGCGCGCTGGTCGTCGTCATCCTGGCGGCGTTTCTTTTCGACTGGCGGACCGCGCTCATCAGCCTGACGGCGATTCCGCTTTCGCTCGTAGCCGCCGGCTTAGTGCTGCACTTCCGCGGCGGCACGATCAATACGATGATTCTGGCCGGGCTGGTCATCGCACTAGGCGAAGTGGTCGACGACGCGATCATCGACGTAGAAAACATCTTGCGGCGGCTGCATCTCAACCGCGCTTTGCCCAATCCGCGGCCGGCGTTCGACGTCGTGCTCGCGGCATCACTCGAAGTCCGCAGCGCCGTCGTTTATGCCAGCCTGATCGTGATGCTGGTGTTTGTGCCGGTGCTGTTTTTGGAAGGCGTGGCGGGCTCATTCTTTCGACCGTTGGCGATTGCCTACATCCTGGCGATCCTGGCTTCGCTGGCGACCGCGCTGACGATCACGCCCGCGCTGTCGCTGATGCTGTTGCCGGGCGCGCCGGAGCGCCGCCGTGACGCACCGCTCTCGCGTCGGCTAAAATCGGCATATCTACGCATGCTGCCGCCGATCGTCGCTCGGCCGAAACTTTCGATAGCGATCATTGCCGTCACGTTTCTGGGCACCGGACTGGCGGTGGCTCGGCTCGGCGAAGAATTCTTGCCGAACTTTCAAGAGACCGACTTCCTGATGCACTGGGTCGAAAAGCCGGGCGCATCGCTGGAATCGATGCGTCGGATCACCCTCCGCGCCGGCCGGGAACTGCGGCTGATCGACGGCGTGCGCAACTTCGGTTCGCATATCGGCCGGGCCGAAGTAGCCGATGAAGTCGTCGGGACGAACTTCACCGAGTTGTGGGTCAGCGTGCGGCCCGATGTCGATCTGCCCGCCACGGTGGCCAAGATTCAGGCGGCGGTCGACGGCTATCCGGGCCTGTATCGCGACGTGCTCACCTACCTCAAAGAGCGGATCAAGGAAGTGCTCACGGGCGCGGGGGCGACGATCGTCGTCCGCACCTTCGGCCCCGATCTGGCCGTGCTTCGCTCGCAGGGCGACCGGATCAAGAAAGCGATGGAACAGGTCGAAGGCGTGACGAATCTCAAGGTCGAGGCACAGGTGCTGGTGCCGCAGATTCAAGTCAGCGTGCGACCGGAAGCTGCGGCCAAGTTTGGGCTCACGATCGGTCGCGTCCGTCGGTCGATCGCCACGCTCGTCAAAGGCACCAAGGTCGGCGAAATCTACGAGGGCCAGAAGAGCTTCGACGTTGCGGTGATCGGCGTCCCGACGTTGCGGTCGGACGTGTCGTCGCTAAAGCGCGTATTGATCGATTTGCCGCTGGGAGGGCAAGTGCCGTTGGGCGACGCGGCCGACATCGAAATTGTGCCCGCGCCGAACGAAATCAAACGGGAATCGGCGTCGCGGCGGCTCGACGTCACGTGCAATGTAACCGGCCGCGATCTCGGCTCCGTCGCTCGCGAAATCGAACAGAAGGTGCGGGCCCTGCCGTTCCCGCAAGAGTACCATCCGGAATTCATCGGCGAATATGCGGCCCGCGAAGAGTCTCGCAAGCGATTGATGGCGCTGTCGGCGGCTTCGCTCGTGGCGATCGTGCTCCTGTTGCACGTCGATTTTCAATCGTGGCGGCTCACGCTGTTGGTGCTGCTGACGATCCCCTTTGCGCTGGTCGGCGGAGTCGCCGGGGCGGCGCTGCAAGGAGGCGTGTTGTCGCTTGGCTCGCTCGTCGGCTTTGTGACGGTCTTGGGCATCGCGGCCCGGAACGGCATCATGCTCGTGAGCCACTATCGTCACTTGGAAGACGTCGAAGGCGAGCCGTTCGGCGCCGCGTTGGTCTTGCGCGGCGCCGCCGAACGATTGACGCCGATCTTGATGACGGCCTTGGCGACGGGCCTGGCATTGGTGCCGCTGGTGGTCGGCGGCAACAAACCGGGGCAGGAAATCGAGTATCCGATGGCGGCAGTGATTCTCGGCGGCCTGACGACGTCGACGCTGCTCAATCTCTTCTTGCTGCCGCCGCTGTACGCCGCGTTCGGCGGACGCGTACGAAAAGTCGCCGCCGAGTAGCGGCGCCGGCAATGCCGGCTTGCGCAACGTTAATCTTTGTCGATTGCGCAAGATTTGATGGTTGCGTGGTCGGCAGGCGGCCGACAACAGAAGACGTGTCGTCCTAGGTTTTCATGCCGGCATCTGCGGTTTTCGCGTCCGCAATGGATCTGATGCGCGCCGAACGGCTGTTCTTGATGCTCGCCCTGGCGACGGCCGTCGCCGGTTGTCGCGGCGTCGTCGCACCAACGACCCATGCGGGCACGCGCCCTTGGCTCACGCCGGCGGAGCATGTCGCGAGCCGGCAAATTGCAACGGCATCGTCGCCGTCGCTCGCAATGCCCGATCCGCCGAGCGCCGGAGCGCCGGAGGCCGTCATGGTGGATCACGTCGAGCCGCTCGAATCGACGGAGCGCGAAGTGCCGCGAGAGGCGATCCCGCCGCCGGCCGCGCCGCTCACGCTCGATCTATTTCAAGCTCTGGAAACGTCGCTCGTGCAGAATCCCGATTTGGCGACGTTGCGGCAGAATGAAGGCGTGAGTCTGGGCGCGCTCGGCGTCGCGCAGACTTTTCCGTTCAATCCGTTTCTGCAGTTGCAAGTCACGCCGTTGCAGGACTCCAAAACCGGCGGGCCCGGCACCGTCTATCATTATGTGCTCTTGATGCAGACGATTCAGCTCGGTCACCAACAACGCCGGCGCGAGGAGAATGCCTGGGCGGCGCTGCAAAGCGTCCGCTGGAACATTGTTCAGGCCGAGCTGCAAAACGTCGCTCAGACCGAGCGGCTTTATTTTACGGCGCTTTATCAGCGCGGCCTGCGGGATCTGGCCGCCGCCAACGGCGCATTGAACGACGAATTGCTGAAGATCATCGAACGACGCCTCGAAGCCGGCGATGCGGCGGCCGCCGACGTTGCCGTGGCGCGGCTCGACAATCGCACGGCCCATCGCCAATCCGCCTTGGCCGAAGCCAATTATCAAACGGCGCTGCTCGATCTGCGCAGGCAGCTCGCCCTGCCGATGCACCTGCCGCTCGAACCGACCGGCGACTTGAACGATTGGCAATGGCTCGATCCGGCGGCCGGCGAAGCGGCGTCCGATACCGCCGACAACGCACGCGCAGCGACGGATGCGCGAATCGATTTCTCCGAAGCGGCCGCCGCAATGACGGCCATGAGGCCCGACGTCATGGCGGCTCGTGCCGACTTGGCCGCCGCCCGCGCCAATGCCGGCCTGGCTCGCGGATCGCGCATTCCCGACCTGCAGATCGGCCCGTACTATCAGCGCACCGAAAGCGGAACCACGTATTGGGGCCTGCGCACGCAAAACGATCTGCCCGTCTGGAACGACGGCCGGCCGCTCGTGCGGCAGCGTGAAGCGGAAATCCGCCAACGGGCCGTGGCTTGGCAACAATTGCAACGACGGGCCCAGTTGGAAGCGGAGGCGGCCCTGGATCGCTATTGCCGGGCCCGCGCGCTGGCCGCATCGATCGAGGCCGACGGCTTGGAATCGCTGCCCGAGGAATTGGCCCGCTTGGAAAACCAGTTTCGAGCCGGAGAAGTCGATTTTCTCCGCGTCGTGACGGCGCGCACGAGCCTGCTGCAATTGCGTCGGGCCCGGCTCGATGCGCTCAACGAGGCGGCCCAAGCGGCGGCGGCATTGACGGCCGCCACGGCCCTGCCGCCGGAAACGGTCGTTCGGCTCAAGGCGGAATCGATTGCCGAGACGATTCCCTGAGCCGCCGGCCTCAGGCGGCCGTGACCGGCCCCGATTCTTCAATGCGCCGCGTCCGCCGCTTCAAGAGCGCGATGATTTCTTCTTCGCTTCGCGGCTCGCCCAGGTGCACGAACCGTCGGGCCAGCCAATCGTAGCGCTTCAGCATCAGACAGGCCCACACGCCGAAGAAGTCGATCCCCTCGAGCACGATCGCATCGTTGCGGACGTACGACTCGCGCTGCGCGGCGAAGTCGATCGGCATGTCGGTCCAGTGGCGCGTCGCGCGAATGTGGTGGCCGATGTGGTAGCCGTCGTTGAAGCAGCGGCGGTTGTAGCGGCAATTGACGACCGTCAGGCTGTTGCGATACGGGTTGGCCGGATCGGCGGCGTCGATAAACGCGTGCTGGGCCCAGTTGCCCGCCATCATCGCGAAGCGGCACACCAGCCACGGCACGACGAACACGACCAGCGCCGGCCGCCAATTCCACCACAGCAGCAACCCGACGACGCAGAAGAAACCGATCTCGCCGGCCAATTCCCTGCGCACCAGCTTGTAATGGCCGCGCCGCCAATGGTAGGCCGTCACCTCGAATACGCCGCCGAAGAAAAACCGGGCAAAATATCGGGCAAAATCGAGCGCGCTGTCGCGCTGGAAGCGCATCGTCGAGCTGAGATCGTCGGCCAGGTTGTTTTCCGGATGATGCATGCCGACGTGATGCGCGTAGTACGTGTCGGGCGTCTCACCGAAGAACGGGCCCAAGCACCACGGCAAGTAGTGGTTCAGCCGCCGATACGGGCGACGAAACAACGTGCGGTGCGACGTGTTGTGCAGGATCAACACAAACCGACCCATGAATTCCAACAATACCAGCGCCAGATAGACGGCGGCCAACCACCACGAAAACCGCCCGGGCAAAAACAGGTAGACCGCAATCGGCATGACGATCAAATTCGCCTGCACCACGAAGTGCAGGAACGGCAAATCGCGCGGGTCGTTGATCAGCTTCAGAAAGAAGCGATCCAAAAGTCCGTAGCGCTCCGACGGCTGGTACGTCGGATCGGTGATCGTCGGCGCAATGCTCATCAAAAGAATCTCACCGTCGCGCGTTCCTACAGCTTCGGCCGGTCTCGCGCGATCGGCGAAAACACGGCGGTGCGGGTACGAAACAATGTAGCGATCGGCCTCGATTTCGCCAATCGAAGATGGGCTCCGTAGCGAGCCCGAAAGGCACGCTACGGATGCAGTTATTGCGCTAGCGGATCGCCGTGGTCTTGCAGCCAGGCGGCGAGTTTCTTTCGCAAATCGTCGGCGATTTCGCGCTTCGTCGGCTCTTCGATCAGGTCGTGCAATTCGTCCGGATCGTTCGTCAGGTCGAAAAGTTGCTCACGGTCGATTTGCGGATAGCGGATCAGCTTCCAGCGTTCCATACGGATCATCCGCTGCACGTCCCGGAAATAGCCGACGACGAAAGGGTGAACGGCGTCGGACCGCTCTTGGAGCCCGACGTCGTCGAGCACCGGCTTGAGACTGCGGCCGTCGATCTCCGTCGGCACGGCGACGCCGCAAAGTTCGCAAAACGTCGGAAACAAATCGCGCAGGTAGCATTGGGCCGCAATACGTCGATTGGTCGGGACTCCCGGCCCGCTCATCACCAACGGCACGCCGATCGTGTGCTCGTACATATTCTGCTTGCCGGTCAGGCCGTGACTGCCGACCGCCAGGCCGTGATCGCTTGTGAACACGACGATCGTATGCTTGAGCCGGCCCGTTTTTTCCAACGCCGCCGTGATCCGGCCGATCTGTGCGTCGAGATGCTCGACCAGCGCGTAATACACCGCCAATTCCTCGCGCATCCGTTGCGGCGTGAGCGGCCGCGGAAACAACACTTCGTCACGGCCGTTCAAGTTGCCGTGATCGAATGGATGCTGCGGGGCGAAATTCTTCGGCAGCGGCATCTGCGTGGGATCGTAAGCCTGCTCGTAACCCTTCGGCATGAAGCGCGGATCATGCGGTGCGGTGAAATTCACATGCAGAAAGAAAGGCCTCTCGTCGCGCATGCCTTCCACAAGCTCGATTGCTGCATCGGCGAATTGCTCGCTGATGTTCGGCGTCAGGCCGACGCCGCGCTCCGGAAACTTGTGTCCCTCGTCGTCCTGAAAGACCCAGCCGGTATAGCCTGTCACCGGTTGCCCGAGCCGATCGGTCGGATAGGTCATGGGAAACTTGCCGCCGCCCGAACCGTATAGTCCGCGGGTTGCCTCGTAACCGCGCGTCGTCGGTTTGCCGGTCGTGTGCCACTTGCCGACGTACCACGTGTGATAGCCCGCGGCTTTGAATACCTCTGGCAGCCGCGGCAATCGGTCGTTGAGCTTGCCGTCGGCGTATGGAACTTGCGCCCGAAAGGCCGTGCAGCCGGTCAGTATTTCCGCGCGGCTGCTGACGCAAATCGGATAGGCACAGACCGCCCGCGCGAAGGCGGTCCCTTCTCGCGCGAGCCGATCGAGCGCAGGCGTGCGAATCACCGAGTTGCCCAAAGCGACAATCGTATCCGGCCGCTCGTCGTCAGCCACCAGAAACAAAACATTCGGCCGCGACGCCTCGGCATCGGCGGTCGAGGGTGCTCCGTAAGCCGATAGTGCGGCGACCCAACAGGCACAACAGCGGAGCGGCATCATCGGTGATTACAGCACGTGGTCAACGAATTGCGGCAAGTTTGCGATATCGTACAACCTGGAATCGGGCACGTCTCCTGATTTTATGCCCGCCGTTGTTCCGAAGGCTCGTGGACCGCCCTACTTTCGTCGCGTCGTCGTCGATTTACGGCGGCGCGACTTTGTCGTGGTCCGTCTTTTCCGGGGCGACCTCTTCTTCGCGGGCTTCTGCTTGTCGCCCTGTTTTTCGCGGCGCTCTTGCAGCAGGCGCTTGGCCTTTTCGAGTTCGCGGCGGCGTTTGGCCGACAAACTTTTGCCGCCGCGGTTGATGAAGTATTGCACCATGCGGATCGCCGACCCGAGGCCCTTGGGACTGACCTTCCGGTCGGCCATGATCTCGGCCACCTTCTCGGCCGGCTGATCGAACGTATGCTCCGGCGGATAGGTTGAAACGGTCTTCACACGGCCTACCCATCGCTTGTTTGATTTGCTCATCGTTCGGACCCTCCGACAATCCGTCCCCAGAGGCCGTCGTGCGAAGGGCGTGCCAAAGCGGCAATCAGCTACTGCCTGACACGAGGATGTGTGATACGATCCGCGATCGACTTTCTCGAGCGGTGCGATGATTCGACGAAGAAGAAATCATAGGCCATGAATTCCTACACCGAATACCTGACGCTGAACGTGCCGCATCGCATGGAGTTTGTGAACATCACGCCGCAGGTGAACGTGGCGCTGCTGAACAGCCATATCCGTGAGGGACTTTGTCTGGTCAACGCGATGCATATCACGGCCAGCGTGTTTATCAACGACGACGAATCGGGCCTGCACGCGGATTACAAGCATTGGCTGGAAAAACTGGCTCCGTTTGATGCCTCGGCCGAGACCTATGCTCACCATCGCACGGGAGAAGACAACGCCGATGCGCACATGAAGCGGCAGATCATGGGCCGCGAAGTCGTCGTCGCGGTTACCCGCGGCAAGCTCGATCTCGGCCCGTGGGAGCAGATTTTTTACGGCGAGTTCGACGGCAAGCGGCCGAAGCGCGTGCTGATCAAGATCATCGGCGAATAGCCGCAACGGCGGCAGCCGCCGAATCGTGGCAGGCGGCGGTCGACGCCGCTAGAATGCAGATCGTGGATGCTCGGTCACAGCCACGGCAGACGCGCGGCACCACGGCGGCAGGATTCATGCGCGAGCATTTGAGAAAACATGCGGCGGCGTATCTGATTGCGGCGGGATGCACCTTTCCAGCACAGTGGGATCCGAAGCTTGGAATTCACGTGACTTGAAGTCGCGGC
>JADMIO011189589.1_pt1 | contig 79316 bp, 62 predicted proteins | sample 8958161 | NCBI WGS metagenome assembly JADMIO01 (sample SAMN16585339, study PRJNA669376) | soil metagenome | isolation source: Crop rotation soil | place: USA: Cullars Rotation, Alabama | collected 2011 | reverse complement strand
GCGACTTCAAGTCACGTGAATTCCAAGCTTCGGATCCCACTGTGCTGGAAAGTGCTTGCCTCTTGGGTTTTATTCTGCTCGCCGCCAATGCTGATTTCGATTTTTTCAATCTGCATATTCTCGTAAGGCTGGCTTTCTGCAGCAAATTGGAAAGATGAAAGAAGAAGTGTGAAAAGAAAGAAAATGGATCGCATATATTTGAGTCGTATGTATTTCATTAGACAAGCTCCCGATTAGATAAGAGGGTGATACGTTACTCGATCACGAAGTAATTATCAAGGAATAGCAGCAGATGGTACCTTTTGGAGAAAACATCAAGAAAACTGATCTTAAACATATGGTCTTCTCAAAAAGTGGCTTATTTTTCCTATACTTTCGTTGCTATTTGACAAAAGATTCAGCTACATTGTAAAAATTAGTTCCTAACGCCCCTAACCCGTTCAGAGAAAATTCTATGTTGAAAATTAAATGGCTCTTTGTGCTTTTGCTTTGCTTTGCATTTACTCGTGAAATGTATGCGGTGACATCAACTACAACACATAAAATTACTCAAATTCCAGCAAGTGGCATTGTGATCAATTCTCCTGGAACGTATGTTTTCGATAACGATATCACATGGAAGCCAAACAGTGATGGACAAGCAATTTTGATCACTTCAAATAATGTAGTTCTTGATTTCAAACACTATACACTGAAGAGTAAAAGCTCAACGTTCAAAACAATTGGAATTGTAGCGACAAAAGTTTCCAATCTCACCATCAAGAATGGAACAATTGCAAACATGGCTTTTGAAGGAGTTCACTGTGATAAATGCACAAATATTTTGATTAAAAATATTACTGTAGATGGGCTGAGCATAGAAAACACAGCCGCGTATACAGTTCCCGTTGGAATCTTAGTCACTTCTTCTATCACTGTTTCCATCAACAAGTGCACAGTAAAAAACATCAACGTAAAAACAGGATCAACTGCTGCGATTCAACTGACCTCAACGATTGCTTCAAAAGTCCTCAATTGTCGCATCAAGAATTTGCTCAATAAAGATGGTGCTTGTACAGGGATTGGTCATTTATTCTGCGATGATGCTGAAGTAACATCATGCACTCTAGATAAAATCAAAAGTGAGTTTATCAATAACCTCAACACTGAAGGGCACACAGCGATTGGAATTATTCCAGTTACTACTACACAACTCAAGATACAAGATTGCACGATTTCAAATATTACGGGCTGCTGCGATGACGCTCATGGTATGAGTCTCTTTGAGTGTCTCAATGCTGTCGTCAAAAAATGCAAAGTAAAAAACGTTCTCGATGGCGCAGGAGCTGCCCAAACAGGTGCTAAAGCGACAGGAATTGAAGTGTATGCCTCGGGAGTTCAAGTGATCGAATGCTCGGTAAAAAATATTAAGGCCATTCACCCACAAGATAAACAGGCGACAGGCTTTAGCTGTGCGCAATGTCTCGATGTTGCATTTATTTTGTGTCGAGCTGAAAAAGTCAAAGTCGTTGATGAAAAGGGAAAGCAAAGCTCAAAGCTTGGATATGGCACGGGGTTTGGTTGGGCACCAGATCCGAGAGCTGAATTTATTCAACCAGCAACTAACATCCTCTATGAGAGCTGTACAGCAAAAAAGTGCCAAGTGGGATTTGATTCATGGTTTCACATTGATTCTACCTGGAAAAATAGTTATTCCATCCACAATAAAATCCCAGTTCTGGATCAAAACCAACCTCCAAGGACACTCTCTTGCAATGCTTGCTCGGAATGTCCAAACCCGATTACAGTCACCATAAGCAATGTTGCAAAAAACAACACGTTCTTAGGTTTTGTAAAAAAGCGATAATCAACCTTTATATTGTGATGTAGTGCCTAGGGCTGGCCTTGGACATTTCATTCAAAACTAAGGCTCGTAAATGCACTTGTGCCCCCTTGAGCATCCACGGCTCTAATTTTGTACTGCTTTTCAAGCCGTTTTTCTAGTTTGTGGATGTGATGGTGGTAGTATTTTTTGGGATGCAGTTTCAGGCTAAAAAAGTTCACTTGAGTTGCTGGGATTTGTGCTATCAGTTTGTCATGGCCAAAGATTTGATAAAAGGCTGCATTTGGTACTTTTTGCCAGGTAGTCGCAAGCACAAGTTTGCCCTGATGCTTCAACACTTGGCCAAGGAAGACTTGTGGTTGAAGTAGTTTCGATGGGGGTGTGGGCTGTGCTGTAACCGTGACACTCTTTGAAACCGTTGCAAAGTCTCCCCCATTGTGGCTGACCATCTGTCCAATATAGAGTATGTTTGTAGAGGTGCCTTGGCTGTTTGTCACAGTTAAAGTTACTGGAAATGTACCGCTTGAAGAATAGGTGTGCGAGGCATTGGGTGTGCTTGTCATAAGGCTTGCTCCATCGCCAAAAGTCCAGGCATAACTTACCACAGAGCCAACCGGGCTGATAGAATTGGAAGCATCAAATGTGGCTGTAGCACCGTTTACTTGCGATGTAAAGCTTGCGACAGGTGCCTGATCGGGTTCAATAGCTTCGGCCATTGGGATCACAAGAGGAACAGATTGAGAGGTAAAATTAGTAAGATTTACTGCATCAAACCCTACATTCGTCACGACATACGCTGCGCTGTTATCTTGGGTGAGACTAATTTTAAGTGGTGCACTTGAAAATGTAGCTGGTGTAAGAGTTGCAGTATTGGTAGTCGTGTTAATGATATACATATCTTGTGAGACATTATCGACGACATAGACGGATTGGCCATCGCTTGTTGCCGCAAGAGAAATTGGTGATGCTCCAACTAAAATAGGAATGGGGTTGAGAATATTTGTAGGCACATTAATCCGGTAGACTGCGTTTGTGGCAAGTGATGTCACGTAGAGTGTCTGACCATCCGTTGAAAGCGTCATCGCTTTAGGCTGTAAAATCCCTGTAATAGTCGTCAGAAGAGTACTCGTTGCGATATCATAAACGAGCACTTGATCAGAAGCTGTGCTTGCTACATAAAGCTTTGTATTATCTGCCGAAATGGCAAGTTCACCCACAGGTTGCCCAACAAGAATCGAAGGCAATGATTGAAAAGTAGCAAGATCATAAATGAGGATTGAATTGCTTGTCGTCTCTGTGACATAGCCCCGGAGGTTATCAGGGGAAATGGCAACATTTTTTGTAAATCCACCTTTAATTACATATGAATGGGGAATACTATTTGTCAAAAGGTCTACAAAATCTACAGACCCGTCTGTGCCACCAGGAACAATAGCCATCAGACCATCACCTGTAATGGCCACATCTTGCGGCAAGAAGTTTACACTAGTATTACTTACAAACTGGTTTGCAGGGATGCTATATTGCGTAAGATTTCCTGGAGAAGTATTGTTTGTAACAAAGTCATAAGAAGTTCCTGTAAAGGTATAGATATCTTCACGCACAACTGGAGAGGTGTTTGTACCATCAAATACAGTTACATTAACGGCTCCAGGAAAGTATGCAGGGGCAATTACTGTAAGTGTCGAGTCATTAATCACCATAGGACTTCCAAAAGCTTGGCCAAAATTTACTTGGACTACATTTGAAAAACCACTTCCAGTAATCGTAATACTTGTGCCGCCAGATGACGGCCCAAAGGTGGGGCTAATAGATGTGATGACAGGGGCAGCTTGTAGCGCGCTTGCCGTAGCAACAAATGCAAAAAGTAGTTTTCTTAGCATAGAGTAAACTCCAGAGTGTGTTATTTGTTAGGATAAAAGATTCTTTTTAAAGTTCAAGAAAAACCTCTCTTCTTTCAAGTTAGCTTTATTGTATAAATATTCCCCACAGAGTCAGTGAGAAAGGTATTAGCTACTCATTGTATTGCCCCCAATTTAAATCTGACAAAAAATTTGTTTTATTTGAATTTGATATTGTTTTTAATTACTATTCTTTGGAAATCATTTATAAATCTTTATTTATTGTTGAGGTAGTTATGGCATCTTTAGCAGGAGATATGAGCGAACTTCAGGGCTTTTTACAAAGAATGCAGCAGATGGTTCTGTCTGCCCCTAAAGAGAAAGTGGAAGGCGATCCCATTTTACCTTCGCACTTTTTAGGAAGGCGAATCTCGAACCTTTCCAATGCACCTCGAAAGGCAGCTTTATTAGATGTGAGCACTGGTATGCAATCAATGGTGGACATGTTTGCAAGAAATAGCGTAGATCCGAACATAGTTCAAACGATGCGCGCATCTGTTGATGCGATCAAGGCTGTTGTTACACAAAGCTCTGAAGCACATAAGAGCGGCTGGGTCGAAGAGCTCACTTGCAATAATGTTCGGTGTAGGGAGCTTGCTCAATCACAAATGAGGATGCACATTAAGGCACCTTTAACACAAGGAGAGAGAGAATCACGTACGCCAAGAATTGCCCGAAATGTTCTTCGCCCGATGCTATTCGACGAGGTAATGGCAGGTCAAGCAGGAGCAACAGCTACAGGTCAAACACTTGTGCCTGTTTTGATGCAGAAAGCGCAAAGTGGTGGTGCACTTACGCCGAGAGAATCGGAATTGTGGGACAAATTAGATGTATGCTCAGAGATTGCCACAGCAAAAGTTTTTGATGAAGTAAGAGGATCCTGTTATCTGTATGAGCCCTCTTTTAAAGGAACTTTGACTCAATACATGACTCATTTTGTAACAGACATTCCCGCTCATGTCATTTCTGAAATTTTGGCTTTCCTACGAAACGATCCCGAAACTGCTGCCACTACTACTGGTTCCACAGCAGTACGAGCAATGGATATGACTAATACACCCCTCGATTTTGACAAGATCTCTGCCATTGCAGCAAGGCATCCTCAACTGGAAGTATTCACTGTCACAGGCTGCACACTCCAAGGTGCTAGCCACTTTGATGAGTCATCGATTCGCTACTTCTTTCCTCAGCGACCCAATTTACGCATAGAAGGAGCGCCTTGCCAGCCGTCAAACGCCACACCTCTTACAGCAGTCATGCAACATCGTGAGATGCTTGGACTTGGAATAAGAGGCGCCTGGGAGCTGTATGTCAGAGTACATGAATTAGACCATATCATGTTTGGTGCAGTTGCTCATGATGTGGCGAAATTTGAATTGATGCGAATGCGTAAACAAGAGAGTGAGACACAACCAGAACGAGGTGAGCTCCTGTACAAACTCGCAACCAGAGGTGCTGAATTGAATCTAGACGTTGCGCCGATGCATGGAAATCGCGCTGACGATGTCGACTAAGTGTTAGCAACGTGCAAGGGGTCAAGCAAGGGGTCAGATCTGACCCCTTGCATGTAACTACTTATTTCTCTGATCGAGTTCTTGCTTTCACAGTTTGTCCTTCGACAACAGTGTCAACAGTTTCACCCAAAGTTTTTTTAACCTGCTTTAGCCGCTTTTGTAGTGCCGCTATTTGACGCTCAAGGCGAGCTTGTTCAGCTGCTGCATCAGCTTCAACAGTGCCAATGCGCTCACGAAGAGCTCCATTTGCATCTTCTGCATCTTTTAATTGAGCTTGAGTTGCTCTATGTTGCTCTTCTTTTTGCGCAAGCGTTGCTTTAGTTGCAGTTAGCTCTTCACCTAACTGCCCCACCTGCTTTTTACTTGCTTCAAGCTCACCTGTGAGCGCAGCTACTCTTAATTGACTTGCCTTGAGACTCTCCTGCGTGACAGCATGCTGTTCTAGTGCACTTGCAAGCTGCTTTTGAAGAGCTTCCATTCTCTCTTGTAGAGCCTTGTTTTTGCTCACTTCAGATTCGAAATCTGCTTGTATACGAAGACGCAGCTCACTTGTAATTTTATGAGTACGTACCTCTTCTGCAAACTTAGCTTGTGAAGCATCAAGAGCAACAGTTGACTCTAGCACTTGTCTCTTACTTGCTTCAAGCTCACCTGTAAGTTTCTCAATTTGTAATTGACTTGCTTTCAAACGCTCTTGTGCAGCTTTGTGCGTCTCTTTCTCATCGCTAACAAGCTTTTGTAAATCGACTACTTTACCTTGAAGATCTCCATTCTTTGCTACTTCAGCATGTAACTGGGCTTGCATTGCAACTAGCTGCTCTCTTGTTACTTTATGCGCAGCAGATTCTGTACCTAAGCGCTCTTCAATTGATTTAAGCTGCGCAATTGTTGCTGCATGCTTCTCAATTTCTGCGCCAAGCTTTTGTCTGCTCTCTTGTAAAGCTGCATGCGTTACAGCATGATTCTTCATTTCTGCAGCAAGTGCGGCTGCTTGCTTCTCAATTTCTGCACCAAGCTTTTGTCTGTTCTCGTGCAAAGAAGCATGCGTTGCAGCATGGCTCTTAATTTCCGCATCAAGTGCTGCCTTCGTAGCAGCATGCCTTGCAATCTCTATCTCGCGTGCTTTTGCAGCCTCAGCTAGGGCAGCCGCTCTTGCAGCATCAGCTTGGGCTTGCGCTCTTGCAGCTTGTACATTTGCTGCAGCTTGTGCAGCAGCCTGGGCTGCAGCCTGGGCGCGTCTTGCATTTTCTGCACCCTGAGCATCAAATGCTTCATAGGTTACTCGATAAGTTCTTTCAAGAGCTTCTAATTTTTGTCTATTTTCAGCGCGCGGATGTGCATTTTTCATCCGTTGAATAAGATGATTAATATCATCGCGACCCTTGTGATTCACTTTATAATCAATTTTATTAAGTACATCACTTAAAACATGGAGATATTTACCCATATCTTTATCATGTTTTTTCATATCTTTATGTCCGTGAGAACAAGACTTATGTGGTCTCGTCGCAAGCACACCTGAATGTTGTGGGGCTACTTGACTAATTACTGGAAACGCCATAATAATATCCTTAATTATTTAGTTTTTACTATAAAATTAAATTAATTATACGCTAATAATGTTATTTTGCAACAATTATTTTTATTAATTACTATTACAGAACAGCATAGATAAAATAATTGTTCAGAAAGTCAAGACAACATAAAAATGTAGAAAAACGAGAAAATTAAATACCGTTTTACAGTTTCATTTATTTCAGATACACTTCTCTTTTTATAATTTATTACAGAAGGATGCTTTTTTATGAGTATGACGACCACTGCATCTGCTACTGCCACATCTACTTCCTTCAGTTTTCAATCGGCCTCTTCTGCCCAGCCTCTACCACCTCCAGCGGCTCCTCCTGCACCACCTCCTCCTGCACCGCCTTCAGCTTTACAAAAGGCTGAAAATAGCCTTAAAGCAGCCATGCACAGCGCACACCTGGCTATAGGCTCTAAGGCCATCCCCCCATCTACACCAACCGAGCCTCATGTTGAAGAAATCACCGAGGTTGTAGCCAACTTATGGGATCCCTTTGGCCGGCCCCGTGAACTTTTGGATTTGGCACAGATTCCACTCCATGCCTGTCAAACGATCACAGGCAGAAAAGTATCCAACCTCTTTATATCTTTAGCAACACCACCAGGCAGTAGCCGCGCTATAATCTACAGAGTCAATCTTGAGTTACTTGATCAAGACCAATTGCATGTCTGCTATTCGATGCGCAATCCTCTGGGCCTCAGACAACACACCATCATCAGTATCTTTGAAAAGGCTGTTTTTCCGCCTGAAACAACCCTGAATGCACTCTTTCGTTATCGACGCATCTTCATACAAGGTGAAGAATTTGTACTCTGCTCTTTTCCCAAAACAGACGGGAACGTGGATCACCTCAAAAGAGCTGCTGCCTTTCGCAATCTTGAAGTTCGTGCCAACGTTGTGCATCGCACCTTCTTAACACGCTCAATAGTGGAAGTGCCTGCACAGGACAATGTACTTGTGCTTGTTGATCAAAATACCCCGCAAGACATGCCACTTGGTGATGCCATCCGTCCAACTGCAGATGGCGCACTTGATAAAGTCTTTAGTCGTCCTCAAATCGAAGAATTTGAGCTCATACAACAGCTTATTCATTGCTTTAAAGCCTTTCGTGTCACAGCAGTCAACGCCGATGATACGAAAAGAGCTTCTAATATGACACCGCACGTCACCTGCTGCCCCCATGACATGTATCCAAGCAAAGCACACGCACAGCCTCTTCAAAATGGCTTCAAGGATACAGGGAAAAGTACGACTTAGAAAAAAGAGCTAAAGGAATTAGGATCAGGCTTGCAATGAACAGTGAAAAGGGCCGAGCCTGCGATTCTGATTCTTTCATTCCTTACCGCACATACCTAAAGAATGGGAAAATGCTACCGAGTTGATTCCTGACACTCGAACGGCTTTGCATCATTGGTGGAATGAATCAAGTTAGTTTATTTATTCTTCAATACAAACAAATCCCTGCGCGAATCTTTTTCTTATGACACTCAGGGATCTGTTCGTCAAATCTTACTCTCTTTTTCCACTTGCTGTAACGATAATGCGAGCAAGCGCATTTTTCGAGTAAGCATAGGGAATCACTTCCATATTGACGATACGGCAGCTTTCTTTTACAGCACCCTTTTTACACGCATTTTGCACCGCTTTGGCTTTTATCTCTTCAAGTGTTCGTATGCGCTCTTGAAGTGAAGCTACAATGTCAACCGTGGAAGAAATTTCAGCAAGCGCCGCCCCATAGGCATTGGCTACATCTGCATAGGGTGGAATTTCACAGCCTATGTTTTTTAAAAATAGTGCACCACCCCCTACTGCGATCAATGGAAGGCTTTTGTGTTTTGCACGTACAATATTCACTGCTCGTAAAATTTCCTTTTCCACTTTTTCAAGCACAGTATTCGCTTGAGCTTTTGAAATCGGAATTTTTGAACTATCTGCTCCTTCAATACTGAGATGCCCAGACAAAATGCTAATATCAGTAAGTGTAAGAGTATCGCCTCCAAAACAGTGGGCTTTTGTTTTTAGCATCCTGGCAACACTTTCTGGGCCAATTTTAATGCCTTCGATAATGCTTCCCCCACCAATAGCTAAAGAAAGAACATCAGGCATAGGAAATTGCAGCTTCACACCGCCAATTTTTGCTGCATGACATGACCTTTTGGCAAAGCCATCGATAACATAGCCAATATCAGATGATGTGCCTCCCACGTCAATCACAATGCCATTTTGCTTTTTGGCAAGCTCGCAAGCACCTCTAAAGGAATTAGTCTGTCCGCACGAGATCGTAAAGATAGGAAAGTCAATGGCATGCGAGACATCCATCACACTTCCATCATTATGAATCATCCAAAGAGGTGCATGACATCCCATATTTTCTAAGCTGCTTTTTAACGATTGAAATCCTGAGCGCACAACTTTTTTAAGGGCCGAATTTAAAAGCGTTGCATTTTCTCGCTCTAGAAAGCCAATGCCGCCAATGTCAGACGAAAGGGTGACTGGAAAGTCCTTTCCTGCAATCTCACGAATGAGCGCTTTTACTAAAAGCTCTTGCTCCGGATTTATCGGTGAAAAAACACCCACCACGCTGATGGACGGCACACCTTTATCTAACAGCTTGTAGATGGCCTCTTTGGTTTTCATTTCATCAAAGGAAGAAATGGGGTCGCCATGGCATTCATAGCCTCCAGGAATATTCTCAAAGGCTTTTATTATTTGCAAGCGAAGTGCATCTGGCCACATGATGCCTGGCTCAATGTCAGGATTATGGCCTGCAATACGTATAAGACCTGTAGATTCTAATTCTTTACCTTGCAAAATAGCATTTGTGGCATGGGTTGTGCCTACACAAACTGCTTCAATCGCCTGTGGATTTTTTACAACCTGCGCAATCGCTTGCACAACCCCCTCTTCGATAGATTGGGTCGTCGTCACTTTGCATGCAGCGAGTATATTTTTTTTCTTATCTACAACACAAACATCGGTGTTTGTGCCACCAATATCAACACCTATAATCATTTTATACCTCATAACCAAACGCTTGAGGCCCAACTAATTTGAGGCCTGCTTCTGTTTTCCAAATACTTGGTGCTTCGATTGCCAAAATGTCAACCGAAAGACCAAATTTTACCTTTTCAATACTCAATGGAAGACCCGTTTCAGTATCGACAAGGGCAATGATGTCCGGCGTTTTTACTACTAGCTTTTTCTCTTTAAAGAGCATTAAGTACTCGTTTTGATAGTCAACGACATACTTTTCATCAGCTGTGATCTCAATTTTACCACGCAAAAATCCCTCTTGGATTTCTTGGTCGATATCAGAAATGACACCACTTGCTATGATTTGAAAATCACTTTTTCCCATTTTAAGCTGCCTGCCTAAATTTTTTGCTTGCGTGACTGTGCCTCTGATCAAAGCCTGTTTTGCCTCTTTACCTGTCATTATATAAAGCGCAACGCAGGCAGAAGAGCCCATAGCCGTTGTGAGCGAGCGGAAAAGCCGTTCAACATCCTTTGCATTTTTTGCTTTCAAGATGGCGCTATTACCCAGGCTATCGGCAATAAATGCAGGCGTTGGAGGAATGCCAAAAAGGTTACAACTTGACATCTCAAGCTGGGGAAATGCTCTTCCTAACATATCGGCATCGACAACCGGAATGCCTGAGACAAGTGATGCTTGTAAAGGAGTGAACGCATTAGAGCCACCAATTTCTGCAGCGACAATTGCACGTGGAGCTCTTTTATAAAACCGCTCTACCTCATTCAGTATCACCTCTATCTCTTTGCCACTCATCAACTTTTCAATAGTGACAAGCGGAGCTCCCATAAACCCAATAGGAACGATGAGATCATCATCTTGAAGCTCATCAATATCAATAAGTGAAATTGGGCCATATTTTTTTATTAGATGCTGGGTACGCAGCAAGCTATATTCTGTCTCCCCACCACCTCCTGAGCCCAAAAGTGTTGCACCAAGAGCAATTTCTTCTAAGTCATCATGAATAATTTGTAACATAACGCGCCTCCTTTATTCTTAATATAATGAGCGAAAGAGCAGATGCGATAAGCGTATCCACAATCGCAATAGGGGTTAAAAGCCCACCTAAAAATATGTTTAAAAGACCTGCAAGCGTGCCGATTACCCAGGCAATCTTTTGTGCATTCAGATCAAGTCCCAAAAACCTCTTTAAAGAATAGGCTGTAAGCACCACCCCGCCCATGCTGGCAATAAAGACCCCCATCAAATCAAGCACGAGCATAAGCCGCTCTAAGAGTGGACAAAGAGAAAGCAAAATGCAAATCCCCCCCATCACTACACAAGCCCACTTTTCAGAAAGTTGTGGTGCTGCCGATCGCAGGCTCATAATGGCCGAATACAAGTTGGTATTATTTGTCGTCCAACCAGCAAACAAAATAAAAAGGCTCACCCATATTCTAAAAAGAGGCAGATCTACGGTAATAAGTGCCTCAGTAAGAGAAGTTGAGGTAGCATAATAGCCAAAAAATACCCCTACAAGCTCAACTAAAGGTATTCCAATACAGAAGACAACAATGGATGCGATGATCCCATCTTTTTTTGTTTTGGCATGACGAAAAAATGTGGGAAGATCCACCACTGCGGCAATTGCGCTAGCTAAGACAAGCGCTATTGCAGGGGCAGAAAATCCTGATATGTTGCCCATTATCTTTTGAGAGGTGCTTTGCGCATTAATGACCGAAAGGACAAGAGTCAAAATCATAAGCGGCAAAGTCACATTGGCTAAAAGTGACACCCCTTTTAAGCCAAAAAATGCGCAGCCTACCATAAGGCACGCTAAACCGACATTTAAGTACACCCTATCAATGTTTACGAGATTTGCTAAATCTTGCCCCATCACCTGGGTTTGAATGGCAAACCAGGAGGTAAGGGTGATAGCAATAATCAACGCAAAAAACTTTTTGCCATTTTTGCCAAAATAATTTTCAGCATTTTCTGCAGTAGTCTTTTTGCTTTCATGAGCCATTTTAGATGCAATCACTGCCAAAATAGTAAGAAGTGCATTACCTAAAATAACAGCTGCAAGAGCAGCTCCAAGGCCAAATTTTTGACAAAGCTCATGCCCTATCAAAATCATGGGAAGGCATATTGCCCCCCCAAGTTGTATCGAACTTAATGAGATCCAATTTTGATTCATTTTTGCTCTTTGCCTCCTGAAATGGCTACTTTTTGGTTTTTAAGAATGTCACAGAAAATATGAGTAATCGAAAAAAGCGACTGATTTTCATGACAAGCCCCTACTTCTTTTGCTATTTTTGCAATCCTTTCAAGTTCCGGATTTGCGATAGCAAGCTTTGCATCTGAGTAAGGTTTATGAGCTGCAGCATTCAGCCTTATGAGAGTCATAAACCTTTGCCTCATCAGCCGAGCAAGATACTGATCTGCTCCTTCTGCAAGAATTGCCTGTCCTGAGCGCTGACCTTCAATCACGATGACAGGTGCTTCAAGATCCTCTTTTTTGGGCAACACAGCTTGATAACTTCCCCCATTTTCAGCAGGCTTTAAAAGAAGCGCCACGTCAAATTTTTCCTGAGGGTTTCGCGTCGTATGTGCTGCTTTTTTCACTTTGAGAAGAATGGGTATTTGTTTTACCTTAGCTTTTGCAAAGACCGCCACGCAGCTCGCATAGCAAGGCAGCTCCTGCCTGCCATAAATCTCTTTTATATGTGTCTTTGAAAGAAGGTGCTTGGCAAGATCATCTACATCGCAAGGTGCATCTTTCATGACGTACGCACATGATGCTGCACTTAAGGCCATTTTGGCACACTCTACAATAGACCTTTGAGTTTTGCCCCCAAGATCCTTTTGAACGCTGCCTAATTTGCCTTCAGCAGTAACATCAGTAAGTCCAGAAACCGCTTTTTCACAATCGTGACAAAGAGTTTCCTCATTACCATGATGCTTTGTTTTGGTAAGTAGATAGCATTGAGCAAGCATGAGAATTTCAGGAGTTACTGAAATTTCCATATCTTCTCTCGTAATCAACTGTTGAACTGTCCCTTCTAAAACCTTCGTCTGTAGACTTAGGACAGAAATCTTTTTCACGAGTACGCCGATAGCTGAAGTAAGGGTAGCCTTCATTTTGGCAACCTCTTTTGCAAACTCTTTGTTACCTTGATAGTTTCTCACAAAATCAGCAATCATGAGTGCTCGCATCTGGCAGGCACAGTCACCTACAAGCGGATCTAGTTCTACAAGTTTGCCTTTTTCAACGCTCTCAATAGCACTGCGAGCAATTTTGTAAACTAAATGAACTGCTCGAGAGTATTCCAGCTCATTACGTTGGGTTTTAATGGGGTTTTTTAATAACCCAGAAAGCATGCTACCTACGAGCGGTTTTCCTGCATTTTCTTGAGATTTTCTCTCATCAAGTGCCAGCCCATTTACAAGAGCTGCAAGGGATAGATCTAACGACATAAAAATACCTATAATAAAATAATTATTTACATTTGCTCCGCTAAAAAATACGTGCTTTTTCAGCGGGATTTAAAAAAATTTGTGTTCTAAAAAAGGGGAAAAATTAGCGCCAAAAATGGCTAAAAAAAGGATGGGGATAAAAGGAGGATTTCTTAATAAGGGATGGGATCTTTGCAACTAAGACCATTGATTCAATAAGAAGACACTCCATACAAAGTAGTGCTTCATCTAGTGATGTTGGTATGTCATCTATACATACCCTTTGGGGTGGTTGTTTTTGTTTCATAATATACTCCTTATGTTGAAACAAAAGTTAATAAAATGGGCCATATTTACTGAGAACTTAACTACAACTAAAAACTAAGAAAAAAGAAAAAAGATCATCGCCAGAAGCGATGAAAATGAGGAAAGCTAAAACGATATGCAAAGATTGAACGGACGCACGCATCAAAAAGAGTGTGCTTGACACTACATGGCCCAGGGCTAAGCTGAAGCGCCTTTTCGGGCTTATAGGGCTTTGATTTCGGCTGTTTCATACAATCCTCACAATATGGAAAATGTCAACTATAACAATTAAACTAATTTATTTCAATAGTTACTATTAACTACAGATGAATTTTACAGTGCGGGAAATGATAGCGCGCTTGAGGCTTAAAAGTGTGTCTGGGATAATCAAGAGGAAAATAGGATATTTCGACTTTGTATTTCCACTATGCAAATTTATATTTAAAATTAATATACAATTTGCTATAATCATTTTTAATTTTATTTAATAAATATAATTTAAGGTAGTGATGGGTGTTCATTTAAATGATAATAGAGAAAGAGCTCTTACCCTGCAAGAACGAGAACAGGATGAGGTGCAACGAATGAAACCTCAGGGTACAGAGCAAGCAGCAGCTTCTTCATCAAGCTCAAGCGCTGCAGCAAGTGCTGATAGAAAAAATGTAACTACCGATAGGAAAAATGAATGGCTAGGAAGAACAGTCACAGAAAAAGAAGAGCCTTTCGCAGTTCTCCTTCAAGTTATGCACTACGATCAAGAAACAGAACTTGGTGGACCAATTTGGAGCCTAATTCTTGACTATGCAAAAGGCAATCCTGCAAATGATCTTTTAGCTGCAGCTTCGAAAGCACACGCAAGACTTGAATTTATGGCACTTGACTGCACGCCTCCGCCTATGCCCATTAGATGCGCTAATGATCTAAAGACCACATTAAATCACATTGAAGAGGTAGCCACAAATCCCCTGTTTGCAAGCTCGCCTGAAACTTTTGTAAACGAATGGCGAGAAAGAACTCCTCATCAGCGAACAGCTAGAGAAAACAAAGCGCTACAGTTTGTCACAGACTTCTTAAAAGGTAATAATTATGTCTTTTGATGCAACCATTCAAGAACGAGTAAGTTATGGTGTAGAGCATGCAGCCTTGCAAGGAAGCCTTGTACCGCGGCTCTCTCAAGCAACTCAAGGCGCACTACCAAATGAACTGTTGGCAATCGCAAACGACTATGCAAAACCTACCTACGACCCTGACACTATACGTGATGGACATCAGAGGGTGTTGAGAAGACTGCCATCGGACGATGGTCTCAGCGGGTATGTACCGCCTCTTGAAACGATTTTGCAAGAAGAAAATGTGCGCCGCGAAGACTATGCGATTGCTTGTGAGCAACTGAATGAAAGAAGCGATAAGCTGTACGAAGAGCTTCATAAAAACGATCCAAGCATACGCTCGGAAGTAGTTGTTATCTGCGGAATAGTTGCAGGTGTGGCTATTCATGCACTTTTCTCTAGCGATGCAGAAAATAGATTCACAACAGGCGTGGCAGCACTTTTAGGTGCCGCAGTTGCAAGCGTTGCAAATAAGCTGTGGGAGAAATTGGCAAAAAATCTATAATTTTTATAACCCTAAAAATAATTTAATCTATTTCATGAAAAAGCGACATATTGTAAAACAGGCTTGCAGTGAATCGTGAACAAACTCAAGCCTCTGCCTGCAAAGTTACCCTACAGCCATCTTTTTATCTCTTTTTTACATCTAAGCTTTATTAAAAAACAAATATTTTATTTATTAAATTTCAACATAACACTATAATTAATATATAAAACATATCAGCCGTAAAAACAAAAGGTATTGCTTATGTCAGTAGAATTATCACATTTAAATCCTCCAATAACAATGACTCGTGAGAGGTATGATTATATAAGAGAGCTAGTTCACGACGAAGAAGGTATAGCAAAAGATCCTCGCATCAATGCAACACGATTTGAGACCGTGTGTGATACGGCAGCATGGATCTGTTTTGGAGTCGTTGCCTATGTGACCTATTATTCGATACCTATTCCTATTCCAACCCCCTTTTTGAATATTGATGGTAGGTTGGCCTTGGGTGCTGCAGGATATTTTCTTCGGAGAATCGGACGTAATAGCATCAATCGCCGGACCGAAAAGATGGAGGATACTAACGAGTTTCAAATGAAGGTTGCTAAGAAGTATAAAGAGCGCCTAGCTGAGTGCCAAAGAAAAGGTTTGCTCCCTCGAGATGAGCCGAGAAATATCAAAGCGCGAAAGCTTACTGTAAACCAAAAAAGAGTCCTAAAGCATTAAGAGATTAAGTAACGTAGGCATTGGGTATAACTTGTGGTCGAAAGTTCTAATCCTTACAATCCCTTGCCACATTATTAAAAATTAAACACCAAAATAGTAGTTATGTCATCTGTAAATCCACTCCAAAATCCGCAACTCCTTACGGATACCTGCCGGGAATTGGAATTCTATGCAAAAAAGCCTGCGCAAGATCCAACGAAAGAGCGAATTATAGCATTATGCCATGAGATATTAGGTGATAAGACTGCACCCGTATATGCCCATACGGTTGCAAGACAGAGGCTGCAAGCATTCGCACAAGTCGCACAAGTTGACCAAGGTATTGGTGGTGGAAATCTTGGTGGAAATGATAAGGCTAATGATCCACAAAGCCTTATTGATCAATTCACAGATTTACTCATTACTGAAATTGTAGAATTCGCCGCTCCAACAGAGGATCATGAAGCGCCCTTCGAAGAACTACCCTATCAAAAACTGACTACTGAAGAAATAATGAGGCAGATTACAGCAGATGCAACAAAAGTAAAAACAAGTCTGACAGCTTTGCAACAGCATACAAATGCAGAACGTCTTTTGCGTAGAATTATTGAGCTAACAAATGGCAATGCTTTTTCTGTTCGTAGTGATGACTTACGTAAAATGCTTCACTCTCTCCAGCAACTTGATTTACGGCATCTGCCCATATCAGCAGAAACAGTTGCCATTGTAAAAAAGCTTTGTCCCAACCTGCAGATTCTTGATCTACAGGGAGCTACTTTCGTCCAGGTCGTTGCAGAAAAGGATGCGGCTGCAATGAGAGACCCAGCAGAAGAGGTACTTTCCGTTCTTGCTACCTTTGGTAAGCTCTACAAAGTATCGCTTGCGTTTTGCGCTGTGAATGATAAAGCTGTTTCAAAATTACATACTATGCAGTCCTTAAAGTGCCTGAACCTTCTTTGCACTAAGATTACAGGTAAAGGACTTGTCCTGCCACTCATGCTCGAAGCTCTTAACGTATCATCGTGCCACCTACAAGATGAAGCAGTTGAGGTTGTCTCGCAGATGCAAGCATTGAGAGAATTTACTGCAACTCACTCACAACTTACCTGGGCTAAGCTCAGATTTTCAGATACCATTGAAAAAGTAAACTTCTACAATTGCGATTTCCTTTCAGTCAATGTCGCTACAGCCCTGTCCAATAAGCCGAATCTACGAGTTGTAAACGTAAAAAAGACAATTTGCAGTTGGGCTACTTTACAGCTTTCTGATGCCGTAGAAATTGTGAACTTCATGTACTGCACAGGCCTTTCAGACAATGTCGCTACAGCCCTATCCAATAAGCCTCGCCTACGAGTTGTAAATGTCGGCATTACGAATAGCAGTTGGGCTACTCTGCAGCTTTCTGATGCAGTTGAGGAATTGGATTTCTATAGTTGCGTAAATCTTTCTGTCAGGGTTGTTGCAGCGATTTCGAATAAGCCAAACCTTCGCATACTAAATACCTTAGAAACCAAGATTTCTTGGGCAAATCTGCGCACGCTGCCCACTACTCGAGTAGCTCGGCTTGAATAAAGAAAACGTAACTCTCAATCTGTCTAGACAAAAAGAGTGCCTCTTTGATAGAGATTGTAGCCTATCAATGAGGTACACATGCAGCCAGTTATATCTAGAACGCTTCAACCATCCGCAGATCAAGCTCACGCTGACTCTTTAGCAAAAAAAGCACCTCTTATTGCGCCAAAAACTACCTCCAGCACTGCTTCAACTAAAAAAGCGGCGGCATCTACCTTGTCACCAACACAGCAAAGTAATGGCCACGTGAAACCATTTCCAAGTAACGCAGCTCCTGTGGATAAATCAGCTGCGCCATTGGATACTAGCTCGACAACTCATGCAGTCGCGGCAAAAAATGGAGCCCTCCACACTGGCAATGTAGCTTCTACAATGCCTCTTGGAAAAGAAGTTATCGCTCGTTTGACTTCTTATAACTATCCACCAAAAGCTGCCCCTCTTGAAGCAAAAACTGTGACAGAGCTTCACGCAGTCTATGACTTCTTTTTCGAAGAAAGCATTGTCCCTCTTTTTCCCACACCGCAAACGCTCACACCCAAAGATACGGATCACTTTTGTATCTTTGAGATCGCAAGAGATCTGCCTACAACCTATCACACAAGCTTTGCTCGTCACGTAACGCCGGGAAAAGATTTAGAAGAAAAAGCCCTCTATGAAATGTTGACATTTTATGTGGCATCTCTTCTGCAAGCCGACACCTATGTAAAAATCTTCCATGAAAAAGATAGAGTATCTGGGCAATTGGCAGACGTTGTTTCGTGGCTATCATCTAATTGTGTAAGTAAAGCCGCAACACGACACTTTGTTGGGACAGTCATAAGCAAACAACTTTCAGAACTAGTCGATGCGGTAAGAGAGACCGCCTGCCAAGATGCACTGAGAGCTTATGTTACAGACTACATACGTAACCGCTCTATCAGAAATGACTGTGGTATGGTCGCAAATCAACTATTTGCCTTTCCCGATGCTGACTTGCAACACCTCGCTACATTGGCAAAAAATCAGTTTGCAGCGTGTGATCTATCCTGCTTTTCAGTAGATGCACAGCCTATTGTGCAGCTTATCGTTCATCTACATGCAACGCCGCCGCCAAAAGATGACTTCTTTCTCAACACATTTTACAATCAGCTGTTCTCTGCTATTCAGTACATAATCCTGAAAAGGCAAGATAAAATTTAAGGTTCGCAATTGTGAATGAGGAATCGAATTCGTGAAGGTGCCCGAGCTATAGCCTTCGTGAACGTGAACGTGCCCGCGCCCGTGCCCGAAAATCTATGTACCATTGATATAGTTTAAAGTGTGAATAAAAAAATCTGGCACGAGCACGGGCACGTTCACGAAAGTTACAGAAGGCAGGAGCCTAGAATGTAGCTCTTCCAGAAAATGCCCTGGCAAGTGTGCCACCATCGACATATTCAAGGGCTGAGCCTACAGGAATGCCAAATGCCAAGCGTGAAACTTTGACAGGAAATTGCTCAAGATGTTGCTTAAGAAAAAGCGATGTGGTATCGCCTTCAAGCGTTGAGTCAAGTGCGATGATCACCTCTGTGATCTCGGATGAAAGAATACGATTTGTGATTTTACTAAGCTCCAGCACCTCTTCTCCCCTGCCATCAAGTGGTGATAAAAGTGCAGAAAGGACATGATACATGCCGCGAAATTCTTTTGTGCTTTCTATGGCATACACTTCTCTACAAGAGCCAACAATGCATAAAAGATCACGTCTTCTTGTTGAATCAGAGCAAAAATGGCAGGCATCGGCATCCGTTAAAGAGCCGCACACATCACACTTATTGATATTGGCTTTGATCTCCTGAAGAAGAGACTGCATGTCGACAAGCTCATCTTCTTTCCACTGAAGTAGAAAATCAAAGGCATAACGTTCAGCCGTGCGCCTTCCCACTCCTGGTAGCTTATTCAAAAGCCGCATTAATTTTTCTATGGCAATAGGGTATCTCATTCTGCACATCTTAGCGAAATGGCAGTAATTTTCGCTAGCGGGATTTGCTGGCTGATAGCAGAAATCCATTGGTAAAATTATATTGGTAGAATTTCTTTAATACCTTTATAATTTTACCAATTGAGTAAGGACAGAATGAAAAAAAAGATAGACAATACAATTATAGCTACCATCACAGGTCTTGGAACCTGCCTGCCAGAGCGCATTCTTTCTAATGCAGACCTCGAGAAAATGGTAGATACATCAAACGAATGGATTATCACACGCTCGGGCATTGAAGAGCGCAGAATCGCATCGAGTGAAGAATTTTCTTCAACTATGGGTGCAAAAGCTGCTTTGATGGCGCTCAAAAACGCAGGCGTTGAGGCAAAAGATGTCGATGCTATCCTCACAAGTTCCATGACACCAGATTATCTTTGTCCAAGTACAGCTGCGCTCATTCAACATGCCATTGGGGCAAAGAAAGCCTCCGCTTTAGATATACAAGCTGCCTGTTCAGGCTTCATTTATGGTTTATCGCTTGCTAAAGCATGGATAGAATCTGGCATCTACAATAACGTCTTAGTTATCGCCACAGAAAAAAATTCCGCCTATGTTGACTACCAAGATCGCACAACATGCGTTCTTTTTGGTGATGGAGCGGGGGCTGCTCTCGTTCAAAAAAGCGGTTCCGGCTATGCTATCCGTCATGTCTGCTTAGGTGCTGATGGTGAACAGTCAGAGCTTATTACAATACCTGCTAGCGGCTCACGCATGCCAGCATCACAAGACACCCTAAACAACCGCCAGCACTATTTAAAAATGATGGGCAAAGAAGTGTTCAAACATGCTGTCCGTCGCATGGAAGCTGCCGCGTGCGACTGCCTTGAAAAAGCGGGCATCCCCCAAGAAGAGCTCAGCTGGCTCATACCGCATCAGGCAAATATCCGTATCATGGAAGCGATAGCCAAACGCTTCAACATTCCGTGGGAGCGCGTCTATCGCACAATTCAGCACTTTGGCAACACCTCAAGCTCTACTGTGCCCATAGCGCTCTCACTACTTGACAGCAAAGAAAAACCTAAAAAAAATGAAAATCTTCTTCTGGTAGCCTTCGGCGGCGGGCTGACATGGGGAGCATCGTTACTTACAAAAGTATAAGGGCAAACGCATAAGGCAAAAGTAAAAGGACAATAAATGAGTCAAAAAAAACGCATCGCATTTCTATTTCCAGGCCAAGGAGCTCAGTACAATGGCATGGGGCATGATTTTTATCGTGACTTTCCAACAGCAAAACGGGTTTTTGATGAAGCTGACGATATTCTTAACCGCAAACTTTCAGAGATCATTTTCAATAAAAGCGAGGCAGAGCTTACCGAAACAAAAAACAGCCAGCCTGCCATTTTTACCACCTCGATTGCCCTTTTGAAAGTAGTTGAAGAGCTTTTTCAAACTACCTGCTCCCCTTTTGCCTGTGCCGGATTAAGTCTTGGCGAGTATACAGCACTTACTGCAGCCCAAAAGCTTTCTTTCCATGACTGCTTGCCTCTTGTTCAAGCACGCGGCCTTTACATGCATGAAGCATGTGAAAAGCATAAAGGCAGCATGTCAGTTATTTTAGGGCTCGATGCAAGCCAAGTAGAAGCTATTGTCGAAGAGCTGAACATGCCGCAGGAGCTGTGGTGCGCAAATTTTAACTGTCCTGGCCAAGTTGTTATTTCAGGCACTTTGAAAGGTGTGGAAGCAGGTGCCAAGGCATGCCTTGCAAAAGGTGCCAAGCGAGCAATAGAGCTGCAAGTGCATGGAGCCTTTCATAGTGGGTTAATGAAAGAGGCTCAAGAAAAGCTTTCCCCGCATGTAAAACAAGCGCCAATCGTAAAAAGCAATGTTCACTTGGCGACGAACGTCACGGGAAGTTTTTCTGAAAGCCCGGAAGAGATAAAAGAGCTTCTCATTCGCCAAGTGACCCAGCCCGTACGCTGGCAAAATGCAGTACGCACTCTCGATGACAATGCAACCGACATTTTCATCGAAATTGGCTGCGGCAAAACACTTGCTGCCATGAATAAGCGCATTGGCGTTAAAGCACAGACTTTCAACATTGAAAAAATAGAAGATTTAAAACTGCTAGAACAAGAGCTAACAAAATGACAGAAGAGCAAAAAAGCAATAACACACTTCCATTTCAAAACCAAGAATTCCAAAACAAAGTGGCGATTGTCACAGGAGCTACCGCAGGCATTGGAAAAGCGATAGCCTTAGAACTTGCTGCCAAAGGAGCTACTGTTTATGCCATAGGCACAAATACTGAGCGCGGTGAAGCACTTGAAAAGCTTGCTAAAGAGCAAACTCAAAGAGACAGTATTATATTTGCAAAAGTGGACATCTCAAATAAAGAGCAGATTGAAAAAGCCATTCAAGACTGTCAACAGCGCTTTCAAAAAGTTGATATACTGGTGAATAATGCCGGTATCACGCGCGATATGCTTTTGATGAAAATGACAGAAAGCGACTGGGATGCAGTGCTCGACGTGAACTTAAAATCCTGTTTTTTCACCTGCCAGCTTGTTATTCGTTCGATGCTGAAGGCTCGTTCAGGAAGAATTATCAACATCTCATCAGTTGTTGGCCTTGTAGGCAATCCTGGGCAGACAAACTATGCCGCTTCTAAAGCTGGCATGATAGGATTTTCAAAATCACTTGCCAAAGAAGTAGCCAGCCGTAACATCACAGTCAACTGCATAGCGCCTGGCTACATCGAAACCCAGATGACAGAATTTCTTCAGGGTGAAAAGAAAGATGTATTACTTGATTCAATTCCTATGAAGCGCATGGGATGCGCGGATGAAATTGCACACGCGGTGCTCTTTTTAGCGTCACCGCAAGCAAGCTATATCACAGGACAGGTGATTTCTGTGGATGGCGGATTGGCAATGTAAAATGTTGCTAAATATCTTTTATACTGCTATGGTATTTGCTACTTAACACATTTAAAAGGAAACAAGATATGACACTTGAACAAGAAGTGATCGCAATTGTCGCCGAGCAGCTTGGTGTGGAAAAAGGTGAAGTCACACCTGCAAAGTCATTTGTTGAAGACTTAAATGCTGACTCGCTTGATCTCACAGAGCTCATCATGACTCTTGAGGAAAAATTTGATGTTGAAATTTCCGAAGACAAAGCTGAAAAACTGAAAACAGTACGCGATGTCATCGAGTTCATCACATCGATTAAGACTTCCAAATAGTCACCACAAGTAGTCCCCAAAGCCGAAACAAACCAGTGTAAACTGCAATTGTTTCGGCTTTTTCATTTCTGTTGTACATACTTCGGGGCACAGGCTCGGGCTCGGGCACGTTCACGAGCAAGAAAAAATTAGTGTCTCTTATTTTGATGCTGAGCGAAGCGGATATGCTCGGGCAATTGTATTGATTGCTTTTAGCGCTTCATAGGCAGAAATCCTTTTTGCCGGATCGCGCTCAAGCATTTTGATAATCAATTTTCTCAATTGTGTTTCTTTTTCAGTAGCACCAGGTGTATTCAACTCTTTCAATACTTGAGCATGCATCTCTTCGCGGCTTTTCACTTGCGTTATTTTTTTTCGAAGTACTACTTGACTGAGAAGAAATCCAGCTGCCCATACATCGCATTTAAAGTGGTCTCCCTCAAAATGAGCAACATTACTCATTTCTGGAGCAGTCCATAATGGCGATCCATAGGCTCCACTTCCATAGGCTACTCCACTTTTGTACTTGCCAGGCTCTTTTGGATTAAAAACAAATGACCCTCCAAAGTCTGCTATTTTTGCCCCGATAATTTTTTTGTTGGCATCACGCACCACTAAAACGTTTTGCAGCTTGAGATCAGCGTGGATAGTGTTTTTTGAATGAAGCCGTGTAAGCCCATGAATGACATCTTCTGCAAAACAGAGCATTTCATCAGTAGAGAGCGAAGGATATCTCTCATTCGGAATGGCTGTTGTTCCATCACCATCATACTTTGTATAAATGATGCTTATATTAACAAGCTCGCTTGAGCCTGCATGCCACTCTCCACTTGGTGTAGAATGAATCGCCCAAGTGGCTACTTCAGCAATACCTGTTCCGCGAAATTTACTAGCGAGCTCTGCTTCCATTTTTGCCGCTTGTACATGCGAAGGCTTTGGAACCTTTAGTGTGCCTCTCGCTATGATTGTAGGTAGTTCAGCCGCGTTTTTAGGAAGCTGCACACCACCTGTCACTTTTTTAAAACTACCCTCTGCATCGAGAACAGAGAAAGTATGGTTTGCAAGAAGATATACATTTCGCCCCTCATGATCTGTTTGTAAGTCATGCTGGAGCTCAGTATCTTCTTTAGAAAAGAACTCGTTTGCCACCTTTTGTGTTTTTCGAATCGTTGTTTCGATAAATACAGCCGTCTGGAAAAGCTTCCAAGCAGTTACCTCTTTGATTTCAAATTGTCCACGTGGGATCGTTTCGAGTTGCTTGAATCTTACAAAGACTTGATTGAGCGTCTTCCAAGGTTCCTTCTTTTTATCTTCCCGAGAAAGAATATTTTTTCCAGCTTGCAGGAACGCACGGGCAGCAGGTTCTAAGATCGCCATTTTACATAGATTTTTCAGTAACGAAAATTGCCTTTTTCCATCTTCTTCTAGTAACAATTTGAGATTTGCTTCATCAATTTTCGGCGCACGCGGTTGCGCTAATTCCTGCACAACCTTCTGATATGCCGCAAGGACATCACATGTTTTATTGATATTTTTTACAACTTCAGGCTTTTCGGCATATTTCTTTTTCAGTTCATTCGCAACAAGCGCTGTCTCGTCTAAAGAGAGCGGAAGAAGATCATTAAAGGTGGCCGCAGATGTAGAACTACTCACTAAATCCTGAAAAGCTCGCGCTTGTCTTCTTATTGGAGCAGGAATTGCAATGGCAGCAACTACCCCCATAGGAGCAGGCTGTGGATATGGTGATGGGGTTGTGTGAACAGGTGGCAATGCAGCGCTACTAGCAGCTGGTTCTGGCACAGCTTTTGCTGTTTGAGTTTTCGGGATAGTTTCAGCAGCTGCACTCATAAGAACAGGCTTGGTTGCCGAAGAGAGAACTTTTTGAACAAAGGGCACGGTAGAGCTCGCACCCTGTTCTGACGAAGCTTTTGCTTCTTGAGTTTTCGCCAAAGAATCAGCCTGCTGTTTTTTCATGCGCTGTTTATCAATCTGCGCAGGCCTTTTACTTTTTACCCTTTCTGTAAAGGATTGCTGTCTTTCGAGTGCTTTTTCTTTGGCAAATCCTGTCGCTTCTTGTTTTGGACTGCTTCGCACCTGGCTAACTAACTGCTCGAGTTCTTCATTTTTTTGAGTAAGCGCTAAGGTCTGCTTTTGTACGATCGCATAGAGCCTTTGAAATTCGCCAAGTGACTTAGGAGGAGCAATATTTTGAGGCATGAGCAGCTCTTTTGTCGCGGCCAATAGTTTTTTCTCAGCTGCGGTTTGAGATGTGTGTTGTTGCAAGGCAGCTGTAGTAAGAGTTGTCATCAGTTTTTTTGCAGTCTGTGTGACCTGGCTGTAGTCTTGTAATGCTTTTTGTAGTACGCCTTGCAATTTGTGCGCATCTTTTGGGGTGACCTCGCGCGCACCCCCTTCTATCTGAGGTTGAAATATGAAAGGATCCCTGTCTTCTCGCGGCTGTGCTTCAGGACCCATTGCTGCCATATAAAATACCCTTACTTAGTCGACTTTTCAGAGATAAAGCCATTAAAGCAAGGAATAGCAAGTAATTATTTTAAAGTAAAATAATTACTTTATAATTTGAATACAATAGAGAGGAGAAATTAAAAGGAGGATCTCGGTTTTAGATAGTATAAGCAAGATAGGCGCTAATGACCTTAGCTACAAAGAAATACATGAAGGTTGAAAGCACATCATTGAACGCTGTAACAATAGGACCTGATGCAACCGCAGGATCAATGCGCATTTTCGCAAAAAAGAGTGGTGAAAAGGTACCAAGAATGGTCGCAGTAAAACAGGCGCCTAAAACGCCAGCGCCAACAACGGTGCCTGCAAGGACAGGATGCACTTCCACTTCTTGAATGCCAAAATGGTTGAGAAGGTAGACTACAATGCCGCAAAGCACGCCAAAAACAACACCGATGAGATGGCCGATTGCAAGCTCACGAACGACAGTCTCGCGCCTTGTACCGGGAGATATTTCGCCCGTCGCCATACCGCGAACAAACACCGTACTGCACTGAATCCCTACGTTGCCCGACATACCGGTAATCAACGCCACAAAGAAAGGAACAACTGCAAACCAGGGCTGATGATGAAAATAGGAAATTCCAGTAGCCGAGACAAGGCCTGCACAAAGCGTGACTAATAGCCACGGCGCACGAGAGAAAAAACGCTTCCAGATAGGCTCATTTTCAGAAACTTTTTCAGCAGTACCAGCGATGCTGGCGATTGTTTCATCAGCCAGGTCTTCCATCACTTCGACAACATCTTCATAAGTGATCACACCCAAAAGATGGTTTTGACCATCAACAACAGGAAGGGCTGCCACCTTATAGCGTTCAACTAAATCAACAACTTCATCGCGGGTAGCATCAGGGCCAATCTTATGCAGTACAGGCCGCATGACCTGCCGTATGGGCACCTGTGAAGAATTGACAATCAAATTACGCTCAGGAACGAAGCCGATTAGCTCGCCATCATCATCCAGCACAAAAATGCTTCGCGTCAGTTCTATGCCAGGGTTGTCACGTATGTGTGTTGCCACTTTTCCAATTGTCGTATGCATCGGGAAAGCGAAAAACTCGTTTGTCATTAAACGGCCGGCAGTATAGCGACCATGTTTCAGAAGCTCACGTATACGGCTTGCCTTTTTGGGCTCTAGTAGCTCGAGTATGCGACGTAGCCTGCGATCCTGAAGATCTTCCAGCACTGCGACAGCTTCATCAGATGGCATACGTTCAACGAGGCTTTTAATTTCATTGTCACTTACATGCCGCAGTATCGCCACTCTTGTATTCGAGCTCACGTTGATCATAAAGATGATCTTGGCATCTAAGTCGGGAAGATTATCGTAGACGATATGACGCACGCTTAGTGGAAGCCTTGTCACAGCATGGGCAAGGTCAATCGGGTCATGTTCGATAGCAATTTTAGCAAGCTCAGGCAGAAAAACTTGTGAGGTTTGCTTGTGGAAGGCATGTTCCAATTTTTCAATCAGAATATCGTTAAGTGTAACAGTAGCTCGGAAAAGATCACTTCCTTCGTCGTCTCTTCCTTCTTGATTTGGATTATGTTCCTCATTTTCTTTTGAAAAGTCCATTCACAGCCCCTCTAGACACTCAAATGCACAGCATAACCTCTTTCATCACTTGATGCAAGGAAAATATTGGAAAAAATAAGACGAAAATAAGTAGTACTTTCTGTTGCTTTAAATGTGAAATTTTATTATATTTATTTGAAATTTTTAACAAAATCTACGAGTATCAAGTATGTCAACTAAAGAATCTAAAGAATTCATCCGTAATATAGCCATTGTCGCCCACATTGACCACGGCAAAACCACTCTCCTTGATGCTCTTCTCAAACAATCAAATGTGTTTCGAAAAAACCAAGTGCTCACTGAGCGTATGATGGACTCATATGACCAGGAAAAAGAGCGCGGTATCACGATCTTTGCAAAGCACACTACCGTTCACTTCCACGACTACAAAATCAACGTTATCGACACTCCTGGCCACGCAGACTTCTCTGCCGAAGTGGAAAGAATTCTTGGCATGGTCACATGCGTACTCTTGCTCATCGATGCTCAAGAAGGCCCGATGCCGCAAACACGATTTGTTCTTTCCAAATCCCTTAAAATGGGCCTGCGCCCAATCGTCGTCGTTAACAAAATCGATAGGCCCTTTGCTAACCCAGATCGCGCCCTCAACCTTACTTTTGACCTTTTCACAGAACTCGGCGCCACAGACGAGCAGCTCGACTTTCCTATCTGCTACGCTTCTGGTCTTTCTGGTTTTGCTATGCGCGAGCTCGAAGACCCGCGCGAAACAATGAAGCCGCTCTTCGAGATGATCATCGACCGCGTGCCGCCACCACCTGGCGATCCTGCAGAGCCATTCCTGATGCAGGCAGCCACTCTCTTTTATGATGACTACGTTGGCCGTCAAGCTTGTGGAAGAATCCTCAACGGTACCATCAAAAAAGGTCAGGCCGTGATCCACGTCGACCGCGATGGCAACCAAAAACGCTGCACGATCTCCCGCATCGAAGGCCACATGGGTCTTGAGAAAATTGAACTTGAAGAGGCTACGACGGGCGACATCGTGATCCTTTCTGGCATACCAGAAATTATGATCGGCGACACACTTGCTGACCCATCAAAAGTTGTTACCCTTCCGCCAATTATGCTTGATGAACCTACTGTTTCTATTGATATCACAGTAAACTCAAGCCCACTTGCAGGAAGATCTGGCAAACACTTGACGATGAATAAGATTCGCGACAGACTGGAAAGAGAAAAAAGAGCGAACATCTCGCTTAAAATCGACTTTTCTGATCAAGAAGTGATCACTGTGGCAGGACGCGGCGAGCTTCACCTTTCTGTTCTTATCGAACAGATGCGTCGTGAAGGCTATGAGCTTTCTATCTCCAAGCCAAAAGTAATCCTTAAAACCATTGATGGCGTTGTACAAGAGCCGATGGAACGTGCTACAGTAGAAGTTCCGGAAGCTTATTCCGGTACTGTTATTGAAGAGCTTTCCCGCCGTAAAGGTGAAATGCAAAAGCTTGACACGAGTGCAGAAGGCATCACCAGCATGGAATTTGTCATCCCGACACGCGGTCTTATGGGCTACAGAAACGACTTTTTGACTGCTACACGCGGTCTTGGTATCCTTACATCCATCTTCGAAAACTATGGACCATTCAAAGGCCCAATCACCGGCCGTCGCAATGGTGTTATGATTTCTATGTGTCCAGGCAAAACTACAGGCTATGCCTGCTTTAGCCTTCAGGAACGTGGCGTACTCTTCGTCGGTCCACCAGACGAAGTATACGAGGGCATGGTTGTAGGTGAGCACTCACGTGATAACGACCTTCTGATTAACGTCGCCAAAGAAAAACATCTTACCAACGTACGTGCCTCCGGTGCTGATGAGAATATCATCCTCACCCCATCACGTAAGTTCACTCTTGAACAAGCAATCGACTACATTCAAGATGATGAGCTGATTGAAGTCACACCAGCTATTATTCGTATGCGTAAGCGCTTTCTTACTGAAAACGAACGTAAGCGCAACCCAAGCAAGAACTAAAAGTAATTTTGGAGTGCGGAGGCTTGACTTTGCACTCTAAATTTAATAAGGTGCGATTGCATGCTGTACAGCAGCTTGTAGCCCCAAGTTCATCTTCTCAAGAAGAGCATCAATACCGCTAATCTCATAGCTTTGAGTAAGTGCTTTGAGATCATCATAGCCTAACCAGACAGAGCCCTGCTCATCTTGCCAGCAAGCAATGCGAAGAGGCAAATCAATCGCCATGCTTTGATTGGCAAGCATCAGATGTGTTCCGACCGCAGGATTACCAAAAATAAGTGTTTCAGTAGCTCTCAATGTGAGATCTGCTTTCTTAGCACCTGCTGAATGATCAACTCGTGCCATGATCTGTACGCCTTTTGCTTTCAGAAATTGCTCTAAGCGATCCATCGTTGTTTGGACCGTGAAACAACTTTCGAAAAAATGAGTGGTTTTTGGACCTTTAGGAGGCCCTAATTTAGGGTTAAAGGCGCCAGCTATTTTTCTTGCTAGTTCAGTAAGATCAACGTTTTCTTTGTTGGCACATAAAGTCACACATAAAAGCTCTTGAGGATTTGTAAATCGGCTCATATAGCAAGAAAATCCCGGAACGAATCCTCGCATGCTCATGAGCCCTGGGTGACCAAAAAAGCGCCATCCGCAATTGGCGAGCACCTTTTTTCCATCATTAAGGGTGATTGCGCTGTAAATGAACTCACGACTTTCCTTTTTCTTCACTAGTATGCTGCCTGCAAGTGCGATATCCCAAAAACTCATGTCCTCAGCTGAGGCAAGTATCGAACCATACGCATTGACAGCTGTTTGGCTATTCATCAACACCTGCGCTAATTTGCCACCTACGATTGTGTAGCCAGTTGCAACTTCGGCGGGATTGATGTAGACCGGATCTATCAGAAATTGTGTGTGCTTTTTGTTTTGCTTGGCAACATCCTCTTGTTTTACTTGCGATGCTGTAGAAATAAAGCGGGTGTTCTTCAATCCCAGGCGCTCTATTTGATTTTTTGTAATGAATTGCTCATAGCTCATGCCGCTTGCTTTTTCGATCACTACACCCAATAAGAAGAAGTTAGTCGCACTCTGAGCGCATTCTGCGCCTGGCTGAAAGTGGAGCGGACTGTTTTTTACAAATGTTATGATCTCATTTGGTTGATAGTTTTTAGTAAATTCAAAGCCTGGTTGTTTGGTGTAGTCAGCAAGGCCAGAAGTGTGGCCCAAAAGCATGCGTAAAGTAATATTTTGCCAAATTACTGGTATATCGCTTACATATTTTCCAATACTGTCGTCTATTCCTAATTTCTCATCTTCGACAAGCTGCATAATAGCCACAGCTGTATAGGCTGAAGTCATTTGACCAATGTTCCAGAGCGTATTGGGAGATGCTAATAAAGCAAGATCGACGTTTGCAACGCCATAGCCAACCACGCGACTAATATAGGGCGCTTGCACAATAGCTAAAGTCATTCCAGGAATGTTTTGCTCTTTCATGTAGGCCGCTATCATTTCGTCTACTGTGCTACCCATAAAGGCAACATTGGGGTTTCCACGTGCAGCAATAACAGGCTGTGAGGCTGATACCATAAGAACTCCAAAAATTAGAGATTGAATAGCACGAGAAAACAGATTCATTGGCTACCATAAATGCAAAAAAATACCTGAACATCTCTTCCTCAAAAAAACAAAATAAACAGATATTGTAAAGATAAATTTTTAAATAACAAATTAAGACTGAAATCTATGTAGATAATTTATAAAAATTGACTTATAATTATTTTATATATAATTGTTATGATATAGTACCATGTCTGATAAATTGATAAAGGGTATATGGCATCACCTGCAAGTTATAATGTACAATTTACTTTTCAGAACAAAACCTATTCTCTTGATCTCGTACCAACCACAAGTCCACAAGTTGCTCTATTAACGATTCGCGGGATGAAGTATGCCTGTCTTGCGGATGAGCCACAATCACAAGCAGTTCAGGAAGCTCTCAAAGCTCTCTCTCAGGTTGTTGTGAAATCTAAAGAAGACCTCATCAAAGCATTGAGAGCAAGTAAGACGATCTCTTCCATATCAGTTACCGCAAAGACAGCAAGTGTTGCTAAAAAAGCACTGTCGGCAAAACATGGAAAACCACTACCTAAGGCTACTGTAGCTGCGAAAACTGCTGCTTCTTCTGCTGATAAAACTCATCAAACAGCTTCGAGGTTGATATTTTTAAGTGGTACGTCTACTGCTGGAAAATCATCCATCATGACAGAGTTTGCAAAACGCCATGAAAATGCTGTAGAGCTTGGAACAGATGATTTTGAAGAACAGCATCGTGCCGCTTTAATTGCAAAGCACTTCCCAAAAGAGTATGCCATTTTATCACAAGTAATCGAAGATAAAAAACTCTTCCGTTTTCTTTTTTCACCGCTTGATGTTATCAAAAAGCACCCGGAAGAATTTTTTAAAAATAGCCCTGAGCCTAAAACTGCAGCAGAAAAAGAAGCTCTGCTTGCACTACGAAATGCCGCGCTTTCGTTGTATGAAACGCCCTTTTATAAAGCAGTTGATGTGCTCTTAAAAAAACATAAAGCAACGCAAGATGAAGAACATTTCAAAGCTATTCTCGATCTATCAGCAAAAGGAAAAACTGTCATTTTTGACACACCAAACGCCGCCGGTTTTCTTGAATATCTCAAATCGCACCCACACCATGCACCTGTCCAGCGTTTCTTAGTGTATGTGCCTTTAACAGAGCTCGTCAAGCGGCTACCAGGAAGAAATGAGCAAGCAGAAGCAACAGGCAATGTGTACAATCGAAGACAATATATAGATCTACTGAATCAATTTAAGCATCAGTATCGTAAAGCAGAACCTGCAGCTGATATTCCTGTGGGCACTTTAAAAAGAGAAGATGTTGAAAAAATATTCAAAGATAACGAACAAGCGATAGAGGCCGAAAATATGAGCGCACGAGAAAATAGTCGGGCCGAGCAAGTAGTCGTCAAAGATCAATTTTTGAAGTACTTTGGGTTAGATGCACAGTCTGAGGTTCCAATTACCTGCGATTTCCAAAAATTTGATGGCATTTTTCATACCGCCACTCAAACAGCTGCCGCTTCTGCGGATCAGCTTTCCACACACTCATGGCAACATTTTAAGAAAAAATGAATGATTTAGGTTCCTAGCGAACATCTAAAGGAGCATCTCCCTGAAAAGTGTCACCTATGTGCTTGAATATGATGTCACCTATGTGCTTGGTTGGACAGTGCAACAGCCCAGGGCATCGCCCTGGGTATATTGGGGCACAAACAACCGCATATAACATGAATGAGGATGTTTGAGAGTGATTGTGACATAGTCAAGCACTTAGTTTTACAGAACATCATTGATAAAAATCAAAAAAAGAAAAGCTAGATTTTTCTTGCAGCCCTTCAGGCTGCGGTTGCTGTGTTCAATCAGCACCCAGGGCGATGCCCTGGGCTGTTGCACTGTAAGCCCTTCGGGCTAAGGAAAAGGGTGTCTCTCTTAATACCTCTTGTATTTGCCCGTTAACAATGTCCAAGGTGTACTCCTCGAGCTGTTGCCTGTAACCTTTCGGGTTTTTGCTGAATTTTTCACAGCGCTTAACAGCGGGAGAGTTTTTTGAGGCGTGCTTTTAGGTGGTTCGTGGCTGCGCGTGTAACGCCGTCAACCACAATATACAGCTCTTGTAGGGCTCGCATTTTATCAATATGGGATACGACAGCATTAGTAACCTGTGTATAGCAGATATCAAGCTCGGCTAACTCAGGAAGGTCTACAAGATAGCCAACAGCATCGTTACCTATTGGCGAATCATTAAAGCTCAGCTCTTTCATTTGCCTAAAGGCTTGAATATGGATAATCGCACTACCTTTTAGATTTGGGCAATTACTCATTCTGAGATAACAAAGAGCAGTTAAACGATAGAGCGAAGCAAGAAATGATCCTGTGACCTTCGTAAAGCTGACATCAAGCTTTTGTAGTTTTGTTGATCCTTTGAGCTTTTCAAGGCCTTTGTCGGTGAATTTATCCTGAGACATTACACAAAGCTCTTCTAGATTGGCAATTGTGCCAATAGATTCAAAGGCATCATCAGTAAGGCCGCCCTCATCCTCCCCACTTACTTTTTCTACATCTAAAAAACGCAAAGTCGGATGATTTCTCAGTGCCTTCATGCCCTCATCGCTTACTTTACAATAGCGAAGATTGAGTCGTTCAAGCTTTTGTAGTGTAGCAATTGCCTTTAATGAGCGATCAGTAATGCGTGAACAACCATCAAGATTCAGTTCTCGAAGATGTGGGCAGTGCGCTACAATAAACTCCACTGTTTCATCTTGAATCTTAAGACCTGCTAACGAAAGATGCTCTAGCTGAAAACAGCCAAGAAAGACAAAGACTAAATCTGTAAGTTGATCGCAATAATCTACAACCACTTTTTTGATTGGCAAGCCAGCAAAATACTGAAAACAGCTGCCATCGATATGAGTACTTGAAACATCGATCAACTCAAGTAATGCCATCTTTGCAACAGGGGCAAAATCTTCATCCTTCAAATCTGTACGACCTCGCAGGCATAAAGATTTCAGCGCTTGCATTCCTTCTAGATGCTTTAAGGGAAAGGCTTTTTGTGAAAAATTAATCTCAGTAACTGCATTTTTCAGATGAGGTGAAGAAAATAGTTTTGGCAGTGCCATTTGCCTGTAGACTCTACTTTGAAGCTCTGTATCTTCATGGAGTAGCTTTTTTCGGCTATCAGGAGAAACGACAGAAAAAAAGGATTCCAGTTCCTTTTGTTTCAAAAGCTCAGCAATGGTTCCAAGGCAATTAGGTGGAAGAGCGAAATTGCGATCGATGTAGCTACTTTGCCTGTCACGTTTTTCAAATAATGGCGCAGTAAAAAGGGGTTTTACATTTGATTTTGCATCTTGCGCAGGCTCTTTTATAAACCCGCGAGCTTTGGCATACTCAATGTAGTGCGCTGTAGGAACGACGTGTTGTATCGTCACTTTTTTTCCTTTTTTCCTTATTATTCGTTTACAAAATCGCGTAAGGTCGTAAGCTTTTCTTCTTTTTTAGAAATGCTTTTGATTCTTTGCAGCATCTCGTCTGAACGATTACAAATAAGATAGCTTAAACGTAAGGCGCCTAAGTGATTGCTATCTTTATTCAAAACCTCTCTGATAAGGCAGATAGCACGTACTTTATCGCGCTTAAAGCTCTTACCACCTTGGGCAAGCATTGCTGCCAGGCTGATTTTTGCAAAAAGATCTTCTGGCTCTTTTTCACAGATTTCTGTCAGCATGCTGTAAGCACGCTCTTCATGGATTGGCGTTACCTTGTTTCCTTTTCTTAAAAGCTCAGCAAAACGGCTTTTTGTAAAGCTATCTTTGGGATCAATTTTACTCGCTTTTACAAACAGAGGTTCAGATTTTTCTGCTCTTTCTGTCTTACGGTACAGATCAGCAAGCTTTGAAATGACTTGGGCATCTTCTGGCTTTTTCTTTAAATCATCTAATAGCTGATCCTCGAGGCTCTTGCTAGTAAGTTCAGCCTCTTGTTTTCGTTTCAAAGCGGCCTCTTCTTCTTCACGCTTGTGACAAAGTAGCTCTTCTTGCTGTTCTACCACTCGTTCAAGTGCTTTTTGTTCTTTATATTCACGATGATCGCGATTCGCTATCTTGATGACTTCTACACTATCTTGAAAGGTAACTAAAGTGGCTGTCGCCTTCATTATTGGTTTTTCAGGCTTTGCAGAAGCAAGCTCTATATCGACCTTTTTTAGGAGCTTTGTGCTTGTATCATCTCCAGGCTTCGCTTGAAGCACCTTCAATAGGAACATCTTGGCAATCTGATTATTTTTTGCAACACCCTCGCCACGATGATACATGACTGCAATGTTTTCACAGGTAGCAGCACTTTCAACACCTTTTGGCTGCAATTTGAGTGCTTTTCTAAAGCAATTCATCGCTATTCGACTATTTTTTTCTATACCATCTCCACCGTGTTGATAGATGATGCCCTTTAATTCGTATATCAACCAATCGTTAGGGTTCCTTTTTTCAAGTTGCTTCAATATCGTAAGTGCTGCGCTAAAATTTCTTACATTTCCACGAGAAGCTGTTGGAATACGATGCATCAAGCAATATGCTTTGGCTAGGAGTGTTGCCTCGTGATCAGGACTTAGCTTTAGCTTTTTGTCGAGAACAGTAAGCTTTTGTACAATTTCTTCTGGTTTGTAACCTAATTGCTTATATGCGTGGTTTAGCGGTTGAAATTCACCACTATTAAAATTGACTGACATAGTAAAAAAATCCAATTAATATTAAAACACATAATTATACAAAAATTATGATTAATTATAAATAAAATTAACATTAAGATTAAAGTAATGATTTAATAAACTTGAGTAATATAAAATTATTTATGGTTTTGCAGAAGGGAGCAAAAGTTGAGCTAATCCATTTCCAAACGACCAGTCTTCTCGCTGCACTTGAACAATTGTAACGAAAACATCTTCTTTGCGAACTTTAGGTTTTTTCCCAAGAATTGCAACAAGCTCTCGGTAAAGCTTCTGTTTCATGGCTTGTGACCGCTTAATCGAAGTAATATAAATCGCTATGAGATTATCAGAACGCTTTACACCCCAAATGGTCTTGTCAAAATGGAAGTGCTCTTTTTTATGTTCCGTAATCATTTGGAAGCGATCGTTTTTGGGAATTTTCCACGCATTCAAAAGCGCTTGATGGATTCCATCAGCTACAGCTTTGATATATTTGGCAGGCTTTCCTTTCACAAGATGAATCTGAATTAATGGCATCGTAGATCCTTTCCTTACTTTTTTTAGAACTTCTAGATCTGCCTTTTTACAAATTCTGCTACTTGTGGCAGTAATGCTTTTGCAACAGCTAGATCACCACCTGGAGGCAGTTCTACACCATGTTCTGCTGTGAGCGTCCATAAAGCGTTTATCGGATTGGCAATGCCAAATTCGTCCACGTTTTGAAGCTTTTCATCCAAGGCTACGGAGTGCGCTGCAAGCTTAGCAAGCCTTGCCAAATCGCGTGCTGGTAAAGTAGCTGTGAGCTCAGGCAAGCCGCGTGTGGGTTCCATCAACTGCTTTGCTGTAGCCTTTTTATCTGTTGGAGATGGCTGTACAGGTGAAAGGCCGCCCTGTCCGTATGAAGTGATTTTTGGATCCATAGTTTCTCTTTCCTTTACTTATTTCGTTTGTTTGCAAGACGCTCTCTTTCTTTATCAACCACATCTCTCACTTCAGCACCTACAGGCTGATCAAGAATAGCGATTAATCCTAAATCGAGCGAATTGATTGCCTGATCGATATTTCCTAAAGCTTCATGGCAGCGGCTCGCGTATAAATGGCAGCGAAGCTCAAATGGATTTGTTATGGCGCACATATTGTAGGCCTGCAAAGCAACAGGATACTGATGAAGAAAATAGGCAGAGTTACCGCTGCCCAACCAAAAAAGCGGCTGCTTTGGATTTAACAAAATCAGCACAGAAAAAACCGCCAAAGCATGTTCATACTGCTGCTTGGTATACAGATTCGTTGCCGCCTTATAAAAGTGGGTGATTGTTTCGTTGCTGATGTGGCAAATATCTTGAAGAGTTTTTTCTTCTAGTATCGCCTCTGTATACTGCTCAAGATCCTCTTCATCATCAATCGATGCGCAAAATTGCACGATTGCTCCAAGATCTTTACCTAACTTGCTTGTAAAAATTGTCTCATCGCTTCTTGCAAGGTCTGCAAGCGACTTAAAAAGCTCTTGAAAGCCTAGATCAAGTGTGTTCTTAGATTTCTGCAAAGTCTTCACAAATTCTAGCCTGGTGCGCTCTTTTTCTGCGTTTTGTGGCAGTAGCTTCAGCTCATTTTCAACTGCATCTTGAATCACCATCTCTGCTAGATGTGCTGCTGTATGTTCGAGAATGTCATCAGCACTCTGCTTTTCACTTTCTTCTTTTTCATCACCTGTCGACATAGTACCCTCGTTTTATCTTTTTTACTTCTTAGCCGCCTAAAGAGCCCCAAGCATCATCAACAAATAAAGCACACTGATTGAATGTCTTTGGCACATCCAGTCGAATTTTGATTTTATAGTTGCGATCACTACGTTGATCAACCAATGCAATGTGTGTCACCTTGTAGGTTAATGTCTCTTTTGCAGCATCGTAGAGTGGATCTTCGATTCGAAATACAATGATGTCTTCTAACCCCTCAATCGATAAGGCAAGAGCTGCATTAGGTGGATTTTTTTTGTAGTTGTTCTCATCCTCGTTTTTTTCCCATTCTGCAACAAAGTCTTTTACCATGGTAATGTGAGCAGTTCTTCCTGGTCTGTTTGTAAATGAAATCATGCTGGGAAATACACCTTTTAAGGTAAGCGTATACTGATTATCAGTGCCCTCTATTGGATCAAGTGTGCCAGAGCTTGCAAGCTGCACGAAAAGCCATGTTGATTTTTGTTTACTACCTGCTGGCGCTGACCCATCAGAGAATCCCTCAGTACTTAAGAGCAAACTCACTGCTAAGACAAAAGCGGCTATACCTTTGATATGTTTAGAAAAAACATGCGCCATAGAGAACCTCATTCTGATTTTAATTACATATCGCTGAATTTTGAAGCAGTAGACAACACTCTACGCCCTATGCTTTCTATAAAATAATAGCTAATTTCTATCAATTTATTATTTTAAACTGATGCAATTAGTCGTCATAAGGAGAAAATCAAAGAACTGTGTCTATAGAAGGAATTGGATGGTTAAAAGAAAAATGAAAGCAATCGCTATAAAGGGACAAAATGAATAACAAAAACCCACTCACACTGCTAGGGAACCTTCAGCTTGAGTGGATTTCTTAGGCTTGCGCTTAGTCGTTTACACCTTTCTCACCGATCTCATACCTTCTCACTGATCTCACTGGCTCTGTGGTGCTTCTTTATGCAACAACAGCCTCAAAGAGTAAGTAATTTATCGTTCCAGTACGATTCGAGGTGCGCGTTCAGCGAGTCTTTGAATAAAAGCGTCTGTTAGATGCGGGCAGTCTTTAACAATAAGTTTTGTAAGCCCTTCTATGCTTGCAATCATATCGGCATGCTCTACATCTCTTCCAAACTGCGCATTGCCACTTAAATCAAGCGTTTTCAGGCAAGGTAGCACACTCAATACTCCAAGCTCTTCTATAGAAGGTCCGTCAGTAAAAACTCTTTGTAGTACTAATGTCGTAAGCTTTGACCATGCTTGAGGCTCATCATTTTTTTGAGAAAAAAAGCGACTGAGAGCACGCGGAAATATCCAAATAGCAGCATTACCTGAAAGATTGAGTGTTTCAAGCTGTGTAAATTGACGTATCGCTGTCATCAATGGCTGAGATGGAAAAACACCAGCAGGCAAAAAAGTATCGCTCATATTTAAGCTTCTTGCCTCAGGACAAAGCCCTGCAATTTGTCGAACTACAGATGTTGTCAGAGGAATTCCATGAAGATCAATATCTATAGGATCAGCATCCACTCGTTGTCCATCAGGTGTTACAGAATAATTTCTGATCCCTTCAACACATACATCCGTGAGTGCAAGGCGCCTAGAATACTCACCTCGTCGTCGCTGCTGTTCTTCAAATAGGAGTACATGTGCCTCAGGTTTTGAAAAGGCTTCAAAATCTCTTCTATAAGATAGGTATTGAAGCAAAAGATCATATCTCAAATCCATGCTAGGAGTCCAAATAATAGCACCCGCTGCTCTTGCCATTTCTACTGCTCGATCAAGTGTCAGACCAGGCTGCCTTTCGCATAGAAGAAGAGCCTGCTTTTTAAGGTAAGGTGGGGCTTCAGTATATGCACGATTTGCATCGCCAGGTGCTTCTTTTTCATCAGCGCCTGCACTTTTGCGATCATCTGCTGCAGGCACAGCTTGCGCCGCTGCAAGCACATCTCTTGATACAACCGCGACCTGATGTGCGCCCGTTCCATTTGCATTTGCGCTATTTGCATTTATGCCTCTTGCAGCACTTGGCTCATTATGTTTAGTAACAGTTCGTGAACACCAACGTGAACAGCGAGAAATTCCAGTGTAGTCAACTACAACCTCAATCACTTTACTTACAAAATAAGAACATGTACCGCTAAATAGTGAGTGGTTTGCAAACATAGTAGCCCTCAAGATTATAAAAAGTTATAAATAAATAACGACAATACCAAAACAAGAAGAATAACAGTGTGTCATTTATTGTAACATCTTTATCAAGCGTATACCGATTCTTCAGGTTGCTTCGGTATAGCTTCCCATCTTGCGAAACTTCGCATAGCGCTGCTCAAGCAGTAGATTTGCAGGTAGCATTCTTAAAAGTGTGTACTTGTCGATGATGAACTGTTTGACCTCTTTGTAACAAGCCTGTGGGTTATGATGGGCACCACCTAACGGCTCGCGGATAATCTCATCAATTAAACCAAGCTCAAGCAGGTTTTCAGAGTTCAACTTTAAGGCAGTTGCCGCCTGCTGTTTTTTAGCAGAATCTTTCCAGAGAATCGATGCACAACCTTCAGGGCTAATCACTGAATAATAGGCATGCTCTAACATACCGATCACATCGCCAACTCCAATGCCTAAAGCACCGCCAGAGCAGCCCTCGCCGATGATCACTACAATGATCGGTGTTTTTACTTGCGACATATCACGTAAATTTTCAGCAATCGCCCAGCCTTGGCCGCGCTCTTCAGCCTCTAAACCAGGGTGTGCGCCAGGTGTATCTAAGAAAGAGACAACCGGCAAGCTAAATTTTTCAGCAAGTTTAATCAGGCGCATTGCCTTTCTGAAACCTTCTGGATTCAGCATGCCAAAATTATGAGCCACGCGGCTTTCAGTGTCGCGCCCCTTTTCTTGGCCGATGACCATACATTTAATGCCGCCAATTGTGGCAAAGCCACCAATGATAGAACGATCATCGCCGTAGGTTCTATCACCAGCTAGCTCTACAAAACGTTCAGTGATGTTTTTGAGATAGTCAACCGTATGCGGGCGCTCAGGATGGCGTGAGATCAACACTCGCTCCCAAGGTGTCAGTTCACTGTAGACTTTTTGTTTCAGCTTATCAAGCTTCTGCTCAAGCTTTTTGATTTCAGCTGTAAAAAGAGGACTGTCTTGATTTTGCTTTTTGAGATGCTCGATCGTTTTCAGATAGTCGTAGATCTGCTTCTCATGCGGCAGGTAAAAATTTTGATTATTTTCCAAGGCTCGATCCCCTCTATTTCTCTTTAAAAGGCAGTTTTGCCTGTGTAAAATCATTAACGATATTCACATACGCTTCCCGCGTTGAAATAACAGCGAAGAGCTCTTCAATATCTTGCGTTCTTAAGCGTATACAGCCATCGCTTTCATATCTACCTATGCTTGAGTCATTACGCACTAGAACACCCTGTTCTTCATCATAAGGTGTACCGTGAATGCCGTAGCCTTTAGCAGGCTCTGTGCAGCCTTCAACTTCACTTTCAAAAGGGATCCAACGTGTGCCAAAAACTTGCATCAGCTCCACGCGCTTATGTTTATGCATCCCCATCATTTTCGGCTTAAAAACTGCCACGCGGCTGCCAAGTTTGTACTCACCAAGCGGAGTCAAGCTGCCGGATGCCCGCTCTGAATCAAGCCGTCCTAATCCTACGCGGTATGTTTTCAATAAGTAACGCTCTTGCTCTTCGGGATCGACATAGTAAAACCACATCTTGCAGCGTGGCAGATCGATGACCAATAGAAAGTAAAATTCCTTATCGTTTCTCAGCACGCTAAATTCTTGCCCATCATTAATTGTTTTGCTTGTATAGTCAGCGCGGCCATTGACTGAGCGTACGATAAAATCAACCGGTGTATTATAATGTGTGGCATAGTCGATCAGCCAAGCAGGCTTTCCAAACTTCCATGGCACTCGCGCTTTGTAACGTATCGTCTCGCAGATGGGAAGAGGTGAGTTTTTCTGGAAGAGAAGGTCTATACGATCAACATCAGGAAGTAAATCAGTGGAAGTAGATGCTGCCGTGGTTTTCGCTTCATTGGATGAAGTCGCTTGAGGTTTGCTGTAGTTTGTTTTGGATGCAGGCTGTGCTGCAGCTAAAGAAGAGGAAGGAAGTGCATTTTTTGTGCTGTTCAGCTTTTTTAGGTCAACCTCGATTGGTTCACCTTCAAAAGTCTTTACCTGCCCTTGATTTGTTTTTGCGACTGTTTGTGCCGAAGCCTCGCTTTGGACTTCTTTTTTCTGCCTTTTAACAAGCGCTCCTACTCCTATCGCACCAAAGAGTAAAATTGTGACAACAATGAAAATTCGCTGCAAGGTCATATGTCCCTTCTATTCAGTAAAATTTTTAGCTTAGTATAGCAGGACTTAGTGAAAAGAGAAATAAAAAATACGTAAAAGAAGCTGTGAAAAATCGTTGTCGCTTGATTGATGCATCCTTGGAGTGCGTGCGCTCGGCACCACCCTACAAGTCGAGGAACACCTTTGTATATCACACCCTTGTATATCACACCTGTGTATATTACACCCTTGGATACTGACAAACTATGGCAGAATTGAAGGACTGAGCATAGCTCAGTACTCCAGGGTGCTTCGCACAAGCGGCAAATCTGATCTTTTACGCTTCTTGTGTCATCATCTCTTCTAATTCGCCTTCAATCGAAAAACGCATCTTCTTGCCTGGCGTGAACTTTACTGCAGATCTTGCTGGAATAACGATTGGCACAGCTGCGTTCTTTGGATTACGGCCAATCTTCTGTTTGCGATGCACAACTTCAAAAACACCGAAATCACGAAACTCTAGTCTGTCGCCATCGGATAAGCATTCAGTCATTTTGTCCAAGAACGCTTGGATAACATGGCGCACATCATTTGGATGTATGCCTTTATCTTGAGAAATCGTGTGAATCAGCTGTTTTTTTGTCACAGTGCGTTTCTTGGTCGCGCTATCCATAGTTCGAGTACTCCCTTTGCATGGTTTATTAGATGACACGCATTGTCATATGTCGTTTATTTTCAATCAAGCGCTTTTAACACTTCATTTCACATTTGCTATTGATATTTGCCTCACAATACAACGTGAAGGCAATTTCAATTAAATTATCTAACCCACCTCAATAATGGCTTTGTTTTTTTTGCCAAGTGCAAAGAGCAAAAATTGTCCTTCAATAAGGTCACGATCTACAATATGGTAGTCTGCATCTTCGATTTTTTGATTATTGAGATACAAGCCTCCATTTTGAATCAATCTGCGCACCTCTCCTTTACTTGGCAAAAATCCTGCTTGAGCAATAACATCAACTAGTTTTCTTGATAGAACATCAGCTTTCGGCAATTTCTTACTCAGCACATCTTTCATCAGATCACGAAGTTCTGCAGCTGATACATCCGCTGCCTTTCCGGGCACTACTTTTTCTGTAGCTTTCAACGCTTTTAATAGGCCATCCTCTCCGTGAACGAGCTCTGTTACCTCTTTAGCAAGTACTTTCTGAGCAGTATTTGGCACATAGTCTGGCTTTTTCATAGACTGTTCAAGCGCCTGAATTTCTTTCATATCAACAAAAGTCAGCATTTTCAAAAGCTTAATCACGTCGCGATCATCAGTGCGAAAGAGGTACTGATAAAACTCATAAGGGGCAAGTTTTTCACTTGATAGCCAAATGGCGCCCTTTTCTGATTTTCCAAATTTTGTGCCGTCTGCTCTGACAAGCAGAGGAAATGTGACGCCATGCACTTGAGCGCCTGCAACCTTTCTCACAAGCTCGCAGCCGCTTGTAATGTTGCCCCACTGATCGCTGCCACCCATTTGCAGCTCTACACCATACTTTTGATACAGATAGAGGAAGTCATACGACTGCAAAAGTTGGTAGCTAAATTCAGTGTAGCTAATCCCCTCTTCCGACTCTAGCCGCGCTTTCACACTTTCTTTTGCCAGCATCACACTCACGCGAAAGTGTTTGCCCACATCGCGAAGAAATTGAATAAATGAAAAGGACTTGAACCAATCAAGGTTATTAACAAAAAGAGGCGCTTGTAAATCAGCTCTTCGCTTGAGTATGGGTTGTAGATCACGCTCGATGCCGGCAATGTTTTTTTTCAGCTGCTCTTCATCTAATAAGTTACGCTCGCTGCTTTTTCCTGATGGATCGCCAATCATACCGGTCGCGCCGCCAAGAACAACAACAGGAGTGTGGCCAAAACGTTGGAAATGAGCAAGCCCCATGATTGCAACCATGTTGCCGACATGCAGGCTATCGGCTGTAGGGTCAAAGCCGCAGTAGACCTTCATGGGCTTCTTCGTCAGCTCTTTCAATTCCGGGCTTGTACAGGCTTCAATTAAGCCTCTTTCTTCTAATGATTCAATTACGTTTGACATGGCAGTCATTTCCCTTTTTCCTTCAAATGAAGCAAAAGTCTACCAGCTCTTGGATTGTAAATCAAAAGTTTCGCGTGATAAAAATAAAAAAGGAAAAAAGGCCTGACAAGAACTGTCAAGTCACGTGATGGTGTTCTTGCATAAATAATTACCACTGAGCCAGTGAGATCAGTGAGAAGATATGAGATCAGTGAGAAAGGCGTAAACTACCTAGCGATGAAACTCACATAGTTTTCTCCCCATCTCACCCCCCTCACTGAACTCACTGATCTCAGTGGTTAAACCGAGCAATTAACGCTAAAAGGGATTTGGCTCATCAATAAAGATATTTTCAAGATCAAAGCGATCTTCCAGGTGCGCACCTAATAGCTGCACGCCGATTTTTTCTGTGGCTGCATGGCCAAGGGCAAAAAAATTGATCTTCTCTTCAAAGGCAGCATGCCAGATAGGCTCATCAAAGCTTCCGGTGACAAAGGCATCAACCCCCTCTTTACTTGCTTCATAAATGAGCTTATGTGCACCACCTGAAACAATCGCACATGAGGCAATCATCTCCTTGCCGCCTAAAGCTGCATGCGCTTTTTGGCCATACAGTTTTTCTAGTCTCTTCTGAAATTCAGCTCGTGTACAGGCTTTGAAACTACCCTTTACACCAATTGCTTTACCCTGATAGATGCCAAAAGGGGTAAGCTCTTTCATGCCAAATGAGCGGGCGGCTCCCCAGTTGTTGCCAAACTTTACATGTGCATCGAGTGGCAAATGATAGGCAACAAGAGATATGTTATGCTTGAGTAATAGCTTCAGTTTTTCTTTCAGGGTACCGCAAATGCGTATATCCTTCTCTTTTCCTTTAAAGAAAAGTCCATGATGCACTAAAAGCACATCCACGTGCTTACTGCAGGCCATTTCAATGACATTCAATGAGGCGCTGACTGCCACTGCCATACGAGAGATTTTTGCTTTTCCTTCTACTTGGATGCCATTGACTGCGGCATCTTCAAATTCGGCAGATTGGAGAAGTTCATTGAGATAGCTAGAAAAATTCTTGAGATTGCAACCCATACTTAGTACACTCACGTTTTATACAAATGAAGGTGATTATGCAACAGTCGGAAATTAAAAAGCGAATAGGAGAACATGCGGCTACTCTTGTGGAAAATGGCATGATAGTTGGCCTTGGCACAGGAACTACCGCAGCCTGTTTTATCCAGAGCCTTGCCGAGCGCAACAGACTTGAACGATTGAATATCACATGCGTTGCAACATCTATTGAATCAGAAGGCCTTGCTCTTTCACTAGGGCTTCGCACGGTTTCGATTGACTCAGTTTCTGAAATTGATGTCACCTTCGATGGAGCTGATGAAGTAGACGAAAAAAAGCGGCTCATTAAAGGTGCCGGTGGCGCGCTCCTTCGGGAAAAAATTTTAGCCAATTCAAGCGGCGAGCTTGTGGTGATGGTCGATGAACAAAAGCTTGTAACAAACCTTGGAAAAGCAAAGCTACCTGTTGAAGTGACTCCTTTTGGCCATCGCTTTACAAAGGCAAACCTTGTTTCATTAGGCTATACGAAAATCGATCTTCGGCTGAATGCTGATGGCTCGCCATTTGTAACCGACAATCATAACTTCATCTACGACATCTATTTTAGTAAGCTTCTCAAAGATCCGGAAAAAGAAGAAGAGAAGATCCGCAAAATTCCAGGTGTTATAGAAACCGGCTTTTTCTTTGATATGGCAGGACCTGTAATCGTAGGCAAAGCTGACGGCAGCATTGTCGTTATCTAAAGAGCTCCAAAAAAACTCAAAAAAAGCTGCTCAAAAAAAGCTGATTGACCAAATGTATTGGACAATGTATTTATTGCCAAAATTTTGTTTGAGGCTCACATGGAAAGCTCCGATATTTTTGTCATCACACCTGTTGGTACGACCGATCTACGACTTGTTATTGCAGCCTGCAGAGCAAACGCTCGAGGCATTCTGGATCTTGAATTTGAAAAAAATCCCAAGCAATTGCAACTTGCCTTCGATCAACTCGAACGCTTTACATCAAATTCATACGGCATAAAAATCTCAGCATCAATTGCACCTGACATGCTTGATCTTATTATCAATGCATCAACAAAGCTCGCCTGGGTAATCGTTGCTGGTGGCAATCACTCAAATCTTAAAAAAACTGCAAAGAAGCTGCAAAGCAGTAAAAAGACAGTTATTTTCGAAGCTGTTTCATTAGAAGAAATACAGATCGCAGAACAACTTACAGTCGATGGTCTCATTCTTAAAGGCAATGAGGCTCAAGGAAGAGTAGGACAAGAAAGTACCTTTATCTTAGTACAACGCTGGAATTTACACAGGAAAACATCCAAGATTGATCTTCCTGTATGGATTCAAGGCGGTATTGGAAAGCACACGACTTGCGCCTGCATGATAGCAGGTGCATCTGGAGTTGTACTTGATTCACAGCTTTTGCTTTCGCGAGAAGCGCACAAAAACCAAGAAGTGCATGATCTACTTTGTGCTTATGATGGCTCCGAAACGATCATCATTGGAGAAAGTCTTGGCGAAGCTTTTAGAGTGAACGCACGCCTCCCTTTTGCTCCCATTGATGGGCTGGTACAAGAAGAAGCCAGAATTCTTTCTTCAAATCTCTCGATAGAAGAGAAAAAAACCAAGTGGAAAGAAGAGATTCAAAAGCAGGTGCTTGATCCAAATACGCAAGGTTTATTCTTTCTTAGTCAAGATGTCGGTATGGCAAAGGATCTTGCAACAGCTCACGTTACAGTTTGCGGCATAATTACAGCTATCATTCAACAAACAAACCACTCACTCAATCTTGCGCAAACGCAAAATATCCTGTCTCAAGATTCTGCCTTTGCAAAGCATCACAAGACACGCTTTCCGATCGTTCAAGGTCCAATGACACGAGTAAGTGACACAGCAGAATTTGCCAAAGCAATTAGCGAGGCTGGCGCTCTTCCTGTTCTTGCTTTAGGTTTGCAAAGAGGAGAAGAAGTAGAAGCGCTTTTGAAAAAAACGAAAGAAGTAGTATCTCAAAACGGAACAACTGCATCTTGGGGAATAGGCCTCTTGGGATTTTTACCAGCCCAAATCCGAAATGAGCAATTAGCTGCAATCGATGCGACACGCCCACCTTTTGCAATCATTGCAGGTGGAAGGCCCGATCAAGCAAAAGAGCTAGAAAAAAAGGGTATTGAAACTTACCTCCACGTACCCTCACCAGGACTTTTAAAACGGTTTCTTTTAGAAGGATGCCGACGATTTGTATTTGAAGGACGCGAATGTGGCGGCCATGTTGGCCCGAGAAGTAGTTTTGTACTTTGGGACTCTATGGTTGAAGTCCTTTTAGAACACGCAGGAACTGCTGACTCAAAGAACGATCTTCATATCCTTTTTGCAGGCGGCATCCATGATGCCCTATCGGGTGCAATGGTATCAGCAATTGCAGCTTCGATTTTCGAGCGCGGCATTCACGTAGGCGTGCTTATGGGAACAGCCTATCTCTTTACTAAAGAAGCAGTAGAGAGCTCGGGCATTGTTCCCCAATTTCAAAAAGAAGCACTGAACTGCAAAGAAACAGTCCTTCTTCAAACAGGACCAGGTCACGCTATCCGTTGCATCAAGACGCCCTATTGCCAATACTTTGACAGTGAAAAAAGACGCCTTCAGAGCGAAGGAAATTCTTCTGAGGAGATAACGAAACAGCTTGAGTGGATGAATATCGGAAGACTGCGCATCGCCTCAAAAGGTATCGATCGCGTGGCAAGCGATGGCAATAGCCTAGAGCTTGTAGCCATACCTGAGGAAGAGCAAATTTCACGCGGCATGTATATGATTGGCCAAGTCGCAAGTTTGAGAGATGGCATTATTACTATGCGCGAACTGCATGAAGAAGTAAGCGGTGGAAGCACTTCAATAATGGCCAAAAAAAGCAGTCCACAACTTACTCAAGTGGCAAAAGAGAGCCCTTCAGATATTGCTATCATCGGCATGCACTGTTTTTATCCAGGCGCCCATGACATACAAAAATACTGGATGAACATTGTAAATCGAATAAATTCAGTCACAGAAATTCCACAAAGCCACTGGGATTATAGACTCTATTATGATCCTAATCCAAAAACACCTGACAAGATCATCTCTAAATGGGGTGGTTTTTTAAAAGACATTCAGTTTGATCCTTTACAGTATGGTATCACTCCAAAAAGTCTGTATTCCATCGAGCCTTTGCATCTGTTTCTTTTAGAATCTGTGCGATTTGCACTCATTGACGCAGGCTACGAAAAGAGACCATTTAACCGAGAAAGAACAGCCGCAATCCTCGGAGTCGGTGGCGCAGGGAGCCCAATGGCAACAGCGTATGGAATTCGCACCTGCATACCGCTACTCGATACTGTCCCTGAAATGCCTGTCAGTGCAGATATAATGTTAGAAAAAGCACGCAAAATTCTTCCTGAGTGGACAGAAGATTCCTTCCCAGGAATTTTGCTGAACGTGGCAGTTGGCCGAGTAGCAAACCGCTTCAATTTTGGTGGAGCAAACTTTGCGATTGATGCTGCCTGCGGTTCATCACTTGCTGCACTCTATTCTTGCATTCGCGAGCTTGAGACAAAGTCGTGTGATCTTGCTGTTGCAATGGGCGCAGACTCTGTTCAGACTCCATTCACCTATATGGCATTTAGTAAAACACATGCCCTTTCGCCAAGAGGTAGGTGCACTCCTTTTGATGCTGCAGGTGATGGTATTGTGCTGAGCGAGGGCGTCGGTGCAGTTATCTTAAAACGCTTAGAGGATGCAGAGCGCGACGGTGACAAAATATACGCTGTCATTAAAGGGATGGGGACTTCAAGTGACGGCAAGGAGAAGGGACTTACAGCCCCCAATGCTTCAGGTCAACTACGAGCACTTAACCGTGCCTATTCAAAAGCAAATATTTCCCCTGCTCAAGTTGGTTTAGTAGAAGCTCATGGCACCGGGACTGTAGTTGGTGATCAGACTGAAGTTTCCTCTCTCATGCAAGTTCTTGAAAAAACGGGAGCAGAAATTCAATCTTGCGCTCTTGGTTCTGTCAAGTCAATGATAGGGCACTCAAAGTGTGCGGCAGGGCTGGCTGGCCTCATCAAGGTTGCATTATCTCTTCACCATAAGATTTTGCCCCCAACACTTGTGGATACTCCAAATCCCAAAGCTAACTTTGAAAAAAGCCCTCTCTTTCTCAATACAGAAGCAAGACCGTGGGTTTTACATGCGGATAAATCCAGGGTGGCTGGTGTAAGCTCCTTTGGCTTTGGTGGAACAAATTTCCATGCTGTGCTTGAAGAATATCGAAGCGACTATTCAGAAGAGAAGAGCTCAGCACTCTATGAGTTTGGAGCTGAACTCTTCGTTTTCCGCACGAAGCGTACTGAGATGATCGATAGTTTGAACACATGCCTCAAACTAGTTTCCAATGCACTTGTAAAAGAGACACCTGTTCATTTAGGATGCCTGGCACTTGCCCTTTGGAAAAAATGTGCAAAAGATTGTGCACTGCCTACGTTAGCAATTGTCGCCACATCTCAAGAAGATCTTAAAGAAAAGCTCACCTTGGCACTCGATGCAGTAAGATCTTCTCAAGAAGAATACAACGATCCACGGGGAATTTACTTTAGTGACAAACCCGAAGCAAAATTTGCAAACTCCGAAAAAAAGATCGCTTTTCTTTTTCCAGGGCAGGGATCTCAATACCCTAATATGTTATCGCAAGTAGCCATGGCATTCCCGAAAGTTCGCAAGGCATTTGATGAGGCAGATGCAATCCTTGATGCAAAATTTGCAAAACCGCTGAGCAAATTCATATTCCCACCTTCACACTTTTCGCAGGATGTGGAACAAAGGCAGCAACACGAGCTCAGTCGCACAGATATTGCACAACCAGCACTTGGTGCTGCAGCAATGGGGATGTATCACCTCTTAAGATCTTTTGGCATTCAAGCAAACTTTTTTGCAGGACATAGCTATGGCGAGTACGCAGCTTTAGCTGCAGCGGGAGCGCTATCCGAAAAAGATCTTACCCTACTTTCCTACAAGCGTGGCAAAGCGATTCTAGAAGCTACGAAAGAGTGCCATGGTGCAATGGCAGCCGTAGAGGGCGACGCGGCTTCTGTCTTAAAACTGATAACAGGTATCAAGGATGTCACAGTTGCAAATGATAACTCCCCTACTCAAACAGTAATATCAGGGACAGAGGCAGGTTTAGAATCAGTCTTTTCACGATTAAAAAAAGAGAACATCCATTTTCATAAATTGCATGTCTCTGCAGGTTTTCATTCCCCGCTTGTGAAGCCAGCAAGTAGCCTTTTAGAAAAGATACTTGAAAAAGAGCAGTTCCAAAAGCTTCACACACCTGTCTACTCAAATACAACAGCCTCTCCTTATCCAAGTGACCCAACAGCTATATCCCATCTGCTGAGTGAACATCTGACCAATCCTGTTCGATTCAGAGAACAAATACTTGCTCTCTATAATGATGGAGCACGAATATTTATTGAAGTAGGACCACAGGGTGTATTGACAGGCCTTGTCCATTCCATACTGCAAGGCCGAGAACATCTTGCTCTTCAATCGGATCAAAAAAAGCGCCCGGGTCTTGTACAGCTGCAGCATCTTTTAGGGCAACTTTTTGTAACTGGCATCGATATACAACTCATGCCATTGTATGAAGGCAGAAATCTGCAAAAAATGGATCTCCATCAGCTAGCTACAGAGGCGAAGCTGTCAGAGTCGTTATGGGTTGTAAATAGCGTACGATGCCGCCCCATTAACGCTCCTGAGCCTCATGTTATTGGACAAACCAGACATATAAAGAAAGCGCCTATGCCAGAACAAACTGCAACTGCTGCTGCGAAAAACACAAAAGCACAATCGTTTGAATTGCCGATAACAAGCAACAATAAAAGCACAGCTTTCAACACAGCTTCAAATACTGATGTAAATATTGGCGCAAATCAAATGGAAGCAGATCAAATGATGTTGCGCTTCCAAGATGTCATGGCACAGTTTCTAGAAGTGCAAAAGAGAATCATGACAAGCTATCTTGAAGGATCAGATACGAATGCTCCATTAGCTGTGGAACTCAACAACTTGGAACTCAATACTCTTCAGAACAAAATGCCAACAGCTGAAGTCAAGCTCGAGAAAAGTGTTGCACCTACAGAAAATGCGATTCAAAGTAAAACGACTGAATCTCAGATTATAGACTCTACAGTCACTCCTGTGAGCATAAATGAGACAACTATAAATGAAACTACTTTGACTGCAAAACTTTTAGAACTTGTCAGCCTAAGAACCGGCTATCCAAAAGACATGATTGGACTTGATCTTAATTTGGAAGCAGATCTTGGCGTCGACTCAATCAAGAGAATTGAGATTCTTGGAGATCTGGCAGACACACTTGTTGATTTAAAAAACAGCAATGAATCAAAGCTAGAGATGGAAAAACTTACATCCATCATGACTATACGAGGCATTATTGAATACCTCACTGCGTTTATACCGACGAAAGAGACTGCAAAAGAAAAACACCCAACTACGAGAGAAAAAAAATTAGATGAAAAACCAGATGATGTCATAGAACGAGCTCTCGTTCATATCACTCAGGCACCGCCTCACACAGATGCTGCGCTCGTACACCTTTCAGGATGTTTAGTTTTCACAGACGATGGTCGTGGCATCGCCTCACACATTGTGGAACGTTTAGGTGAATTTGGACAAAAAGCCATTGTGATTGGCACAAAAAGTTGCGATCTTACAAAGCTACAAGATGTAGAAAATCTCCTTGAGAAAATAAAAGCCAAAGTGGGCCCAATTTGTGGGCTTGTACATCTTTTACCGCTCGCTATACCTCCTACAGGTGAATCATGGAAAGAGCGGATAGAGCGCGAGGTTAAATCACTCTATGTACTTGCAAAAGCATTAGAGAAAGATATTACTACAAGCGCCCTCAATGGCAGAGCTCTCTTACTTGCAGCGACTCACATGGGCGGAAAACTAGGTTATGATCCCACTTCACTCCCTGATACATTCTTCCCAGGGCAGGGCGGTATTGCAGGTTTTGTAAAATCATTAGGAGCTGAGTGGCCTCAAGTGCTTGTGCGAATGGTAGATTTTGAGGAAAACGCTCAAGTCAACTACATATGCAGCAAAATGATAGCCGAAATGAGTATTCGTAACGGCCCTCTTGAAGTTGGCTATAAAGGCGAAGAGAGGCTCACATGGGAGCCCGTAAAAGAGTCACTGGCTTCAAGGCAGCAAAATGGATTACAGTTAGGATCTGAATCTTGTATTGTACTCACAGGTGGTGCGCGTGGCATTACAGCACAAATTGCCGAAGAGCTTGGCCTGCGTTTCAAACCAAAACTTATTCTTATAGGAAGAACTGCCCTGCCGGAGGAGGCAGAGAGCGTGGATACCGCCGCACTTACAGCGCCCGCAGATATTAAAACAGCTCTTATTGCGCGCTTTCAAAAAGAAGGAAAGCAAATTGTCCATGCTCTGATTGAATCTTCTTATCAACAGCTTCTTGCGGTGCGTGAAATTCGGAGCAATATTGAGCGCATAAAGAAAACTGGTGCTGAAGTACATTATTATGCAGTCGATGTAAAAGATGCTAAAAGCTTTAATGCGCTGATTGACAAGCTCGAGAAAAAATTTGGCGGCTTTGATGGTGTCATTCATGGAGCTGGCATTATTGAAGATAAAAAACTTTGCGATAAAACAGGTGAGTCTTTTGATCGCGTCTTCAATACGAAAGTTGAAAGTGCGCTTGTGTTAATGAAACGCCTTGTACCAGAAAAACTCAAATTCTGCGTTTTCTTTTCTTCAATCTCAAGTCGTTATGGCAACAAGGGGCAAACCGATTATGCAGCGGCCAACGAGATTTTAAGTAAACTTGCCATCTATCTTGATCAGAAGTGGCCTGCAAGAGTCTTCTCTATAGCTTGGGGACCATGGTCTGATATCGGTATGGTTCGCGATCTTGAAAAGCATCTGAAAGAGAGAGGCCTTACATTGATTTCACCTGAAGTGGGATCAAAGATGTTTCTCGATGAACTTTTGTATGGGAAAAAAGGTGAAAGTGAAGTGGTGATTGCAGGGGGCGCAGAACATATTGTGCGTCCATTTTCGCCAACCATTGAGGTGTTAGCATAATATGTCAGAGCAAATTATGTCTAAGCATATATGGAAAAGCGAAATTTTTGTACTTCGAGCAAATGATCTCAAAGATCTTTGCGACAAAGTGCAACAGTTGCTAGGATTTTTAGAAGCAAATGTCCAAGTCTGCCTGAAAGATTTAGCATATACCCTGAATATCACTGCATCAATTGGCACATCGATTCTCGCTGTAGTCGCTGAAAGTGCAACTGACTTACACACAAAGCTCAAGAATGCCTATGCTCGTCTGCAAGATCCAAACTGCCGTAAAATCCATGATGTGAATGGTATCTACTACTATGAGACAGGTCTTTATAAAAAAGGCGCGCTTGCCTTTCTTTTTCCGGGAGAAGGGGCACAATACCTCAGCATGTTAGCGGATCTTCGCCCCCATTTTCCACTCGTCGATGATTTTTTTTCACAATTTGAAAAAATGGGTGAAGAAAAAGGCCATGGCAACAAAAATCACTTTGCCAAAAAGCTTCGACAAGTCTTTTCGTTACCTCAAAATGCAAGCGATGATGAAATAGCTGAGGCAAAAGCAGAGCTTAAAAATCTTGGCACCACCATGCTTTCAGTCATGTTGGCTGACTGGGCGTTTTATTTTCTCCTTACAAAACTGGGACTAAAACCAGATGCCACAGCAGGCCATAGCTTGGGAGAGCTTGTAGCGCTTGGAAGCGCAGGCTGTATTGAAACAGATCGCAGTACATTTTTTGAGCGTGTAGATGCAACTTTTGTAGGTTTACAAAAACAGGAAATTTCAGGGAAGGTGCCAGAGTCTCGCCTTCTTGCAGTCGGCACTGGAAAAAGCGCTGTAATGGAGCTCATCAATAAGCTTCCACAGAGTACAAAAGAGGCACTTTTTATAGCGATGGACAACTGCCCGCATCAATGCGTTGTAGTTGGCCCAAAGGATGCTTGCCAAGAGCTCGAAGAAAAAATGCAGGATGCTGCCATTCTTTTTGAGCGGCTGCCCTTTTCAAGACCCTACCACACAAAACTGTTTGAACCACTTCTGGACGAAATCCATACTCTTTTCGAAGATGCCACCTTCAGCAAAGGAAATACCACCGTCTACTCTTGCAGTACAGCGCGTCCCTTTCCAAGCGATCCTAAAGAAATTAAGCACCTTACAATATCGCACTGGTCGCAACCTGTTGAATTTACAAAGATGATCCATAATATGTATGGAGATGGAATCCGTCTTTTCGTCGAGGTGGGACCTCGGGGAAATCTTACCTCATTTGTGTCCGATATCTTGCATGGAAAAACAAAAGCTGCCCTTGCAACGAATGTACAGCGACGCTCAGGAATCTCTCAATTGCAGCATGTATGCGCAGAGCTTATTGCCCACGGCACACCGATGGATCTCAGCGAGTTTTACCTCCACCGCGCACCAAAACGTCTTTCGTTAGAAAAAACAACAACAAGAATTGTTACAACTACAAACCGTGAAAAAGTGCTCTCAAGCTATTTCCAAGTGATGGAACAGTTCCTTGCTCTTCAAAATGATTGCATGCAGAAATTCCTGGAAGTCAAACGAAATAGACAAAACAGTGCTGTTCCACCTGGCGAAGCTCTTCCAACTGCTCAAAAAAATGAACTTCAAGAAAGAATGCCCCTCATCGGTGATATCGTCCGCTATGAGCCAGGTAAACTCTTAGTAATGACGAGAAAAATGGATCTCAACGAAGACCTTTTTGCCACTCATCACACTGTTGGCGGCAGAACGCTAAGTAAAGTAGACCCAGAACAATATGGGCTTCCAGTAGTTCCTGGAACATTTATTTTAGAGATGATGGCCGAAGCCGCCTCATTACTTTTTCCAAAAAAATGCGTCATCAGCCTTAAGAATGTGCGTTTTATGCGCTGGCTCGCATACGAAGATGTAGAGCCCAATGTGATTCAAATTACAGCGCGCCTCAATAAAGTAGAAAATGGCGACGAGTGGGTCTCCATTGAAATTAGTGATTTTGGAAAAAAAGAGAATGAAACAGATGCGCCAAAGCTTGCGTTTACAGGAACTTGCGTGCTTGCTGACTCTTACCCAGAAGCACCTAAAGTCCACGACTTTTTGATGACCGATGAAAAAGCTTGTAGCATCCCCCTTGAAATCATGCGTCAAAATCTTTTCCATGGCCCTCTTTTTCATGGAGTGCTCTCTTGTGACAAAATCAGCAAGGAGGGCATTGAAAGTAGAGTGAGAGTGCTTTCACGAGAGGCTCTTTTTCGCTCTCAACCAGATCCTCATTTTCATCTTGATCCCGTACTTGCCGATTGTAGCATGCATCCTTTTGTCAGCTGGCACTTGGAACAGCCAGATCAAAGCGGGCGCATTCTTTTACCCGCAGAAATTGCCTCATTTGACATTTTTGCTCCCCCTCAACCTGTTGGTACTGAAATTCTTTCAAGAGGAAGAATCATTGATTCTTCAAGCCGCCATTTTACTCATGAAGTGGAAGCGATCGATCCACATAACAGGCTTTTATTCCATTTACGTGGGGTGAAATTTTGGCGATTCTATGTGCCATTTGGTGATGTCAACTTCCATGGTCCAAAAGATGCCTACTTTTTATCCAAAGCTTGGAATCAAGTATCGGAGCTATCATTTATACCAAACATCCATACAAGCTGCATGCACCTTGCCCCGCCAAACGATCTGAAACAACCAGGAATGCGCCTTGTCACATCCCGCATCACTTTAAGTCCTGATGAAATAAAAGAGTTTCAGAGCATGAAAGGGCACTCTTCTCGTTTAGATGAGTGGCTCTTTGGACGTATTGCTGCAAAAGACGCCATCCGAACGGCCTGGTGGCAACACACAGGAGAAAGGCTCTTTCCAGCTGATATCGAAATTACGCCTGACCAGAATGGAAAGCCAATTGGGCGACTGAGAGATAAGCAAAGAAATGAAAGAGAGACCCTTCCTGAAGTTTCTATTTCTCATACAGATGGCATTATGATGGCACTTGCTGCCTTTTCACCCTATGTTGGAATCGATATAGAAAAAATTAAGCCAAGAGAAAGCAGCTTTGAAGAGATAGCGTTTGATGAAGAGGAGCGCCTCTTACTTGATTCATTTGGACAAGATCGCAATGAAACGATTGCTCGTTTTTGGTGCGCCAAAGAGGCCTTGGCTAAAGCTCTTGGACGAGGACTTATCGAAGGGACAAGAAGTGTAAAAATTCACACAATCGATCCGCTCAAGCAGACGCTGACTGTCTCCTTAGGTGAAAAGCTTGCCCTGGAATTTCCTCACTTTCAAAATGAAAGGCTGATTGTCCACACGCATCGCGAAAAAGACCTCATTGTAGCCACAACATTTTGTGAAAGGCAAAAAACGATGGTAGAAGCATGAATCAACTACAAGAACAAATCTTAAGCGACCTCATAGCCCTTTTACGAAATTTTAATGGCAACGAATACTCAGAGCCTATCGATGAAACAACCTTCTTTTTTCGCGACCTGCACCTGGCCTCAATCGATGCTGTCGTTTTAGCTGAAAGGCTTGAAACGTTTTACGGACAGAAATTTCCTTTTAATGCGTACCTTGCAAAGCAAAAAAATACAAACACTACTGACATGCAACTGTCAGAGCTTGTTCAGTTTCTTTCACAACATTTAAAAGTTCACAATGATGAGGTATAACCATGCCCTATATAAATCTTGATTCCGACCGATTTTACTATCAGCAAACTGGCCAAGGGCCTGATATAGTGCTCGTTCACCCCATTACAAGTAACCTTTCATTTTGGGTTTTTTCTGGTGTTGTCGATGATTTAAGCCAAGATTATCGTGTAACCGTTTATGATCTTCGTGGCCATGGCATGACCGATCTGACTCCTTCAGGCTACACCTCAGACGAAATGGCAACTGATTTAAAGAAATTAACAGATGCTTTAGGCATCCAAAAAGCAGTGCTTATCGGTCACAGTTTTGGCGGCGTTGTCGCCTTACATGCGGCTCAAAAGTTTCCTGAACTTGTCGATGGCGTTGTCGTCTCCGATACATTTTTCCCAGGTCTAAAGCATCTAGAGCCAAATCTTGATAAAATACCAATTTGGAAAAAACTGTATGACCTGCTTCGCACTGCAGGTGTTGATATTGGCAGCGACCTCAATTTTCAAAAGCTATTTAATGCTGCAGCAAACCTAAATTCAATTCAGATGCTCGCACTCAAGCAGATTCTTGATCCCTTCACTATTCGTTGGGTTTCAGGGCTTGCGCGACTTGCTCCCACGACATGCGGACACGATATTTTTACACAGGCAAGCTTTACTGAAGAGGTGCTTCTTTCCATTCAAAAACCGATTTTGGCGCTCTACGACGAGCACACCGCATTTCAAGCCACGAAAGACTTCTTAAAAGATCATCATCGCTTTTGCACAGTAGAGGATGTGCCATTTGCCAATCACTTAGCACCGATGGATAACCCTACTGCGTTTCTCGGAATCATTAAAAAGTACCTCTTAACAATCACAGCAGTAGCCTAATATGCATCTACACACTATTGCTTTCAAAAACGTGCTTCGACGCAAAAGTCGATCACTTTTAACCATTCTCGGAATTGCTGTCGCTGTCTGCACGATGGTGGCTTTTTTGGGGGTGGTTTCAGGGTTTGAGCGCGACGCATTTGATGCTTTCCAAAAAAGAGGTGCCGACATTGTGGTTGTAGCAGAAGGTGTGCCGAATCAACTCACTAGCAATTTAGATGAAAATCTGGAAAGTAGAATTGCCAGTATCAATGGTGTGCAAAAAGTTAATGGAGCGCTCATCGATTTTATTTCATTGAGAGGCCCTGATTCATGGCTCTATGCATTTGTATTTGGATGGAAGGGCGACAATCCAGCTATGGATGATATAAAGATACTCGAAGGGCGAAAATTTGAAGCGAGCGAAAAAGATGTCGTTTTGATCGGCATAAATCTTGCAAAAGCGCTGAATAAAAAAGCTGGTGATTTTATAACGCTCAAACACAAGCAGTTCAAAATCATCGGCATTTTTCGAAGTTTTAGCGTGTATGAAAATGATTCAGTTGTCATCCCTCTTCGGGAGATTCAGGAACTTTTAGGACGAAAGAATTCAGTTACAGCCTTTGGTATCACACTGCAAGATACTGCAACTTCTGAGGAAATTTCTGAAAAAATCCACGCACTCAAAGATACTGCTGGTAAAAGTCATGGCTTACTCGCCCTGCCAACTGCTGAATACATTTCAGAATCTGCGCACATAAAAATCACTCACGCGATGGCACTTGTAACCTCTCTCATTGCGCTCATCATCGGAACAATAGCAAGTGCTAATACCATGGCAATGTCAGTATTAGAGCGAACAAGTGAAATTGGCATCTTACGTGCAATTGGCTGGAAAAAATGGCGTATAGTGTTGCTGATCTTAGAAGAAGCTGTGATCATTAGCTGTATAGGTGGTATTTTAGGCGTATTTTTTGCACAAATTCTATGCCAATGGATTTCTTTAGTTCCTCAATTGAGCGGACTGATCGAAGGAACAATACCACCGCTTGTGAGCTTCGAAGGCTTTATTGTCTCTCTTTGTATGGGTATTATTGGTGGCTTGTATCCAGCACTTCATGCAGCAAGACTTACCCCAAGGGAGGCTATCTACCATGAATAAAGAAACTAAAGCAAGCGATCACCTTTTTCCATTACTCCAAACCGAGCGACTTTGTAAAACCTATTCTGATGGAAATGTCAGGGCACTTATCGATGTTACACTTACAATTTCTGCATCTGACTATGTGGCAATTATTGGAGCAAGTGGCAGTGGCAAATCAACTCTCTTAAATCTCATTGGAACACTTGATGAGCCAACCTCCGGAAAAGTTATATTCAAAGGCGAGCCGCTCACCCACAGTAAAAACCGTGATCGTTTACGTGCAAAGAACATAGGCTTTGTCTTTCAGTCATTTCATCTTCTGCCAACACTCACAGCGCTCGAAAACGTACAGGTGCCGATGTTTGAAGGCGACTTATCAGCCAAAGAGAGACTTCAAAAAGCACATGAGCTTCTCCATAGAGTGGGAATGAGCGATCGTTGCCACCATCTACCCTCAAAACTCTCTGTTGGAGAAAAGCAACGAGTTGCTATTGCTCGAGCAATCGCTAATGATCCAGAACTCTTACTTGCAGATGAGCCAACCGGAAATCTTGATTCACAAAATGCTGAAGAAATTCTCAATCTCTTTGAAGAGCTACACAAAAACCTTGGCATGGCTTTAGTGATTGTCACCCACGACAAAGATATGCTCGCACGAACAGATCGCGTCATACGTTTAAAAGATGGAAAGATGGTGTAGTTGTATTATGAATTTTGACAAATTTAAAGAGAAAGTCATCGTGATCACGGGAGCTGCATCCGGACTTGGAAGAGCGATGAGTACGCATCTTACAGAACTTGGCAGCACAGTCGTATTAGTTGATCAAAATAAAGAAGCTCTCGATATCACCATCAAGGCTCTCAACAAAAATGCAGTAGCAAAGCATATCGATGTAACAGATTTTCAAGCTATGAAGGAAGTTGTCAGCGATACTGTCAAAGAATATGGTAGACTTGATTACTTTTTTAACAATGCCAGCATTGCTCTGCTAGGTGAAGCACGAGATCTTTCTCCTGAAGAGTGGAATAAAATTATTGATGTCGACTTAAAAGGTTGCGTCAATGGGGTGTTAGCGGCATATCCTGTAATGGTAAAGCAAAAGTCAGGTCATATCGTCAATGTTTCTTCCATCACCGGAATCACGCCAGCAGTCATGCTTGTGCCTTATGCTGCATCCAAATATGGCGTAGTGGGGCTTTCGCATTCACTTCGTATGGAAGCAAAAGCACTTGGTGTGAAGGTAAGCGTTGCCTGCCCCAATTTTATCAAAACGCCCATCTGGACTACCTCCGTAGTCAAAAGAAGCAAAATGCGAACACCAAAAGACTTTCTCAAAATTTTTCATTTTTCACCAAAACTTCTTGAACCTGACGAAGCTGCACGCATTATCTTGAAAGGCGTTTTGAAAAATAAAATGACAATTCTCAATGACTTTCATTCACGCCTACTTTGGTGGAGCTATCGTATCTCCCCCGTCTTTTGGATGTGGATCAACGATATCTATGTCATGAGAATGTATCGCTCAATGAGAAAATAACATTTCTTGCTACACGGTTACAAAGTGAGGGTTTCTTTCACCGGCAAATTTTCTCTGATGCCAGGTAGGATAGCTTTCTTTCACGTGGCTTGCTTTATCTAAAAATTGCATCTCTTCTGCACTTAGATGCCAGCCTACCGCACCTAAATTATCTCTCAATTGCGCCTCTGTTCTGGCACCGATGATGACCGTAGAAACGCCTTTTCTACGAAGCAGCCAGTTAAGGGCAACTTGAGGAACTGTTTTAGATTTTTTCTTCGCTACAGCAACAAGTGCATCCACAATAGCAAAGACCTTTTCCCAATCAATTGTTCCGAGCACATCAAGTGCTTCTGAGCGAGAATTTGGAGGCGCAATATTTCCCCGTTTGTACTTACCAGAAAGAAGCCCGAAAGAAAGCGGGCTCCAGATCATCGCACCAACACCTTGATCGATTCCGAATGGTAGAAGCTCCATTTCTGCGTCACGGCTCAAAAGCGAGTAATGGATCTGTTGTGAACAGAAATGCTGGTAGTTATGACGATCTGAAACTGCTCTTGCTTTCATCGACTGCCAGGCAGCGTAATTGGAGTTACCGATATAGCGTACCTTTCCATCTTGCACAAGTCTATCGAGTGCTTGTAGGGTCTCTTCAAGCGGAGTGAGGCTGTCAAAGGAGTGCACTTGATACAGGTCGATATAGTCAGTGCCAAGTCTACGCAAGCTCTCTTCACAAGCTTTGATAATGTGCTGTCTTGAAAGGCCCACATCATGCACACCTTCCCCTACACGCATGAACGCTTTTGTCGCGATCAGCACTTTGTCTCTTCGCGCTTTCCCTACGGCTTGACCTAAAATTGTCTCAGAAAGTCCTAACGAATACATGTCAGCTGTGTCAAAGGTAGTAAGACCCGCTTCAAGGCAAATATCAATGAGGCGCTTGGCTTCTTCAACTTGCGTTTTGCCAATTTTTTCAAAAGGACCAGTTCCACCGAATGTCATTGTTCCAAGTGTTAGCTCAGATACTTGCAGGCCTGATTTTCCTAAAAATCGGTATTCCATTGTGTGCTCTCATTGATTGTTTGCAAAAAACAAAGATCATACATCCTTTTTTTTGCCAGTCAACCTCTTTCCATACATACGCGTCATGCTAACATGGATACACAAGATAGCTGCAGCAACAGGATATGCAGGATCGGCTATTGCCGGCAGGATAGGCAGGATATTCTCACAAGCATATTAGGACACATTGTACTTGTGATTTTTTGTGTAAAAAATATCAAATAATTAGAATATTGGTTATATCAGAAAGATATGTAGGACAGGCTGTGGAAGTATCCTGCATATTCTGCCGGCGATAGCCGATCCTGCATATCCTGTTATGCCGCTCATCTGTAATTATCCCTGTTAGCCTGATGCGTATACCTGATCATCCTGCATATCTTGTAGACAATGTTGACGGTGTCGAGCTTAGATGTTTTGTTCGAGTGGCACAGGTTGTGGAAATGTGCTCTTAACTTGGGGGTTAAAGTAGCTTTTTGCAAAGGCTACTGTTGTGATCACAAGTAAGAATGGATAGAGCGCACCTGTCGCATAAGAGATGAGCGTCGCTAAGCTTTCAAAGCCAATCAACGACATCAAAAAGCTGATGAAGACAGAAATGAAGAGGCACGTTTTGTGATCAAGCTTTTCTTTAAAGATGGTCTTTCTTAGATAGTCTGAAAAGACTAAACAAAGAGCCATTGATGTAGAGAGCACACTTAAAGTGATGATCACAAAAATCACAAACTGGAACTTCTCGCCGAACATCGCTTTGCCAACATGAGCAAGTAGCTGATCACGGGATACTTTAGAGAGAATCTCAGCGTTTACCTGACCTACTGTAATCATGCCAATGTAGATCACCGAGAGTAATACGATGGCGATGATACAGGCGTTGAACACAAATTTAATACTGAATTTGTCTTTCTGTTTTTCTTTGATTAGCGAGATCACAGCCGAGGCAAAGAAGATGGCAGCAATAAAGTCCATCGTGTTGTAGCCGGCTAAAAAGGATGAGTAAAAGTCGCTCCAATTTGAATTGGGTGAGCCTGACCACTGAATGTCATTTTGTGTAATGGAGAAGATCAAAAAGAAGAGAGCAAAAATAAGCACCGGTGTAATGAAATTGCCCAGAATTTCAAGGATGCGATTTTTGCGGTAAGTCAAAAGGTACACAACAGCACTGTAAAACGCACTATAGATCCAGACAGGAATATCTAAACCTGTCTCGCAGGAAAATGCACCATAGGCAAGAAGGTTGCAGCGCGGTCCCGATCCAAGTGGAATCCAAAAAAGAAGAAGAGAGAAGATCAAGAGCTGGCCAATTTTATTGCCCCACACACCCAAATACTGTTCATGATTGCCATTGAAGCGAAGTGCGATGACGATGCCATAAAAAGGAAGCAAAACACCAGATAAAATGAAACCGATAGAGGAATAGGCAGTCGAAGAGGTTTCTATTCCGATCCATAAGGGGAACGTGAGGTTGCCGCCGCCAAAAAACATGGAGAATATGGCCATACCGACAAGAAAAACCTGCAAACGCTCTTTTATACCCATTGCTACCCACCTAACTAAAGTAAGCATATAGTATACAGAAATTAGCCCTTTTTATCAACCTTTTTATTGACAAAATGCAAAAGCTTTGTCATTATAATTCAGAAAATTACGTTATTATTGGTGTTGAACATGGATATGCAGCATCTTTCTGCCCTTCTTTTAGTAGGCTCAGTCTCTCTTATTGCAGCAATTAGTCCCGGCCCAGATTTCATTATTGTCGTCAGAAACAGCCTTGTCTATTCAAGAAGAGCAGGCCTCTGGACAAGTTTTGGTGTTGCCTGCGGCCTTTTCTTTCACCTTGCCTACACACTTGTAGGTATCGGCGTCTTAATCGCAAGCTCTACTCTTTGCTATAACATCATTAAGTATGCCGGGGTCTTCTATCTTTTTTACCTTGGCATTTCAGGGCTTCTTTCAGCCTTTAAAAACCGCACTGCTGTGCAAATCGACTATACCAAATCTTGCGACTCTCTCAGCTCATCGCAAGCCTTTAAGCAGGGTTTTTTAACGAATGTGCTCAATCCTAAGTGTGCTCTTTTCTTTGTTAGCCTTTTCTCACAGTTTATTACTCCAGAAACACCCCTTTTCCTGAGGATTGAATTTGCCTTTGTCAACTGGGCTGTATCACTTGGCTGGTTTCTTTTTCTTACCTATCTGATCACAGCAAAAATGTTTTCTACAAAAGTGCATCGTGCACGCACCTTCATCGATGGTATTATGGGCGGCGTGCTTGTTCTGCTTGGCTTGAAAATACTCCTCGTTTGAAATGAAGAGCAATTGACTTAAATGCACAAAACTTATATAAATTTTTCCCTAAAGATCAGCTTTTTCTAAATCATCGCAATTTAATACCGAATAATAAAAATAGAGAAATTCTAATTATGAGTGCTGTTGCATCTTACGATTTTACTACCTGTTCATACACCATTACCGTAGTAAAAGGCGCCCTTGAATTCAAACCAGCTGCTATAAAAAAACCAATTGACGAAACCATTGCAGAGGTCATTCGCTACATCAATCTGCTACCAGAAGAAGAAGCAACAAGAAGAAAATTGCTGCCAGCCAGAGTGAAACAGCAGGTAGGTATTTCTCAATTATTACGCTCGCAAGTAAAACAACTAATAGAGTTTGGCAATGCACTTATAGAGCACCTTGGCAAAATGAGTGAACACAAAAAACAAGCTAACCTCACGTACCACATCAACACACTCGAAGCCCTCTTAATAACTCTACGAACAACAGACGACATTGCACAGTTTGGCAAAGCGCTCATCTCAAGGAAAGGAGAGATTGCAACAAGCGCCCTCCTCACTAAATTACGCGACTACTTTTTTACTGCTCTTGATGGTTGCATGGCTGTCACTGCAAAAGAAGCAACAGAGCTCAATAAATTGATTGTTCTCGCGCGTGAATTGGGCAAAGAATTCATTGCTTTGAGCTTTACAGAGGATAAAAGAACCACAGTACTTTTGCGTAGCGACATTCCTGAAGCGATCAACAAAATTCGTGCGGCGTTTATAAAAGCTAACCAGCAATATACCTACGACTATCTTGTAACAGTTGGCACGATTTTAACAAGTCTGCCTATCGGTTTTGTAGAGGCCGATCCTACCTTAACAGCAGAAAAAGCAACATTTTTAGAAAAATATAACAAGACAGATGTAGGAAGAGACCCATTACCTCTTTTGGAGTTCGCTTTAACGCTTGTGAAGCCATTCAAAAATAGCTCATCTCAACAGCCCCCTGCCAAAAAGTGATGACTTGCTACAAACAACCTCTTTTATCACACAAAAAATAAAGCGCGTTGAATGACAGTACTAGTTTCCAGAGTTCCTACACTACCGCCACTTCTTCGAAAACAAGAGCTCCCGAAAATTGCCCAAAAACCGGCAGTTTCTATTGACAGCCTCAGAAAAGAGCTTGAAGCTGAAATTACAAAAAAGGCAGCTGATACCATCAAGGCCCAAAGGGAAGCTGAATTTCGCCGTGAGCCAATTTTAGACCAGCGCTATTTTTACAATGCCTATAGATCTTTAGCCATTCACGATGTGGCTGGCTTTCACGCTCTTAATGTGCAGTCTGCAAAAAAATGGCAGGACCCATTTTTAGAGCGCCTCTTAAAGGCTCTGTTAGATCGATTTATTGAATGTAAAAGCTCACCACATTTGCAAAAATTTGTCTTGAAAATGGCTTCAAGTGTTCATGGCGATGGAAAGCTCACAGTGTTTGCAGCAGAACACCTCATAGGCTCACTTACATATCTGTATGACAACTACCCAGAAAAGCTTACTAGCATTCCCTGGGATACTTTTACTTTGGGAACCACTTTTGTTCAGGCAAAAAAAGCAATCGAAGCTGCAGTAGCTACACCTCATGATCCTCATACTACACTTACTAGTAAAACTATCACCTCTTCAAGCCTTTTGCACGTGCTCGAAAATCAATACCTACTCGATATAGCCACACTTGTTGTTCGTCCAAATGGCACTCTCAATAGATTTTTCTTACCAAAGCTTGCATCTTCTCAATTTACTCAACGCAGGAATGAATTTGAAAAAGAGGCGCAGGCAGTGCTCAATCAATTCATGGCAAATGATGGGCTTATCAGCCTCTTTGAAACAATTCCTCTGCCACCAAAAGGAAGCGTGGGCCAGCATGCTCTAAGAAAAGCGCTTGGGCTTGACCATGCCGCAACACTTACTTTACAGGATGTACGTAGAGTTGTTTTACAAACGTTACTTGCGCGCATTCGCCAACGAAATTATGATTCCTGTTTTACTACTGCACTCCTTATCTTAGTGAAAGAATCAAGCCTCAAACAGATGCTGCAAGAAATTCGCTTACTTTTAAAAGATGGCTATCTTTCACGCTTTCATAACAACGCTCTAGCCACTTTTCCCGCCATGTTTGGTTTCAATTATTCTGAATTAGATAAAGAACTTACTTGCCCAGCCGCTGACCTCTTTCAAATCAAGGCTATCGCTTGCGCATTTTCAATACTTGGAAAAACAGCAACCGAAATAGACGCGTTCATTGAAGAGAAGAAGAAAAATAATATCACCGTTTCTCTCTACTCTATCATCACTACAATTTCTAGCTCAGATGAAAAAGTGTGCGCGGCGCTCGATACTGCTTGCTCTGTTTTTGACTTGCCTCTCATCAGGCTTTGGGAAAATGCAGTCACCGGCATGATGACATCAAGTTATAAAAGCGAAAAACAGTCAAAAGAACAGCTCAGTTTTTATCGCGCATTAATTAAAACATTCCACACGCTTTCAAAAAAAATGAAGTGTGTAAAACATACACAACTTTTTGCTGATGCTCTTCCTGATGATGTCCTCAAACCCCTTCGACTGACAGATTCTGCCTTTGAAATACTCAATCAAGTGTGGTTTATGGTGGCTCCCTCTATTCCCCCAATTTCAAAGCCTACACTTCATCTTCATGTCTATCGCGATAGCAGCTTAACAAAAATTACAACCAACGAAGAATTTGGCGCACTTATCCGAATGCTCTTTACCCAAATCGTTCACCCAAAGGAGGGGTCTGCAACTCCTTTGTTATCATCTTACACTAATAACGCACTTGCTCAGGTGTATGAAACACACTTTGAAAAAACGCATGAACATGCAACCCCCTACTGCATACCTCTCGCCTGTACAACGCCCTTTCCAGAACAACTGATCGCTTGCTATGCAGAAACAGCACCGTTTCCGATAACTGAAATCAAATTTGCTGATTCTGATGCAGATCCTGGCAATGACCTAGGCCTTCAACCAGTTGTACTCTTAGATGCCCTCGAAAAGATCAGGCTGAAGCTGGGCACTTCAAACGATCTCTCCTTATATGCATTCACTGCAACTCATGCCTTTCGGGTGACTCCTAATAACAGTAGCCTTTTTCCGCAAACTGATCTCACTAAAGAAAAATGGCTTGAGTCCCTCTCTACGCAAGTAAAAAATATCGCTAGTATTTCAGATCAGACTTTCATAGCCGAATTTAATAAAAAGTTCCTGAACGGCATCCAAGACATAGTGGATGAGTGCACTGTAGAACTTGATGAATTTCTAGCAGCATTTAAAGGGAAGCCCATCCAAACCACTTTAAAAGATCAGATGGATCTTATTCAGGAAACTCTGAAAACGTGCAGAAATGGAGAAGAGCTCACCCAAGAGATGTTCGATATAATTGATGCATTCTTTATTCAGATACTCTGCCAGACTTTCAATCGTCCTCACAATGGTTATCCGATGCTGCGTTTTGCTGATCTCAACTATGAGGAAAATGACGCGGCAGGAAACCAAAAAGTACTACTTGCTATGACTATCTCTCCCCAAAGTTATGAATGGAAGTTTGTCCACTATTCGCGCTCACGCGTAAAGCCAATCACGGTTGACTCTATAGAAATCTATCATCTACCAGTTACAAAGGCCTTGGAGCTAAAAGCACACCACACTCGTCGTGCTGACTTACGCGAGGAATTTGAGTCACTTATCCTTTCACTGAACAGCACTCTTTCTCAATTGAAAACACTCTTTTGTCCTCTTACAGACACTGAAGCGACAAATAAAGCTGTAAAAGCTGCGACAAGCTATCAAGGGCTCCTTCAATGTTTTTCAAATAGAGCGAGTAGAAAAGCCATACTCATCTCAAGCCTCATTGACGACAAAGTATGCATCACTCAGGTTCTTAGTGAAATCAACTCCCATGCGGATGTCAAAATAAAACAGATCACACTTTCTGTGAATTTGCAGTTAAAAACTGTTCAATCGCTTGTAAAAGCAAATTTTACAACATTCAAAATTGTTTTACTCTCCATTATAAGTGGACCAAGCAGTGCATCCACTCCCCTTGTATCTGCCATGAAAGCTCTAACAGTTTCTGAAAGATAACAGTAATAAAAAATGCAGAAAAAACAGCTATTCAGTATACTTTACCCTTTTTTAATTTAAGGATAGATTATGTCAGCTCTATATCGTGCAGCACAACAACTTGATCCAACAATAGCAGGAAAAGAACAACTGCTTATAGAAATTGCAGCGTGGAATAAAGCACTAGAGAATAATCAAGCAGTGCAAAGACCACTTGATGAAGCAAAGCAACGCTACTCCCGTTGTAGTGAACATGAAAGGCCAAGCCTATTTGCACGTATAAAACTCTTGGAACAACTACAGGGGTACTATATGAAAGGCGTTTTGAAAAGATGCCATAATGCCAATCAAATAGCTCTCAATATTGCTGAAAGAGAGCTGCCCAGATTAATCGCATTGGTAACAAGACGCGTTTTAGCGGGCTAATAGAAGAGCTGGTAGTTGAATTGGGCAAGAACCTAATATTAATTAAAAAATCTATATTTTATATTTGCAATTTTTTACTATATTCAATATAATATATTTTTTTAATACTCTCTAAAATTAGGTAAAAGATAATTATGTCAGGTATTACTCCTCCAAAAGGAGGCCCAAATGCACCATTTGGCGCAGGCTTCCAACCATACGCAGAGGCTGCAAAAAACTTTGAACCGAAAAATCTCGCTGGCGTAAATGATGTGGATCTTGACTGCCTTGATCTGCTCACTATTCCCGACGACGAACTTACTGGTTCTGCAAGTAGTAGCAGTGCTCCTCGCCCCTCTTGTAATCTTTTTAAAAATGATGGCACAAAGCCAGAAAATCCAAACGGCGCAGGAGAACAAAATCCACCTCCTGAATATCGTTTTGTCCTTGTTTCTGATGTACCTGCTGCTGGATCTACTGCTCCTGCGCCTATTCCAGGAGAAGTGATTCCTCCGGTCGCACCACTGCCACTTGATGAGCAAATTGCTTTTGCCCTGCGCAACATGCAAAAAATATGCGATGATGGAAAACCACTTGATCTCACTTTAGACGCTATCAGACTCGTAGCAAAAGATATCATCAAATTGAAAGCACAAGCAGACAAAGCTGAAAAGCACAAAGAGCTTCTTAAAGCGCATGAAAAGATCTGTAAGATAGTGGCTCAAGCCTTTGCTGAGGATATTGATAAAAGACTTCAGATTATGCAGGAAGATTGTGCAAAGGGAAAGCCACTTGATGTCTCACTCGATGCTTTGCAAAAAGTAGCCGAAGATATCAGGACATTAAAAATCAAAGGTGGGCTTTTCCAAAAAGGGATTGAGTTGTCGAAAGCTCACGAAAAAGTTCTCACAGTAGTTGCAGCAGCACTTGCCGAACAAACTGAAATTAAATTGTGCGCCATGATGCAAACTGTACTCAGCGGTAAACCATTCGATGTCACCTTTGAAGCTCTACTTGAAGTAGATCGCGATATTATAGTAATCAAAAAGCAAAAAGGGTCGGCAGAAAAAGGCAAGGAGTTAGCTAAAACGCATGAAGAGATCCACAATAAAGTGGCAACAGCGTTAAGCGATCTCATAGAGGCTAAATTGAAAGTCATTATCGCCCAAGTGGATGCTGGAAAAGCGATAGAAGTGCCCATTTCGGTTACAGAAGAAATCGCAGCCGATATTAGAAAGCTAACAATTCAAGCTGGAAAGCGTGATAAGGGGACAGAACATTTTAAAACACTAGAAACGCTTTCTGATCAGATCGCCATGGCACATGTCAATGAAGATCTAAAGAAAGTTGAAAAGCCACCTTTAATAGGCCCAGAAGTAGAACTATCAGAAAGAGCCAAGACCTATTCAGAAGGCAATGTAAAAAATGGACTGACTAAGTTGAATAACTTACTTCTTATGCGCTCCATCAGAGGTGATGGCCACTGCCTTTTCCGCTCTTCCATAGCCCATATTTTAGAAACGTGGCTTCCGCTGCCTATTGGCCAAAGAGATGCAAAACTAGCAAAGTTGGATGCAAAAGTAACCGATTTAAGTAAGCCATCCCTTGCGGAAAAGTATCTCTTTTTTAAGAAGACGCTTCACTACGCAGCTGAGAAGGGGCTATCCTACGTTGAGATAATCAGTGACGAAAAAACATCTGATCAACTTGTTGCCTTCATGAGAGAGTTTGTTTGTGAGCATAATCGAAAAACAAATAACGATGTCTTTGCTTCATTTGTAGCAGCAATACCTGGCAACAAAAGCAAAGATGAATACTTGAACGATATGATGTCGATGCAAAAAGCACACTATGGCGACCACCCTGAAATTGAAGCGATCCACACACTATTTGATCTCAACATTTGTGTAGTTGACGTAGCTGAATTCGGCAAGAAAAGAGAAGCAGGTAAAGAGAGTGGGGCTTTTCGTCATTTTCGTGCGCATGATGGCATGGTGGAACTCTTTCTGATCTATCGCCCAGGCCACTATGATCTTGGCAGAATGAAACACAAAAGAGCCGAACCTGCAGCGGCTGATGAGCCGCAAAGAGCGCGCGGCACAAGAGCCTTTATTGAGTATGCAAAGGAAAAAGGCTGGATTAAAGTGTAGGCTGAAAAAAAGTGAAAAGAGCATGGGGCAAAGATTTGCCCCACGCTTTATATCCATTGGAATTTGCAAGATTAGAATTTAGATGAATGGTACGACAGAGTGTCGACCAGTTTCTTCTCGTCAAACTTAATGACAACTGTCAAAGTCTGCTGTGATACTTCTTTACGACCTACATGGTCAGCACCAGTCTGGAAAAACAAAATAAGACCGCTAGAGCCTGACTGCCTTACTTGCGTGGCAATCTTGTCGTAGATCCAAGTCTCTTTTCCTTCTTTATCTTGCGTCACAATGTTTGGTGATCCGAGAGCCATCGCAACTGTATCTTGCGCCATGCCCTTCTGAATCTCTTTTTGCACAACGCCGAGCGTCATTTTTTTATCTTCGGCATACGTTTCCTGATAAAAATTTTTGGCGTTGCATGCAGTGAACAGCAATGCGATCACTGGAATGCTTAAATATTTTACTAATTTCATTGGGAGTACTCCTTACTCTTTTATATATTTTCCTGCTGGATGAAAACGCCTTTACTGACCTTCTCGAAGAAGGTTTGATAGTAGGCAGGATCATTCACTGTTTTAGTAGTGAGCGGCAGGCCGCGATTGTCTGATTTTTTGAATTGAAAATTCATCCTCACACGAGTTTTATTTCCATACTCGCTGACGTTGGCAGAAGCTTCCAGAACCAGTTCTTTTTCCCATCGGGCATTTGGCCCTTCGAAAAAAACAGCCCTTGCAGCTTCGTGGCGATCTTCAATATCCATATTTTTCTCAGCACTCAATAAGCCAAGATCAAGGACAGCATTTTTAATGATGAAGCCTTCATCTTGAAGCACGTTCATCATTGACTTCATGACAAGCTTGACATCTTTTGTGTCAAACTCACGCGATTGCATCTCTCTTACTTCAAGCTGACTCAAAGGTCTTTCCGAAACCTCATGATAAGAAACACAGCCAGTAAGAAATAAAAAAGCTGCAACTGAACAAACTACAGAATATTTTTTCATGATTACACTTTTTAAATAACCTCATTTATGTCCTCATAAATATATCTGAACGATAATTAAAATGCTATAAAACAACGACTTATGTAAGCAATTAAAGTTTTTACAATAAAATAAATTGTTTTTAAAAATCTTTCGATTTTCTATAGAGAAATAGTGAGGTACAGCATGCCAAAACAAAAAAAACTCTTTGATCCACAATCTGATAAGCCATTTGAGCTCAGCCGCACTGCAATTGAGCTCTTTTGCAGCTGCCCGCGCTGCTTTTATCTCAATAAAAAATGCGGCGTTCCTCTCCCACAAAGTGCTCCCTATACTCTTAACAGTGCAGTTGACCATCTCTTGAAGGTGGAGTTTGATTCCTATGCAGAAAAAGAAATTGCGCATCCTCTCATGACTTTGCACAACATCAATGCCCTCCCTTTTACACATGAAAAACTCAATGAGTGGCGAAACAATTTTAAAGGGATTCAGTTTCTTCATGAGCCGACAAATTTTTTGGTCTTTGGCGCCATCGATGCACTCTGGATCAAACCGGATGGAACTCTCATCATCGTTGACTTCAAAGCGACAAGTAAAAAGGAAGTGAACCTCGAAAGCGATTGGCAGATAAGCTATAAAAGGCAGATGGAAGTGTATCAGTGGCTCTTTCGAAAAAATGGATTTCAAGTTGACGACACAGGCTACTTTGTCTATTGCAATGCCCTAAAAGATACAGCTGCCTTTAATGGGCATCTAGATTTTGATCTCTTCCTCCTTCCCTACAAAGGCAAAGATAAATGGATTGAACCAACCTTGAAAAAGTGTCGAGCCTGTCTTGAATGCGATCAAATCCCTGAAGCTCATCACTCCTGCCAAGTATGCCGCTATTTTCAAGCCGCGACTTGCGCTATCGGAAATCAAAACTGATCTTTTGCAGTTTGTTACTCAGACCTAATTCTTTAGCTTGAGTAAAATCCTGAAACATGCAATTTTGCAACTAAAATTCAAAAAAAATTGGTGCCATGGTTACAGAGCTTGTGCAACTATCTTTTGATAAAATCATGCAGACAAGGTCGTATACCGTCATCATTTTAAAAACGAAAGAAAAAAAGTTTGCCATCTACGTTGACCCTGCAGTGGGGAAATCACTTCACACCTATCTTACTGATCAAGAAAAGCCTCGGCCCTTAATTCATGATCTTGTCTCCAGTGTCTTCAAAGGATTCGACATCCGAGTAAAGCAAATTGTGATTAACGATTTGCAAGATACCATCTACTATGCACGCCTTTTTCTTGAGATGCAAAAAGGAGAGATGCGCCATCTGGTTGAAATCGATGGCAGGCCATCTGACTGCATCACGCTTGCTTTGATGCACAATGCTCCGGTTTATTGTTCAAAAGAAGTGTTAGAAAAAACCATTCCTGTTTTAGACTAGCGCTTTTATCACTACAACCCCCCAATTTTATGACCATCAAAAGAAAAGATGTCGCAAAAGGCGATACCTGGAATGTGGAAGCTCTCTACCCAACACTTGCAGCTTGGGAAAAAGATCTCAAAACAGTATGCAAGGCAAAAAAACCACCCTTTTTTCCAGAGATAAAACACTTTCAAGGCACACTTGCAACAAGTGCAAAGCAGCTGAAAGCCGCCCTCGACGCATTCTTTGGCACTGAACGAAAACTGCGAAAGCTCTATACTTATGCCCACCTGCGCCATGATGAAGATATTGCTGATGAAACCTACAAAAAAGCGTATGATCAGATCACAAACCTCTACCATGCCTTTGCGCAGGAAAGCTCATGGCTGCAGCCAGAAATTTTGGCGATAGCACCCGCTACTTTGAAAAAGTATGTCAAAGATTCAAAACTCAAAGAATATGACTTTTTCTTAGAACAAGTTGTCCGCTTAAAGCCACACACACTGGATGAAAAAGAAGAAAAGCTTTTGGCTTTAGCAGATCAAGCGCTCGACGCACCACACCGCGCCTTTTCTGCTATTTCCGATGCTGACTTTAAATTCGGCGAGATCCTGGATAAAAACGGCAAAAAAATGCCCCTCACCCATGCTTCCTTTGGATTGTATCTTCGCAGTCAAGATCGCACGCTTAGAAAAAATGCCTTTACAACACTTCTTGGAAAGTACCAGCAGTATGAAAACTCGCTGACAGAGCTGACAAGCGGGCAGATGCAAAAGCATCTTTTCCATGCAAGAGCCAGAAACTATGATTCCTGCCTTGATGCCGCGCTTTTTCCAAAGAATGTAGACACCAAAGTCTACCATGCGCTGATCGATGCCGTTCATGAAAATATTGGAGCGCTTCATAAATACATGAAGCTAAGAAAAAAGGTGCTCGGCTTAAAAGAGATGCACCTCTATGACGCTTATGTGCCGCTTGTAGACTCATTCGATATGAAGCTATCCTATAAAGAGGGTGAAGAGCTCGTGATTGATTCAGTTGCCCCGCTTGGCAGCGAATACCAGGAAGCACTGAAAACAGGGCTTAAAACAGGCCGTTGGGTTGACCGCTACGAAAACCTCAATAAAAGATCAGGCGCCTATTCAAGCGGCTGCTATGACAGCATGCCCTATATCCTGATGAACTATAAAGGCATCTTACGCGATGTCTTCACACTAGCCCATGAGGCTGGCCACAGCATGCATAGCTTGCTTTCGCGTAAAACCCAGCCCTATCACTACTCTGACTATACAATTTTTGTAGCAGAAGTTGCCTCTACCTTTAATGAAGAGCTTCTGATGACAAAGCTCATACAAAAAGCAAAGACAAAAAAAGAAAAAGCCTTTTTGATTAATGAAAAGCTGGAAGATATCAGAGCCACGCTCTTTCGCCAGACAATGTTTGCCGAATTTGAACTATTCATGCACAACCAAGTGGAAAAAAGAGAGCCATTAACACCTGCGCTGTTGAAGAAAGAGTATGAAAGGCTCAATCGCTACTACTTTGGCAAGGAGGTGGCCATTGACCCTCTTGTTGCAAGCGAGTGGTCGCGAATCCCCCACTTTTACTACGGCTTTTATGTCTACCAGTATGCCACAGGCATAAGCGCTGCTCTAGCGCTTGCTAATCGCGTGCTTACAGGTGGCAAAAAAGAGCGCCAAGATTATCTCAACTTTTTACAATCAGGTTCAAGCGACTATCCAATAGAGCTATTGAAAAAAGCAGGTGTGGATATGCGCACAAAAGAGCCAGTCACAAAAGCCATTCAAAAGTTTAGCTCGCTGACAGATGAACTCGAAGCGTTACTGAAGTAAGAGAGCTCTTCTTTACGCATTTAGCACTTTGGAAATAAAAGTGCTAAATGCTTGCCAAAAATAGACACCGTTCGCTATGCTACCCATGAAATTTTGAACTTTGAATAGAAGGAGAAGAGAATACTCATGACTCAAACAACTGAAAAAACGAAAGTGCAACTTCGGCCACTTGGCGGACGTGTTCTTGTCCGCAGGATAGAAGCTCAAGAAAAATTAAAAGGCGGCATCATACTTCCTGATACAGCAAAGAAAAAAGAAGAGCGCGCAGAAGTAGTGGCAGTAGGGACCGGCAAAAAAGATAAAAACGGCAAAGTGATTCCTATGCCTGTGAAAGTAGGCGACATCATCTTGATGGATAAATATTCAGGCCAAGAAGTGCAAGTCAATGACGAAGAGTTCATGATCGTACGTCAAGATGACATCATTGCAATCGTAGAAAAATAACGAAGGGAAAAGGAAAGGGAAAAATCACATGGCACCAAAGAACATCAAATTTAAAGAAGACGCAAGAAACAAAATCTTAAAAGGCGTACAGCTCCTCTCGCTTGCTGTCAAAAAGACACTTGGACCTAAAGGGCGCAACGTCATCATCGATAAAAGCTACGGCTCACCGCACATCACAAAAGATGGCGTGACTGTTGCTAAGGAAATCGAGCTTGAAGATAAGTTCGAGAACATGGGCGCGCAGATGGTAAAAGAAGTTGCAAGTAAAACTGCTGACAAAGCAGGTGATGGCACGACTACTGCGACAGTGCTTGCTGAAGCGATTTATTCAGAAGGGCTGAAAAACGTGGCAGCAGGAGCAAACCCGATGGATCTGAAACGCGGTATGGAAAAGGCGCTGAAAGCTGTCATCGAAGAACTCACCAAGCGTGCAAAGAAAATCCAAGACAAAAAAGAAATTGCGCAAGTAGCGACCGTTTCAGCAAATAACGACTCTGAGATCGGTGAAATCATCGCGACAGCGTTTGATCGCATCGGCAAAGAAGGCTCCATCACCGTAGAAGAGGGCAAAGGCTTTACAACAACACTTGATATCGTTGAAGGTATGCACTTTGACCGCGGCTATCTTTCAGCTTATTTCATGACAAATCCAGAAACACAAGAGTGCGTCTTAGAAGATGCCTTCATACTTATCTCTGAAAAGAAAATTTCGGCTATAAAAGAGTTTATCCCACTCTTGCAAGCTGTTGCAGAAACTGGCAAACCACTTCTTATCATCGCAGAAGATGTAGAAGGCGAAGCGCTAGCAACACTTGTTGTCAACCGCCTCCGCGCCGGTCTAAAAATCTGTGCTGTGAAAGCCCCTGGCTTTGGCGATAGACGAAAAGCGCTTCTTCAAGACATTGCCATCCTCACTGGTGGTCAATACATCAGCGAAGAGCTTGGCATCAAGCTTGAGCATGTCACAATCAACATGCTTGGTAAAGTGAAGAAAGCGATCATCAAGAAAGAAGAGACAACACTTGTAGAAGGCGCAGGAAGCAAAAAAGAGATCCAGGCGCGCATTGGTCAAATCAAACAGCAGATCCAAGATGCAACATCTGACTATGATCGCGAAAAGCTGCAAGAGCGCTTAGCAAAGCTTGCTGGCGGTGTTGCTGTTATCCGCGTGGGTGCTGCTACTGAAGTTGAAATGAAAGAGAGAAAAGATCGCGTGGATGATGCACAGCATGCAACAGCAGCTGCTATTGAAGAGGGTTATCTTCCTGGTGGCGGCGTTGCGTACGTTCGCTGTATCCCAGAGATCGCAGCCCTTGCTAACAAGCTGGAAGGCGATGAGCGCACAGGTGCGAAGATCATCATGCGTGCACTTTCAGCCCCACTTCGCCAGATTGTAGAAAATGCTGGCAAAGAAGGCGCGTTGATCCTTCAAGAGGTAGAAAAGCTAAAAGAAAACTTCGGCTATGATGCACGTGAAGACAAGTTCGTCGATATGATCAAAACCGGTATTCTTGACCCGATGAAGGTGGCCCGTTGCGCACTTGAAAACGCAGTTTCCATTGCATCGATGCTTCTTACAACTGAGGCGATCATTGCAGATGCTCCTCAAGAAGAAAAGCAAGCAGCTGTCCCGCATGGCGGCATGGACTACTAGTTTTTGCTCTTGTAGTTTTTGAGTTGATTATCTTATGTCAACAAATGCGAGAGGGAAAAAGAAGAATTTTCCTCTCGCTTTTTTTTATTTTCACACATTTTCTGCAGCGGCAATGCGTTCTGCAATTTGCTGCTTTACATAAAGAGATAAGCGCGGATCGCGCACCTCAAGCCAGTCACAAAGCCGATCTAAACTTTTGTAGTCTTTCTTTATCAGCTTCGCTTTCTTCTTTTTTGATACATGTTTAAAAGTACCGATGTCAATGTAGGCAACTTTTTCACCATCGAAGCCAATATTGTGATGTTTAATGAGCGCAAGGTCTGCATCGCGAATTCCCCTTGCAGATAACGCTGCAACGACATCGGTAATCTCTTTGAGTAAGCTATATGTTTTTTCTGTATCCCCTTTGTCGATTGTTTTTTGTAGTGCTGTAAAAACTGGGGTAATTTTTTTCTGAATCACAAAAGGTGTTTTATCAATATCGACCTCATGCTTACAGCCAAGCTTATCAATAAGCGTCACTTTTTTATGAAGGCGTGGCTTGCAGTTAAGCTGTAAAAAAAGTATCGCTGACTCAGCAGAGCATTCATTTTTGGCTATGAAGTAGCTTGAAAAGAGAGCCTTTCTACTTTTCATCTTCATTTTCATTTTTCTCTCGGAATTGGGCAGTAGCTTAGCAAGTGAATGCATATTGAAACGCTGGCATTTCATAAACTTCAATACATACTTTCCATCTTCACTTTCAAAGGCGTAGCTTTGTCTTCCCTTAGCAAGATAGCGAAAGGGTTGGGTGAGAATCGTACGGGCCATCTCAAGCTCTTCTTCCGTATACGAAATTTCCCACTTGTTCTCGCATGGCAGTTCAAGAACTATGTTCTTTGAGTTAAAGCCATCTGTCAGCTGTAAATAGGCTTTGTAGGTCATTAAAAAGAGGATACCAAGGAGAATAGTGAGTCTGACGATTCTTTTTTTCATAACTTGTGTGAATAAAGTGCTTAAATTTTTGAAATAGGCCTTGAAAATGAGGCAGCTAAATTCTCTCTGATTTCAGAAAAGGATGCAAATGGAAATTCTCTCTAAAAAATTATAATAATTCATTAAATATATATCATTAAATATGAATTATATATAATTGTACTCTTTGTAATTAATTATAGGCGTATATTTATGGCATCAACTTTATTTAATTTATCATCTATTCCAAAAACTTTTACTCACTGGCTTGATAACTCCAAAAAAGCAGGTCACTTTACGAAAGAAAATGTGAAGCACATTGTGAAAGCTTTTAAGGACGTGATGGAAAAGAAAGGCAGCCTGAAAGATTTTGAAGCTGAACTGCACAAAATGAAACAGCATTTCAAAACACCCAAAAACACAATCAATCACGTTGTAAAGCAAGCAGAAAAAGCAGTTGGCAAAAATGGAAAAGCAGTTGAACACGATGCAAAACAATGGCTTCATGCGTTTGGCAAAAATGCAAAGGATCCAGCTGTTCAAAAGAAGATGAAAGCTGAAATTTTCAAGCAAACAAAGCTTGCTGCAAAAAATGGCTTTTTGGTTGATGGTAAAGAAACAAAGATAGCTAAAGATGCCATCAAAAAAATGCAAAAAGAGACGAAAGTTATCTTCTCCCCATCCCCGATTACGGTCGCAGGCAAGCACAAAACAGACGTCGAAGTAGTGAATAGCGATACATTGAATGCCACGCATGACCTGCAGAAAAAAGGCTTTCGGGTTGTGTTCTTAAACATGGCCAATGAAACAAGGCCTGGTGGTGGTGCCGAAAGCGGGGCCTCTGCGCAAGAAGAGTGCATTTTCAGAGTCTCAAATGCTTATCTGAGCCTTTATCCTACAGAAAATACTACGCTTGCCAAAAAGCTTAAAAATGGCAAATACCACATACCTGAATTTGGAGCCATCTACACACCGGCTGTTACTATCTTTAGAAAGTCTCAAGAAGAGGGTTTTACCTTCCGAAAGCCCTATGAAGCTGACATGATCTCGAATGCAGCCTATAATCTGAGTAAAGGAATGCCCAAAAATTACGATTCAAACATGAAAGCTAAAATCCGTGCTATTTTGCGTGTGGCTGCCGGCACAGGCCACGATGCAGTAGTGCTTGGCGCACATGGCTGCGGGGCGTTTAAAAATGATCCAAAAGTGGTCTCGAAGCTTTTTAAAGAAGTGTTGAAAGAGTCTGAGTTTAAAGGACAGTTTCGTAAGGTAGTATTTGCAGTTATTGATGATCAGAACAGTAACGGCAACTTGGCCACTTTTCAAAAGGCCTTTAAAAAGTTTGCGATGTAGCGATCAATAAAGCAAAATCTTCGAAGCAAAATCTTCTTTTCATCCGTAAATAGATGCGCTATGCTGCCAACCAAAACAAAACTGAGAGGGGTTTTATGAACAAATGGACTATTTTTTTTCTTTTGTTTGTCTGCACCATCTTCTGCACATTCACAGCCTACGTATACAACTTTCGCGCGGATTTTTTATCGCATGCTTTAGGCCGTGAGCTAGGCGTACAGGTAAAAATGAAGTCTGTCGACTTCTCAGAACAGGGCCTGAAAGCAAAAGGTGTGCGCATTCATAACCCCTCTGATTGTGTCCTTAAAAATGCACTCGTTGCTGATAAAGTCACTGTCAAAATGGACCCGCTCGAGCTTTTCAAAGCAATTACTGGCATCGGCAGCGAAAGGGTTGTGATTAGGCAGATCAAAATCGAAAAGCCTGAAATGCACATGGAGTTTTTTACAAAAGAAGCCCAAGACAATAACTGGACGCGTATCTTAGCAAATATAGCGCAGACCAAAAACGCACCTGCATCGCGCCAATTTGAAATCATGAAACTGACGCTCACTGAGGTAAAGCTAGAAGTAAAGTACCATGTGTTTCCAAAGACTATTCTACATCCCTCCCCTGTTGCAAAAATCGAGCTTACAAATATCGGAAGAGAGCAGCCCGCCACGCCAAAAGAAGTTTTTTACACGCTGTTTACAAAGCTAGTAGATGGTGCAACGAACGAGCTTGGGCTGAATCATCACAAATCGCATGATGTTGCCGCAAAAGCAGCATCCCACTTAGGCGCAAAACAAAAATAGATAAATCCACACATAACACTTGAGAATTTTTACCCGATTTTCGTAATATGGTCGGGTCCAAATCAAATTCTATTCCGGGTTAGCTCAGTGGTAGAGCAGTAGACTGTTAATCTATTGGTCGTAGGTTCGAATCCTACACCCGGAGACTTGACCAATAGGCACTTGAAAAGCAATTCTCAAGTGCCTTTTTCATTTATATTGGCCATTTCCCCCAATTTTTCCCCACTGTTGTTAACTAAGTCACTATATGCTTGAAAATTAGAGAAATTCCTAAATAAGTAAAAATGAGCAACTTAAATTGTTAAAATACTAATATATAATAATTATTTTAAATTAATTACCTTTCCAGCTTTCCAGCACATTGGGATCCTAAGCTTAGAATTCCACGTGGACAAGTTGTCG